>Ga0210383_10003917_pt1 | contig 13262 bp, 11 predicted proteins | sample IncBWC14OmetaG_FD_160072 | JGI IMG/M metagenome (GOLD analysis project Ga0210383, IMG submission 160072) | Forest soil microbial communities from Barre Woods Harvard Forest LTER site, Petersham, Massachusetts, United States - Inc-BW-C-14-O ...
GCGCCTCGTCCAGGATCGCGTCGATCACGGCGCGGTCGTAGCTCCCGCGTTCGCGCTTACGCCGCAGTCGTACGCGCTCCGAGGACGGTTGCGCTGCCGTGTTCTGACTCGTCGGCTGTTGCATGGACACCACGCTCTCCTCTCCACATCTAAAAAAATCTGTGATAGTACAGATGGATGACTGCCCTGAAACAGTATCGGATCCGGGCGAAGAGCAAGGCCGAGCTCGTCCGCCACGTCGAGGCGGCCGTCGCCAGCGGCGCGTTGAACCCCGGCCAGCGACTGCCGCCGGTACGGCGCCTCGCGGTCGAGACCGGGCTCAGCCCGGTCACCGTCGCCGCGGGCCTCGCCGAGCTTCGCCGGCGCGGCGTCGTCGTCAGCGAGCCGCGCCGCGCGACCCGCATCGGCCCCGGCCCGCCGGTCGGCTCGCCACGTGCGCCGCTGCCCGTGCCGCCCGGCGCGCGCGATCTCTCGCGCGGCAACCCCGACCCGGCACTCCTGCCTGACCTCGGCGCCGCGCTCGCACGCTGCGAGCTGCCGGCGCGCCTTTACGGCGAGCCGCAGGCGCTACCCGAGCTGCTCGCGCTCGCGCGGGCGCAGCTGCGCGCCGACGGCGTGCCCGGTGAGGAGCTGTGCATAGCGGGCGGGGCGATGGACGCGATCGAGCGGGTCCTCGAGGCGCACCTGCGACCCGGTGACCGCGTCGCCGTCGAGAACCCCGGCTACGCAGCCCTGTACGACGTGCTTCGCGCCCACGGCCTCGTGCTCGAGCCGGTCGCGCTCGACCAGCTCGGGATGCTCCCCACCGAGCTACACCGCGCGCTCGCCCGCGGCGCCGTCGCCACCGTGATCACGCCGCGCGGCCAGAATCCCACGGGCGCCGCGCTCGACCGCGACCGTGCGAGCGAGCTGCGCGCCGTGCTCGCCGAGTTTCCCGACGCGTTGCTGATCGAGGACGATCACCTCGGAGTCGTCGCCGATACGCCGCTGCACACGCTGCTGCACGAAGCGGAGCCTCCCCGGCACTGGGCCGCCACACGCTCGGTCGCCAAGGCGCTCGGTCCCGACCTGCGTCTCGCGGTGCTCGCCGGCGACCCCCACACGATCGCGCGCGTGCGCGGACGCCAGCAGTGCGGGCCAGGCTGGGTCAGCCACATCCTGCAGACGCTCGTGCTCGGGCTCTCGCGTGACCCCGATGTCGGCGCGCTCGTCGCACGCGCGAGCGCCACCTACGCGCAGCGGCGCGAGCGACTGCTCGCCTGCCTGGACGCCGAGGGCGTACCCGCGCACGGAGCCTCCGGGCTGAACGCATGGATACCCGTGCACGACGAAGGCAGCGCCGTCAGCGCGTTGATGCAACGCGGCTGGGTCCTGGCACCGGGCGCTCCCTACCGGCTCGCCGGAGCCGCGCCGGGCGTCCGCGTGACAACGGCGACACTCCACGAGCACGAGGCGCCGCGGCTCGCGCACGATCTCGCCGAGATCCTCGCCCCGAGCAGCTTCAGCCGCAGCGGATAGCCGATCATGCCTGGCATGCCCCGCCCGACAACCGCATCGGTCGCGCCCGCGCGCCGCTGCGCCTACACGGTCCTGCGCAGGGTGTTCGAGCAGGGCGCCTACGCCGATCGCGCGCTCACCGCCGAGGCCGCGGAACTGGAGCCACGCGACCGCGCGCTCGCGATGCGCCTCGCCTACGGCGCCGTCCAGCGCCGCGGCACGCTCGACCACCTGATCGAAGCGCTCAGCGAGCGACCCGCCGCAGCGCTCGACCCGCCGCTGCTCGCGGCGCTGCGGCTCGGGCTCTACGAGCTGCTCTACACACGCGGAGCCCCCGACTACGCCGTCGTCGCCGACGCCGTCGAGCTCGCCAAGGCGCACGGCCGCGCCGGGCACGGCCTCGTCAACGCCGTCCTGCGCCGCGTCGCCCGGGAGGGGCCCGACGCGCTACTCGAGGGACTCAGCGATGACACGCCTGAGAGTGCCGCGATCAAGCACTCACACCCCGAGTGGATCGCGCGCCTGTGGTGGGAGGCGCTCGGCCCCGAGCAGGCACGCGCGCTGATGGCCTGCGACAACGAGCCGCTGGAGGTCGCGCTGCGCGCGAACACGCTGGTGAGCGACGCCGCCGCGCTCGCCGGCGAGCTGCCCGTGCGCACACACCTCGACCCCGCCATTCCCGAGGCCGTCGTCCTGGACGAGCCGTTCGACGCGCACAGCTCCGGCGCCTGGAGGCGCGGCGCCTTCCACGCCCAGTCGCGCGCCGCGATGCGCGTCGCCCAGGTGCTCGCCCCCGGCGACGGCGAGCGCGTGCTCGACCTGTGCGCGGCTCCCGGCGGCAAGACCACCCACCTCGCCGCGCTCATGCACGACCGCGGCGAGGTGCTCGCCGTCGAGCGCGACAAGCGCCGCGCGGGATCGCTCGTGCGCACCGCACAACGGCTGCACGCGAGCAGCGTCCGCGTCGAGGTCGCCGACGCCGAGCACTGGACCGAGGCGGCTCGCGGCGCCGACGCCCGCGGGTTCGACCGTGTGCTCGTCGATCCCCCGTGCTCGGGACTCGGAACGCTGCAGGCACGCGCCGACCTGCGCTGGCGCGTCACGCCGGATGCGAGCGCCAAAATGGCCGGCACGCAGGCGCGGATTCTTGCCGCCGGAGCCGACGCCCTCCGTCCGGGCGGCGTGCTTGTCTACTCTACTTGCACGATCTCACCTGTTGAGAACGAGAGCCTGATCGCTGCCTTCCTGGATTCCAACGCCAACTTCGCCCTCGAGGATGTCGTGCTGACACTGCCCCACCGAGACCACACCGCCGGCTTCTACATCGCTCGCATGCGCAGGAGCTGAGCATGGAGGGCAATCCCGAGACGCCTGCGAAGAGCACGATCGACCTCGGGCCGCAGTGCCCCAACTGCGGCGAGCCCTGGCTGCGTCCCACCAACCTCCCGGGCCGCTACCGCTGCGTGTACTGCCTGCACCGCTTCGAGCTCACCTCGGTGTGCCCCAACTGCGGTGAGCACTCAACGATCGTGAGGATGTCCTCGACCGCGATCCTCAAGTGCAACGCATGCGGCGACTCCATGCTCCAAGCCGTATGAGCAAACGTGCACGCGCGCTGCTGCGCGACGTTCGCGTGGCGCCGTCGATCCTGTCGGCCGACTTCGGACGGCTGCGCGAACAGGTGATCGAGGTGCTCGCGGCCGGGGCGCGGCTGATCCACGTGGACGTGATGGACGGGCACTTCGTGCCGCCGATAACCGTCGGGCCGTTGGTCGTCGCGGCGCTCGCAGAGGCGGTGCACGACGCCGGGGCTATGCTCGAGACGCACCTGATGATCGAGCGTCCCGAGCGTCACGCCGAGGAGTTCGTCAAGGCGGGAGCCGACTCGATCACCTTCCACGCCGAGGCAACTCCCCACGTCGCCTACACCGCCAGCCTGATCCGTGACGCAGGCGCAGGCGTCGGCCTCGCTATCAATCCCGGCACTCCCGTGGAGGCGCTCGCAGAGGTGACCGAGGCGATCGACCTCGCGCTGTGCATGACCGTCAACCCAGGCTGGGGCGGGCAGCCCTTCATCGCGCACTCGCTCGAGAAGCTGCCGCGGGTGCGCGCGCTCGTCGGCACCGAGGTCGCGGTCGAGGTCGACGGCGGCATCGACCCGCACACCGCGCCGTCGTGCCGGCAGGCCGGCGCCAGCGTGTTCGTCGCCGGTTCCGCGATCTTCTCGGCGGCCGACCCCGGCGAGGCCTACCGCGCGATCGCCGCGTCGGTCGACGCGCTCTGATCACGCGCCGGCACGCCGCTGCCGCGACGGTAGAGCACGGTCAGCATCGACGCGAGCAGCGCCGTCGCGCCGGCGTAGCCGATCTCGGTTCGCAGCAGCTGTTCGCTGACGGGCGAGCTGAACATCCAGACGATGAAAGCGACCGCCGCGCACGCCCAGCACACGGAGGCCGCGCGGGCGCGGTCACGCGCGAGGGCCGCCTGGTTCAGGGCTCCAGAGGTCAGGTGCAGACCCATGCCGACACCGATCAGCGCCAGCCCGAAGCGGTTGTAGCTGAACGTCTGCCCGAAGAACACGTGCTCCAGGGCGAACGGCCCCGGCACCAGCAGGCCGAGCGCGACCGCCACGGCGAAAGCTGCGATCGCGAGGATCGTCACACGGATAGCGCGCGCGAACGCCTCGTGCCCCGCGGTCGCCTCGAGACCCGTCAGGTGCGGTAGCAGCGAGGTCTGGATCGCCTGAAACAACTGCAGTGGAGCGCGCGCGATCAGCAGCACGTTGAACACGACGCCCGCCAACACCGCGCTGCGCGCGGTCGCGTCGACCGTCAACACGGCGCCGTTGAGCAGCGTCTGCTCGGCGAGCATGATGCTCGAGACCAGGACCGCGAAGCCGCCGCCACGCCGCAGCGACAGGTCGTTGTGCGCCGCCGTCTCCTGCACTCCCTCCGTCCCGGGCCCCGCCAGCGCGGCGGCTGCCTCGTCGACGGTGATCAGCGTCCCGCCCGCCGGCGCTGTCTCTTCAGCCAACGCCTGATCGAGCCCTGCGCTCAGCGCGCCGTCAGCCCCGACTCGGCCCCCGCGGCTTCGCGCGAACGCGACAGGAACGACCACCAGCGAGACGAACGGGGCGGCAGCGATGCCGAGCGCGACGACCGTCTGCCCGCTCGCGATTCCCAGCGCCACCGCGATCGCAAAGCAGATGCGCGACGTGGACTCCATCAGCACGAGCGCGCCGAACAGGCCGAAACGCTGATGTCCGGCCAGCCAGCCGCGCGCGAAGTAGCTCGCCGCATAGGCCAGCGTGCCGACGACGAGCACGTAGTAGAGAGCGCTCTCGCCTTCGAACACGTCATTCACCAGCTCGCTGTGCAGCGCCAGCGCGACCACCAGGAAGATCAGCGCGAAGCTCGCCTGGATCAGCATCGGGACGCCCAGCCCGTGCGCGCTGCTGCCGCGAGCGCGGCGTTCGGCGATCGTGCGCGAGAGCAGCTGTTCGATCGGCCGATAGATCACCGAGATGATCACGAACATCACCGACCACAGCACGTCGAGCCGCTTCGCCGATTCTTCGCCGAGCACGTGGCTGGCGATCGAGAAGTACGCGAACGTCAGCAGCCCGGTCGAGGCGATCCCGATTGACAGGATCCGCGCCCCCGAGCCGTAACCGGAGGGACGCTGGCCGGCGCGCCTCGGTGCGTCCTTGTCCAGCTCGCCCGGCGTCCCTCTGGAGGGGGTCTCAGAGTCGGACAAGCAACATCGTCCAGGGGAACGGCGAGCGCACCTCGACGACCTCGCCGTGACGCGAGAGGAGCTCGACGAACGATCGCCTGGACCAGTGGTTGAGATGGCCCGGCGTGTTGCCGAGCGCCGACCAGTACGCGCCGCGCGCCATGTTGAGCATCCGCCACAGCGGCTCGCGGGGAACCGACACCAGCAGATGACGCTGCGCACAGCGCGCCATCTCGGCGACTGTGTGCGCGGGGTCGGGCACGTGCTCGAGGACCTCGATCGCGCTCGCGAAGTCGAACTCGTCGGGCGCGAACGGCAGGTTTGCCGCGTGCATCACGCGGTATTCGAGGTTCGGCGCCTGGCGCTCGGCCCAGCCGGCCTGGATCGAGTCCTCCTCGAGGTCGATCCCGACCACGCGCGCTGCCTGCGCGGGGTTGGGCTCGCCCAGGCGCTGCGCCCAGCGGTGGACCAGCACGCCCTCGCCGCAGCCCACGTCCAGCACCGACGTCGGCGCCGCCGCCTCGAACAGCTCGTCGAGATCGCGCTCGAAGCGCGCCATCAGGCGACGCACGAACGGGTTGCTCGAGCCGTACTTGTCGTAGGTGTTGCCGGTGACGATGCCCTCGTCGGAGACCGTCACACCGCTCACAGCCGCACCGCCTCGCCGGGCCGGGTCGGATCGGGCGCGTCGGTCGGCTCGATCGAAGACCGCGGCGCCAGGGCGCTCGCACGCGCGATCTCGCGCCGATCGCCCGCTTCGTAATGGGACGGCTCGATACCCAGCTGCAGCTCGATCCGGCGCACCCGCTCGAACGTGCGCTGCGTCATCACCCGCTGGGCCGCCAGCAGGTCGCCGATGACGCCGAGCGCCCACAGCACGACGGCCGCGATGAACAACACCGCGCCCAGGATCAGCGACTGCACGTGGCCCTTGCCGTTGCCTTCGGCGTAGGCGACCACGAAGCGGATCCACACGGCGATCGCGCCGAGGCCGATCACCAGCGCGAGGCTCCAGAACACGCGCAGCGGCTCGTATTGCGCGTAGATGCGGAAAATCGAGACGGCGTTGCGACGGACATACGCGCCCATCGAAGGGAACAGGCGCGACTCGCGCGTCTTCGGGTTGGTTCGCACCGGGACGTGGTCGACCGCCACGAGCAGCTTGCCCGCCTGGATGATCGTCTCGAGCGTGTAGGTGAACTTGGAGACGACCATCATCTGGATCGCGGCCTCGCGGTTGTACGCGCGAAAGCCCGACGTCGTGTCTGGTACCGAGGTCGAGGACGCCTGGCGCACGACCCATGAGCCGAGTCGCTGCAGGCTCTTCTTCAGCGGCGAGAAGTGGGCGATGTCGCTGACCTCGCGATCGCCGACGACCATGTCCGCGCGGCCCTCGAGGATCGGACGCACGAGCGTGACGACATCGGCTCCGCAGTACTGGTTATCCGCGTCCGTGTTGACGATCACATCGGCGCCGAGCTTCAGAGCCGTGTCGATGCCCGCCTGGAAGCCGGCGGCCAGGCCCTTGTTGTTGGTCAGTCGCACCAGATGATCAACCCCGTGAGCGCGCGCCACCTCGACCGTCGCGTCGGTTGAGCCGTCGTCGATCACTAGCCACTCGACGCTGTCGAAGCCGTCGATTGCCCGCGGCAGGTCCGCGAGCGTCTGCGGCAGCTGCTCCGCCTCGTTGAAGCAGGGGATCTGGATGATGAGCTTCATGGCGTTCGGATTGCCTAGACTTGGCTTCCGCCAGTATCCCAAAGCGCACGGCACGGTCTTGGCGCCAAGCATCGAATCAACCCATCGGGCGCGGTGATGTGCCGGTCGCCCGGTGGCCCCTATGAACCAAGGCTAGATGGAAAGCGCGATGCTCAGCCGGCCCAGCCCGGTCTCGATCCGCCTGGCACGGCTGCGTGCGCTCGGATCTGGCGGATGGGCGCGGATCGGCTTTGCCGTGATGTGCGTCGGCGCGCTGATCGGCTACTTCGCATTCCCGACGTACCCCACCTACGACTCCTTCTACGCGCTGCTGTGGGGGCGGGACCTGCTGCACCTGCACCTGCCCGACTTCCGCGTCTATCGCGGCCCCACCGAGCACCCGCTGGCGATCGCGTTCGGGATGCTCTGCTCGATCTTCGGGCAGGGCGGGGCGCGGCTGATGGTGCTCGGCTCGATCGTCTCGTTCGTGGCCGCCGTCAGCGGCATGTACCGGCTCGGACGCCTGTGCTTTGGACCGGTCACCGGGCTGGTGGCGGCGCTGCTGCTGCTGAGCCGCTTCTTCATCGAGAGCCTCGCCGCCCAGGGCTACCTCGACATCTCCTATGTGGCGCTGATCGTGTGGGCGGTCGTGCTCGAGGTCGAACGTCCCCGGCGCGGGCCCCCGGTCTTCCTGGCGCTCGCCGCCGCCGGGCTGCTGCGCCCCGACGCCTGGGTGCTGAGCGGCGCCTACTGGCTGTGGTGCTGCTGGCCGGCCCGTACCGACCGCGGCTCGTGGAGGGCGCGCGTGACGCTCGCGCGCGGCCTCGGCTACCTGGCGCTCGCCGCGATCGCGCCGGTGGTCTGGATCGTGCTCGACGCGATCGTCACGGGCAACCCCCTGTACTCGCTCACGGCCACCGCCAAGGCGGCCTCAGAACTGGAACGAACACAGGGCTTTACCGACGTCGTCGGCTCACTGTGGAGCTACGGCGTGCGCATCGACAAGCTGCCGGTGCTCCTCGGCGGCCTGGTGGGCATACCGGTGGCGGTGTGGATGGCACCGCGACGGGTGCTGATGCCGCTGGCGGCGCTGGTGCTGCTGGTCGGCGTGTACCTGGCCGAGGGCGCCGTCGGCGCCTCGGTCGTCGACCGCTATCTCGTAGGGGCCGCCACGATGCTGCTGCTGTTCTGCGCTGTAACCGTCGGCGCCTGGGCGATGCTCGAGCGCGGCTCGCGCCTGCGCCAGATCTGGATCGTCGCGGCGTCGGCGCTCGTCGTATACGGGGGCGTCTCGGCGGCGAACACGCTGAGCCTGACCGGCCTGCGCACGACGCTCGCCGAGCACGAGGACTTCCACGAGGGCCTCGCGAGCGCACTGCTCAGCCCGGCCGTGCGAGCCGAGCTGCGACGCTGCCCGACCGTTTCGCTGCCCGACAACAAGCTCATCCCCGACGCCCGCTGGATCCTCGACTCGGTCGGCCAGCAGGACATCGTCGCCCGCAGCCAGGCGCGCGCCGAGGCCGACGCCGGTGAGCCCCAGCTCGCGAAACGCCTGGCCGCCGGCAGCGTCGCGGTCTACCCGCTCGGCGACGCGATCTTCGTCGACGCGATCGCCGACCCGGGGGACAGCCCCGAGGACCAGTTGCCGCCGAAGGGCTTCAGGCCGATCTACACCAGTCGCTTCTTCGCGGTGTATGGCAACTGCTGAGGAGCCACAGCTCGGCCACGGCACCGCGGAGCGGCCGGGCGTCGCGCCGGCGGGGCAGACGGACTCCGACGGCAGCCGACGCTGGGTGTGGACGGGGCTCGCGCTCGTCTTGCTCGCCGGCCTCGGGCTGCGCCTTTGGGGCGTCCGCCAGGGCCTGCCCTACGCCTACAACAGCGACGAGGCCGACCACTTCCTGCCGCACGCAGTCGAAATGTTCCAAAACGGAACGCTGAATCCCGGCTACTTCGCCAATCCGCCGGCGTTCACATACGTGCTGCACGGACTGCTCGCCGTCGCCTACGGCGGCGCGGGCGGCGCCATTCATGCCTACGAGCACAACCCCCAGAGTGTGTTCACGCTCGCGCGTGTCGCCGCTGCGGTGCTGGGGACCGTGGCGCTGTGGCTGCTCTACCTGACGGGCGCGCGGCTGTTCAACCGCGCGGTCGGCCTGCTGGCGGCGGCGATCGAGGCGGTGGCGTTCCTGCCGGTCTTCTACGCGCACCTCGCGCTCAACGACGTGCCGACGCTCGCACCGGTCACGCTCTCGCTACTCGGCAGTGCCGGCGTCCTGCGCAAAGCACGCGCGCGCGACTACCTGCTCGCGGGCATCGGCCTGGGGCTGGCGAGCGCGACCAAGTACACCGGCGGGGTCGTGATCCTGCCGCTCGCCGCCGCCGTGCTCGCGCGCCTGCTCGCGGAGGGGCCGGCGGCGGGTCGGCGCGCGCTGCGCGGGGTGGCGCTCGCGGCTTTCGCCGCGCTGGCGGCGTTCCTGGTTGCCGACCCCTACGCGCTGCTCGACTACAGCGCCTTCCACGGCGAACTCGTGCACCAGTCGACGCTCTCCGGCGAAGCACAGGGCAAGCTCGGGGCCCCGCGCAACGGCGGCATCGTCTACTACCTATGGTCGCTGACGTGGGGCCTTGGCTGGGTGCCAGCGCTGGCTGCGCTCGGCGGCGCGGTCACCGTGTGGCGCTCCGAGCGCGCCCTGTGGTGGCTGCTTGTGCCTGCCGCGCTCGCGTTCCTCGCATTCATGGGGCTGCAGGGACGCTACTTCGGACGCTGGCTGCTGCCGATCTTCCCGATCCTGTGCATGCTGGCGGCGAGCTTCACCATGCAGGTGGCGCGCGCGGGCATCCAGCTCGCCCGCCGGCCACGAGCACCTGGCGAGCCAGGCGCCGGCAGGCCCGTGCGCGGGCGCGCAACAGCGCTGAGCGTCGCGATCACGGCGCTGCTGGTGGCCGCGGTGCTCGCCCAGGGGCTCATCTACAGCGTGCACTCGGGTCTGGTGCTCTCGCGGGCGGACACACGTGCGCTGACGCGCAACTGGATGCTCGAGCACATCCCCGCGGGGACGCGCGTCGTCGTCGAGCCGGTCTCGCCGGACGGCTGGGGAGAGCACTGGTCGAAGTACCCGTCGCTGTTTGACAGGCTCGCGCCGCGGCGCACCCGCGACGGCAGGCTCGAACCGCGGTTCACCCATCAGGCGAGCCTCGAGGATTACGAGCGAACGCTGCGACCAGCGCTGATCGACTACTACCAGCAGGAAGGCTACTGTTGGGTCATCAGCGGCTCGACCGAGTCCGGCCGCGCCTTTGCCGACCCGCGCGCGGTGCCGCAGGCGATCGCCTACTACAAGGCCCTGGGCGAACGCGGCGAAGTCGTCTATCGCGCCTCGCCGTACACGCACGGCCAGGCCGACGGGCGCGGCGGGCGGGAAGCGGTTGCCTTCAACTTCGACTGGAGCTTCGACTACTACCCGCTCGCCTACAGCCGTCCCGGGCCGCTGATGACGGTCTATCGGCTACATGGCGGACGTTGCGGCGCCGCGTAGGGGTCACAGCCGGCCAGGGTTATCCTGGGTCCAGATGACGAGCTGCACCGACACCGACAAGCTGCACCTGGCACGCGCGATTGAGCTCGCGCGCAACGGTCTCGGCGCGGTCAAGCCGAACCCGGTCGTCGGTGCGGTGGTGGCACGCGACGGGGAGATCCTGGGGGAGGGCTGGCACGAAGAATACGGCGCCGCCCACGCCGAGGTCAACGCGATCGAGGCGTGCGGCATGGCCGATCTCAGCGGCGCCACGCTGTACGTGTCGCTCGAGCCGTGCTGCCACGAGGGCAAGACGCCCCCGTGCACCGAGGCGATCCTGCAGGCCGGCATCGGCCGCGTCGTGATCGCCTCCGACGACCCCACCGAGAAGGCCTCCGGACGCGGGCTGGGAACGCTGCGCGACGAGGGCGTCGAGATCGTGCTCGCCGACGGCGAGCTCGCGGCGAGCGCACGACTGCTCAACCAGGCGTTCCGCAAGCACGCGCGCGTCGGGCGCCCGTGGGTGCTGTTCAAGTCGGCGATGACGCTCGACGGCAAGGTCGCGACCCGCAGCGGCGACTCCCAGTGGATCAGCGGCGAGGACAGCCGCGGCCTCGCGCATCAGTGGCGGGCGGCGGTCGACGCGGTGGTGGTCGGCATCGGCACCGCGCTGGCGGACGACCCGCGGCTCACCGCCAGGCCCGACGGCCTTCCCGCGGAGCCCGGCGCCCAGCCGCGGCGCGTCGTGTTCGATTCGCTCGCGCGGCTGCCCACGAGCTCCCAGCTGGTGGCCGCCGCCGCCGAGATCCCGCTCACGATCGTCGCCTCGCGCGCGGCGGCACGCGCCGACACCGACGCGCTCGAAGCCGCGGGCGTGCAGGTGCTCGTCGCGACCGGCGAAAACGAGCCCGCGCGCGTGCGCTCGGCACTCGATCAGCTGGGGGCGCTCGGCGTCGCCTCGGTGCTGCTCGAGGGGGGCCCGCATCTCGCCGGTGCCTTCCTTGACGCCGGCGAGATCGACGAACTGCGGCTGTTCCTGGCGCCGCTGCTGCTCGGCGGCAGCGCCGCGCGCGACCCGCTCGAGGGCGAAGGCGTCGAGCGCATCTCGGAGGCGTTGCGCGCACTCAGCTTCGACTGCCACTCCGTCGGCGAGGACCTGCTCATCTCCGCACGCCTGCGTGAGTGGTGAGCGATGTTCACGGGCTTGATTGCCGATCTCGGCAGCGTCTCCGGGCTCGAGGAGGACGACGACGGCGCCACGCTGACGGTCCAAACCCGGCTTGCCGAGAGCCTGCGGGAGGGCGACTCGATCGCCGTCAACGGCGTGTGCCTGACCGCCACCGACGTCAGCGACGAGGGCTTCCGAGCACAGGCGATGATCGAGACGCTCAGACGATCCTCGCTGCGCGCGCTGGCGCCCGGCTCCTGCGTGAACCTGGAGCTCGCGCTGCGCGCCGGCGATCGCCTCGGTGGACACGTCGTCCAGGGTCACGTCGACGGCACCGGCAGCGTCCGCTCGGTGCGCGAGGAGGGCTTCGCGCGGGTGCTGGAGATCGACGCCGACCCACAGCTCACGCGCTATCTGGTCGAGAAGGGCTCCGTCGCCGTCGACGGCGTCAGCCTGACCGTCAGTGCGCTCGATGACTCCGGCTTCGCCGTCTCGCTGATTCCCGAGACGCTCGCGCGGACCAGCCTCGGCGAGATACGCGAAGGCGGGCTCGTCAACATCGAGGTTGACATACTGGCCAAGCACGTCGAGCGCCTGATGGGCGCTATCACTAGGTGAGCATGAGTACGCGCTCAACAACACCGTTCGCCACGATCGAGCAGGCACTCGAGGAGATCCGCGAGGGCAGGATGGTCGTCGTCTGCGACGACGAGGATCGCGAGAACGAGGGTGACCTGACACTCGCGGCCCAGTTCGCCACGCCCGAGGCGATCAACTTCATGGCCAAGGAGGGTCGCGGCCTGATCTGCCTGTCGCTGACCGCCGAGCGCTGCGACGAGCTCGGGCTCGACCTGATGGCCGCCAAGAACGAGTCGCCGTTCGAAACCCCCTTCACCGTCTCCGTCGAGGCCCGCGAAGGCGTCACCACCGGCATCTCTGCCCACGACCGCGCACACACGATCCAGGTCGCGATCGACCCCGAGAGCCGGCCCCGCGACCTCGTGCAGCCCGGGCACGTCTTCCCGCTCAAGAGCCGTGCCGGCGGCGTGCTCGAGCGCGCCGGACAGACCGAGGCGGCGGTCGACCTGGCGCGGCTCGCCGGCCTGAACCCCGCGGGCGTGATCTGCGAGGTGATGAACGACGACGGCACGATGGCGCGCGTCCCCGACCTCGTCGAGTACTGCGCCCGCCACGGGCTGAGCATGATCACCGTGGCGGACCTGATCGCCTATCGCCGCCGCCACGACAAGCTCGTCGAACGAGTCGTCTCGACGCGACTGCCCACAGCGTTCGGCGACTTCGAGGCCGTCGGATACCGCTCGCTGGTCGACGACAAGCACCACGTGGCGCTCGTCAAGGGCGACGTCGCCGGGCAGCCCGACGTGCTCGTGCGCGTGCACTCGGAGTGCCTCACCGGCGATGTCTTCCACTCGCTGCGCTGCGACTGCGGCGAGCAGCTCGAATCGGCGCTGTCGATGATCGAGCGCGAAGGCCAGGGCGTGCTGCTCTACCTCTCCCAGGAGGGCCGCGGGATCGGCCTGCTGAACAAGCTGCGCGCCTACCGACTGCAGGAGGACGGCCTCGACACCGTCGAGGCCAACGAGCGTCTGGGGCTGCCCGCCGACCTGCGCGACTACGGCATCGGC
>Ga0210383_10003921_pt1 | contig 13251 bp, 9 predicted proteins | sample IncBWC14OmetaG_FD_160072 | JGI IMG/M metagenome (GOLD analysis project Ga0210383, IMG submission 160072) | Forest soil microbial communities from Barre Woods Harvard Forest LTER site, Petersham, Massachusetts, United States - Inc-BW-C-14-O ...
TGCGTACGCGCCCATGCGAACACGGACACGGATGAAGAACTTACCATGCCAGAACACTCAAGCAAAATCGAGCCTCCGCGGACCCGCCCTTTCGGGAGAGCCGTGGCTGCTCGTGCAACATTGCTCGTACGGTAACAACAACCCGCCCCCGCTGTTTAGTCCCGCTTTGGGACGGCCGGGGGGCACGGAGGGGCCGGGGGCGGGGGCCACGGTCCGTTCGGCATAAAAGAAATACAGCACGGGCCGGCGGCCAGCTTGGAACGGCCGCCAGCCCGTGACTGGCCTTGCTTATTTACCTGTTGTAGGAGCCGAAGTCGTACTCCTCCAGCGGGACGGCCTCGCCGGAGCCCTGGCCGAAGGCGTAGTTCTCCGCCTCGGTGTAGGCGCCCGGCGGGAAGGCCGAGGACCGGGCGTCGTCGGTGGGCTCGACCCGGATGTTCCGGTACACCGGCATGCCGGTACCGGCCGGGATGAGCTTGCCGATGATGACGTTCTCCTTCAGGCCGAGCAGCGAGTCCGACTTGGCGTGGATGGCCGCGTCGGTCAGCACCCGGGTGGTCTCCTGGAAGGAGGCCGCCGACAGCCACGACTCGGTGGCCAGCGACGCCTTGGTGATGCCCATGAGCACCGCCCGGCCGGCCGCGGAGGTGCCGCCGTCGTTGACGATCGCGCGGTTGACCTCCTCGAACCGAGGCCGCTCGACCAGCTCACCGGGCAGCAGCTCGGTGTCGCCGGACTCGAGCACGTTCACCCGCTTGAGCATCTGCCGGATGATGATCTCGATGTGCTTGTCGTGGATGGAGACACCCTGCGACCGGTACACCTCCTGCACCTCGTGCACGAGGTGCCGCTGCACCTCCCGCCCGCCGAGGATGCGCAGCACCTCGTGCGGGTTCACCGCGCCCGCGATGAGCTGCTGCCCCACGGCGACGTGACCGCCGTCCGCGACCAGCAGCCGCGACCGCATCGGCACCTGGTAGGACGCCTCTTCCGAGCCGTCGTCAGGCACCACGATGATCTTTCGGGTCTTCTCGGTCTCCTCGATCTTGACCCGGCCCTCGTACTCGCTGATGGGGGCCAGGCCCTTGGGGATGCGGGCCTCGAAGAGCTCCTGGATGCGCGGCAGGCCGTGGGTGATGTCCTGGCCCGCCACACCGCCGGTGTGGAAGGTCCGCATGGTCAGCTGGGTGCCCGGCTCGCCGATCGACTGGGCGGCGACGATGCCGACGGCCTCGCCGACGTCCACCCGCTTGCCGGTGGCCAGCGAGCGGCCGTAGCACTTGCCGCAGACGCCGATCTTGGCCTCGCAGACCAGCACGCTGGACGTGCGGATGGCCTCGACCCCGGCCTCGATCAGCCGGTCGAGCATCAGCTCGGTCGTGTCGTCGCCCACCTTGGCCAGCACCACGCCGTCGACCTCGATGTCCTCGGCGACGGTCCGGCCGGTGCCGGTGTTCTCCAGGTTGGCCAGCTTGCGCAGGCGGCCTTCGGCGTCCTTCTCGGCGATCTTCATGCTGATCGCACGGTCGGTGCCGCAGTCCTCCTCACGGACGATCACGTCCTGCGCCACGTCCACCAGACGGCGGGTGAGGTACCCGGAGTCCGCCGTGCGGAGCGCGGTGTCGGCCAGGCCCTTGCGGGCGCCGTGGGTGGAGATGAAGTACTCCACCACGGTCAGCCCCTCGCGGAAGCTGGACGTGATCGGCCGCGGGATGGTCTCGCCCTTGGGGTTGGAGACCAGGCCGCGCATGCCGGCGATCTGCCGGACCTGCATCGGGTTACCGCGGGCGCCGGAGTTGACCATCATCCAGACCGAGTTGGTCTCGGGGAAGGCCGCCTCCATGTCCTTGGCCACGTCGGCCGTAGCGTGCGTCCAGATCTCGATGAGCTCCTGACGGCGCTCGTCGTCGGTGATCAGGCCGCGGTCGTACTCGCGCTGCACCTTGTCGGCGCGGCGCTCGTAGTTCTCCAGGATCGCCGCCTTGTTCGGCGGCGCGATCACATCCTCGATGGCGATCGTCACGCCCGCCCGGGTGGCCCAGTGGAAGCCGGCGTCCTTGAGGTTGTCAAGGGCCGCGGCCACCTCCACCTTGGGGTAGCTCTCCGCGAGCGAGTTGACGATCACGGTCAGCTGCCGCTTGCCCACTTCGTAGTTCACGAACGGGAAGTCGGCGGGCAGCGTCTCGTTGAAGATGCACCGGCCCAGCGTGGTGCCCAGCCGGATCGGGTCACCGGGCTCGGTGCCCTCGCGCAGCTCGGTACCCTCCGGCGGGACGATCCCGGGCAGCCGGATCTCGATCTTGGCCTGCAGGTCGAGCTCGCCCGCGTCGTAGGCCATCAGCGCCTCGGCCAGGGACGAGAACGCCCGGCCCTCGCCGATCGCGCCCTCGGCCAGCCGGGTCAGGCAGAACAGCCCGATGATCATGTCCTGGGTGGGCATGGTCACCGGCTTGCCGTCGGCCGGCTTGAGGATGTTGTTGGTGGACAGCATCAAGATCCGCGCCTCGGCCTGCGCCTCGGCGGACAGCGGCAGGTGCACCGCCATCTGGTCGCCGTCGAAGTCCGCGTTGAACGCGGTGCAGACCAGCGGGTGGATCTGGATCGCCTTGCCCTCGACCAGCTGCGGCTCGAAGGCCTGGATGCCGAGGCGGTGCAGGGTCGGCGCCCGGTTCAGCAGCACCGGGTGCTCGGTGATGACCTCCTCAAGCACGTCCCACACCACGGGCCGGGCCCGCTCTACCATGCGCTTAGCAGACTTGATGTTCTGCGCATGATTGAGGTCCACCAGCCGCTTCATGACGAACGGCTTGAACAGCTCCAGGGCCATCTGCTTAGGCAGCCCGCACTGGTGCAGCTTGAGCTGCGGCCCGACCACGATGACGCTGCGGCCGGAGTAGTCGACGCGCTTGCCCAGCAGGTTCTGGCGGAACCGGCCCTGCTTGCCCTTCAGCATGTCGGACAGGGACTTCAGGGGCCGGTTGCCGGGACCGGTGACCGGGCGGCCGCGGCGGCCGTTGTCGAACAGGCTGTCCACGGCCTCCTGCAACATGCGCTTCTCGTTGTTCACGATGATCTCGGGCGCGCCGAGGTCGAGCAGCCGCTTGAGCCGGTTGTTCCGGTTGATGACCCTTCGGTACAGGTCGTTGAGGTCACTCGTGGCGAAGCGGCCGCCGTCCAGCTGAACCATCGGCCGCAGGTCCGGCGGGATCACCGGGATGCAGTCGAGGACCATGCCCATCGGGCTGTTGCGGGTGTTCAGGAACGCGGACACGACCTTGAGCCGCTTGAGGGCGCGGGCCTTCTTCTGGCCCTTGCCCGAGCGGATCGTCTCGCGCAGGTTCTGCGCCTCGGCGTCCAGGTCGAAGCTGGCCAGCCGGTCCTGGATGGCCTGCGCGCCCATGCCGCCGCGGAAGTACCGGCCGAACCGGTCCCGCATGTCGCGGTAGAGCAGCTCGTCGCCCTCGAGGTCCTGGACCTTCAGGTTCTTGAACCTGCTCCAGACCTCCTCCAGGCGGTCGATCTCCTTGCCCGCGCGGTCCCTGATCTGCTTGCACTCGCGGTCCGAGCTCTCGCGGAGCTTGCGCTTCGCGTCGCTCTTGGCGCCCTGCGCCTCGAGCTCGGCCAGGTCGGCCTCGAGCTTGGCCTGGCGCGCCTCGACGTCGGCGTCGCGGCGCTGCTCGAGCTGACCGCGCTCGACGCTGATCCTCGCCTCGAGGGACGGCAGGTCACGCGCCCGCGCGTCGTCGTCCACGTGGGTGATCATGTAGGCGGCGAAGTAGATGACCTTCTCCAGGTCCTTCGGCGCCAGGTCGAGCAGGTAGCCCAGCCGGCTCGGCACACCCTTGAAGTACCAGATGTGCGTGACCGGCGCGGCCAGCTCGATGTGGCCCATCCGCTCGCGCCGCACCTTGGCGCGGGTGACTTCCACGCCGCAGCGCTCGCAGATGATGCCCTTGAACCTGACCCGCTTGTACTTGCCGCAGTAGCACTCCCAGTCCCGGGTCGGACCGAAGATCTTCTCGCAGAAGAGCCCGTCCTTCTCCGGCTTGAGCGTGCGGTAGTTGATGGTCTCCGGCTTCTTGACCTCACCGTGCGACCACTGCCGGATGTCCTCGGCAGTGGCGAGGCCGATGCGTAGGTCGTCGAAGAAGTTAACGTCAAGCACTGGTGATTTCTCCTTCTCGATCAGACCTCTTCGACGCTGCTCGGCTCGCGCCGGGACAGGTCGATGCCGAGTTCCTCGGCCGCGCGGAAGACATCTTCGTCGGTGTCGCGCATCTCGATCGCGGCACCGTCACTGGACAGCACCTCGACGTTGAGGCACAGCGATTGCATTTCCTTGATCAGCACCTTGAATGATTCCGGGATCCCCGGTTCTGGGACGTTCTCGCCCTTGACGATGGCCTCGTAGACCTTCACCCGGCCGAGCACGTCGTCGGACTTGATGGTGAGCAGCTCCTGCAGCGCGTAGGCGGCGCCGTAGGCCTCCAGGGCCCACACCTCCATCTCGCCGAAGCGCTGCCCGCCGAACTGCGCCTTGCCGCCCAGCGGCTGCTGGGTGATCATCGAGTACGGGCCGGTCGACCGGGCGTGGATCTTGTCGTCGACCAGGTGGAGCAGCTTCAGGATGTAGATGTAGCCGACCGCGATCGGGTCCTTGAAGGGCTCGCCGGTCCGGCCGTCGAACAGCCGGGCCTTGCCGCTCGGGCCGACCAGGCGCTGGCCGTCCCGGTTCGGCAGCGTGCTGCCGAGCAGGCCGGTGATCTCCTCCTCCTTGGCCCCGTCGAAGACGGGGGTGGCGACCGGCGTGCCCGCCGGCGCGGAGTCGGCGCCCACGGTGCGCAGGCGCTCCTTCCAGCCGGCGTCGTCGCCCTCGACCTGCCAGCCGGCCTTGGCCACCCACCCCAGGTGGGTCTCCAGGACCTGGCCGACGTTCATCCGGCCCGGGACGCCGAGCGGGTTGAGCACGATGTCCACCGGGGTACCGTCCTCGAGGAACGGCATGTCCTCCACCGGCAGGATCTTCGCGATCACGCCCTTGTTCCCGTGCCGTCCGGCCAGCTTGTCGCCGTCGGTGATCTTGCGCTTCTGGGCCACGTACACCCGGACCAGCTCGTTCACGCCCGGCGGGAGCTCGTCGCCGTCCTCGCGGGTGAACACCCGGACGCCGATGACCTTGCCCTCCTCGCCGTGCGGGACCTTGAGGCTGGTGTCGCGCACCTCGCGGGCCTTCTCGCCGAAGATCGCGCGCAGCAGCCGCTCCTCGGGGGTCAGCTCGGTCTCGCCCTTGGGCGTGACCTTGCCGACCAGGATGTCGCCGTTGACGACCTCGGCGCCGATCCGGATGATGCCGCGCTCGTCGAGATCGGCCAGCACCTCGTCGGAGACGTTGGGGATGTCGCGGGTGATCTCCTCTGGACCCAGCTTGGTGTCGCGGGCGTCGACCTCGTGTTCCTCGATGTGGATGCTGGACAGCACGTCGTCCTGGACCAGCCGCTGGGACAGGATGATCGCGTCCTCGTAGTTGTGACCCTCCCACGGCATGAACGCGGCCAGCAGGTTCTTGCCCAGCGCCATCTCGCCGTGATCGGTGCACGGGCCGTCGGCCAGCACCTGGCCACGCTCGACCCGGTCGCCCTCCTCGACCACCGGCTTCTGGTTGAAGCAGGTGCCCTGGTTGGAGCGCTCGAACTTCTGCACGCGGTAGGTGGTCCGGGTGCCGTCGTCGTTCATCACGGTGACCAGATCGGCGCTGGACTCCTCGACCACGCCGGGCTTGTCGGCCAGGATCACGTCGCCCGCGTCGGTCGCGGCACGGTACTCCATGCCGGTGCCGACCACCGGCGCCTCTGACCTTAGGAGCGGCACCGACTGGCGCTGCATGTTCGAGCCCATCAGCGCGCGGTTGGCGTCGTCGTGCTCGAGGAACGGGATCATGGCGGTGGCCACGGACACCATCTGGCGCGCGGACACGTCCATGTAGTCGACCTCGTCCGGCGGGATGTAGTCCACCTCGCCGCCCTTACGGCGGACGAGCACGCGGCTCTCGGCGATGGTCCCGTCGTCCTGCAGCAGGGTGTTGGCCTGCGCGACGACGTGCCGGTCCTCTTCGTCCGCGGTCAGGTAGTCGATCTGGTCGGTGACAATACCGTCGACGACCTTGCGGTACGGCGTCTCCACGAAGCCGAACGGGTTCACCCGCGCGTAGCTGGACAGGGAGCCGATCAGGCCGATGTTCGGACCTTCAGGGGTCTCGATCGGGCACATCCGGCCGTAGTGGCTGGGGTGCACGTCGCGGACCTCGAAGCCCGCCCGCTCGCGGCTGAGGCCGCCGGGGCCCAGCGCACTGAGGCGGCGCTTGTGGGTCAGGCCGGCCAGCGGGTTGGTCTGGTCCATGAACTGGGAGAGCTGGCTGGTGCCGAAGAACTCCTTGATCGACGCGACCACCGGGCGGATGTTGATCAGGGTCTGCGGCGTGATCGCCTCGACGTCCTGGGTCGTCATCCGCTCGCGGACCACGCGCTCCATCCGGGCCAGGCCCAGCCGGACCTGGTTCTGGATCAGCTCGCCCACGGTGCGCAGCCGCCGGTTGCCGAAGTGGTCGATGTCGTCGGTCTCCAGCGGCAGGATCTGCTCGCCGGAGATCATCTCCTCCTCGCCGGCGTGCAGCCGGACGAGGTACTCGATGGTGGCGACGATGTCCTGCTCGCTGAGCGTGCCCTGCCGGATCGGCAGGTCCAGGCCGAGCTTCCGGTTGACCTTGTACCGGCCCACCTTGGCCAGGTCGTACCGCTTCGGGTTGAAGTACAGGTTCTCCAGCAGCGCCTGGGCCGACTCGCGCGTCGGCGGCTCACCCGGCCGCAGCTTGCGGTAGATGTCAAGCAGCGCCTCGTCCTGGCCGGCCGTGTGGTCCTTCTCCAGGGTCGCGCGCATCGACTCGTATCCGCCGAAGCGGTCCAGGATCTTGGCGTCGTCCCAGCCCAGCGCCTTGAGCAGCACGGTGACGCTCTGCTTGCGCTTGCGGTCGATGCGAACGCCCACGCTGTCGCGCTTGTCGATCTCGAACTCGAGCCAGGCACCCCTGCTCGGGATGACCTTGCACGAGTAGATGTCCTTGTCGCTGGTCTTGTCGACCTGGCGATCGAAGTAGACCCCCGGCGAGCGCACCAGCTGGCTGACCACCACGCGCTCGGTGCCGTTGATGATGAAGGTGCCCTTGGCCGACATGAGCGGGAAATCGCCCATGAACACCGTCTGGCTCTTGATCTCGCCCGTGGTGTTGTTGATGAACTCCGCCGTCACGAACATGGGGGCGGAGAACGTCATGTCCTTGTCCTTGCACTCCTCGGCGGAGTACTTGGGCGGCTCGAACCGGTGGTCACGGAATGACAGCGACATGGTCCCGGAGAAGTCTTCGATCGGGCTGATCTCTTCGAAGATCTCCTCGAGGCCGGACTGCTCGGGCACGTTGGTGTGCCCAGCCGCCCTGGCCTCGTTGATGCGAGCCTGCCACTTTTCGTTGCCTAGCAGCCAGTCAAACGACTCGGTCTGGAGCGCGAGCAGGTCTGGTACCTTGAGCGGTTCCCGGATGCGTGCAAAGGACACACGTCCTGAACCGGAATTCGCTGCGGAGGTAGTGGTTGCGGAGGCGCTGCGCGATGCTGCCAACAGGGGTCCTTCCGAACTTGTCGCGGAAATATCACCGCACGCACGCCAAACGCCCCGCGGCAAATACCCCGTAGCGCGAGGTGGGAACCGAGGACGTCAGAGTGCAGCGCAAACTAGCAGCATAGCCGGAAGGCACACTGCTTGTCAAGTGTACGTTACTATTACGTTCACGGTTGCTCCGCAGCATCGCTCTTCCGCGGCCAAACGTCAAGTCCAAACCGGACACTCGGGGCGGATTACTTGCGTGACGGACGCCACATGCGGTGGTAGGTGTACGTTGTAACACGCCGGGGTAGAAGTTTATTTCGCGCTTCGGGCCTGCTGCTGGCGGAGGTTCCCGGATGGCCGCCCGGCCGGCGCCCCGCCGCCTCCCTGCAGCCTCCCTGTCGCCTCCCCTGCCTCCCCTGCCGCCCCCGGCGGCTCCCTGGACACGCGAGACCCGGGCGTCGGGCCACGTTTGTGTGGCCCTCGGCCCGGGTCTGTTGCTGTTCCCCGGTCGCTGCTTACTTGACCGTGACGGTGGCGCCAGCGCCCTCCAGGGCGGCCCGCGCCTTGTCCGCGCTCTCCTTATTGACCTTCTCCAGCACCGTCTTGGGCGCGCCGTCCACCAGGTCCTTGGCCTCCTTCAGGCCCAGGCTGGTCAGGCTGCGCACCTCCTTGATGACCTGGATCTTCTTGTCGCCCGCGGCCTCCAGGATGACGTCGAACTCGTCCTGCTCCTCGGCCTGCTCGGCCTCGCCGCCGCCCGCGCCGCCAGCCGTGGGAGCGGCCACCGCGACGGGCGCGGCCGCCTTAACGTCGAACGTCTCCTCGAACTGCTTGACGAACTCGGACAGCTCCAGGAGGGTCATCTCCTTGAACGCCTCGAGCAGGTCGGCGCTACTCATCTTCGCCATGTCGTGGTTCCTTCTCTATCTCTTAGGTACGTGGGGGTCAGGCTTCGTCCGCCGCGGCTTCTGCGGCTGGGGCTTCGCTGGCCGGGGCTTCGCTGGCCGGGGCTTCGCTGGCCGGGGCTTCGCTGGCCGGGGCTTCGGCGACTGCCGTTTCGGCGACTGCCGTTTCGGCGGCTGGGGCCTCGGCGGCTGGGGCTTCGGCTGGGGCCTCGCCGGCTTCGCGCTTGGCGCGCAGAGCCTCGGCGAGCTGGGCCATCTGGACCGGCAGCGCGTTGAACGTGGCGGCGGCGCCGGCCAGCGACGCCTTCATGGCGCCGGCCAGCTTGGCCAGCAGCACGTCCCGCGGCTCCAGGTCGGCCAGGCGGATGATCTCCGCTGGGGTGATCGCCTTGCCGTCGAGCACCCCGCCCTTGATCACCAGCAGCGGGTTCGCCCTGGCGAAGTCACGCAGGCCCTTCGCGGCCTCGACCACGTCGCCGTCGACGAACGCGATCGCGGACGGGCCGACCAGCATCGAAGCCAGCTGATCGGACAGCCCGGCGTCGGTGACCGCGATCTTGGTCAGCGTGTTCTTGACCACGGCGAACGTGGCGTTGTCCCCGAGCGACCTGCGCAGCTCGGCGAGCTGGGCCACGGTCAGCCCGCGGTACTCGGTCAGCACCGCGCCGGGCGAGTCCTTGAACCGCTCGGTGAGCTCGGCGACCGCGGCTACCTTCTCGGCGTTAGCCATGTGCCTCCTCTCGGTATGCGTCGTTACGTCGTTTACGCACAAAGCCGGAGACACGGAAAACGCCCCGGCGCGAGGCGCACGGGGCGGCATCGGCCAGCCGCTGTTCGCGGGCGGGCCGGTACGGCTCAGTTCACCTGCGCGGGATGTCCGGAACTGGTCCGGAGCCTTCGGCCGTCGCAAGCGACAGCATCCAGCGGTCTTCGGCGTGCTCAGTGTATGCGGTGGTTGTGGGGTTGCAAAAACGGATTTTCATGATCGCGAAGGGTTTTACCCCGTTTTCAGGGGCAAAAGTCTTCGTGATCATGAAGCCGTGATCCCGGACGCGGTGCCGGTGTGGCTGGTGGTACTGCCGCGACCGCGGCAAACCCAGCCGGGCCATCAAACAAACCCGCGGCCCGGGACACGCAGAAGCGGCGGGCACCCGCACGGGGCCCGCCGCTTTCAGCATGCTCGCGGGTCAGGCGGTCGCTTCGGCGAGGTCGGCGGTCAGGTTGCGGGTCTGGTTGGGGTCGACCGGGATGCCGGGGCCCATCGAGGTGGTGAGCGTGACCTTCTTCAGGTACCGGCCCTTGGCCGCGGCGGGCTTGAGCCTGATCACCTCGTCCAGGGCGGCGCCGTAGTTCTCCAGCAGCGCCATCGGGGTAAACGAGGCCTTGCCGATGACGAAGTGCAGGTTGCCGTTCTTGTCTACCCGGAAGGCGATCTTGCCGCCCTTGATGTCGCTCACGGCCCGGCCGACGTCCGGCGTCACGGTGCCGGTCTTCGGGTTGGGCATCAGGCCGCGCGGGCCGAGCACCCGGCCGATGCGGCCGACCTTGCCCATCAGGTCGGGGGTGGCGACGACCGCGTCGAAGTCCAGGAAGCCGCCCTGGATGCGCTCGATCAGGTCGTCCGAGCCCACGTAGTCGGCGCCGGCCGCGCGGGCCTCCTCGGCGCGGTCGCCGGTGGCGAACACGAGCACGCGGGCCGTCTTGCCGGTGCCGTTCGGCAGGTTGACCGTGCCGCGGACCATCTGGTCCTGCTTGCGGGGGTCGACGCCCAGCCGCAGGGCCACCTCGACGGTGGGATCGAACTTGGTGACCTGGTTCGCCTTGGCGATCGTGACCGCTTCCGCGGGGCTGTACAGCCGGTCGCGGTCGATCTGCTCACTGGCCTGGCGGTAGGCCTTGCTGCGCTTCATTGCTTGTCTCCTCAGAGGTGGAGGTCGTGGTCAGCGGGCCCGCGCGAGGCCCTGCCACTGGTGGAAATCGTATTCAGTTATAACCAGCCACGCCGGGGCGTTGTTCCGGCGTGGCCCGAAGTTAGCTGGCTCAGCCCTCGACCTTGATGCCCATGGAGCGGGCGGTGCCGGCGATGATCTTCTCGGCCGCCTCGATCGTGGTGGCGTTCAGGTCCGGCATCTTGGTCTGCGCGATGTCGCGGACCTGGGCCGTGGTGATGCTGCCGACCTTGGTCTTGTGCGGCTCGGCGCTGCCCTTGTCCACGCCCGCGGCCTTCTTGATCAGCTCGGGGGCGGGCGGCGTCTTGGTGATGAAGGTGAAGGACCGGTCCTCGTAGATGGAGATCTCGACCGGGATGATGTTGCCTCGCTGGCTTTCCGTCGCCGCGTTGTACTGCTTGACGAAATCCATGATGTTCACGCCGTGCGGGCCCAGCGCGGTACCGACCGGGGGGGCCGGGGTGGCCTGGCCGGCCGGCAGCTGCACCTTGACGACGGCGGAGAGCCTCTTCCTTCTTGGCGGCATTGAACTATGTCCCTTTACTTTTAGAGCTTGAACCTTCAGATCTTGGTTACCTGGTCGAACGACAGCTCGACGGGGGTCTCGCGGCCGAAGATCGACACCAGCACCTTGAGCTTCTGGGTGTCCGGGTTGATCTCGTTCACCGTGGCGGGCAGGGTGGCGAACGGCCCGTCCATCACGGTAACCGACTCGCCGACCTCGAAGTCCGGGGTGGACGTGCGGGCCGCCTCGACCTGCTTCGCGCTGGGCTCGGGCTCGGGCGCCAGCAGGGAGGCCACCTCGCTCAGCTGCAGCGGCGAGGGCCGGCTGGACAGGCCGACGAAGCCGGTCACGCCCGGGGTGTTGCGCACCACGGCCCACGACTCGTCGGTCAGGTCCATCCGGACCAGGATGTAGCCGGGCAGGACCTTCTCCGAGACCTGCTGCCGCTTGCCGCCCTTGATCTCGGTCACCATGTGCACCGGCACCTCGATCTGGAAGATGTAGTCCTCCATGTTGAGGGACTGGATGCGGCTCTCCAGGTTGGTCTTCACCCGGTTCTCGTAACCAGCGTAGGAGTGCACCACGTACCAGTCGCCCGGCAGCATGCGCAGCGCGCGCATGAACTCTTCCTGCGCGTCGTCCTCGGACTTCTCAGCGCTGTCCTCGGATTCGTCAGCGCTGTCGTCGGGCGCGTCAGTGCCGTCCTCGGATTCGTCAGCGCTGTCGTCGGGCGCGTCAGTGCCGTCCTCGGACTCGGCAGCGCTGTCGTCGGGCGCGTCAGAACCGTCCTCGGCCGGCTCGGCGACGTCGTCAGAGGGGCCGGCGGGATCGAACCCGTCGGCTTCTTCGCTGTAGTCGCTCACCTCATCGGCCTTCCCGGTTTCCGCGTCCGGATCTCCCGTGCCCATGGCCGCGGAATCCAGCTGGATCTCGGACACGATCGCTCTCTCTTTCCTCATGCCATGACCATCGGTGTGATCATGGCGTAACGCTCGGCGGCGTGGCCACCGGCCAGCGGCGCTGGCTCAGGTCGTGCGGGTCATACCTGTCACCCCGCAGGCCCTGGGACCGCCTAGCCGAACACCTCGAACACCAGCTTGGTGAACCCGTAGTCCAGGCTCGTGACGATGACCACCATGAAGAGCACGAAGACCAGGCACACCACCGTGTAGGTGACCAGCTCCTTGCGGGTAGGCCAGATCACCTTGCGGAGCTCGGCGACTATCTGCCGGAAGAACAGGGCGGGGGTGGTCCGGTTCGCGCGCTTGGCGGCACGCCCGGATCCGCTCCGTTTCTCCGCGGCCTCGCCGCGTGTCTGAGTCGCCATATCCTCACCTATAGGTTCGCCGGCAGGGCGGTTTGGCCGGACCGCACTCGCAGGGCAGGAGGGACTCGAACCCCCAACCACCGGTTTTGGAGACCGGGACTCTGGCCAATTGAGCTACTGCCCTTTGCTCCTTGCAACAGTGCCTGGTGCAGCACTGCCTTCAAGCAAAACACTGCCTTAAGCAAAACACTGCCTTCAAGCACAACCCGCTCTCAAGCACAACACTGCTTCGCGGCAAACACAGGTGCCAAACACAAATGGCACTCGGGCATGCTGCCGCAAACGACAGCTCGGCTGCCGGTTCAAGCAGTGTACGTCCATTAGCCCCCCGCGTCGAACTGCGAGGCCACGCGGGCGGCGGCCGGCACGGGCCCAATATATCGCGACGGGGCACCGGCCGCCGGGTGCCACAATGGAGCCCATGCCAACCAGAGTCTCCGCACGCGTCGCCGCTATCTCCGAATCCGCCACACTGGCCGTGGACGCCAAGGCCAAGGCGCTGAAGGCGGCGGGCCGGCCGGTCATCGGCTTCGGCGCCGGGGAGCCGGACTTCCCGACGCCCGGTTACATCGTCGAGGCGGCCCAGCGGGCGTGCGAACAGCCGCGTTTCCACAAGTACACCCCTGCCGCCGGCCTGCCCGAGCTCCGCGAGGCGATCGCGGCCAAGACCGCTCGGGACTCTGGCTACCAGGTGGAACCCGGCCAGGTGCTGGTGACCAACGGCGGCAAGCAGGCGGTGTACCAGACGTTCGCCACCTTGCTCGACCCGGGCGACGAGGTCCTGGTACCCGCCCCCTACTGGACGACCTACCCGGAGGCCATCGCGCTGGCGGGCGGCGTGCTGCGCCCGGTGCTGACCGACGAGCACTCCGGCTACCTGGCCTCGGTGGCGGACCTGGAGGCGGCGCG
>Ga0210383_10003925_pt1 | contig 13246 bp, 8 predicted proteins | sample IncBWC14OmetaG_FD_160072 | JGI IMG/M metagenome (GOLD analysis project Ga0210383, IMG submission 160072) | Forest soil microbial communities from Barre Woods Harvard Forest LTER site, Petersham, Massachusetts, United States - Inc-BW-C-14-O ...
GTACGCTGCTTGTCACAGCAATGTCGCTGAGTTGTCCGGTCCTGGGCAAGCAGGTGGAGTTCGCTCTGTTGTCAGCACTCTCGCAAGTAGCTACCGCACAAAATCGGTCCACGGTCGCATTTGAATTTCGCGCTAGTGGACGCAACCAATCGACCCTGGCATTTCTAGAGTCGATCGCGGGAGCTGAATCGGAAACGCATTTTACCGTCGCAGCCAATGACGTCGAGGCGCGCATCCAGCAAGTCGCCGTCGCGCCCTTCGCCTGGAGTTTGAATGTACGCGCCACCACGTCGAATGATTAGTGCGGTGGCAGTTCTATATTGCGCTTACGAAAGTCCCGCGGTATTTACTTCGATTCCGAAACCGATATTTGTCCTTCGGCGGAACCCGTCGAGATGACGCTAGCGATGTGCGCCGCCATCTCCGCAACCGTTGGTCGGTCGAAGAGGTCCGTCAAACTCATCTTAACGCCGAATTCCGACCGCACCTTCGTTAGGATTCGGGTGGCGATGAGCGACTGCCCGCCGAAATCAAAGAAGTTATCTCTGGCGCCGATGGGAGCCACCGCCAGGCACTCCGACCAAATGCGCGCGAGTCCTTCTTCCGCACTGCCGTCCGGAGCTACGAATGGTCCAGCATCGACCGGCCTGCGCTTCATCCGATTCCTGATAGCATCCAAAATTTGCCGGGCCGTCTGCAACTGGCCGGCAATCCGCACAAGTGTTTCTGCCCCATCGCCTGAATTCGAGGCCGCTTTGGATGACGCATTGGCAGACCGTGCGGTCGGCGCAGTCACAGCCGTCCGCCGCCATTCCGACGAACCGCTAGTGGCCGATAGCACGCACTCGAACGGATCTGTCGCCTCGATGGGGACTTCGCACAATCGACTCAGAAACTCCAGTGCCGGACGGTTCCGCAGAGTTGGAACAAACGGAATGACGATGCGCTCCGCACCCCGCTCGACCGCCCGGTGCTTAAGGTCGGCGATCATACGGTCCTCCACGCCGCGTCCCAGGGCTCGACAGCTCAACAGCAAGGTATCAATTCGCAGATTGTCTCCCGCCGTCTCGAACACGATGGCGCCAACGAGTCCGTAGTCGCCAAAGATGTCCCGCACCCGCACAGTCCAACATTCGTTTCCTGGCTGTGCTAGCTTTTCGGCCAAACTCTGAACGGTGTGCTGCACTCCCGTCATGTTGAACTGGGTAGTGCGCTGGGTTAGCTGGGCAATACGCGGCAAATCGGCATTGGTCGCGACCGCGATCTGAATTTCGATCTGCAAGCTGGCTAGAAACTCTTCGCGCGTTAGCGCTTGACGGCTGAGATCAGTGCGCTGCCTTTCGGCTTGATACATGCTGGCGCGGTTGCGGTCCTCATCGGTCGCCGCCGGGTGATCGAACGCCCACAGGTGTTCAAGAAACGCGGGAATCGCCTCCGATTCGGCCGGCAGCGAAACCGTCAACACATCGGGGCACGCGTTGCGTACCTCCATACACTCGTAGGGACTATCGTCGAGGAAGATAAAGCTGTTCAGCGCCAAGCCCAACTCCTCCGACAGCGCGTTCAGACTCTGCGATTTTGCCTGCCAGTTGATTTGCCATGCTGTGAAGTGCTCCGGCTTAAGCACAGAATCGACGGATTCCAGTACAGCCATGGCGTCGGCTTCGTTGTTCTTGCTGGCCAGCACCAGCAGGACTCCGTCGTCACGTTGTCGCAGCATGAATTCATGCAACTTGCGATAGGGAGGCGTGACCTGCACCGCACCCTCGCCACAAATTCCCTGCCACAGCGTGTTGTCGCAATCCAGCACAATCACCTTGCGCGGCTTGGTGCGCACGCTGCGAATCCGGCGCGCCGCCGCTGTAGCCGCTGCAACATACATCTCTTCTGTAAAAGGAATATTGCCTAGTTCGTCGGTAAAGGGATCGCGCGTTTCGGCGACACAATAGAGGCTCACCGCCGATGACAGATCTAGCGTGCTCCAACCAGCGATTGACGCGCATGCTTCGCAGACTTGCTTGTTGGCCGCTGCGATGGCGGCAGCACGTTCCTGAGGCGGCTCTGGACGCGTGCACGACGGAAAAAGGATCACCGCTCCACCCGCCCCCTCGGCTCCTGCACGGCGCAGCACCCCGACGAAATCGCCTATTGTCTGCAGAAGTTGTTCATGTGTCTTGTTAAACGCGCCTTCCACCAGCCATGCGTCGAGATCAAGGGCAACCAGGTTGATCCCCCCGCGATTGGTTCGCAGCAAGCCGCCTTCCAGCAGTTGCTGAAACACCTGGTTGTAGGGTGCAAAACGAATTTCAGCGTCAATCCCCAGCTCTCCGAGCCAGTAAGCCAGAAATTCTTCAATGGGTTCGATGGTGAAGTTGGCCGCTATACGGACACTGACGCTGTTGGGCCCGTCGTGCTCTGCCTGATTCATCTCTGCCTCAAGCGTTTAGGGCCATCATACTGGTCTCGACGTTCCAGTGCGACTCGCGTCCTAATGTGCCCCAGCGACCCTCGGCGGCAATCCACTCGTACACACTGTATGGGTTGGGAATTTCTAGTTCCCTCATTGTCCGAACGAATTTCTCCAGCCGATCAAAGCGCTCCGCGGGTGTACTGTCACGATCAACCACGTAGGGCGCCACAGCGAGAATCTCATTTATGTGGTCGCTATAACGCGTTCGCGACCCGCGCTCGATCTCGATCTCCCCGGAATGTGCCAATCCCGCGGGATGGTACTGGAAGAGCCACGCATCCGCCTGATAAATCCGCTCGCGGTTGGATTTGATGAACCGCAGCGTTTCTTCAAACTCAGCTTCGGTTTCGCCCGGATAGGACACAATCCACAACGTACTTGTGATTACGCCTTCCGCCGACAGCACTTCAAGGCTTCGCTCCATCTGCTCAGGAGTGGTCTTCTTGATCATTGCGTCAAGAATGCGCTGGCTAGCCGATTCCATTCCCAGGCGGCTCCGCGCCAGCCCTCCCTTACGCCAACCGCGCACTTTCTCTTGCTCAGACACGGTCTTGTCCGCCCGCAAATAGCAGTCGAGGGTAAACGGCCGTCCGGTCCTACGAATGTCGGAAGTCAAACCTTCGATTGTCGTGTTGCTCAGCGAGTCACACAAATAGAACGAGCCGCGATTGTACCTTTGCGCCAATGCTTCCATCTGCTGAAAAGTGCGCGACTGCCCGAGAGAGCGATACCCCTTCCAGAAAACGGTTTCAGCGCAAAAAGAACATTCAAACGGACATCCTCTGGAGCTGGCTACGGAGAGTTGTAAGTATCTCGATATCTCGAGGTCGCCGTAGTCCGGAGCGGGCATCTCCTCAGGCTTGACAAACGATTTTCGCGATGCGATAGCTGTAAGATTCCGGCCAGGATCGACCGCTCCACGTGGAAGTTCGGGGTCCTCAAGTATGCGCATCAGAGGCGGTTCGCCCTCGCCGACCACGAAGTAGTCGATAAATTCGTGGCGGTCCATAAAGTGTTTGACTTCTTCAACGCGGGAAGTAATTCCCATCAGCGGCCCTGGGCCACCCACCACGGTTCGTGCATCCGGCTGATGCGACTTGATTCGTTTCAGTAAGAAAAGGGTTGCCGGCCACGTCGAGTTAAAAAGTGAACAACCATAAACGTCGTAACGGCGCCGACTCAACAGCCGCCACAGCATCGAAGAAACCTGTGAGTACAGCGAAGCGAACAGCGAATCGAACCGCGAGACGTCAAGCTGTTGTATGAATTGGCCCATGTCTCGGCCATCCATGTTCAGGACTTCGGCCACCAGTTCGCGGTAATCGGGGCGATTACGGGAATACAGATAGAGAATCTGGTGAATGGCTAACATCTCGGTGCCATTCCGCTCGATATTCCAGTCCTTGAAGTAGGCAAACTGCGTCTTACATTCAGTGAAATATGCGCGCTGTACTGCGAATATCTCGGGCACAGTGTTGAAGTCGAATAAGTCCACACTGTGGCCCTGGGACTCGGCATATGCCTTCAGTGAGCTAATGCCCAGCGGAACGCATACCGGATCCCAAAAATGCGGAACCATCAGGAGTACTTTCGTCATCGGCGTACATTAACACGAGACTCGAATACTACCTAAATAGTATCGACGTTGGCCGTTGCACGATTACAACCAGTACGTCGACCGCTAAACGACGATTTATCTATGGCTTGGATCCAGTTTACTGATCTAGGTACCAATTGTGCCTCATTACTACGGCACCATTCCACGGTACCTTGCCCGTCCCGTAATAATCAGCCTCTAGCACCGTGATGCGGGCCGCGAGATTCACTAGGTCGGCCTCAGCGTGATTGATATCAAGCCAGATCTTCACAACATATGTACCCGGCATCAAGGTGAGGCTGGGAACTTCGCAGACAAATACTTGCGGCCCAACTCTCTCCCCGATCGGTCGCTCAGGCTCGAACATGCTGTGAGCCGTGAAGATTCGTTGTCCATACATACTCTCGAATCCAAGGCCTACATCGAAGTTGCGTGTCGGCTTGGGGAGGTCGAAATGCACCTTCACCTTCAGTCCAGCGCCCAACCGGATTCCCTCCAGCACCGGCAGTTCGTCATCCGTATAAAATTCAATCCGCTTTAACAATCGGCCAACATTCGAGCGGCGGTCATCACACTGACTCAGGTCAAAGCTGTGGCTCCCACCTCGGCTGCCTGAAAGCATGTCGTTCAAGTAGTGTTGAATGGCTTCTTCGGTTCCACCTTGAAACTCAATCTGACCATCATGCAGCACCATTGCTCGCTGACACAGTTTCTCCACCACTGCCATGTTGTGCGAAACAAACAGGATGGTCCGCCCACCCTTGCTGACCTCACTCATCTTTCCCAGGCACTTCTGCTGGAAGGCGAGGTCGCCGACCGCGAGCACTTCATCGACGATTAGGATCTCGGGTTCCAGATGCGCGGCGATGGCGAACGCCAGCCGTACATACATTCCGCTGGAGTAGTGCTTGACCGGCGTATCAATAAACTTCTCGACCTCGGCAAAGGCGACGATCTCGTCAAACTTTGCCGCAATCTCCGCCCGGCGCATTCCCATGATGGCGCCATTCAGGAAGATATTTTCGCGCCCTGAAAGTTCGGGATGAAATCCCGTACCAACCTCCAGCAACGAGCCCACTCTCCCGTGGATCAACGCGCGTCCTTCCGTGGGCCAAGTAATGCGCGAGAGGATTTTCAGCAGCGTGCTTTTTCCCGCGCCGTTCCTGCCAATGACTCCCATCACCTCACCATGCTTGACCTGAAAGGAGACATCTCGCAGTGCCCAGAAGGTCTCTTCTGTCGCACGCCCGGAGCCGAGCGACTTAATGCGGCGCGCAGCGCCGCGCGCGAAAGCCGGCAGGGACTCGCGCAACGTTTTGTAAGGCGCACCCGTGCCCAGCTTATATCGCTTGCCTAAGCATTCGGACTCTACGGCGATCGAACTCAATCCCGCTCCTTCACGAACCTTACGGCGCAACCAGTCCTCGCCTACACAACATCAGCAAATGTCGATTCCATCTTCCTGAAATAAAGCAGGCCGCCCAGCAAGAGCACTGCCACCGCAGCGGCCGAGACCCAGATCATCGGGCCCGGACTCGCTGCTTTCCCCAGCAACGCATAGCGGAAACCGTTTACAACCCCCGCCATCGGGTTCAGGCCGTACAACACCCGCCATCTCGCTGGAACCAAGCTGCTTGGGTAAACCACCGGTGTAGCGAACATCCAGAACTGCGTCAGAAACGAGATTGTGTACTTTACATCACGATATTGCACGTTCAGCGCCGACATCCATAAACCCACTGCTAGCGCAGTGCACACCGCAAGCAAGAGAAACACCGGGAACAGGAAGATCGTTCGACCCGGGGTGATGCCGTAGTAGAACATCATGCCAATCAGGACCAGGAAGGCGAAGCCAAAGTCCACCAGACCGGCAATCACCGACCCCATCGGAATGATCAGTCGCGGGAAGTACACCTTCTTGATCAGGTTCTGACTAGCCACCAGACTATTTGACGACTCGGTCACTGCATTAGCGAAATACTGCCACGGAACCATCGCTACGTAGACAAACACCGGATACGGAACCCCGTCCGAGGGAATTCGCGCCAGGCGGCCAAAAAAGATGCTGAAAATTAACGTCGCCAACAGCGGCTGCAGGACCGCCCACGCCACTCCCAGTGCCGTCTGTTTATAGCGGACCTTGACGTCGCGCCAAACCAGAAAGAACAGCAGTTCGTGGTACTCCCAAAGGTGGCCAAGTTCAAGGTCCCAAAACGGCTTGCGCGGCTCGAGGATGACCGTTGAAATCGGCGGAGTGCTCAATTGGATCGTGGCGTCCGAGTGCGTCAAATCAGTTCTCATCCCTGCGGGCAGGTTCTCCCTAACACTTTCTCGCAATTCATCGATTTCGCAGTCTGAAATCGCTACGCCCAGGCTTCCGCTACGCGCACAGCCGCGGCCTACGCGCGGCGGCATTAATGAACAAGATACCCCAACTATCGAACACCGCGCGACATTGGTCAAGCTGTCGACATTCGCAAACGTGCGCCTCCGTTATGGCTCGCACCATGGACAAAAATCCGGGTCCCCTGTGGGACCCGGTGGAGGAGAATGGCAATGGACACTCTTTACTTATTCGCTTCAGCAATTTCCTGAATCATTTTCGCCGACGTCCCCGGCTCATAAGTACAGAAAGGCTCTTCCGCCAGGAAGTCACCGCTGGCGGCAAATGCCCGTGCGCGGCATCCCATGCAGACGTGCCGGAACTCGCAGCAGCCGCACTTCCCTTTTAAGTTGTCATCGTCGCGCAGTTGGTTGAAAACATCCGAGTTATTCCAGATATCGGCAAAGCTCTGTTTGCGCAAATCACCGGCGATGGCAGGCAGATAGCCGCAAGGAAAAACCTCTCCCTCATGCGAGATGAAGCAAACGCCCGTTCCCGCCAGGCAACCTTTCGTCATAGCGTTCATGTCGCTGGGATGGCCACCCGGGTGCCCGCTATGTCCCACCGGCGGTCCGCCACCCGGCTTTAGCGATATGCCCGTCGATCCTGGCATCGTCATCTCCGTAGCTCCGATGTGCCCGGGAGGATGATGCGCAATCGGCGCCGCCGGTACAGCCTTACCGGCGCGCCGGTCGGCCGCGCGCCGCTGGCGCGCCACGCGGAAATAATGCGGCGCGCACGTGGCCTTCAGCTCGATGTCTCCAGTCAACGACTGATCGTAGAACCAGTTCAGCATCCGTTCGTACTCGTCAGGAGCGACCATTTGCTCTGCGGCGATATCCACTCCGCAACCCACTGGCACCAGCAGAAATGTGTGCAGCGCGTCTGCGCCCAATCGACGCGCTAGTTCAAGCACCTCGGGTAGCTGGTGCGCGTTATGCCGTGCAATCGTCGTGTTGATCTGTACCGACACTCCGAGTTCCTGCAGATTGCGCATACCGTACACCGCAGCGTCGAATGCGCCGGGAATTCCGCGGAAGGAATCATGGGTTGCAGCGTCCGAACCATCCAGGGAGATCGATACTCGTTTGATGCCAGACTGCTTGACTTTCTCGGCGACGTCTTTCGTCACCAGTGTTCCATTCGTGGCCAGCGCCACCCGCAATCCAAGGCTGTTCCCGTATTCGGCCAACTCGAAAATGTCGGGGCGGTACAGCGGTTCGCCTCCGCTGAGGACCAGAATCGGATTGCCGAAGTTGGCAATCTGCCGAATGATGTCGAGCGCTTTAGCCGTCGGCAGATCTTGCGGCGACATCAATTCCGTTGCCGTGGCGCGGCAGTGGATGCAGCGCAGGTTACAGCCTTTTGTGACTTCCCAGAAAATCAGGCGCGGCTTGAATTCCTTGCTGGCCCCTACGGCTGAATTCCCATTGCCATCTGACATGCTCTTTCTCCTCTGCGTCCCGGCTCGTTTCTTCCTGTCTAACGATAGGATTCCACGTCTCGCGGAGCCGTGAGTCTTATCACCGGGGCCTGTGACGAACGTCACTTTGGAGAGTTCGAGCGGACCGCGCCGCCGCAACGACCAGACGAGGAGAGCCCGCACAGATGCGGGCTCCTCTGTATCGCCGTCTTCTTGTGTCGGCACTCGGATGTCGAGGTTCTATGGTCCGACGCCCCCGGTGTGGCAGTCGGCGCAGTTAACCGCACTGAGGTCGCCTATGTCCACCGGATGCTTGAATGACTGCGTCTGCATCTGCGCCAGGTGCGAAGTGCCTTCTTCCTGGTCCAACAGCGTGTGACACGAATTACAGTCTTTGCTGATCACCTTGCCGTCTTTGCTCACGTGGTTGCCGTCGTGGCAGCGGAAGCAGCCCGGGTAGTACATGTGCCCGATATTGTTGGGATGAGTTTTCCAGTCCACTTTCATCGCCGGAAAAAATGAGGCATCGTAAATATTCTGCAATTCAGTAACTGCCTTGCTGATGCTTTCGCCTTTTGCGGCAGCGATCTGCGGGTACTTGTCCGCATAAAATTTTGGGATCGTCTCCGCAATGGCTTGCTTGGCTTCGTCCTGCGATTTGTAGGGGGCGGTAAGCACTTGGACGCCTTGCGCCTTGATGAAAGGCAACGTGGGATCGATACTGCCAGCCACCATGCTCCGGTCGACCGAGAGATCAGGCGGCGTAAAGACGTGCGACGGCCGGTCGTGACAATCGATGCAATCCATCCGGCGCTTCGTGGCCTTGTCGATCTGTTCCTGTGTCGGCGGATTATCTTTCACCACGAAATCAGTGATGTTACCTTTCCCGTCCTCCATCCTCACCCAGGGAATAACTTGGCGCTGATCGTCGGTGGCGAAATACGTAAACTTGTTTGCGATATTCATGTGCCAATGAATGCCGCCGGTCGCCTGCCCTAAGCCTGGATCCCCACCACCGGTCTTGATGAGCAAGCGAAGTACGCGAGGGGTGTTTTGCTCATCCGTGCCGTAATGCGAGAAGACTTTGAGTTGCGCTCCCCAGAACTTCTTCGGCCAATGGCATTGTTCACAGGTGTCGGCAGCGGGGCGCAGATTGTGAACTGGCGTTGGAATAGGCCGCGGATAGGTGCCCATTGCCGTGTAGTACACCTGGCGGGCCCCAGAGAGCTTTGACTTCACATAGAAACTCGCGCCTGATCCGACGTGACAGTCCACACAAGCCACCCGTGCGTGTGGCGACGCCTTGTATGCGGTGAGTTCGGGACCCATGACCGAGTGGCAAAGTTCACCACAGAATTGCACCGAATCCGTGAACTCATAAGCCTTGTAGCTGCCTACCGCGCTCATCAGCGCAAAGATAACAACAAAGCTGAGCACAAAGGCTGCGGCACTGCGTTGCGCGGGGTTGTTCAGGTCAAGACGGGCGAAGTGCGCCGGTGCGCCAAGTTCACGAAGGCGTCTGCGACGCTCAATTGCCATTCCAATTGGAATCATGATCAAGCCGACGACCATGATGGCCGGAGCCACCATGTATGCCAGGATTCCGACGTACGGACTGGAAATGTGGCTGAACGCATCTAGCAAAACCAAGAAAATAATGTTGGTAAAAGCAACGGCAGCCAGTGCCAGTCCAATCAAGCTGATGGGGTTCTTATAGAGCTTTGCGCCCACTGGAGGATGGGCGCTGTCAGGATTCACTTGCTGCGAGTCCGCGGACATTCGTTTACCTCTGTTCTTGGGGCAACATAAGATCGCCCCCGAAATTATCACAATGCGGTCCTGCTGGGTCCGCACATACGGCTTTTGTTGTAGTTATGTGACCAGAAGTTATGCGGTGCGGAACACCCCGTTCCGCACCGAATTCTTACTTGGAGCTCTCCACTGGTTGTTCCTCAGCCTTTTCCTCGTCACCCTCCGGCTCCGAGCCGTTGGCCTTCGTGATGGCAAACGTGTCAAGCGGATGCTCGTGCTCATAATGCTCGATTGACATCTTCCCGTCGAACCACGCCCAATTCATCGGATACGCATCGGGATCGAAAACCACCGCGTAGATGTGCCAAACCACGATGGCCAGTGTTGCCAGGATCGCCTCGTACCAGTGGATCGTGATGGCGACATCGATCCACCATCCCGGTACGCGTTCGCCAACGAAGACCTTGAACCATGCCATCAGTCCAGTCGCCGCCATGACGAACATGCCCCACACCAGCGCCCAGTACTCGGCCTTCTCTGCATACGAGAAGCGTCGGAACATCGGCCGTTCGTCCCGCACGCCGACGTAATACAGCAGCGCATCGCGCACGTCGGTGACGTCCTGCCAGTCGGGAAGCATGTCTTTGATCAGCTGACGCCCGTCGGGATTCGTGATGATGTACCAGATGTGATACAGACTGACCGCGATCAACACCACACCCGCAATTCGGTGGATGAGGCTGCGAACATGCTCATTGATGAACGCGATGGCCAGCAATGATGACGGGTAGCGCAGCGCAAACCCGGTCAGCACCAGCGCGAAGAAGCTGATCAGCAATGTCAGATGTTGGATTCGCTGTGCCAGCGTCATGCGGAACAGAATCCGGGGATGACCGATGCGATGCAGCACCAGTTTCTTGCGGAAGACCAGCAGATTGTGCAGCACCATGCCACCGATAACAGCCACAATCATCCAGATGTAGAACCTGCTGATAAAGCCGATGACTTTCGTGCCTACGTCCGCTTTTTGTGTACTGCCGTCGAGGTGAACCTTGCTGGTAATGAATTTCTCGTTCGCTCCCGGATGGCATTGTCCGCACGTCTTCGCGAGGTTGGCATGGTTGATGGTCGAGCGCGGATCGCTGGACGGCAGAATGTTGTGTACGCCATGGCAACTGGCGCAGTTCGCCACCGTAGCCGATCCCACCTTCGACGCCATTCCGTGATAGCTCGACAGGTACGACGAGACGCGATTGCCAGCAACTCCGAATTCGGACGAAAGTCTCACGCTGGCGTGGCAGGCGGCGCAGGTATTGCCCACATTACCCGCCGCCACCGCCGAATTCGGATCGTTCGGTGCTTTGATCGTATGAATGCCGTGGCAGTCCGTGCAAACCGGGGCCATGTAGTTACCACGCGAAATGGCCGTACCGTGCGTGCTTTGCATGAACGCTGTTTGCACATCAGCGTGGCACTTGCCGCAGGTTGCAGGAACGTTGAACTTGGCGATCGGCGATTTCGGATCGGTACCTGTCAGGATGTCATGTGCACCATGACAGTCCGTGCAGACCGCCGCGTACTCGGAGCCGCCCGTTACCGCTTTGCCGTGAACGCTTTGTTCGTACGAGGTGTAGGGCGCGGAACTCACCCCACTGCTGGCCATTACGAGTTGCTTGCCATGGCAGGCGCCGCACGTGGTTGGGATGTTAATGTGGGCGACTTTCGACTTGGGATCGCTGGCGGGCAGGATTGTGTGGACATTGCCATGGCAGTCCTGGCATTTGGCAACGTTCGTGTTGCCCGCGGCCGCAGCTTTGGCGTGGATACCGTGTTCGTACGCAGTCTGCTGGTCGGCATGGCAGGTCGCACAGACAGGCTTCGCCGGCGTTGGGTCGTGAGGGAAGGCCTTAATGTCGGTATGGCAGTCCACGCATCCGAAGGAGTTGTGGATCGACGCCTTGAAGTTTGCATCGTCCACATGCAGGCTGATCTGCTTGCCGTTCTCGTCTTTCGTCAGAGACGCGTCGTTATGACACGCGAGGCAATCCTCGTTGCTCATTTTCGGGGCTTTGGCCGCACCCTTTGGGGCGGCCATCGCCATCGCCGTGAGCAACAAAGCAAGTACAACAATCCAACCGCTACGCTTCACGGAAATCCCTCTCACTTTCTGCCGACCAAGCCGGCGCTGGCCAGGTCTTCGTCCGCCCTCATTTCAGGGTCTTGACGTACTTCGCCACTGCACCGATCTCGTCGTCCGTCAGCTTGCCTTTGAATCCCGGCATCTTCCCTTTGCCGTTGTCGATCAGGGCGGTCAGATCGGCATCCGACATCTTCTGCACTTCCGGGCTGCTCAAGGGCTTCAGACCCATGCTCTTGCCCATTCCTGTGCTGGCGCTTCCGTCAGCTCCATGACACATCGCGCACTTCGCCTTGAACACGCCCGCTCCGTCAGCCGCAAAGGCCGAACTCGCCAAGGCAAAGGTCGCAACCAGTACCAAGCTCTTCATCTTCATGGTTTTGCACTATCCTCCGTAAGATTTAAGCGTCCCCGCACCGGCTGTTGCGTTCTGGCCGTGCACCACACCACAACCATCGGCAGACCAGTAACAGGCGACTCTTAACCTTCGCAGTCCGCGTCGAATACCAGCAGTGAGTAGGCTCACTACCGCTTGTGATTGGGGTCACATGGAACAAGGACTGTCACTCCACTCTGTGAGACTCGTCACCAATCCTTGGCCATAGTGAGAATCGGCAGCCAACTCGTGCTGTTGCGGGGCGCAACACTGGCTGCACGGCGGTTCTTGGACAGCCTCGCGCGTCGCCCTCCGGCGAAACTCGCCGATTCGGGATCGGGAGAACGAGCGTTCGCTCGATCGTTGGAATGGGGGTCGTGGTTACCCGTCGTAGCCTTGGGACGGACGCCCGGGCCGCTCATCTAAAATCTATCGCGTCACCGTCCCGAAAGTGGTCAATTTTGACCATACGCGGGTTTATGATGTGTGTTCGAATGTTCCGAAGTTTGACTGTGGCGTCACTTGTTGCTGTCCTAAGCTGGAAAATGTGAATCGGTTTTCCGCACCACGCGGATCTCCACAACGAACTTGGGAGCTAGGATGATTCACCCCAGACGCAGAACGACCCTGTTATTCATGTCGGCGTTCATCGCGGTTTGCTGCTTGATTGTTGCTGTAGACGCACAGGAGCACCCAAATAGCCCTGCGCCTAGCCCCGCGCCGCAGGCCTCAGCCGCGCTTCCCAGTTCTAGCAATGGCCAATACGCTGACACCGACGTCTGCAAAACCTGCCATCAGGAGATCTGGGAGAAGCATTTTGCCGGTACGCCGCACTCTGCGTTGCTCAAGGGAGACCAGCACGGTTGCCAAGCTTGCCATGGCCCCGCACAAGCGCATGTGGACGGCGGCGGCGACGTCACAAAGATTATTCGCTTCGAAACGTTGAGTCCTGCGCAGACAGTTGCCATTTGCACGAAGTGCCACCAATCCAGCCTGGAGACCCAGAACTTCTCCAAGTCCGAGCACCTGGCTAACGGAGTGAGTTGCACCTCGTGTCACAGCCCGCACAAGTCGAGCGATGTGAATTTTATGCTCGTGAAGTCGCAGA
>Ga0210383_10003927_pt1 | contig 13243 bp, 9 predicted proteins | sample IncBWC14OmetaG_FD_160072 | JGI IMG/M metagenome (GOLD analysis project Ga0210383, IMG submission 160072) | Forest soil microbial communities from Barre Woods Harvard Forest LTER site, Petersham, Massachusetts, United States - Inc-BW-C-14-O ...
CTCCGTGGATCTGGCCTTGGACCGGATGACCGAGCTGGTCGGGCTGCTCGGTGATCCGCAGCGGGCCTGCCCGGTGATCCACATCACCGGAACCAACGGCAAGACGTCGACCGCCCGGATGGCCGACGCGCTGCTGCGCGGCCGCGGGCTGCGCACCGGCCGGTTCACCAGCCCGCACCTGGTCTCGATCAGGGAGCGGATCGTCATCGACGGCGCGCCGATCAGCCCGGAGCGGTTCGTGGCCGCATACGACGAGATCATCCCGTATGTCAACCTGGTCGACGAGCGGCATCCGGTGGCCATGTCCTTCTTCGAGGTCCTGACCGGGATGGCCTTCGCGGTCTTCGCCGACACCCCGGTCGACGTCGTGGTCCTCGAGGTCGGCGTGGGCGGCCGGCTCGACTGCACCAACGTCGCGGACGGCGTGGTCGCGGTCGTCACCCCGATCTCCATCGACCACACCCGGCTGCTCGGCAGCACGGTCGAGGAGATCGCGGCGGAGAAGGCCGGGATCATCAAGCCGGGCGCGGTCGCGGTGCTCGCGCAGCAGCCGCTCGGCGCGGCCGAGGTGCTGCTCAGGTACGCGGTCGAGGTGGGCGCGACGGTGGCGCGGGAAGGCGTCGAGTTCGGCGTGCTGAGCCGCGAGCAGGCGGTCGGCGGCCAGCAGCTGGTGCTCCGCGGCCTGCGCGGCACCTACGAGGACGTCTACCTGCCGCTGTTCGGATTGCACCAGGCGGCCAACGCGGCCTGCGCGCTGGCCGCGGTCGAGGCGTTCGCCGGGGTCGGGGTCGGGGACGACGCCGGCGCGGCGCTCGACGCGGACCTGGTCCGGGAGTCGTTCGCGAAGGTCAGCTCGCCCGGGCGGCTGGAGGTCGTCAGGCGCAGCCCCACCATCATCATCGACGCCGCCCATAACCCGGCCGGGATGGCCGCGAGTGTGGCCGCGATCGAAGAGGCGTTTACCTTCGGCCGCCTGTCCGGCGTGTTCGCGGCCAGCGGCGACAAGGACGTGCCGGGCATGCTCGCCGAGCTGGAGCCGCTGCTCACTGACATCGTGGTGACCCGCAATTCATCCGACCGCTCCCTGGACCCCGAGCAGACTGCGGAGCTGGCCGTCGAGATCTTCGGCGAGGACCGGGTCCAGTCCGCCGACCGGCTCGACGACGCGATCGAGACCGCGGTCGCGCTCGCCGATGAGGCCGTCGCGGAGACCGGACCCGGCAGCGGCGGGGTGCTCATCACCGGATCGGTCATCACCGCGGGCGACGCCCGCCGGCTGCTCGCCCCGGCCGGCGGCGAGCTGCCTGCCGAGCCGCCGGCGAGCCAGCCCTCGCGTCACTCATTCACCGCCGCGGAGCTGTCATGAAGCTGTTGCGGCAGCTGTGCGGCACGGTCCTGATCATGGAAGCCGTCGTCATCGGGCTCGCCATCCCGGTCGCCATAAAGCTGGAGCACCTGAGCCACGGCGTCGCGGGTGGCGTCGGCGGCGGCCTGGCCGTGTGCGCCCTGGTGCTCAGCGGCATGGTCGGCCGCCCGGGCATGGGCTGGGCGCTATGGGCGGGCACCGTGCTGCAGGTTCTGGTCATCGCCGCGGGCGTCGTCGTGCCGGCCATGTACGTCCTCGGCGTGATCTTCGCCGCCCTGTGGGTCACCGGCATCTGGCTCGCCCGCCGCCTGCAAACCCCGCCCGCCCCCACCACCTAGCCCCCGCCGCGCCCCCAGCGCCGGATTCCGGCGCGTCGCCGGTCCGGCCGGCGGGCGGCACGCCCGATCGTGGGTAAGCTTGACGACAGTGGCGAATCATCAGCATCCGGCGGCGGGCTCGCTCACCACCGGGAGGACCATCTTCCCGGAACCTAGTGACCCGGTGTCACCGTTGTCCAAGTAAGAACCCAAAGCGTGATCCGTGAGACCGCGCTGACAGTTCCAGATCTCCAGCCCGGATCGGAAGGTTCCCGTTCCTGATGAGCAACGCGCTGACGTTCCTCGGCCGTGACATGGCGGTCGATCTCGGAACTGCGAACACGCTGGTCTACGTGCGTGGACGCGGCATCGTGCTGAACGAACCGTCGGTCGTCGCGCTCAATACCAACAACGGCCAGATCGTGGCCGTGGGCGCCGAGGCTAAACGGATGATCGGCCGCACCCCGGGCAACATCGTGGCGGTGCGCCCGCTCAAGGACGGGGTCATCGCCGACTTCGACGTGACCGAGCGGATGCTGCGTTACTTCATCCAGAAGGTGCATCGCCGCACCCATCTGGCCAAGCCGAGGCTGGTGGTAGCCGTGCCGAGCGGGATCACCGGCGTCGAGCAGAGCGCGGTCAAGGAGGCCGGCCACCAGGCCGGCGCCCGGCGGGTCTACATCATCGAAGAACCGATGGCCGCGGCGATCGGCGCGGGCCTGCCGATCAACGAACCGACCGGCAACATGGTGGTCGACATCGGCGGCGGCACCACCGAAGTCGCGGTGATCTCGCTGGGCGGCATCGTCACCTCCCAGTCGATCCGGATCGGCGGCGACGAGCTGGACCAGGCCATCATCACCTTCGGGAAGAAGGAGTACTCGCTCATGCTGGGCGAGCGGACCGCTGAGGAGATCAAGATGGCCCTCGGCTCGGCGTACCCGTCCGAGGACGAGCCGCACGCCGAGATCCGGGGCCGGGACCTGGTCAGCGGCCTGCCCAAGACTGTCGTCATCTCCGCGGCTGAGGTGCGCCGCGCGATCGAGGAACCGCTTAACCTGATCATCGATGCGGTCAAGAACACGCTGGACAAGTGCCCGCCCGAGCTGGCCGGCGACGTCATGGACCGGGGCATTGCGCTGACCGGCGGCGGCGCCCTCCTGCGCGGACTAGAGTCACGAATCCGGGAGGAAACCGGGATGCCCGTGCAGGTCGCCGACAACCCGCTGGACTCTGTGGTGCTCGGCACGGGTAAGTGTGTCGAGGACTTCGAGACGTTGCGTCAGGTTCTGGTGCCCGACCACAGGCGCTGACCCTGACGCGGCCCGAGACCCGTCGCATCGGCCGAACGGGCCAGTCCCGGGAACACTGACGAGGAGCCTCAGTGCACGACAGCCGGCGTACACGCTTGGTCCTTGGTGTGCTCCTGATCGTCGCGATTGCCCTGATCACGCTGGATTTCCGGGATGGCGGCGCATCTCCGGCCCGCAACGTGGGCGCGGACGTCTTCGGGCCTATCGAGCGGGTCACGCACGACGTGACCGACCCCATCGCGAGCCTCTTCGACTCGGTTACCGGCGGGCCCTCGGCGCAGAGCACGATCGCGAACCTGCAGCAGGAGAACGCCGCGCTACGTGCCCAGCTCAGCTCGGCTCGGCTGAGCAAGACCGCCCGGCAGCAGCTGACGCAGCTGCTGCAGCTCGACGCGGGCGGCTACCGGATCATGGCCGCGAACGTGATCGCGGCCGGCGGCGACTACTCCGACACGGTGACGCTGGACGTCGGGCGCAGCGACGGGATCAAGCAGGATGAGACCGTGCTCAATGGTTCCGGCTTCGTCGGCACCGTTACCCAGGTGAGCGAGGACACCTCGACCGTCGTGCTGGCCGACGACGCGTCGTCGGTGATCGGCGTCCAGCTGCAGGGCAGCGGCGAGATCGGCGCCGTCAACGGGACCGGCAAGTCCATGTCCGGGTCGGCCTTGCTGCGCCTCACCTTGTTCGACGCGAACGCGACGCTGGAGCCGGGGCAGCAGGTCGATACCTACGCCTCGGTGGGTGACCAGCCGGAGGTTCCCGGCGTGCCGGTGGGCACAGTCGTCTCGGTCCACTCCAGCCCGGGATCGCTCACCCAGACGGCGCTGGTCCGCCCGTTTGTCGACTTCACCGCCCTCGGCGTGGTCGGGGTCGTGGTCCAGGTGCCCAAGCACAACCCGAGAACTTCGATCCTGCCGCGTCCTGCCCCCACGGTCACGATCACCGTCACCCCGAGCCCGTCGTCCTCGAGCTCTCTCGCCCCGGGCATCCTTCCGTCGTCGGCCGGGGGACCCTCGGCCACCCCGTCGGCGACGGGCGGCGGAGGCTGATGGTACGCGGGCTCATATCCTTCGTGGTCGTCAGCATTGCGGTCATCGTCCAGCTCACCATCGTCGACCGGATCGCCTTCCCTGGCGGGGCTGGCCCCGACGTGGTGCTGCTCGCGGTGGCCGCGCTGGGCCTGGCGGGCGGTCCGATGACCGGCGTGCTGATCGGGTTCTGGGCCGGCCTGGCGCTTGACGTCGCCCCGCCGGGCAGCCACTTCGTCGGCCAGAACGCCCTGGTGTTCTGCCTGATCGGCTACGCGTGCGGCCTGGCCGCCGACGTGCCGAACAGCGAAGGGGTACCCGAGCAAGGGCGCACGGCGCTGTTCGAGATCGTGGTCACCGCGGCCGGGGCCGTCGTCGGGGAGGCGCTGGCCGCCCTGCTCGGCGCCATGCTCAGCGATCCGCGGGTGACCTGGTCCGCGATCAGGCATGTGCTGCCCGTGGCCATCGTCTACGACGTGCTGTTGTGCCCGTTCGTGCTCTACGCGGTCGCCGCGGCGCTGCGTCTGGCCGGAGCGCCGCGCGGGGAGCGCAGCCGGGCCGCCTGGTCGCTGGCGGCACCGAGTTCGGCGGGCGCCGCTCAGGGCGCCATCAGGCAGGTCAACGGGGGCAATACGCCGCGGCTGCGGCTGTCCGAGCGCGGCAAGGGCGAGGGCCTGGGAGGCGGCCTGCGCGGCCCGGCCACGGCCAAGCGCGAGCCCCGCCTGAAGCTCGGCCATGGCGGTGCGCTCGGCGCGGGCACGCTCGGCGCCGCGTTCGCCAACGGGAACTCGCGCCGGGGTCAGGGGCTCGCCAGCGGCACGATGGCGGGCGCTCTCGGCAACGGAGCGGCCAAGGTCAAGTTCGGGGCCCGTCGCGGCGGAGGCGCGCTAGGCGGCGCTATGGCCCTGAACCCGGCCCGATCCGGCCTGAACACCTCGCGGTTCGGGCGGTCGCAGATGGGCCGGTCGCTGCTCGGCGGCTCGGTGTTCAGCCGCTCACCCTCAGCGCTGCGCCCGTCAGCCCCCGCCCGGAAGTCGGCGTCGATCGGCCGCTCCCCGTTCCTGGGCCGCTCTCCCTTCCTGGGCCGCTCATCCCGGCTGGGCCGCTCGACTGGCGCAGGCGGCTCCACTGGGCTGGGCAGCTCGTCGCGGCGAGGCTCCGCGCTCGGCCGCCCCCTCACCACCCGCCGAACGGCCAGCCGGCTTCGCTCGTCGCCCGGCGGCTCGGCCACCGGGTACGCGCGGCTGTCCCGGCCCGGCGTGCTCGCCCGGCTGAGCGGCGCCCTGCGCGGGACGGCCAGGCGTCAGCCGCGCCTGCGCTCGAGCCAGACCGCCTTCCGGGGCAGCTCGCCGCTGCGAGGCAAATCGCCGCTGCGAGGCAAATCGCTGGGCCGCGGCTGGCTGCGGCGCTCGTCCCGCCTGGGAGCCGGTCCCGCCCGCTTGCACATGCCGCGCCCGAGAGCGAAGAAGAGATGGCGGACAGGGGGTTACCGGTGAACGTGTCGTCGCGCCGCCGTCTCGTGGTGCTCTACGTGCTCGCCGCCGCGATGGTGATCTCGCTCGGCGGCCGGCTCTACTACCTGCAGGTGCTGAACAACACCTCGTTCACCAAGCTGGCCGAGCAGAACCAGACCCGTGACGTGATCGTGCCCGCGGTCCGCGGCCAGATCCTCGACGACGTGGGCAACCAGCTGGTCACCAACCAGACGGCCCTGGTCGTCTCGGTGGACATGATGACGCTGAACCAGCAGCCCGGCGGCGCGCCGCCCGTCCTGAAACGGCTCGCCCCGCTGCTCGGCATGTCGTACACGAAGCTGAGCGAGGAGACGCGGCTGTGCACCAAGGGCGTGTCGCAGCCCTGCTGGGCCGGGTCTCCTTACCAGCCCATCCCGGTGGACCAGCACGTCTCCGATCAGGTGGCACTGCAGGTCATGGAGGAGCAGAAGGAATTCCCCGGCGTCACCGCGCAGGTTCAACCGGTCATCGAGTATCCCGAGCCCGACGGGGCCAACCCGGCGCAGGTCCTGGGCTACCTGCAGCCGATCACCCCGCAGGAGATCGCCAGCCGGCACCTGCCGGTGACCGGCTTCTCCGGCGTGGACCTGGTCGGCCAGGCCGGCCTGGAGGCCCAGTACGACAGCCAGCTGCGCGGCAAGGCCGGGACCCAGGTGGTGTCGGTCAACGCCGCCGGCGACGTCACAGGCACCGTCGGCCAGACCTCGCCGGTCACCGGTGATGACCTGGTGACCAGCATCAACGCGCAGATCCAGGCCGACGCCCAGAACGCCCTCAACGGCGCGATCAAGCGGTCGCGGGCGTCCGGGAACGCCGCCAACCAAGGCGCGGCGGTCGTGATGACCACGACCGGCCGCGTCGTGGCCATGGCCAGCTATCCGGACTACAACCCGAGCGTGTGGACCGGGGGCATCTCCCAGCAGGAGTTCAGCAACCTGTTCGGTACCAAGGACGGCGAGCCGATCATCAATTGGGCCGCGCAGGGTCAGTACGCGCCGGGTTCGACCTTCAAGGTCACCTCGACCGCCGCGGCCGTGGCCGACGGGTACCCGCTGGACGGCCTGTACAGCTGCCCCGCCTCGTTCAGTATCGGCAGCCAGAAGTTCCTGAACGACGGCAACCCCAACCTCGGCGACATGACGTTCTCGACGGCGCTCATCCAGTCCTGCGACACCGTGTACTACCAGCTCGGCTACGACATGTACCTGAGCGATAACCCGAAGGCCAACCAGAGCACCGGGCCGAACGCCCCGATCCAGAAGATGCAGAAGATGGAACTGGCCTGGGGTTTCGGCAACGGCACCGGGATCGACCTGCCGGCCGAGTCGGACGGGTCCATCCCCACCCGGCAGTGGCTGTACTACCTGTGGAAGGACAACGCGCACACCGGCGAGAACTGGTGCAAGTACGGGAAGCAGAACGGCTCCTACGTCCAGCAGATCGAGTACCAGGACTGCCAGAACGGCTGGCAGTGGGAGCCCGGGCAGGCCGCCATCGCCGCCATCGGCCAGGGCTACGTGACCGTCACCCCGCTCCAGCTGGCCAACGCGTACACGGCGCTGGCCAACGGCGGCACCCTGTACAGCCCGCGGATCGGCGAAGCGCTCATCTCGCCGACCACCGGGCAGGTGGTCCAGAAGATCAACCCGCCGGTCATCCGCCACCTGCCGGTGTCCGGCAACACGCTGGCCTACATCCGCAACGCGCTGGCCGGAGTGGTGACCCAGGGCACCGCGGCCAGCGCCTTTGGCGGGTTCCCGCTCAACCAGGTCTGCGTGGCGGGCAAGACCGGTACCGCCCAGCTGTTCGGCAAGAACGCGACCTCGGTGTTCGCCTCGTTCGCGCCGTGCGACAACCCGAAGTACGTGGTCGTGGTCATGGTCCCGAACTCCGGTTACGGCGCCGACGTGGCCGCCCCCGCGGTCCGCCAGATCTGGGACGGCATCTACGGCCTCGAGGGGCACAAGGCCGCGGTGCCCAGCGGCCACCTGCCGTCCGCGCTGCCGCAGATCACCTCCACCGGCGCGATCGACGCGCCGGCCGGCTACACCAGGGAGCCATGATGCTGGGCCGGTCCAGCCCGAGCTACACCGTCCGCGGCTACGGCCTGCCGCGCGTCGGGACGTTCTCGAGCCGCCCGCGGTCCCTCGCGGCCCGGGCATTTGCCCGGAACTCCGTCCTGCGGCAGATGGACTGGCTGCTGATCGTCGTGGTGAGCGCGCTCAGCGCGATCGGCGTCCTACTCGTCTGGTCGGCCACCCAGCCCTCACTGCAGGCTGCGGGCGCGAACCCGCATACCTACATGAAGAAGCAGCTGCTGTGGGTCGTGATCGGGCTGATCCTGATGTTCGTGGTGAGCTTCATCGACAGTCGGCGACTGCGATCGTGGACGCCGTTCGTCTACGGCGCGACCGTGCTCGGCCTGCTTGCGGTCTTCGCCACCCATGCCGTCAACGGGGCGCACGCGTGGATCAACCTGCCCGGCGGCTTCCAGGTCGAGCCGTCGGAATTCGCGAAGATCGCGCTCATCCTGGCCCTAGCCACCGTATTCACCCAGTCCCGGTGGCGAGGCACGCCCGGCCTGCGCTCGGTGCTGCTGGCCCTGGCCTGCGCCGTGCCGCTGCTGGCCCTGGTCGTGAAGGAGCCCGCGCTGGGCGTGGCCCTGGTGCTCGCCGCGGTGACCGCCACCATGATCGTGCTGTCCGGGACCAAGCTGCGCATCATCGCCGCCCTGGCCGTGATCGTGGGCGGGGCCGTGGCCCTGGTCGGCGGCACGCACCTGCTGAAGTCCTACCAGCTGACCCGGTTCACCTCGTTCCTGCACCCGTCCGCCGACCTGGCCGGCGCCGGCTACAACGCGGCCCAGGCCAAGATCGCGGTCGGCTCGGGCGGGATGTTCGGCACCGGGCTGTTCCACGGCTCGATCGTGGCGGGCAACTACGTGCCCGCCCAGCAGACCGACTTCATCTTCACCGTGGCCGGCGAGGAGCTCGGCTTCGTCGGCACGATCACCATCGTCGTCCTGCTCGGCATCGTGATCGTCCGCGCGATCCGCATCGCCGCCCGCGCCGACGACCTGTTCGGCGTGCTGATCGCGTCCGGCGTGGCGATCTGGTTCGCGTTCCAGTCGTTCGTGAACATCGGCATGACGATCGGCATCATGCCGATCACCGGCCTGCCGCTGCCGTTCGTGTCCTACGGCGGCTCGGCGATCTTCGCCGACATGATCGCCATCGGCATGCTCCAGTCCGTCCGCCGCCACCACAGCGTCTTCACTGACTAGCGTCCAGCCTTACGCCGCCGAGGACATGACGATCGTGGTCACGTTCGTGGCGCCGAGTCCTGCGATGCTGGCGCCCGGGAACTGAGCCACCGACTCGATGTTGCCCTTGAAACCGTGACCGGTGAACGCGACGATCGCCCCGTTCTGGCCGCCCTGGCTGACCAGCGAGTTGCTCGTAACCGAATAGCCGGCCTGCGGCAGCGCCGTGGCGTAGAAACGCGCCACGTCGGCGGGGGCGACCAAGCCGAAGACGACCAGGAGCGACGAGCCGCCCGACATGTTCTCGCCGACCTTCGCCGCTTTCGGGACCGGGAAGCTGCCGATCTTCCCCTTGACCGTGAGCATGATGCCCGCGATGGGCGGCCCGGTCGTCGGCACGGGGGACGATATAACCGGGGGCTTGCTCGACGTGGCCGAACCCGTGGCGGCCGGACTCGAAGTGGATGAGCTGGCCGACGGGGTCCCGGCCGAGCACGCAGCCACGGACAGGCCGGCCGCGCAGCTGGCCAGGACCAGCGCGATAGGGCGGTGCTTGTTCATCGCTTTCCTTCATTCGGTCCGGAAATCACAGGTGCCCAGCCTAAACGCCCCGACGAGCAAGCGAGCCCGCTTTGACCACGAGCGCCTGCGAGCGATCCGCTGCGCTGCGGTGTCGCCACGGCCCGTTCGGATAATGTACTTAGATGCCTGTTGACTCTGTCTACCCAGCGCTCGAGCCGCTGCTGCCGCGCGTGCGCAAGCCGATCCAGTACGTCGGCGGCGAGGTGGGCTCGGTCACCAAGGACTGGGACACCGCCGACGTCCGGTGGGCGCTGTGCTATCCGGACGCCTACGAGGTCGGCTTGCCCAACCAGGGCGTCCAGATCCTCTACGAGATCCTGAACGAGCGCGAGGGCGTGCTCGCCGAGCGCACCTACACCGTATGGCCCGACCTTGAGGCCCTCATGCGCGAACATGGCGTGCCGCAGTTCACGGTGGACGCGCACCGGCCAGTCAGCGCCTTCGACGCACTCGGCTTCAGCTTCGCGACCGAGATGGCCTATACAAACCTCCTCACCGTGCTGGATCTGGCGGGGATCCCTCTTTTTTCTGCCGAACGGACCCTGGCTCACCCTCTGGTCATCGCCGGGGGCCACGCGGCGTTCAACCCCGAACCCGTCGCCGACTTCCTGGACGCGGTGGTTCTCGGTGACGGCGAACAGGCGGTGCTCGCGATCACCGGCCTGATTCGCGACTGGAAACGTGCCGGGCAGCCCGGCGGCCGGGACGGACTGCTGGTCAGGCTCGCGACCGTCGCCTACGTGCCCCGCTTCTACGACGTATCCTATTCCCCGGACGGTAGGATATCGAACGTATCACCGAACCGTCAAGGAGTTCCGCCCACAGTTTCGAAACACACGGTGATGGACCTGGACGCGTGGCCGTATCCGCGCCAGCCCATCGTCCCGGTCGCGGAGACCGTGCACGAGCGGTACAGCGTGGAGATCTTCCGCGGCTGCACGCGCGGCTGCCGGTTCTGCCAGGCCGGGATGATCACCCGGCCGGTCCGGGAGCGGTCCATCACCACGGTCGGCTCGATGGTCGCGAACGGCGTCAAAAACAGCGGCTTCGACGAGGTCGGGCTGCTGTCGCTGTCCAGCGCCGACCACAGCGAGATCAACGAGATCGCCGTCGACCTGGCCGACTGCTACGAGGGCACGAACGTCGGGCTGTCGCTCCCGTCGACCCGGGTGGACGCGTTCAACGTGAGCCTGGCCAACGAGCTGAGCCGCAACGGCCGGCGTTCCGGGCTGACCTTCGCCCCCGAGGGCGGGTCCGAGCGGATGCGCAAGGTGATCAACAAGATGGTCACCGAGGAGGACCTGCTGCGCACCGTCACCACGGCCTACGCCAGCGGGTGGCGGCAGGTGAAGCTGTACTTCATGTGCGGGCTGCCGACCGAGACCGACGCCGACGTGCTGGCCATCGCGCAGCTGGCCCGCCGGGTCATAGCCGCGGGCCGGGAGGCGACCGGGCGGCGCGACATCCGGTGCACCGTGTCGATCGGCGCGTTCGTGCCCAAGCCGCATACGCCGTTCCAGTGGGCCGCGCAGTGCGCGCCGGAAGTGGTGGACGCGCGGCTGCGCGCCCTCGGCGGCGCGCTGCGGGCCGATCGCGCCTACGGCAAGTCGATCGGGTTCCGGTACCACGACGGGGAGCCTGGCATCATCGAAGGGCTGCTGTCGCGGGGCGACCGCCGGGTGGGCGGCGTGATCTTGGCCGCGTGGCGGGACGGCGCGCGGTTCGACGGGTGGAGTGAGCACTTCTCGTTCGAGCGGTGGATGCGCAGCGCCGAGTCTGCGCTGGCCACCGAGCCGGTGGACGTCGCATGGTACACTACGCGCGAACGTGATTACAGTGAGGTGTTCCCCTGGGATCACCTGGACGCGGGCCTTGACCGCGACTGGCTCTGGCAGGACTGGCAGGACTCCATCGCCCCCGAGGGAGCGGCCGAGGTGGAAGATTGCCGCTGGACTCCGTGTTATGAATGCGGGGTCTGCTCCGCTATGGGTACCGAGATCCAGGTGGGTCCGACCGGGGAGCGGCTCGACGGGAGGCGCCTGCTTCCCGTAGTGAGCGGGAGGTAGCGTGGCGCAGCCGGCAGCCCAGAGGCCTGCGGTGCAGCATCTGGTGGTCCGGTATGCTAAGCGTGGAAAGATGCGGTTTGCCAGCCACCGGGACGTGGCGCGCGTCTTCGAGCGGGGAGTGCGCCGGGCTGGGCTGCCGATCGCTTACTCTGCCGGGTTCACGCCGCACCCGAGGATCTCCTATGCAGGTGGAGCTCCGACCGGGGTGGCGAGCGAGGCCGAGTACCTGAGTCTGGCGCTGACTTCCCGCGAGGCCGCGGCGCAGGTGCGCCAGCGGCTGAACGCGACGTTGCCTGATGGGATAGATGTGATCGACGTCATGGACGATGCCGACGGGCCGGCCGGGGACCACACCGTCCTCGGCGCCCTGGAGGCGTCGCAGTGGCGAGTAGTTTTGCCAGGCGTGGAGCCAGTGGCGGCTGAGCGGGCCGTCGCAGGTTTCCTCGCCCTCCGTGAGGCGCCCGTAGAGCGCGTCACGGACAAGGGCGTCCGGCGCCTGGACGCCCGCGCGGCCGTGGTCACGCTCGACGTGATCGAACCAGCCGACCCCGGTCCGCGCGCAGTTGTGACAGGTGTACAAGATTGTGCCATTCTTCGAATGGTTGTTCTGCATACAGCTCCCGCTGTACGGCCCGATGACGTGCTGACCGCGCTCCGCGAGCAGCACGGCCTCGTCCCGTCCTCGCCGCCTATAACCACCCGGCTGGCGCAGGGTTCGCTGGCCCTCCTGGCCGGGAAGAGCGCGTTATGGGGGCGTTGCTGAGGTGCAGGGGAGCCGTGACATGAATTTTGAGACAGGAAACCAGGCTCAGCGCTGCCGGTCCCGCGCGTGTACCGCGCGAGGCCAGAGCCGCCGTCAGTGCGGCTGCGCCTGCGCCTATGTTGACAATGTGCTCCCGCGCGGCGTGCGGTGGCGCCGCGGTACGCCGTCCTTGGACGGCATGCCGCGGACCCGCGCGCCCGGGAGCCTGACTGGAGATTGCCCGAATGCTCGAGAGCGAGCTGTACGACAGAGAAAACAGTGACAACGCCGGGGGCGGGCGCGCAGCCGGGGAGCTGAGCGCATCCGCGCCGAGCGTCCCAGCGGCCGTGTTCCAGCCGCCGCCGGTGGTGTTCCAGCCGCCGGCGATACGGCCCGAGCCGGCTGCGGCCCCGCCGAGCGTGTCCACGCGGCCGAACGAGTCCACGCGGCCGGCCGGACCGCCGACCAACGTGGACGCGCCGCCGGCCAACGGCGACGCGGCCGGTGACGGCGGCGCCGATGACGACGGCACGGGTGCCGCGCGCCGCCGCAGGCGCAGGCCCAGCCGCAGCCGGACCCGGACCGACGACGCGGCCGAAGCCGGGGACACCCCGGCGGCCCAGGACGCTGACGGCCCCCGCCCGGACGCCGAGGCCGCCCAGGACCAACCCGAGACCCCGCGGTCCCGGTCGACACGTACGCGCACCCGCCGGTCCAGCGCGGGCCAGGACCCCGCCGCCCAGCAGGCCGCGGAAGGATCCGCCGAGCCGGCCGAGGACGGCGGGCCGGAGGATGACGCCGACTCCGCCGACCGGCGGGACGGCGAGACGGCCGCGGGACGTCGGCGCCGGCGCAAGCGGCGCCGTGGTTCGTCCGACGGGGCAGGCGGATCCGATCTCAGCGCCGATGACCCGCCGGACACTGTGGTCCACGTTCGCGAGCCGAACGGCCCCGCCGGCCAAGCCGGCACCGCCACCCACGACGACGTGCGGTCGGTCAAGGGTTCGACCCGGCTCGAGGCCAAGAAGCAACGGCGCCGCGAGGGCCGGG
>Ga0210383_10003930_pt1 | contig 13235 bp, 6 predicted proteins | sample IncBWC14OmetaG_FD_160072 | JGI IMG/M metagenome (GOLD analysis project Ga0210383, IMG submission 160072) | Forest soil microbial communities from Barre Woods Harvard Forest LTER site, Petersham, Massachusetts, United States - Inc-BW-C-14-O ...
GGCCGATGAGATCGCGCTCGTAATTCACTACGTGCCAGCTTTCTCCGGCATCATCGGAACGCCATAGCGAGCCCTGATCCTTTGTCTGGATGAGCGCGAAAATACGGTTCGAATTCGTCGGCGCTATGGCGACATCAATTTTTCCCACAGGCGATTTCGGAAGGCCGTGCTCTTCGATGTGCTTCCAAGTGGCACCGCCGTCGCGCGAAATATAAACGCCGCTTCCCGGGCCGCCGCTATATTCCCCCCACGTGTGCATTTCCGCCTGCCACATTCCAGCGACGAGCACGCGTGAATTGTGCGGGTCCATCGAAAGGCCCGAGCAGCCTGTATTTTCGTCAACAAATAGCACGCGATCCCAGTGCTGGCCGCCGTCCGTGGTGCGATAGACGCCGCGCTCCTGTTGCGGGCCCGTCAGGCGACCGAGCGCACACGCAAACACGACATCCGGATTTTGCGGATTTACAACGATGCGGCCGATGCGGCCCGTGTGGTCCAGGCCGACGTGCGTCCAATTATTGCCCGCGTCGGTGGACCGGAAGACGCCGATGCCCATAACGTCGGAATCGCGAATGGCCCAGGCTTCGCCTGTCCCTGCATAGACGACGTTCGGATCGGACGGCGCTACCGCGAGCGCGCCGATCGCAGCAACCGGCTCCTTATCGAAAATCGGAACCCAGCGATTTCCGCCGTCGGTAGATTTCCAGACGCCGCCCGACGCGGCGCCTGCGTAGTACGTGCTCGGGTCGCCGGGAATCGCCGCGACCGCGGACACGCGATTTCCCACGCTCGGGCCGACGAAACGGAAACGCATGGCACCTTCGTCGCCGCCGCGGCCGCCGCGTCGCTGCGCGAATGCCGGGCCTGCCCAGGAGACAAGCATTAGAACAACGAGCGAAAAGAAGAAGAGCGATTTTTTCCAAGAGTTATGCGCGGATTTCATTTAAAGGCCTCCGAACGAATGAGAAGAAGGAGCACTATATTCCATTGGATAATGTATGCAAGGATTTTTCGGTCGAGTCCGAAAGGTCCAACACGGCTGCGACCATGCCCTTCTCACCCTACCTGCAGAGACTCGCTCGGCGTGGGGACCCGGGCAGTTGACGCTGAGTGAATTAGACCGTCACCACTTCGCATTCGTGGGCCATTGGCCGCTTTGAATCGCTGTAGCGAACGGCGCATGGCGCTCCGCCGCGCGCTCGAGTTCGACAAATCTCGCAAGTCACCGTTGGCCTAACGTGCCGCGTGCGATTTCCTCGCGCGCAAAAATAAATCGCCGGGAGCCATTGCCGGCTCCCGGCGACGGGGTGGTGAGTGCTAAATCGTCGTGCGAACTAGAATTCGATGTTCGCCCGTAATTCAATCGCGCGAGGATTAGAGGCGCAGGCACCGTACGACTGGCCGAAACCTCCGGGCTCGCTCGCCACAGACGTGTTCAAGCAGTTTGTGCTGTTGAAGTTCGGGTGATTGAACACGTTGAGGAACTCGCCCTGAAGCGAGAAGCGAAGATTCTCGCGGATCGCGACGGACTTCTTGATCGCCAGATCGTCATCCCAGAAGTGCGGCCCGTAAAGATAAATGGGCGCGAGCAATGTACCGGCCGCATTGTTCGGAGATGCGATGGGTGACAGCCCGTTCGTGCCCGACGGGAGAATCGCCGGATTGATGAAGTTCACGAATGGCTGTCCGGGATTCTTGTAGAGTCCCACGTTGCTCTGCAACTGAGAAACCGTCATCCCGTTGAGAACCACTCCGCCGTCCGCGATGTCGTTAAAGGTGTTGTAGCCGCCGAAGAGACGGAACGGAAAGCCCGTCTGGTACGTGAAGATTGTGCCGATCGTCCAGCCTCCGACGACTTTGTCGAGCATATCGTTTTCCTTCAGGTAGGTCTTACCCTTACCGAAAGGCAGGTCGTAAGTGCCGTTGGCGTGAACCACGTGGCGCAGGTCATAAATCGTCGGAGCGTAACTCATGTGCAAGTCGCGCAGCGTAAGCTGATTGAATCCCGCTTGCCAATCGTTCGGAGTGGCGAGGCCAAGATTGTGGCTCCAGGTGTAATTCACGTCAAACTGCATCCCGTGCCACTGCTTCTGACGGAAATCAATCTGAAGAGCATGGTAAGTGGAGTAGCCGCCGGCTGTCTGATAGAACGTCTGTCCGCCGCCGAAGAATGGGTTCACCTGGAAGTAGTTGATCGGATATCCAGCACCCGCACCGACGTAGCCAATGTTTTGGCAACCTGCAAACGATTGACCAACCAGATTGCAAAAGAAGTCTGCGCCCGCTTGGCCACCACCCGTCTGCGCCATTGCGTTCGCAAACGAGCCCGCTTGGCCCTGTTGCAGCAGCGTGATGAATCCTGGATCGCCCCAGTCCTGCGACTGCAGAGCCCCGCTCTCACCGTTAAATGCCGCTTGGAACACCGGAGTCGCTGCTTCGCCGGTAACGGAGGGATTGTAGGCGAAAGTGCCGGCGTACGCGGGGTACGCAGAAGCATTGGCATTGTTCAGTGATAGGTTGGTCTGCGCCTGCTTGAATTGATTCATGAAGCTCGGATCTGATCCCTTTGTCGCGAACGCATTAACTTCATTCAAATCCATACTGAGCCACTGATGGACAACGCGATTGCCGAGATAGCGCACCTCGATCGCGTTGCTCTTGCCAATCTCGTGCTGAATGCCCAGGTTCCAAGACTCCGTGTACGGCTGTTGGATTTGACGGTCGAAGCCCTTGAGCGCCGGTCCGCCCGCAACGAACGTGTAAGCAGCTTGATTGTAAACTTTCTGGTAGACGGGTGGGACATCAGACCAACCGGCTGCGTTTGAAGGGCAGGTGTAGGGCGCTTGACCACTCCCCGCGCACGGCGCGGAAGCAGGCAGGACGCCCGTTGAAGCGGAAGTCAGACCTGTTGTTGCGCTCCCCGAAGTGGAATCGAGGAACAAAGTGCCTGGCTGATAGAAACCCGTACCCACCGCGCTGGCGTTCGGAGCGATATTGAACTGCTGGAGGTAGCCGAAGCCGTAGTCGGCGGCCGTGTCCCAAAAATACTGGTAAGGCTCCGTGAAGCGCCGAATGCCGAAGCCAGCACGAATTACCGTGTTGCCCCCACTGAACAACTTGCCGAGAAGCCCTTCGCTGTACTGCGGATTCCAAGCGAGACCGATTTGAGGCTGCGGGCTGATGTTCCACGGGTTGTATTGATGTCCTTGGGCTACTACGTTGCCGCCCGTCGGATTGCCCGTCAAGACACCCGGCATGAAGAGGTTGCCATTGCCGGAGGGTCCGTAGATGTCCGCGTTGCTCTGAATTCCGAAATAGGTGTTCGTCAAGTCGTGATCATCACCCGTAAAATCCCACCGGAGTGAGTAGTTCAAAGTGAGGTTTGGCCTTACGCGCCACGAATCCTGCGCAAAAAGTCCCCAGGCTTCCTGCAACTCATCCAAGTTGTATGTGTTCGAAGAATACGTCCCCTTTGAAGGAACGTATCCATTTCCGGCAAACCCGCCGGTGCCGGAACCCGCGCCGGAGATGTCTCCCACCAATGTGGCGTACAGTCCTTGAACGTCGCCGACGATGGTGTTGTTGCACTGACCATTAAAGCACGCACCCGGAATCGTGCTAGTTGTGAACGCGTTCAACGCCGGGTCGGCTCCCGAGAGACCCAACTGAATTCCGTAGATACCGCCCGGAGGATTGTAATAGTGATCCTGCTCGCGATATTGCGAGAAGCCAAAATTCACGTTGTGCGCACCATGCTGCCACGTTGTAGTGTCGGACGCATTGATGAGCGGGTAGTACTGCGCCGTAGAGAGATTGAACGTCTGTGGAGACGTGCCAATACCCCAGAAAACCGTTGGGGCGTTCGTGTAGCCAGCGCTGTTCGTGTAGCGAGTGGAGTTGTAAAGGAATCCGCCACGGAACTCAGTCACAAGTGTTGGGCGGATCGTCCAATCAAAACCAACCGCGGCCGTGTAGAACGTGTTGCCAACCGTCGACTCCGTCGGTGCAAATCCGGATCCCGGAAACAGGGGGGCTCCGGCGATTGTCGGCGGGTTCTTGGTCTCATTCCAAGCGCCGTTAAAGCGGAAGTTCTGCGAAAGATTGTAGTCCAGCCGGACAGAGGGGAAATAATTGGTGACGGATGCCGGGGTGGCCCACTGCAATGTTTGTATATCGGGGAAGGCGGTATTCGGAGTGCTCAAGTGCCCTGAGGCAAGCGTAGCGCCAATTTGAGCGAACTGGCCCTGAATCACCGAGTTCGGAGTGGTCGAGAGAACCGACGATGCGCAGCCAGGGGTCGCATTGCAATTCGCAGCTAGCGTATAAACGTTCACAGTATGAACCACACTATCTTCACCTGTGTACGTGAAACTTCCGCCCTGTGCCGCCGCGTCCAAGACGGTCGCGGTGGGGAAACGCGTACCTGGACTCTTGTTCTCAGCGTAGCTGCCGAAGAAGAAGAGCTTATTCTTCAGAATTGGTCCGCCGACACTGCCACCAAAATCATTTAGCTCAAAGTGCCCGATCGGCTGGCCGACTGCATCGTTGATCCACGAGTTCGCGTTCAAGTAAGAATTCTGAAAATCTTCGTAAGCGCGCCCGTGGAATGAGTTGGACCCACGGCGTGTCACGAAGTTGATCTGCATGGACGCCTGACCGAAGCCCTGGTTTGCGTCGAGCTGGTCAGTCTGCACCGTCATTTCCTGAATGTCTTCGAGTCGCGCGGAAACGATCGGTGCCGAATCGCCGCCAAACTTCATGCGGCTAGTATTCGAGATGACGCCGTCGATGTTGTTGCCCTGCGCGATGGCGGGAAGCCCGTTCCAGGTGGGACCGCCGTTCGTGTTCATCGTTACGCCAGGAACTAAAACCGAAAGTTGCGTGACGTCGCGACCACTTAACGGCAAATCCTCGAGCTGCTTCATGTCGATCGCCGTCGTTATCGAGTTGGTCGTCGCATCAATCAGAGGAGTCTCGCTCTCATGAACTTCCACGGTCTCGGTAGTGACTCCGACCTTCAGCTTTACGCTCAAGTCGGTCACTTCCGTCGCGTGAACTTCGATCGTGTCGAACACCGCAGACTGAAAGCCAGTCTTCGAGACGGTCAGCTTGTATCTCCCAATCGCAAGGTTCACGAAGCTGTAGTTGCCCCTGTCCTGCGTCGCCGCGCTTCGAATATCGTTCGTGCCAAGGTCCTGAAGGGTCAGCGTGGCATCCGGAACCACTCGCCCATCCGGATCCAGCACAGTCACAGTAACCGTGCCTTGGGTAGCTGCTTGCCCCCAAGCCACTGAGGCACCAGGAACACAAGTTGAGATAACCAGCAGCAAGGCACTAAAAAGCAAGCCCCTCACAAAACTACGCGACATGACTCCTCCTTGTAACACGCGAAAACCTTGTTGGTATTCCATGCTATCCATTCAGGCTGTCTCGATCCCTTTGCCTACAGTAGCGCCGTAGAACTGGTCCTGCTGGGCGCGGTGCACACGCCCAATTCGGGCCGTACTGTCGTCGATTTCACGGCGCGCCGCGTTCTCGCAATGACACAGGTCACGAGCACGCATCTAAAAGCCCGGTTTGTAAGGAAGGCGCGATCGATCGGGTGTGGGTAGCCCCAAAAACTAACAGAACACAAGAGATGTCTGCCCCGTCGCGGCGACTTTCTCATCGTGTCAAGTAAACGTTTACCCAACCCCAGTACCAAACCCCGCCACAAATCCTTACCGAAAACTTCTCAAGTGCCACGCGTTTTATAATGTATTTGGAATCCTGTCAAGCCTATTTTTGTAACTTTTTTGCTCGTCACGCGCCGACTCCTGCGCCAGGGAACACTGCGGCGCACCGCTTTCTGCATCCGTCTGCAAATATTCGACTGCAGGCCGCGAAAAACCACTTTCGAGGCCGATTATCTCCACTTCGCTTCTCCCTCGACGATAGTTATATAGCGATCAACTGGGACGTCCGAAAACCGCTGGGTTTCGCCTCCTGGCAGCGGCCACTTCACCTCGATCCAGTCCATTTTCTTCCGCTGCCCAATCCCGAGCACCATCCTCGGATCCTGCGACGAAAGAAAGCTGCCGCCGCCCACTTTGTCCCGATGTCGCTTCAGGTCGCCTGCCTGATAGGTGACCTTGGCGCCGATCGCGTCCGGATTGGATTTCTTGCCGACGAGGCGCACTCCGAGCCAATGATTCTCGCGCGCCGCATGATTCCGCAGCAGGATCGGCGCTCCGTCGTTTACGCCGATCAGCAGATCCACCGCACCATCGTTATCGAAATCGCCGAGCGCCAGCCCGCGCCCAGCAAATGACTTCGAAAAAATGGGCCCGCTCTCTGCGCTCACGTTCCGAAAAGTTTTTCCTGTGTTGCGAAAGAGCAGCAGCGGTTCCTCGTACTTCACTTCGGCGGCGCGGGTTGCCACAGTCGTGTCGGGATGCCCGTTCGCGATAAAAATGTCGAGCTCGCCATCGTTGTCGTAATCGAAAAACTTTAATCCCCAGCCGCTCATGAGGCGAGTCGTAGCGCCGATGCCGGTGGGAATTGCCATGTCCGTAAAGCTTTCATCGTGATTGTTCCGGTAGAGCGAATACATTTCGTGATCCACGTTCGTCAACGCGAGATCGATCCATCCGTCCTGATCGTAGTCTGCCGCGTCGACTCCCATTCCCGACCGCGCGAGGCCAAAGGAGTTGTAGCCGACGCCCGACAGCAGCCCGATTTCATCGAATTTTCCCTTACCGCGATTCGCGAAGAGCGCGTTTGCGACAGTGTCGTTGGCAACGAAAAGATCCATCAGGCCGTCGTTGTTGACGTCAGCCGCCACCGCACCCCAGGCCTTCGCGGGGGATTTCGCGATACCTGATTCCTTGCTCACATCGGTGAACGTCCCGTCGCCATTGTTATGAAAGAGCCAGCTCGCGGAAGGTTGATATACGTTAGGCTTGCAATACCAGCGCTCGCCGGTGACCGTGTTGCCGCAAAATTTGTTTTTGGACCTATCGAATTCCGCGAAGCGGCATACGAACAGATCCAGCCGGCCGTCGTTGTCATAGTCAAACCACACGGCGCTCGTACCCCAACCGAGCGCGGCAACGCCGGCCTTCGCCGTCACGTCGGTAAACGTGCCATCTCCATTGTTATGATAGAGAATGCTGTTCGGATACTGCGTCACGTACAAATCGGAAAAGCCGTCGCCATCGTAGTCGCCCACCGCGACTCCCATTCCGTACGCGTTCCCAAGCACGCCTGCTTTGAGCGTTACATCCGTGAACGTGCCGTCACGGTTGTTATGGTAGAGCGCGTTGCGCAGCGGGGCGCTGGGCGTATAAAAATCGCACGGCCCGCTGTTCACCAGATAAATGTCCATCCATCCGTCATTGTCGTAATCGAAGAAAGCGCAGCCCGGCCCCTCCGTCTCCGGCATATACATGTCCGGCGAGTGCCCTCCCACATGCACCCAAGCAATGCCGCTTTTGCTGGCTGGAATCTCTTCGAAAGCGGGCGGCGAGTCCGGTGCCAAAAACCTGTGGCCTAGACCGCGCGACGACAAACCGGTGCGCAACCGGGTTCCCAAACCGGACGCTGCGAGCGCTCCGAGAAAATGGCGCCGAGAAATCGTATTCCACCAGCCTTTGCGCGCATCCTACTCTGCACACTTTAGACGCGTTTCAGCCATTGTAATCGTGCGACGGCGACGCCCACGCACACTTTTTCAACGAGTGCCCGCAAGCCCCCGCGGGTTCCGGTCGCGTCAATTGCCATACCTTTGAGGATTATTGCTGCTGTTGCGGGATGACCTTCTCTGGCGTCCGCTGCGCGCCTTGCACGACCTTTGCTTCGGTCTCGCGCTGCAACGCCATTTCGCGGTCGGCGTCCGCTTTGCGCCCCGTGCGCGCATAAGCAATCGCCAGCTGGTAGTGCCCGGCAGGATCCTCGGGCTGCTGCTTCACGTACCTTTGAAGCGGCGGCACAGCATCAGAGAATTTCTGCAGCGCGTTGAGCGACATCCCCAGCCCCAGATACGCTTCGAGGAATCCTTCATCAAGCTTCGTTGCCTTCTCGTAAAGTGCTTCGGCCTCGTCCCAGGTCTCGGCATGACGCGCAATTTCGCCCAAGGCATATTCGGCAGAAGCATTCGTGGGATCGATCTGAAGTTCCGCTTCAAATTCCTTCTTCGCATCGCCCACGCTCGTGGCCGTCGGCGGCCGCACGAGCAGAATGCGTCCCAAGCGATAGTGAATCCCCGGCAGATTCGGATTCTTGTCGAGAATTTCTTTGTATTCGGCTGCCGCTTCATCCCACTTGCTCTGCGATTCGTACGCCTCGGCGTCGAGTTCGTGCGCCTGGTAAGAGTCCGGCAAAGTGGCCGCAATTTCGCTGGACGCGCGATTCGCGAGCTCGGAGAAGAAGTGCGTCGTGATGTAGAGCACTTCCGGGTTGTGCGGATACTCGTGATTCATCCGCAGCAGGCCCTCGGAGGCCGTATCCACGTCACCCAGGCTCATCGCGCAGCGCACGCTCGCCATCTCGGCGGAATAGCGCAAATCTTTGTCAGTAATCCGCGGAATGGATTTCTTCAGAACGGGCAGCGCTTCCCGGCATCGCCCGCGGGAGACAAGCTCGATACCCTGCTTCGCCTGCGCGCTCGAATCCTGCGGCGCCGCCTTCTGCACGGATTGAGCTGCACACGATCCCGCCACTACCAGGCCGAGCGCCAGAGTGGCCGCCGCCCCGGGCAAATGCAGTGTCATTATCATTGCCGAACGCATCTCAGGTCGCCTTCCGCCCCATCATTATATATAGGACGCAATTCTCAGGCGAATGCCGTCCAGACTGTTGCCGGCAAGCCGCTTGGGACTAGAATGGCATCAACTGCATCATGAAGCTACCGGCACTACTCGCACGAATGCTTGGACTCGCGGTCGGCGCAATTGCTCTCACCCTTCCGCCAGCGCCCGCACAGGCGCAGCCGGATTCGCAGATTGCGCTCGGGCAACCGGAGCCGTCGCAAGCAGGCACAACTCAAACCGCGACGCGGCAAGGAAGCGCGAGCCAATCCGCTGCGCTTGATCCCGAGTCGGAACTCCAAGCGGGCATCACGCTAACGCGCCAAGCACACTTCAGCGATGCAATCCCTCACCTCCTCGCCGCCAAAGGCCACGTGACAGAGAGCTACGCCGCCGACTTCGATCTCGCGCTCTGCTACGTTGCAACTCAGCAAAATAAGCCGGCGATTGCGCTCCTCAACGAAATGCTCGCCGCCGGCAACGCCACCGCCGCGGTGGAAAATCTCCTCGCGCAATCCTACGTCGGCGACGGGCAGAACGGCCCGGCGTACGATGCGTTCGAAAAAGCGGCCGAACTGACGCCGCAGAGCGAGAAGCTCTACCTATATATCTCCGACGCTTGCATGCAACGTAGGTCCTATGAACTTGGCCTTAAAGTGCTCAACAAAGGCGTCGAGAACCTGCCTCAATCCCCACGCCTTCGCTACGAGCGTGCTCTCTTCGAGAATAATCTCGAACGCTACGATCTCGCTCGCGCCGATTTCGACGAAGCCAAGCGCCTCGCGCCCGAGAGCGAATTCGACTATCTCGCCGATGCACAGGAAAATCTGCTTGAAGGAAACGTTTCCGAGGCAGTTCGCTCTGCGCGCGCCGGACTCGCGCGCTTCCCGGATAATTACATTCTTCTGCAGCTTCTGGGCGAAGCTCTCATGCACGCCGGCGTCTCACCCGGGCAGCCCGATTTTGACGAGGCCGTCGCGGCTCTCGAGAAATCCGTGGCGCAACATCCGGAATATGGACGCTCGCAAACGGCTCTCGGCAAACTCTACCTGATGGAGAATCACCTCGACGATGCCATCGCGCATCTCGAAATCGCGCGCCGCCTCGACCCCACGAACACGTCTGTCTACTCGCACCTCGCCACAGCTTATCGCCGCAAAGGCCAGCCCGAAGAAGCGCAGAAAATGCTGACGATTCTCGCGAACTTGAACGACGCTGAGGCAGGGAAGATTCGTGCCGGGCCACCGGCCCGCGGCGGAAGCTCCGGCTCGCCCGAGTAGAATTCACCGCGCGCTAGCCTCGCAAGCAGACGCAAGCGTGCGTTAGTCCGCTCGGGCTTTGGCGAACTTCAGCGCGACGGAATTGATGCAATAGCGCAAGCCCGTGGGCTTCGGCCCATCGTCGAAGACGTGCCCCAGGTGTGCGTCGCAACGCGTGCAGGAAACCGCAGTACGCATCATCCCCAGGCTCAGGTCTGATTGCTCGCGGATGTTTTCTTTCGCAATCGGCTGCCAGAAACTTGGCCAGCCCGTTCCGGAATCAAATTTCGTTTTCGAATCAAAGAGCGCCGTGTCGCAGCAGATACAACGGAAAATTCCCGCGTCGTGAAAATTCCAGTAGCGCCCGGTGAATGCCATCTCCGTGTCGGCTTTGCGCGTGATGTCGAAGGCCGCGGGCTCGAGCTGCTTGCGCCACTCGGCTTGGGCCTTCACAATCTTAGGAACTTCGGAAATTCCCTTTTGCTCGCCCGAATCCGAGAAGTCGACAATGCGCACAAGCTTCGGGGCGCCGGCGAGCGCCGCCTCCACTTCACCCGTATGGCTTCGCCGTGCGAGCAACAAAAATGCTCCCGCAAGTCCGCCCGCCGCGATCGCAAAGAACGCCCTCCGATCCATGGAGCGCGCCAGCGGTTTCTCGTCTTTGTTCTCGCGAAACATATTCGGCCCTCCTTTTCTCTATCCGAACGTAAACGAAAACGCCTGCACTCCCGGATCGAGAAAATCAATTTCGATCGTGCGATCTTCCACGGTTGCCTTCCGCCGAATCAATTGATAGGGCCGAAAATCCTTCACGGCCCCGCGGCCCTTATCGTCCACGTCGCCTCCGCGGTCGTCTCCCGGAGGAGCGCCATCGAGCAGAATCTTGAATCGGATGGGCTTGCCGTCCAGCCGAGGTCCGAGCACAGCGTGGAAATCGCGCGCGTGGAACCGAAAGACAATCTTCCCCGGAGCGTCCGTCAAAATCGCATTCCAATCGCGCACATTCCATTCGCCGGCGAGTCCCCACTGATTCAAAATAAGCCGCGGCGACACCGTGTATTTGAGCGGTGCATCGCGCTTCAGGGGCTCAGTCGAAGCGAATTGTTTCCCCCGCGCGTAGCCCACGTACGTCTCGGGCGACATCGTGTCCTTCGAATCGGGAGCGGCCTCGGCGCCGGCACCCTGCACGCTCACGAATCCGCCCATTTGCACGTTCGTGCCGCTGTCTTTTAGCAATTGCTGAATCACCTGCTCGGATTCGTCGTACTTTCCTTCGCCGAACGCGTGAAAACGAATCCTGCCGATCTTATCGACGAAATAATCCGCCGGCCAGTATTCGTTCTCGAATGCCTTCCAGATCGCGTAGTTGCTATCGAGCGCCACCGGATACGCAATCCTCAAATCTCTCACTGCTTTCTGGACGTTCGCGCGCTCGCGATCGTAAGCACGCCGCCAGTGAACGCAATCACGTAGAGAAGCATTCCGCTTTTGCCCTCGCCTCGCGCACTCGTGATAAAGCGCGCGGGCTAGCCATCGATCGACGCTCACGCGCTATTTCGCCACGATCTTTGGGAACGCGCGCTCCACGATGCCCTCGCCTTCCTTTACCGCGATGATCCGATCGCTCGCCAGGGCTTCTATTTTGGTTATGTTTCCGCTCGGCCAATGGATCTCAATCGCATCCACCTTCGCGTGCTGTCCCAAGCCAAAGTGAAGCCGCGAATCCTGCGCCGATTGATAACTCGCGCCACCCTTCCGCTGATCGTAGAGCGTCACATCGCCTGCCGTCATCTTCACGCGCGCGCCCACTCCATCGCGATTCGACTTCGTTCCGATCAGTAGGATTTCGAGCCAGTGATTCGCGTTGCCCCCGTCGTTGCGCAGCAGTTGCGCCGGCTGGCCGTTGTTGTTCACCAGAATATCCAAGTCGCCATCGTTGTCGTAATCCGCGACGGCCGCGCCGCGGCTTACGCGCGGCAGGGCAAAATCGGCCCCTAACCGCGCGCTCACGTTTTCGAAAATCCCGTGCCCCAGATTCCGGAACATCAGCTTCGGCTCGCCGTAGTGAACTTCCGAATGATATTTTTCGATGTTTTCGAGGATGTGTCCATTCGCCATAAAGACGTCCCGCCAGCCATCGTTGTCGTAATCCATGATGCGCGCGCCGAACCCGCTAATGTGATACGTCGCATACGCGATCTTCGATCGCAACGTGGCATCGTCAAACGCGTGCTCACCGAGATTTTCGTAGAGCCGTGCCAGTTGCTCGTCGAGATGCGTCACGAAAATGTCCATGCGGCCATTGCCCATCACGTCGGCCGCGTCGGTACCCATTCCGGCTTCGGGCGCGCCGTCCATGCTCACGGCCACTCCGGCTGCGTAACCTACTTCTTTAAATGTTCCGTCGCGATTGTTGTGAAACAGAAAATTCGGCATTGAGTCGTTCGCGATGAATATGTCCTGCCAGCCGTCGTTGTCGTAGTCGAATGTCACCACGCCCAGACCGTTTCCCGGCTTCGCAGCAAGCCCCGACGCCTTGCTCACATCCGTGAACGTCCCGTCGCCGTTGTTGCGGTAAAGCGTCGGCGGCTCACCGTTGAAATTGTCCGGGTGGCAATAGCTGCGCATTCCCGGACCGTGCTCTCCGCACCAGAAATTCCGTTCGACCGACCAATCCACATAATTCGCGATCACCAGGTCGAGCCGCCCGTCATTGTCGTAGTCGAACCAAGCCGCGCTCGAGCCCCATCGCCCTTCATTTTTCACGCCCGCCTTTGCAGTCACATCTTCAAACGTTCCGTCGCCCCGATTCCGATAAAGAATGCAGCGGCCATAGCCGAGCACGAAAAGATCGGGATAGCCGTCGTTGTCGTAATCGCCCACCGCAACGCCCATGCCAAAGAGCCCCTCGGCGCCAACGCTCGCTTTCTCCGTCACATCCGTAAATGTTCCGTCGCCATTGTTTCGGTAGAGCGCACTGCGCAGTGGGTGCTTCGGAGTGTAAAGTTTCGTCGCAGCACCGTTCACGAGATAGAGATCGAGCAATCCGTTCTGGTCGTAGTCAATCCATCCGCACCCCGAGCCCATCGTCTCGATAAGATATTTGTCGGGAGTCGCCGCGTTGTCGTGTTGGAAAAGAATTCCGGACTTCCGCGCCACGTCGACATACGTCACGGGCATCGGCGCAGCC
>Ga0210383_10003932_pt1 | contig 13227 bp, 13 predicted proteins | sample IncBWC14OmetaG_FD_160072 | JGI IMG/M metagenome (GOLD analysis project Ga0210383, IMG submission 160072) | Forest soil microbial communities from Barre Woods Harvard Forest LTER site, Petersham, Massachusetts, United States - Inc-BW-C-14-O ...
AGATAAATCTAATTTTTATTTCAATTTCTATATCAAATAAAATAATCACATATAAAATGACATAAAAAAGTCATTTATATTCTAGAATTCCTGCAGGGTCATTCCAATCATGCCACCATCCAAGCCACCTGATTGTCATTTGATCACGTCGGGATCCAGATCAGGTTAAATTCTCTCTCTCCTTATCTGACTTTACCACATTCTATGTTTTATTTCTGAAGTTTTCCATGGACATTCCTTGGCCCCTCATTGTTACTATCATCCAATATTCCCTATCCTTTCCAATTCCATTATTTCCTTTGTTCTTTCCTTTTTAGTTACAAGCTTATTAGCATAAAAAGCCTGTACTTCATCAATTTTAAAAATAAGAAGAAGTTCCCCACTTCCCCACTTTGAGTTCAAGTTCCCCTAAGTCTTATTAAGTTTTCCTCATCATTCCTAACCTCGTCTAAGTCTTTGTATTGTGTTCTGACATCCCGTGTTTCCATATTCAACCACATTACTCTGCCTGTGTCCTCATATTACATCACCACTGCATCACAATCATCCTCATTGTGTTTATCAAGTATTAGTTAAGTATCCTTCATCATCTGATGCTCCCGTGTTATTGCCCTCTGTGTTTACCTCATTTCTGATATATCATTCTGTATCATGGGTTCTAATGCGTACTGCAGACCCCATCTACCGACATTGCATTACATTTCAGAGTCTTTTGGATAGTAGTACATAGGTTGTGTTAGAGACCTTTCTCAACGCACTCACACACACATCTAAGTCTTTGTTTTGTGTTCTCGCTTTGATCATACTCTGTGTCTGCACACTACCTAGACATATCACTGTGCACATGCCATATCAAGAATTTCTACTCTCCATTGCCCACCTGCACTCCATCCATCCACATAGCCATATTGACACTGCTGCCTCTTCCCTTCCTCTTGTTGCTAGCTGAAGACTTGAGCATGTCATCCCCTCTATCCATTTATACCTAACATTTATGATCACTGTAGGGTGTCACTCAACTGGCTATCTCGCCATTCCATTCTGTCCGCAATCGACAATGGTCAACTCACAATTGAGCCCATGTCCTCTAGCACCCTCCTGCTGGAATCCTCCTCACTCTTCCACCTCCACCACAATCCCCAGACTCAACAAACAACCCTATTAGGGTCATTCACTATTGGCAACCCATTGGTTTGGTTGAAAGAACACAATCCAAAATATTTCGGAGATAGGTATAGAAAACAGTGGTGTTCAATTATCTCAACTACCGGAAGACAATAGGTATGCGTGTTCTGGAAGCACCTAAACCTCTTCCACGTTTAACACCAAGGAAGAGGCGAGTCCATAATAAAGATCTGTTTGAAGACAATGACAATGACAATGACACCAATTCCAAACAAAAAAAAAGTAGGACAACTTACATAACTAGTATGCTCTCATTGTAACTCAATGTACCATGGACAAGTCTACGTACTTCTCCAATTGCCTTATAACAAGGTCTGTGCCGATACCCGTGACATCGGCACTTCTCTAGTATGTATTTGTTTATCTCAATTTGCCACGAAGGAAGCTAATTAAAGTTAAATTACCGTTGAATTCAGTCTTGTTCAAGTTTAAATTCTCACCGGCGATCATTCGAATCGCATTCTGTGCCGTGTGTGCTCAATTCCTGTGACTTTCCAAATGACTACGTGCTTTTCGCGACGCCAGGCGACTTCACGTCATCCCTTAGATCCAGCAGGTGAAGTTCAAACAATAACACTATTAACCACTCAGGCGGACCGCCGGCGAAAGCTCAACCAATTCATCCGTGGACCAAGAGTCGGGAAAGGGAAACATGGGGAGGTATTTCTGTGTCAAGATGAACAGACCAATGGGCGAGAAGTGGTCTGTTCCAACATCGTTTGGCATACACCCTCTGATTTTTTGCGTGTCCTCGCGTGTTTTAGGCAGTCAAGGCCGTAAAGCGCAGTAATCCTCGAAACAGGATTAAATTACTCAGAAGAAACCACGGCCACGCGTCTAGTAATGATAGGTTTCCGCCGCTTGGGAGCACAGAACATAGCATTCGAAAGGAAATTGCAATCATGAAGCATTGCCGTCACGGACATCAAGTCCGTTTACTGGAGGTGATAGATGATCCACATCAAGATAAAATCTACATGGGTAAGCATTTCTCATCGAATCAAATTTCTAGATATTCTTTCTGCGCTACGCTCTCTTGTCATCACGTCTATTCGGAACGGGCAGTTCCAAGCATACCGTTTTTTGGCAGCCTATCTTCCCCAACTTACCTGACGTTCTGCTTGCAGCCATGGAATATTTACCAGGTGGACAAATTCGATGGGCAAATGAAGAAGACCAACCCTGCCTCATGGTTGACCAAACGCGACGTATTATTCGAGACGTTATTGTAGGACTGGAATATCGTAAGGACGTCACTAAGAAGACCGAGAACCAGCTGACGATCCGATTCAGTCCATTACCATGGTATCATTCATCGGGATATTAAACCCGCTAACCTGCTCTGGTCGGAGGACCGTACTACAGTCAAGATTGTCGACTTCGGGATCTCCCATTTCTCGCCAACAGAACAACAAACACCCCCTTACCGTGAAAAGAAATCTCAAAATCCTTTCACATTTTTACACGATCCTATCCTATTTCCAGAGTCTGATCTGTTGAAGAGGATCGGCACACCGTCATTTCTCGCCCCAGAGGTCGTCTGGTTCTCGGAGTATAGCGTCGAACCTTCGCCGGCCGCGTCGTGTGACACGCTGACGTCCTCTTCGAACGCGATGCCGGCCCATTCGTCAACGACTGTCCAAGTAACATCCTATCCTATCCCTTCTCAACGACCTCCTATAACAAAGTCCATCGACGTGTGGTCGCTGGCTGTAACTCTGTATTGCCTCCTTTTCGGCCACACTCCATTCAATGTACCTCCCTCCCCAAATCAGAATGTGCATCACCAAGAATTTGTGTTATACAACCTCATATGCACCCAGGACTGGAATGTAGACGAAACCATGGGCATTGATCTCATTCCTACGGGTGGACGGCATCCGAAGAACCCTGAGAGTGAGGGGTTCATGATCATGCATCTACTAGACCAGATGCTCCAAAAAGACCCGAGAAACAGGATCACACTATGTGAGGTCAAAGTAAGTAATCTGTTTAATTGTTCAGTTATCCAGTATAAACCATGAATCTGTTCTCCAGAGACATCCGTGGTTCCTACGTGACATTCCCGACCCAGATGAATGGCTTCATGACACATCACCAGCGATTTATTATGTTCCTTCCGCATGTCGCTGGATGAGGCGAGCCGGTCGGCGCATGTCGACCGTCCTTCATCTACGCCGCCACCCTGCAACTCATTCATAAAGTTCCAGCAGTTTCGTCGTTCTGGGTGCCAACATGGGTAGGGTAGACCTAATAATTGACTCCATCTTGGTCTTTTGTTTCCACTCAGACAGTTGATGATCTCATCTATTTCATCCCACGTACTGTACATATATATTTGATAGACGGATATGAGGCACTGTGCTTTGTATAGGACGATACCCTTCCGACATTTATACCCAGATTATGATTTATATTGACCTCTGAAGAAACAATGTCAGAAATTTCAAGCATGACCACAGACAAACCTAGAAAAAGTCACATTCGCTTCTTACGCGTCCATCACATGACCCGAAAATCAACGGAATCTGCGGAAAACGATCAGCTGTCGATGTCACCCTTGCTGTTAACAAATTTTTTGTTTCAAATATCTTTATTCTCATCATTTCGCAATGTCTATGAAAGCTGTGAGTCAAGATTATTCATGGCACCCACCGCTAATAATAATATGTATTGTCAGATCGTCAAATGTAAATTTCTCATGCAGCCATATCCCTGCCACGTTCCTAACTACGTCCCCCACAAATTAGCTGTTATTTCTGGCGACTCTCTTGTTCTCCGAGGTCGTCCTGGTCCCCAAGGTCAACCTCCGAAAGAAAGGTCAGTGGATCTGGAAATGCTGTCAAGCAGCCTTGACACCCTGTCTAGAATCTTGCATCTTGCAGATGTCACAGCACCAAGATTGGGCACATCTAGCAGAGAGGATGAGGTATGATGCATACATTCCGCAACTATCACCTGCTTAACATCTACGTCCAGCCCTGGGCATTTGAATCTCGCGAATTTTTGCGTGCTTTCGCTGTTGGCAAGGAAGTATCCTTTATCTCTACCCACTCATTGCCACCCAACGAAGAGATCCCTCGAGATTTCGGAACCGCAGAAATAGGAGGACTAGATTTGGGTTCAGAATTGCTCAAAAATGGCTGGGCCAAACTCAAGGAGCTTAAGAGGGAACCCACCGATGAGGACATTCAAAAGAGGGACATCGAGAGCGAAGCAAAAACTTCTGGACAGGGACTCTGGAATCCACATGGACCAAAAGTGTGTCTGTTTCATCGATCATCTGGTTTCAGTCAAGTGACCGACGTGGACTGTAGGCACACTCTGTTCATCACACAATGCCAACAGACTCACAAGCATTTGTATCTGAATGGAAAGGAAAATCAATTGAAGGTGACCTCAATTTTCAAACCATATCCACGATGCCTGACGTGTCAACCACCTTTAAGCTATCGTCGAACAAGTTCGAGAGGGATCCACCCTGCGAGTTCGTCTTCTTATGCCAGATGGCGAACACCAAATAGTCAACATCGCACTAGCAGGCGTCCGGAGTGCGCGGGCGTCAACCAAACAGGGTGAACCTTCCGAACCATGGGGCGAAGAAGTGGGTCGTGCCACAGTTTTATGATATATATTCCACCCATTCTCATTAATAAAGAAATGTCCATGCAGGCAAGATTTTTCACTGAATCTCGTCTTCTTCAACGTCCAGTGCGCGTTCAAATTCTCTCCCTACCAACTTCTACCCCAACCCCGTTCCAAACTGGTACCAATGGCAGTGCGCCTTCACCAGCTAGCATATTCATCGGAACAGGTTCGTTCATTGGCATTCCTTCGCATATTCGTTTTCTAACTATCATCGAATGATGCAGTCCTGCATCCTGCGGGCAATGTCGCCGAGCACCTAGTTGCTGCCGGGTTAGCCCGAGTAGTTGACTGGCATGCTGGTATGTTAGCTAACAGTGGAGGTATGGAAAGACTCCGGGCGGCAGAGAAATCTGCAAAAGAGAAGCGTTTATGTCTTTTCGCCAATGTCTCCACTACTTCTGCAACTGCCAAAGCGGATGGCACAACAAGCAACGGACAACCTCGAGTTTTTGATGCAACTGTTGTCCGTGTGTGGAGCGGCGACCAAGTTTCAGTCGCTGAGAAGGATGCCGGTAAGGAACATAGATTGCAACTGAGCTCAACAAGAGGACCAAAGTACACGCACGACATTCGTTTTTGTGTTTGAAGCTTCTAACATCACACTCAGACTCTCCGACCCCAAGCAAGCTCATTATGCGCAAGAAGCCAGGGAGTTCTTGCGCAAGAAACTCATTGGTAAGCATGTCAAGGTCAACATCGACTTTGTTCGGCCTCGTGAGGGAGACTTCGAGGAACGTGAATGTGCGACTATCCTCTATGGTGGGCAGAACGCGTGAGTGTATTAGCAGAATCATCAATCAATGACCTGATGTCTTGCCATCAGGAACATCGCGGAACAGCTGATCGAAAAAGGCCTTGCGGGCATTGTACGTCACAAGCGCGACGACGAAGATCGGTCATCGGATTATGATAAACTCATGGCAGCGGAGCAAGCGTGAGCGTGAAGCTATGAATTCATGTATTAACACTTCTTGATTTTATTCTCTACAGCGCAGTCGCGGATGCCCGAGGAATTCATTCTGGCAAAGACATTCCGGCTCCAAAACACCCACTGAACATCTCTGAGGTTCTTCAACCTGATATTTGATTGCGTCTGTACCTTTTGTTAACGATTCTCATACACAAGACGAGCACACGCGCCACTCAATTCCTCAACGGATTCAAGCGACTGGGTAGAATAGCGGCCGTTGTAGATTACGTTGCAGCAGGATCACGTTTCAAGTGCGTCAATTTTTTAATGCCACTAATGACATCTGTTCATTTGTGCCGTAGAATTTTCCTCCCCAAGGATAACCAAACCTTGACTTTGGTCCTCGGCGGTACGTCACATCTGATGAACAGTCTAGCATCGACTAATTTTCCATCCAGGCATTCGAGCCCCTCGCACTGCGCGCAATGCAGCAGAGAGAAGCGAACCATATGGAAACCAAGCCTCTGAATTTGCTTCGCGACGATATATGCAGCGCGATGTTGAGTTTGAGGTCGACACAATTGATAAGTCTGGCGGCTTCATTGGTTCGCTGTACGTGAACAAGTCAGAAAATGCTGCAATCACTCTGGTCAAGGAGGGACTAGCGACAGTCCATTCATTTTCGGCTGATGGTCTTCCATGGGCACGACAACTATACGATGCCGAGGTCAGTGTATTATCGCATCCCAACCGTGATGAATCATGTTAAATAATGTACTATCTAGAATGAGGCCAAGCAGGCTAAGCGCAACGTTAGTTCTCGAAGTTCTTTATGCCTTGTTCTACGCATCTTCTATTGCAGCTTAACATCGTTGACAGATCTGGAAAGACTATGATGAGGATGAAGAGAAAACTGCAAAGACCGTTCCGACCGAAAACGATACAGGTCCCTTGAAGTCGGAATATCTTGATGTAATCGTCAGCGATGTCCGGACGCAAAATGGATTTGGCTTTTCTGTCCAGATACTTAATACAGAAGGTTAGTAACTCTTACAATGTCCAGGGGAACAACTTCAAACCGTGTGTACAGGCATTGCATCCCTGGAGAAGCTCATGAGAGACTTTTCGTTACACCATCGTTCACCAGTGGCAGCTCCCGCGAACTTTATACCCAAAGGAGGCGACCTAGTTTCAGCCAAATTCTCCGATGGGGCTTGGTATCGGGCTAAAATCCGTCGGGCTTCGCCTGTCAAAAAAGAGGCAGAAGTCACCTTCATCGACTATGGCAACCAAGATACCGTCACGTTTTCAAACATCCGACCATTGGATCCCAAGTTCCGTTCGCTTCCCGGCCAAGCTCATGAGGCGCGCCTTAGGTTGGAGCAAACCAGCTTTATTTCATTTTAAGTACTAATTGTTGGTACAGCTTCGTAAAACTACTTGGTCCGGAAAGCGATTATCACGCCGAAGCCGTGGAGCGTTTCCGTGCGTTGTGCGAAGGAAGGAAGCTTGTGGCAAATATCGACTACAAAGATGGCACCTTACTTCATCTTCGACTCATGGATCCAACAGACCCAACCGCTGCCAATGACCCCTTGGCTTGTGTCAACGCAGACCTGTTGCGTGACGGAGTAGCGGCGATCGATCGCAAAAACTGCAAGTATCTTGGATCTTATCCACAGGTGGTGAAGAAACTACAGGAAGCTGTCTCATCCGCAAAACGCGACCGACTAGGAATGTTCGAATTTGGTGATGTTGAGGAGGACGAGTGATGTGGAAAAATTTGGGTACCCATAGGACATGACACCCAGCTGCAATCTCGATAGACAATTGTTTTCACAACGACGATTTAATAATATATCTAACACTATGTTTGGCATTCCACCAGTCTATTTGGCTTCAGCTTCGAAAATAAATATCACCACAAGTTGAAAATACAGGTCACTTTGTTTCGAATCATGTAGCCGCTGTGTTGAATTCATCAAAGCCAACGAACTCCGAACAATTCCAGCACTACCCCAGGACCTGTATGCATGTACGAGCGGTCAAATCCATTTCTGTTGCTGCTATGTGAGAAACTACAATTTCGACATGGTGGAAAAGTCCTCCCATCGAACGCTGACTCGGAGATCCACATTGGATACATACTTACAGGTCGGACTCGGGTGCAACTCGGGTGGCGCGAGAATGTGATTTTTGAAACGAGTCAGTCTACTACCGTTCACGGCGATAGAATTGTTTTCACGGGAGGTGCAGTTGGTGAAGTACTTACTAGTAACTTAGAATCCGAGCCAAACCGTGACCGGTAGTAGGGCAGCTTTCGAGATAATAAGGGATAGGCTTCAACAAGGACTTGACATTAACCATGATACTGACCAATATTAGGGTTTCACAGTAGCCATTCTTGGGCCATTTTTCAGCTCATTTTCAATCTCATTCTTCGCTCATTTTCATGTATTTGGCAGAGAAACAAACAAAAGGGAACTGAAAATGAAATGAAAAATGATGTGAAAAATGTCTACTGTGAATACCCTGGGAACGAAAATTTAGAAAAACGATGCGAAAATGCATTTTACATGTCAGGAACAGTGCCAGAAAGGTGAAAAATGAACATTTTTCGGAACATTTTTTGCAAATGAAGGGTATGATTTGATTTAATGATCTCAGTTTCATTTTCGAGAAAAATGGAATCAAAATGAAGTCAAAAATAAGTCAAAAATGGCTCAAGAATGATTACTGTGAACGACCCTATTGTGCCATTGGTTGCGACTATTCACGTGCTGGATGGTCAAATCTGCAAAATCACTGCAAAATCATTGAAAGGATGAGCTTGTTAGGCAAAGTTCCCCATCGTGGAAAGCCATCCTGAAGCTCCCCGGTAATAGCTTGAAAAGAAGTTGATCAAGTCCATTAATTGCAAAGGCAGCACAACTCGAGTCGACAACACAAATTCTGGCGGGTTCCAAACAAGTTCCGAAGGCCTGGTAACTGCCCATGATCAAAGCATTCTGGTTAACACTAACAGCAACAAGTGAATCTTTCGCCTTTGATAAGAAGGACTTTGGCTCCCGACAACTAACGCAAGGACAACAGATGGGCTTGGGTTTCTAAACGGCATGACACACTGAGTCGAGCTGGCCCTTCAATTTGTTTGGAAGTGCCTGTTGCCAGTGATTGTTTTGTGGGATAGTGATATGGCTGTTGTTATTCCATGTGTTTAGGCCTGATCGGCTTAGGTGGTTCGTGCTTCTTGTTGTTGGGTTGGAGGGGATGTTGATTGGGTTTTTTTTGTTTTTTTTGGAAGATTGTTCTTTATTATGCAGGGAATTCAATCTCATCTTTGAACTTCGCTGAAGCCACTTTGAATGCCTTCGGCGCAATATACACGTATTGGGAGCTATCTGGTTCAACAAGGGGAGTCAGCGACTCGGCAGATACGTCACGTAGACTAGAGAATATGTCACATCCGGATGAGCATGCAACCCTCGAGGACGAGTATTCCATGATTCAGACCCACAATCGTAGCAATAGTTGATTTATGCGCAACTTGAATGTCCGTCGTTCACCCTTTTGAACGTCCGAAACAAGTCGATGTGAGTTTTGTCCACTGATCCTTGCGAGGTCCACCAGCAAATCTTCGTGCACATTTTTTTCAGAGGGTTCGGGTGCTTCAAGTTGGATTTGACAGTTTACAGAAGTATGAAACGCCAAGGTCTTGTTGAAGACCTCGATGATCTGAACTAGAGGTCCATATCGTGTGGAGGTTTGGGAATTTACGTTGGATTAGATCTTTGGGTCGACCGGGAAGGAGGACATGCATGCTCGTGCTTCTCGACTACCTATTTCTTGCCTCCAATACTGGCACATGGATTGCATTAGCTTGTAGTAGCCGCCCAACTAACCAAGAGCCAAACGGAACGATTGCCTTTCTTTGCCTGATATTACTGAGAACTTTGCAATGGACGAGTGTGCATTATACACGTACGCATGACGTTCTACAAGGAATGGTGGGAGTTCCGCTGAGGTGAGTACCCATTACTCGAGAGGCTGAGATATTATCGGTGGATGTTTTAAATCTGGTCTGGCAGGCTATTTGATCAAGTTATTGGAACTTAGCCATTTCATCCAGAAACAGTCTCGCTAGATCGGCCATTATCTATTCACCGGTGGTAGTCAACTCAGCTATCGTAGTGAACGTTCTTCACTGCATATAACCGTTATACAGCCCTCCTGGCTCGTAGACAATTTCCTTTCCATCATATGTAAATCCAATATGGCTCTTCCCCGAATCCGCCTAGTTATGTTTGACGTCCTTCGTACCCTTATCTCCCCTCGCCTTCCCATTCATGTCCAATACTCCCAGACATTCGCGCCCTACCTTGGAATGCTTGAGCCCGAATCTCTCAACCACTCTTTCAACATCGGTAAGCTTTCTGTCGCACCCGTTTCAAGTATTAATGTAAACTCCAGCGCTGAAAGAACTTCAGGCAGAAAAGCCTGCATATCTGAACCCCGGAGGGACACGGGCCTGGTGGAGCGAGGTTATCAGAAGGACGGCTCTTGGAGCTGGGGCAGATGCGCAAGGTATGTTGGTATTCTGGTTTGCTGTGCGAGAGACATTTTTACCAAGCTCATTTCCATGCAGCTTTGAATGCCTCACTTCCGGAGATTGTGCTTCGCCTTATGACGCGTTTCAGTTCGAAGGAGGGGTACAAGGCCTTTGACGATGCTCTTCCCGTACGTCAGTACGCAATATTTTTTGATGCGAACAAAAGTTTACTGTTCGCAAATATATTATTTTGTTATTGGAATGAAATTGACCATCGAACTTCAGTGCGTTATCTCGACGAGCGGCTGAACGTTCCCACTGCGATCGTGAGCAATGCAGATTCACGCATTCGTATGTCATCTCTCTTCGAATCACATTCGTTCTGTCGCGTTCATGTGCCTATGCGCAGGTTCAGTCCTCAAAGACCTCGAGTTTCCTTCCTCCATCTATCCTATTATCCTCAGTGAGGAGGAAGGCATTGAAAAGCCCTCACATGAGATTTTCTTCCGTGCTTTGCGACGGGTGAATGTCGGAAGGTTGATAGCCATAAAACCGCAGGAGTGCTTGTATGTCGGAGATGAGTTGGATTGGTAAGTAAACGAGCCTTTTTCATTATTATTCTCGCACATTAACAACGCCTAAATAATTAGCGATTACAAGGGTGCCCTGAACGCAGGGATGCACGCCCTGTTATTACGGCGTCTTGGGCCGGAGGGGGAAGCAAATACGGAACACGGGGAAGAGTTGATGCAGGTCCAAGTTGTCACGAGTTTATATGAGGTAGTAAAACGGGTCAAGATTAGGGCAAGAGACGGTGGCGGGTTGCATTAGGCAGGGAAGATCAAGTACATGTGTTTTAGCCTGAATGGTCTTCAAAGCTGATAAGCCGTTGTTCCAGGGGTGGTTGGGTTGTGCATGGCGATCGAAGAATGGTGTTGTTGCATGCGAAAGTGGTGTTGGGTGTCGCTGTTGGGTGTCGTTGGGTGTGGGTGTTGGGTGTTGGATTACGGTCGTTATCGATAGCTCTCTACATTGATAGTCCATATGAGCCCAACCGACGATCATTGCTTGATTGAGCAAGCGAAGATCGCGCGATTTTGATACCCAGCTAGTTCGGGGGCTGAAAGTGGTCGGACGGGTGGAGCATCCATCATACGATCTTTAGAAACGACTCGGACGAGAATGGCCGCTTGGACCGCCAGCACTCTTTTATATCTATCCTATCCTTAATCTTTCCGCTCGCTACTCCACCCTCACTAGACTAGTAGCTAATCTTTAGCTATGGGCGTCCCTACTCCCCCAATGACCCCACCGCGAAAACTCTCTACATCCTCTCTCCACCTTGCCCCAATAGAGATCGAGAACTATGTCACTCAGACCCTCAAGAACCAGAAAATTCTACCTCCTCTGGGTAGGGACAATTGGTACAAGGAGCTTGTTTGGCTAAACGTTGGTATTCTTTGCCTCACTCCTGTGATTGGGCTCGTTGGGGCGTATTACACAAAACTCCGCTGGCAAACCGCTGTCTTTGGCGTCTTCTATTATTTCCTTACTGGACTTGGTGAGAAACTTTTCAAGCGAACCTTGAACGTCCTTTTCACACCACACCTTATATTCTCAAGGCGTCACTGCAGGATATCATCGCCTATGGGCTCACCGTTGCTACAATGCCTCGAGACCGTTGCAGTATTTCCTCGCATTGGCTGGTGCAGGTGCAGTTGAGGGATCCATCAAATGGTGGTCCCGCGACCACCGCGCGCACCACAGATACACCGACACCGACCTCGATCCCTACAATGCCCACCGTGGTCTTTATTGGTCGCACGTAGGCTGGATTGTCACAAAGCCACGCACGAGACCTGGCATGGCAGATATTAGCGACTTGAAGCAGAATGACATTGTCCAGTGGCAACACAAGAACTTCGTGTGGTGTCTGCTCCTAATGGGCTTTGTTATCCCGACCGTTATTCCATGGTTGGCGTGGGGCGATCTGAAAGGTGGAATAATCTATGTCGCCATCCTCAGATTGGTCTTCGTTCACCACGTATGTACCTTGGCTTTCTTCATTGTTATCGTAATACTCACCTCCCTCAGTCTACATTCTGCGTAAACTCCCTCGCCCATTGGCTTGGCGAAGCCCCCTTTGACGATAAACATACACCCCGCGACCACCTCATCACCGCTCTCGTCACCATTGGCGAAGGGTACCACAATTTCCATCACCAGTTTCCAATGGACTATCGCAATGCCATCAAGTGGTACCAATACGACCCTACCAAATGGTTCATCCGAGCGTGTAAGCTGGTTGGCTTGGCTAGCCATCTCAAGGCCAGTCACGTTCCACCGTTTTGCAGTGATGTGGAATTCTCATGCTTCAAGTTAGGTCTTCCCAGACAACGAAGTACGCAAAGGCCAGCTGACCATGCGTCTCAAAGAACTTCACGAGATGCAAGAAGACCTTGCATGGCCCTCAGATAGCAACGACCTGCCTGTCATCGATTGGAACACCTGTATGTATTTAGTCGCTCCTCCCTATCACTATTGCTCATATTCCTCCACTTACGACAGTCCAAGAACATGCAGCCAAAACTCCGCTGATCCTTATCTCCGGTTTCATCCATGACGTCTCATCGTTCGTCGACGAACACCCCGGTGGCCACCACTACCTCAATAAGAATATTGGGCAGGACGCTACAAGCGCGTTCTTTGGTGGTGTGTATGATCATTCGAACGCTGCTCATAATGTCCGCCGATCCTCCTCTTGCTTTTGACGTTTTCGCTAACGAGGAATGTTGAGCAGCTACTAGCCATGAAGCGTGTCGGTATCTTGCAGGGAGGCCACCCACATGCCCTCGACGAGAAATTCATCCCGCCCTCGCAGAAACTGCGGATTGCGCAGTACAATGAGCTAGCCTCAAGTTCCTCATAGGATAAC
>Ga0210383_10003933_pt1 | contig 13226 bp, 16 predicted proteins | sample IncBWC14OmetaG_FD_160072 | JGI IMG/M metagenome (GOLD analysis project Ga0210383, IMG submission 160072) | Forest soil microbial communities from Barre Woods Harvard Forest LTER site, Petersham, Massachusetts, United States - Inc-BW-C-14-O ...
CCGCGGGCTATGCGCCGTTGTACTCCAGCGCGCCGCTCAGCAGCCCGCTACTCAAGCGGGTCGAGCAGGCGCTCACGTCGATGCTCGATCAGCATGAGCCGTTCCCGGCCGTGGTGCTCGACCGCGGCTGGCAGGTGCAGCGTGCCAACAACGGCGCGCAGCGGCTCTTCGGCCGCCTGTTCGCGCCGCACCCGGTCCCGGCGCCAGCGAACGTACTGCGGCTGGTCATTGAACCCGGCCCGCTGCGCGACCAGCTCCGTAATTGGGCCGCGGTAGTGCCAGCGCTTCTCGACCGGGCGCACCGGGAGGCGATCGGCGGCGTGCTCGACCGGGAGACGGCCGAGCTTATCCGGGACCTTCGCGGCCGGGCCGACGTCGCCAGGCTCCTGACCGAACCCGACCTGTCCCCCGGCACCGCGCCGATCGTCGACCTGCACTTTCACATGGCCGGCACCAGCCTGCGGTTCTTCTCGGTAGTTTCGACGATCGGCGCACCGATCGATGTCACCGCGCAGGAATTGCGAGTCGAGGCATTCTTCCCCGCTGACGACGAGACCAGGGAGCGCTGGACCTCATTCGTAGTCAACGAACCAGCGTCTCTCGGTTAACTACTCCAATTGGAGCTTTTTCAGGGAATTAGGCTACCGTCGGCCACTAGCGCCCGCCGCAGGTACGGGGGCTGCTGCTCTCCGTGATGGCTCCGGAGACGCCACCAGCGCGATATCCGCCGTCATGCGTGCCAGCCGCCGTTTGCCCGGACGCCGTCAGCTTCGCGCCGAACAGGTCGATCTGTGCGCACCAAAAGTCACTGTTGCTCGACACATGGTTGCGCCGCTCCACGCCGCAGGCCAACCCTATGAGGGCTCAGAGCGCCTCGAACTTGAGCGCACCGTCAGGCGGTGCCTTGAAGCTCGGGTCCGGGGCGTTGCCGAGACCTACGCACGGCCCGGTCTCGACGTACGACGGCTCGGCGAGCTCGTTGACCTCATCTCCGGCATCGGCCTTGGCGCAGCTGAGCACCGCGAGAAGGACATCCTCGGCCGGGTGTACGAGTACTTCCTGGGCCGGTTCGCTTCCGCCGAGGCCAAGGGTGGCGGCAAGTTCTACACGCCACGTTCGGTCGTGAAGCTGCTCGTCGAGATGATCGAGCCGTACTCCGGTACAACGCGCTGACGCGTTGGGGCATCCCGGTCAGGCCGCCGCCGGGAGCGCGGGGTACGCCGACCCTGCCGACGCCGTCGTCCTCGACTTCGACGCGCACCTCGCCCGGTTCGAGCCGTAGCCGGACGGCCGCGCTCACACCCGGGCCGGCGTGCTTCATGGTGTTCGTCAGGGCTTCCTAGACGAGCCGGAAGACGACCAGCTGGACGCCGGGCGGGGTGTCCCCGGGCGGGCCGCTGCGTTCGTACCGGACCGGCAGCCCCGCCGCCCGGACCCGGGTGAACAGGCTGTCAAGGTCGGACAGGCCCGGGAGCGGCTGCCGGAGTTCCAGTCCGCCCTCGGCCCGCAGGACGCCGAGCAGGCGGCGGGTGTCGGCGAGCGCCTCCCGGGCGGTGCTGGAGACCCCCGGATCGCGTCGGCGGCCTGGGTGGGGGCGCGGGTGAACGCGGCCAGGGCACCGTCGGAAAGGGCCACGATGACGGTGCGGTGGTGGGCCACGCTGTCGTGCATCTCGCGGGCGATGCGGGCCCGTTCCACCGCCGCGGCCAGGGCGCTGGTCTGGTCGTGTTCGAGTCGCTAGGCCCGGTCGCTCAGCTCGGCGAGGTAGGCCCGGTGGGTGCTCACGTACAGGCCCCCGACCAGGACACCCGCGATCGCGATGACCTCGTAGATCGCGGCCAGCCAGCTGTCATGCCAGCCGCTCTGGCCGGCCGCGGGGCCTCGACCGCCACTGCGAGCGCCGCCGCGACGAGCGCCGTGGCCCGGCTCATCGTGGCCGCGACGGTGTACAGGCAAATCGCCAGCGCGACCGGGAACAGCGCGCCCCGGACCGGCCACTGGGCCAGCACCGCCGCTATCACCACAGTCACGCCGAACACCGGGCCGGGCCAGACCCGGCGCAGCGACAGCACCAGGGCAGTCCGGACCGCGACGACCAGGCTGACCGCCAGCGGGGGGTGCGCAGGATGCGCCGTCTGGGCGAAGGAAAAGCTCCCGAACGACGCCAGGCCGGCCAGCGGGGCACACCCGATGCCGAAGACCCGGGAACGCGGCGGGCGCGTTCCCGGGTTCTTGACCGGTGTCCAGAAGGACGTAGGAGTATGGTCGCTGCCTTTCCGGGTGTTCAGGCGTCGCGGCGGCGCAGCTGCCAGGCGGCCAGGCCGGTCAGCATGACCGCGTAGCCGCACAGCACCGCGAACCCGGTCCACGGGCTCAGCTGCTGGCCGCCGAACAGTTTCCCGGCTCCCCAGATGGTCCCGCCTGCGTTGGACGGCAGGTAGGGCGCGAACCCCTTAATGCTGGCCGGAAGGTAGGCCGCGACGAGCGGCACCACCAAGAACACCGCGGCGAACACCGCCAGGCCGGCCGCGGTGCGGCGGAGCAGGGCGCCCAGGGCCAGGCCGGTGACGGCGATGACCGTCAGGTACAACGACGCGCCGATCACTTCCTGCAGCACGCCCGGGTCGGTCAGCGTGATGGCCGAACCGCCGCGGGAGGACTCCAGGGCCGTCGCCACGAAGAACTCGGCCACCGCGGCCAGCAGGCTCAACGGCAGCATGAAGGCCACTAGCACGATCAGCTTGGCCCAGAGCACGGGCAGCCGCGATGGCACCACGGCCAGCGTGGCCCGGATCATCCCGGTGGCGTATTCACCGCTGAACGCCAGCACGCCGAGCATGCCGAGGACCAGCTGGGCGAACAAGATGCCGACCAGGCTGATCGTCACCCCGCCGGCGGCGGAATTGCCGGCCGAGATCTTGTACGGTGCCCCGGACCCCCCGATTGCGGCCCCCAGGCCGACGATCAGCACGACCGCGGTCAGCGCGCACCACCAGGTCGAGCGCAGTGCCCGAAGCTTGGTCCACTCCGCGCGGACGACGCGTACCTGAGTCACCGGTCCCGCTACGGTGGCCGGGGCGGGCGCCCCGTGAGTCGACGCGGGCCTGGTCTGCATGACGGCGCTCATTGTGTTGCTCCGGCGTGGTACTCGATGCTGTCCTTGGTGACTTGCATGAAGGCCTCCTCGAGCGAAGCGCGGGTGGGGGTGAGCTCGTAGATGGGCAGGTGAGCCCGCCAGGCGGCCGCGCCGATCTGCTCGGCGGTGGTGCCGGAGACACGCAGCAGGTCCGTTCCGTCGTTCATCACGGTGATGCCGGGAGCGGCCAGCAGCTGGCCGAGGCGCACGGTGTCCGGGGTCCGCACCAGCACCCCGCCGGTGGTGGCATGGTCGACGAAATCCTCGACGCTGCCCTGGCTGATGAGCTTGCCGCGGCCCAGCACGACCAGCCGGGTCGCGGTCTGCGCCATTTCGCTCATCAGGTGCGAGGAGACGAACACCGTGCGTCCTTCGGCGGCGAGTGACTTGAGCAACAGCCGGATCCAGCGCACCCCATCCGGGTCCAGCCCATTGACCGGCTCGTCCAGCACCACCGTCTGCGGCCGGCCCAGCAGCGCCGCAGCCACCCCCAGCCGTTGCCCCATGCCCAGGGAGAAACCCCCGGCCCGGCTGCCCGCGACCTCGCCCAGCCCGGCCAGCTCGATCACCTCATCGACCCGGCGGCGGCCGATCCCGGCCGTCCGGGCCAGGGCCAGCAGGTTGTTGCGGGCCGACATACCCGGGTGTACCGACCTGGCGTCCAGCAGAATGCCGAGCTCTGACATCGGGGCAGCGGTACGAGGGTAGAACTTGCCGTTGACGCGCACCGTGCCGCTGCTCGGCCCGTCCAGGCCGGCGATCATCCGCATCGTGGTGGATTTGCCCGCTCCGTTCGGGCCCAGGAATCCGGTCACCACCCCCGGCTCTACCACGAAGCTCAGTGCGTCGACGGCGGTCTTGTCGCCGTACCGCTTGGTCAGGCCATCAATCTCGATCATGTCGCGTCCCTTTCGTTTAGGCGGTGACGTCGTGGTAGGCGGGTGCGGTGTCGGTTGCGGTCATTCCGGCGGTGATGGGGCAGGGCTTGAAGCCTTTGATGACCAGCCAGACGCCCAGCGACAGCTCCCAGGCAGCCACCGGGAGTGCGGCCAGCTCGGGGGAGCCCAGCTTGAAGCTGCCGAACAGCGTTGCGATGACGGTGCAGATGAGCAGGGGGGCTCCGATGAGTCCGAGCACGGGAATGATGCGGGGCACGAGCCGGGACCGGTATAGCAAGGAGCCCAGCAGCAGCGCGTTGATGCCCGGCATGAGGCTCTGGCTGAGCAGGAACGTCCAGTTGTAGACCGCGACGTGGGACGCGCCGGTGGTGACGAGCGCGGCGGCATTTGCTCCGGCCGCTCCGCCCAGGTCCTGGCGCAAGGTCACCAGCGACAGGAGGCTGATGACGCCGGCGAAGATCATGACGGCTTCCAGGACGCGAGCGGCGACGAAGCCGAGCGCGACGCCTTCGTTCTGCCGCTTGACGACCGGGTACAGCGTGACGGCGGTGCCGATGCCGGCCAGGGCGACGATCACCTCGAGGAAGCCGCCCACAAGCACGCCGGTGTGGGCGCCGGAGCTGAGGATCCAGTCCCGGTGGTTCTTCACCGGGCCGTAGAGGGCGAGGGTGGGGATCGAGATGAAGGTAATCAAGTAGAACACGCCAGCGATTAGCGCTGTCTTCCGCATTTTGTCCATCGGCGCGCGCTTCGTTGTCGTGGTTCGCTTGGTTGTCGTGGTCCGCAGGGTGGTGGTCACGTCGGTCTCCTTCGTGGATGCGGGTTGCCGGATGAGGAACCGGTCACATGAGGGGGCTGGACGGCGAAGGAGACATCATCGACGGCAACCGCCTTGCCGTAGCGCTTGGTGAGGTGCCGTGCCTCGATCATTGTTATTCCCTCCCTCGATGCTCTTGGTGCTGAAAGCAGAGTGCGCCGAGGGCCTGAGGTGGGACTGCCGTGGCGCTGAGGCCGGACCTCAGCGCGGTCGGAAGCTGCTCAGGTGCTGGGCTGGGCCGACGGCCGTAGGGTGGACATATGGAGGTAAGGTTCTTCGGCGAGTTCGAGGCAGTAGAAGGAGGCGTGCCGGCGCCGGTCCGGGGCACCAAGCAGCGAACGGTCCTGGCCCTCCTGGCGCTTCACCGAGGACAACCCGTCAGCGCAGACCGGCTGATCGACGCGCTATGGGGTGACGGGCAAGTGGCCAACCCGGTAAACGCCTTGCAGGCCCAGATCGGCCAGCTGCGCCGTACCCTCGGCGCAACGGCGATCCTCACCTCCGACGCCGGCTATGCCCTCGATATCAGTCCGGATGACGTCGACGCAGCCCGTTTTGAGCAGCTGGTGGCAAAGGGACAGCGCCTGTTTGAGGAGGGGGAGACGGCGCTCGCGTCCACCGCGCTCAGCGAAGCGCTACGGCTGCGACGGGGAGAGCCGCTCACCGAATTCGCGTACGCCGCCTTCGCTGATGCCGAACGAGCGCATCTCGCCGAGTTGACCCTGGTGGCGATCGAGACCCGTGCCGAAGCCGACCTGGTGTTGGGCCGCCACGGCGAGCTCGTAGGCGAACTGGAGGCGCTGTGCCGGGAGCATCCGCTTCGCGAGCGGCTGTGGGAGCTGCTTATGCTCACCCTCTACCGGGCCGGCCGCCAGGCCGAGGCCTTGCGCGCCTACACCGAAGCCCGTGACCGTCTGGTCGACGAGCTGGGAATCGACCCCGGCCCGGCCCTGCGGGAACTCGAGGCCCGCATCCTGGCCCAGGACCCATCACTCGCCGCAGCCGGCCCGGCAGGTCTGGCGGCGGCTCCGACGCCGATGGCAACGGGCAACCTGCGGGAGCGATTGAGCAGCTTCGTCGGTCGGACAGCGGAACTCCAGGAGCTGAGCGAGGCGGTCCGCTCGAGCCGGCTGGTGACGCTGATCGGTCCCGGTGGGGTGGGCAAGACCCGGCTGGCGGTAGAGGCGGCCGCCACACTGCGCCAAGAGCACCGAGACGGGGCCTGGCTGGTCGAGTTCGCGAGCGTCACCGAGCCCGGCGGGGTTGCGCCGGCTGTGGCCGGCGCACTCGGGGCGGCCGCGGCCGGCCTCACTGGCCCGCCTTCGCCGGACTCGACGGTGGAGCTCATAGTGCGCTACCTGGCCGGGCGGTCGCTTGTGGTCGTCTTGGACAACTGTGAACACGTGATAGACCAGGCGGCAGCCCTGGCCGAGACACTGGCCGGAACGGTGCCCGGTCTCCGGCTGATCGCGACGAGCCGCGAGCCGCTCGGCGTTCCCGGCGAGGTCCTGGTGCCCGTGGGCCCATTGGCTGTGCCGGCCGCAGTCGAGCTGTTCGTCGATCGCGCTGGGGCGGTGCGTCCCGGATTTACCGCGGACGAGCACACCCGTCCTGTCATCAACGACATCTGCCGCCGATTGGACGGCCTTCCCCTGGCCCTCGAACTGGCCGCCGCCCGCCTTCGTTCACTGACATTGGCCACCCTGGCGGAACGGCTCGACGACCGCTTCCGGCTGCTCACCGTGGGTGCCCGCACTGCCCTCCCCCGCCAGCAGACCCTTCGGGCGGTGGTGGACTGGAGCTATGACCTGCTGTTCGAGGACGAGCGCCGCCTGTTCGCACGGCTGTCGGTTTTCGCCGGAGGCTGCGATCTGGACGCTGCCGAGGCGGTCTGCGCCGACGACCAGGTGCCGGCGGGCGAGATCCTCGACGTTCTGAGCCGGCTGGTCGACAAGTCCCTCGTCGCCGCCCCCAACGCCGGTCGTGACGCCCGGTTCATTCAGCTCCAGACGCTGTGGCAGTACGGCCGGGACCGCCTCGATGAATCCGGCGAAGCCGGCGCCATGTGCGCCAGGCACGGCGCCTATTACCGGCAGATGGCAGAGGACGCGCACGAGGGTCTGCGAGGTGCCACCGGGCCGATGTGGCGGGAACGCCTCACCTCGGAGCTGGGCAACCTGCGGGCCGCGCTCGACTGGTTCATCGCCGGAGGCGATGCCGATGCGGCGCTGTCGCTGGCGTCGGGAATGGCCTGGCTGTGGTTTATCAACGGCGACTTTGTCGAAGGAGCACGCTGGCTGGGTGACGCGCTCAGCGCGACGGGGCCGCGCCGTCCTGAACTGGCAGCGACCGCCCAGGTCTGGCACGGCTATTTCGTGTCCCTGGCGTTCAGCCCAGCCGCTGCCGTCCTCGAATGTGAAGCGGCAGTCGTCGCGTTGACGGCCGGCGACGATCGGGTTCGTCGAGCGGAAGCGCTGATGCTCTGCGCCACGGTGCTTTTGCGTGCGCGCGAGTTCCACCGATCTCTCGACGCGTTGAGCGAGGCGAATGATCTGCTGGAGCCGGCTGTGCACGGCTGGCTGCTGGCCGTGCACGACTTGATAGTCGCCTGGGATCTGGCGTTGTCGGGGCGGCTCGATGACGCTGAGCCAGCCGCCCGCTCGAGTGTTGAGCGCTTCGACGCGCAAGGGGAGGTCTGGTATACCGTCGACACGCTGAGCATCCTGGCCGGCATCGCCGGAGCCCGAGGCGATCTCGATGGTGCGTCAGCGATCTACGAGGCGCTCCTGGAGCGGTGCCGCGCAGCGGAGCAACGCGGTTATGTGGTGTTCAATCTCTTCCGTCTTGCCGCGTTGCGAGGCAGGCAAGGCGACGACGACGCAGCCGACGGCCTGTACGAGGAGGCGATTGCATGCAGCTTCAACCCGTCGGTGTCTGCCGACGCGATGGTCGGTCAAGCGGCGGTTGCTCGTCGGCTCGGCGACCTGGCGCGGGCGCGGGCGCTGCTCGACGCGGCAGGCAGCTACTACCGGAACTCGGACCTTCCTGCCGGCCAGACCGGTGTGCTCGCTGGCCTGGCGTGGTGGGCACTCGGCGCGGGCAAAGCAGACGACGCGATGGTCTTCGCTGCTGACGCCTCCCAAGTCGCGTCCGCCGGCGGGGACTCGGCAACACAACTGCTCGCCGATACCGCCGTAGCCGCAGTTAAGGCGTTCGCCGACCCGACCCGGCACAACGTTGAGGCCCTCGTCGCGCTCGCTCAGCGGCGCGCCCAGAGTTTGTCGTACTCCAGTCTGACCAGTTTCACTGACGAGCCGGATGTCGCCGCGCTCGCGGCCCGCCTCGCGCTCCGTACGCGCTGAGGGGCGGCCCGGCGGAGACGGCCGCCACGGGGCGGTTCGACACCTTCCTGAGGCCCTGGACGCCACCCTCTACGAACCGGAAGTTGCAGCTCCAGATTTCCTCGCTCCGGTTGACCTCAGTGTCACCTCAGCGCCGCCTCAGGCCAGCCAAGCAAACTGGCATTCATGCAGCCAGCACAAGGTCAGCCCTTCAGCCCGCATGATCACCTGGACGCCCCCGGGCCCGCCCTTGAGGACCACGGCCGCGCTGTCACCGCAAGCTTGCGGGCCGCGACGTGGTACCGGCAGGCACAGCGAGCCATCGACCGCCGCCGAGCCACCACAGCGCTGCGCCTCGCCGTCGAAGCCGACCCGGCGTTCGAGCTCGCCCGCGCCGACCTCGACGCCATTACCGGAACCTCAGGGCAACGTCACAGCCGCCGGCAGATGAACTGGGAACGCCACCACATCGAGATCGTCCGCACCGCGGCCGCCGGCAATGGCAAGCGAGCCGCCGACCTGCTCCGCGAGCACCTCGCTGCCGTCGGGTGCGACCCTCTCGCCTTCCGGATTGTCACCCAGACGCGACAGCCAGCGGGGACGGACGACGACTTCGAGAACCTCGCACGCCAACTCCCAGATTGCCACCCAACCCGATGGCCGAGCTCTCCATGACCGCCCTGACCGGCGCCATCCTCGTGACCGGAATCGCGCTGACCGCGCTGCTCTTCGCTCTCGGTGTTCGCCGGCTGCCCGGTCTACAAGTTTCCCTGCCGCGGACCCTTATCGCCGGAGTCATCGCTTATTTGCTCGTCTCCCCGATCATCAACGCCATTGCTCGTCCGGGGAAGATCTCATGACCAGCACCCGCGCACCGTGGCAGATGCCAGACACACAACGATCACGAACGGAAGTAACGATCATGAACAGCTGGGCATCGGCAGAATGGGACGCGGTTGCAGAACGTTCCCTGACACACGACCCGGCGCGGCCCGCACCCGTCCCCGCACCCGCGGGCACAGTCGGTCTCGCCATCGCGCTGGCCCTGGTCGGTGCGCCATGAGCCGGCAAACGCAAATACAGACCAGGCCACGGCCACGCCCGGCGCCGGAGCCTCCGGCTGACGCGCCGACCGTCAGCGTCAGTATCGCGCGAACCTGGTTCGCGGACACGGATTCCTGACCGCTGGCCGTCGTGCCGCGCCCGCCACTGTGCGGGCCGGCGCGGCAGGGAACGATCAGCAACCGACCTGCTGGCGCCACCACTGCGCGAGCGACTCGGTGATAGCCCGGTGGAACTGCTCATCCGGTGACCACACGGGCTTGGGCAGGTAGAAGTCGATCTGCCCCAGCGCCGCCGCCTCCACGATGGGGCGCAGGGGCCGACTGGTCGCCCCAGGAGATCAGCAGGCCGCGCCGGGCGGTCGGATGCAGCTCACGCACCCGCGCGAGGAATTGCGCACCGGTCCTGCCTGGCATCCACTGATCAGCAAGGACCAGCGGCACGTCGGCGCCCTTAACCTGAAGCTGTTTCAGCCCGGCCAGCGCCTCCTCCGGCGACGCGCTGGGCATGATCCGGTAATCCGCCCCGGGCCGGCGGTGCTTCTGCGGGGATGGCGTCGATCCGGGTGGTCTCTGGGATGGTGAGGGCGAAGTCGGCGCCGAACGCCGCTGCCGGACTGAACGCTCCGGGCAGGGATCGGGTGAGGATTTCCTCTACGGCGCGAATGCTGGCGGCAGCGGTGAAGGCGTAGGACTCGCCGGTTTGCAGCCACGCCTGGACGTGGCCGCCGTCAGGTCCGGTGGCTCGCGCCCACCCGAATGACCGGTAGACCGGGGGCCCGGCCGCCTGTGGGTTTGGGGCCTGGGGATCGACGGCGGCGGGATCGGCTGGTACGGGGGAGTACGCGGTGACGTCAGGGGCCCCGGTGGCTTGGAAAGCCGCTTCCAGGTCACCGGTGGGGAAGGGCATGACGCGGCATGGCCCGTCGGGGAGGGGGATCGCTGTGATTCCTGAGCCGAGCGGGCAACGGTGCAGGCGGCCGGCCTGGCGGGTCCAGCCTCCGTAGGGGAGGTTCGCTCGCACGGATGCCGCGATGCCGGGGCCTTGCTGGGCGGCGGCGCCCCGGGCGGCGACTTCGAGGTGCTGCGCGCCGCCGACTGCGTCGCTGACGTACCGGGCCAGGCAGTTGGTGGCAACAACGCCGAACCCGGCACCGGGCATGATCGTGACGCCAGCTCCCTGCGCGCGCTGATCCAGGTCGTAGAGAGCGAGGAACACCTGCAGCTCGTTGCCGATGTCGATGTAATGCGCTCCTGCGGCCAGGCAGGCTTCGGCGAGCGGGGCCGCGGTGCGCAAGAACGGCCCGGCGGCATTAAGGACCAGCTCCACCCCGTCCAGCGCCGCGGATAGCGCGGCCGGGTCATCCAGCCTCACAGCCCGGTGCGGCAAGTCGAGGCGCTCGGCCAGGGCGGCGACGGCCGCCGCGTTCCGGCCGGCGAGCACGGGCTGGTGACCGCCCTGTCGTGCGTGCTGTGCGATCAGGGCGCCGGTGTGGCCAGCGGCGCCGTAGAGCATCCAGGACTGTGCCCCGCTCATGGCTGCTCCTGTCCTGGCTGCTGCTCGGCGTTGGTGCCTGGCTGGTACAGCCAGCCCGTGCAGGGTGATTCCCCGCTGCCGGAGGTGGCGTCCTCTCGCATCCCTAGCTCCTTCTGCTCTGGGCTTTGGTGATATCGGCTCTGGCGGATGCCCTGAGCGCAGGCTCTGGAATCCGGTGTTGTGTCATGTGCTTGCGAGCTGGCTGGCGCGGATCCCTATCAGGAGGTCCCGGAACTTGCCGGGTTCCTCCAGATGTGGCGTGTGCGCTGAGTTCTCGAACCACACCAGGCGCTTGCCCGGTGCCTGCAGGGCGCCCGCGTACCGTTCTGCTGCTTCGCCCGGGGCCACCTGGTCATGGCGGCCTTGCACCATGACGACGGGCACCTTCAGGCGGGGCAGGGTGCGGGCCAGGTCCATGGTTGCGAGCTCGGGCAGCAGCGCGGCCTGTGTCGCGCTGATACCGCGGACGGTGCGTACGATGTCGGCGGCCGAATAGTCGGGCGAGCGCACCAGGCTGGCGATCAGCCCGCGCGCCAGGGTGGCGTAGGTTTCGCTGGTCGTGACTCCGCCGAAGTTGGTAGCCCAGCGGACCCGGGTGGTGAACTGTTTCGCGGTCAGGTGCGGTGGCGGGCCGATGGCCTCGAGCTGCCGGGTCGCGCGCCGGTTGCCGCACTGGCGGGCTGCGGCGAGCGCGAAGTCGTAAGCAGCGTTGGCGGCGGCGGTACCGTCGATGTCCATTCCGACCGCCACCAGCGTCGCGACGAGGTCCGGGCGCTGCGCGGCGGCGTGCGCCCCGAGCGTCGCTCCGAAAGAGAATCCGGCGACATATGTCTTCCCGCCGAATCGGTCCCGGAGGAAATCCAGGAGCGACACGGTGTCGCCCGCCATCCGTTCCACGCTGATGCTGTCCCGGTCCTTCATTCTGCGCAGTGAGCGGCCGCAGCCGCGCTGGTCCCAGTAGATGACCGTGAAGGCCTGCTCCAGGCTGAGGAGGTGATCAAAGCGGCGCGTTTCGTTGATCATCGGCAGGCCGGGACCTTGCTGGATCAGCAGGAGCACCGGGTTGGCGGCATCGACCCCGCGAACCCGGATCCACTGCGTGGTGCCGCCGACCGGGATCGCCTCAAGCGAATCGATCGCCATCTTCGTGCCCTGCACTACGCACTCGCCAGCGTCGGAGCCTGGCCGGTGGCCTGAGCCAGGCGGCCAGCCGCGCCCGGGTCATGCGCGGGCAGGATCACCAGCCCCGGATACTGCTGGCGCATCGTGTTGATCATGGCGGTGGCTTCGCGCAGGCGGCGCCGGCTCCCGACTCCGGGCACGTGGCCGGCCTCGAGCAGGTGCGCGTCATAGGTCACGTCACCGACCATGATCAGCGGCGGCCGGCCCGGCCGGCGCACCAGCAGCGACATCGAGCCGGGCGTGTGCCCGGGGGTAGGCAGCAGGACGAGGCTGCCGTCACCGAACAAGTCGTGACACGACCCGAACGGGGCAAGGCCGGGGTCGCCGGCGGGTTCTGTCGTGATCTTGCGCCAGCGCAGGCCGGGCAGGTCGATATGGCGGCGCATCAGCCCCCGTATCTCGGGCAGCGGAGCGGACAGCGTGTCCCACTCGGCCTGGCTTACGACGATGTCAGCTTGGCTCAGCTCGGCGAGGCCGCCGATGTGGTCCTGGTGGAGGTGGGAAATAACCGCGGTCCGGACGTCGCTAACGGCGTAGCCGAGCCGGTCCAGCCCGGCGCTGAGGGTCTCCTGCGGGCCGATCTCGAACCGGGCGAGGCGGTCGTACAGCACCCCTGTCACTCCGCCGGGGAAATAACCGGGATCGGTGACCGAAGCCTGGTCCTGCCCGGTATCGAACAGCACCAGGCCGTCGCGGTGCTCGATCACATACGCGTTGATGGGCCGGGGCCCGGTCCAGCTCCGCGAGGAGAGCAGCCACACATAGGTCGGGCGCCAGGTTGACGCCAAGTGGTCGGGGCGGATCTGCACCTGGCCGGTGCTCACCACCGACACCTGGCGGATCGGGTCGGTCACGTTCATCTCAGTGTTCCTCCGGTCCGAAGGCCGTTGGCCCTCCGTGGCGTGCTAGGCCGGTCTTGGGTCACCGCCGCCAGCCAGTGGCTGGGTAGTTTTCTGGTGGCCTCAGCTGGTTGTTCAGGTCCGGCTGTCCCAGCGGTCGTAGTAGGGGCGTATGCCGAAGACCTTCGCCAGTGCCCATAGGGGCGGGAGCATAAGGTTCTGGGCCCAGATCGGCGGTGAGGTGACCCGGCTTTCGTGGCGGAAGTGCCAGAAGGTGACACCGAGCTGAGCGGGTTCTTGGGCGCGCCCCTGGGCGTGGTCTTGCCGTCGGCCACCAGGCCGGCGACAGCTTCGTGAAACTCCTTGGCGTGCAGTGCCGGGCGCAGTTCGACGACACCCTCGATCTCGCCGGGC
>Ga0210383_10003934_pt1 | contig 13225 bp, 18 predicted proteins | sample IncBWC14OmetaG_FD_160072 | JGI IMG/M metagenome (GOLD analysis project Ga0210383, IMG submission 160072) | Forest soil microbial communities from Barre Woods Harvard Forest LTER site, Petersham, Massachusetts, United States - Inc-BW-C-14-O ...
GATTGAGCGAGAAGCACGGTTCGATAGGGGAGACTTTGCGTTTAGAAGGCCTGGGAACAAAAAAAGACGATGAAACGAGGAGGCTGCACAGGGGGCAGGGCCTGAAGTCAGAGGTCTGAGCAGATGCCTATAGATGTCATGGTTGATCCCGAGTTGATCTTAGGGAAATCAAGAGTATTGGCGGCAAGCAAAGGGTATCCGTTGATGACGATATTAATTTCGTACGTATTAAATTAGTATTTACACGCCGGCCGGGAGGGAATAACGGATCTTGTCAACTTGTTCAAGTTGCTTTATCGAACGAGTCATGGAACATTCGGTGGTTCAAGGTCTTCTTCATTTCGTGGAAAAAATGCACACGATGTGGGGGGTGTGTGAGGGCACATAGAGGTAGATATGGCCGTGGCATCGAAGTGGGTGCCGAATGACCCTGCATGTACATGCCGGCCCTGGAAGTGGACAAAGCGAAGAACAAGTCGCTCAGGATATTTGTGGCGCATGAACTTCCTGCACAATTTTTTTTCTCTCCTCTGACCCTTTACCGGTTTTATCGTTCGCGCTGATCTGCACCCTTTCCTCGCGGTCAGGTTCAATGGCACTAGTGTCAGTGGGGGTGGGTTGACCTCTGTTGACCTTGCCTAGCCTTGTCTTTCCGCGGATTCCTTTTTCCCTCATAATATGTAAGGCACCGATTGAAGAAGCTGCGTTGAACCTAAGCGTGAGAAGGGTCCTGGAATCCCTGTTAATTGTGGGTAGCAGGAGAACCTGCATTTGCGCCGCCGGTCGCACGACTTGACAGCAGTAGGACTGGTACAACGTCACTGAGCTCCATCCTATCTTACACGTTGTGTTCAGACGCTGACGTCGATGGCAGTGTAAATTCGGGATGCGGAACCCCTGTCAACCATTTACGTACAGTAATCCAACATAGGAGCTCCACCCTGCATGGAACATACTTGAAATTAGACTGCGAGTCGTATCGATCGAAGAATATTCTGTTATAAGAAGTCCGGCCACCCCGACTCCAACGCACAGCTTTCCCTGTAACTTCAACAACGTCGACCACCCCTCGCCTTCTATCTTCCATGGCTACTCTGACAGAACCCATTAAATTTGGCTGCATTGCCTCGAACAATCGTTTCGAGTCAGCTAAGGTTAAACCAAAAGTTGCAAATTGTACGCCTTATCGGCCACAAGACCATGTGGTCTTGCTCTGCCTTCCTCTGGAATCAAAACCCACGTCTCCAAATAACTTCTCCACTTCCCTTTTCTCGACACTCGACGCTCCAAACCATCCCAAACAAATCACGCCATACCCCAAACGAGCGCCGGTGAAACAGCAAGCGCGGCCCGCCCATTGGGCCATGGAGGAACCAGATTGAACCTTCTCTAATGGCCCCGACGGGTACGGCCTTGAACGCTGTTTCTTATTCAGAAACCCTCAAGCCCGAGAGCATTTTTACCCGAAGGATATGACGCCGTGGGCGTTATTGAAATACCTCCTTCGGCACTCTCGAGATTATCGAATTCTGAAACTGCAGAGTTTTCTGCGGGCCGTACTCCGCGACGCTGCGGATTCCCCCTCGACAAGAATCTAGCCGCATACGCAAGGCTTCGGGCGGCAAGCCGGGTACCGATCCATTGTGCCAAAGAAACACCAGGTACAAGTCCCATCAAATCCTTAACGTCCCAGAAATCGCGATGGTGAGTGATAAGACCTTGTTCATTAAATGAAAGGCGGGTTATTATATGGAGTTTGAGATGGAAAGGGGATGGCAGGGATAGTGAGGTACCGGGGATGGGTAGGGATGGGGATGTTGGATGGTGCGTCCGGGAAACAGGAGAGCCCGTTGAAGCAAGAGAGTCGGCGGACGTTCTAGCGCGATGGCTGCTGCTTCCGTCACAGTGGATACCAGGAAGGAGAAGAATGTTCAGCGTGTGTTCTACGATTGTCTTTCGATGTCCATCTGGAAGATATCCATGAGCGCACCAACTTATGTACCCGACTGCTCTTGTCTACTCACCGAAGCTTTCATTCTCACAGATATCGCCCATGTCGGTCCAGAGGCGCAAGCCCTGGAATAATGGATTATTATGTCCAAGATTTGGACGTTTCAAACGAAAGAGAGTGTAGAACATTGCAAGAGGCCTTGGGACGTCAAGTGTGCTCAACTGTCGTGACAATTGGTATATATCGGCGATCACAGATCGAGATGTCGCGGTGAGGAAAGGACTCTCGTAACTTGAACGGTTTGTTTGTCAGATGACGTGTAGAACAAGAAGATAGGACTACTAAGAGGCTTACACTTTGAAAATAGTTTTAGCAAGGTTATTCGAGGAACAGCAGATCGACACTCACTAGCGCTGGCTTCATAAAATCGATCGATTGTGTCCAATGACACAGGGTCATCTCCATACACGGAATGGCAGACCTCGAGGGCAGTTGCATGTAGCGACACCATAGACATGTTGGTAAAGTTAGTTGTCACAGCAGGTTTGCTTGCAATTATTGAGTTGGGACGCGTAGCGGATGTTGTGGGAAAAGCAACGGTAGATGTCATGGGTCGACGGTGTCTTTAAATTTAAATTTGAGAGACAGTGTTTGTACACTGAGAACCCGAATATCTAATGGAGTGCTTGGAGCGTCTGACTGAAGGGAGTACAAGGGAGTACAAGAGAGTGACCCGAGTAGTGCGTTACCGGGTTCGGTGTTCAACGGCACGTGGGGTAAATTTAATAAATCCGGCCCTGGCCTGTCCGGCGATATTAGGACATTCAAGGCATCGCTCTCTTGTCCTGTGACTACCAAGTTCCTTCACTCGCTCAACATAGCTCAACATTAGGTGGACAAACATTGATGGATCTAAGCATTCACTACAAGTCAGCTACGCTAAATCCTCCGTCCATTCTAGGTTCTGTCATGAGCTGGTCTTCACCGTGATTTCGCCGCATCTCTCCGGTTAAATGGGATCAGTAGAGCCCTTCTGTCGTAATTCAGCCTCCTTTCTTATCTTGTACTGTATCGAGTTCTCTTTACTTCTGGCTTGATATTTTCTGGGCAGAGTCGCTTCATCTTGTTGTCATGGCACCACACCTCACTACTTAGGATCGAAACACTGGGGAAACTACGTTGTGTGCAGCGTCAAATGATAAGTCCCTTAGTCGGTGGTGAGGGCACATGTCTATATTTTCCACCCCACAAGATGTGGTCAGTGGTCACCATGGTTGTCATTTTATTTAACGCCATCTCTGAAAAGTAGATCACAGCCCGACTCACGCAATTTCGGGTTTGGCTTACAACACCTCGCAGATAGCGGCGGCCCCCGAAACTGGAGTCACAGCTTCGCAGGATAATTAGACTTGAAGGTTATCGATCATCATTATTAGTACGTCCAACGGCTCTTTAAATTTATTTTTCAGCTAACATTTGAAACGAGACGGACTGTGCCTTACCATCCGTAGTTTTGTCGGTGACTCATTGCATGTACGATCACCAATATTGGCGCCGAGGAACAGTCTTGTCTGTCGGCGTACCTATTTCCGGTCAGGACTCAGTCACGCCACCGCTCGAATAGGAGCCCATACCTGTCACTCCTGTTGTTGGTCAAGTTCTCAAAGTTGCACGCCACTGTCACATGTCACCAAGTACACGACATTCAGTCGTCGATTTAATGGTTTCTCGTTTCCCCTAGCTACCATCTCAGACTCTCGGACATCATGGGTTACTCATATTCTCAAAGTTGTCGGACAGTGAAAGGGGCATTGCGCCATTACAGCTTCATATTTGGGTACATCAAGTCGAAAGTGAACATTTAAAGGCACACTTATAAGAACTGTATAGATAACAGCGTCGATAAACCGATCTGCACTGTACTCTACCACCTGACCACCCTCCCAATTGTGCCCTGAGCTAGGGTCGACCTCAGGCTTGTGGCGGCGGCGTGTTAGGTCTACAGAGGCTGGCAAACTGAAGTAACCGCAAATTTCTGATTAAATTTAGAATTAGTCTCGAGTCGGATCTCCTCAGGTTCGTCAACTTCATGTTCTATTTTATCAAAAGTGATCGTGTATAATCTCGGTCTCTCAACGTTCGACCACTTTCCTTAAGTTGCATTTCAAGTGATCGAATACCCAATCTCAAAGTCCCATATAAGGCAAATTCAAAATTGCGATCATGGACGTGTTTCATCTTTACAGTACCGATCGGGTTTGATCACTGCTGTTAGCGGGACCGAGGGTTCAGAATATCCTATCAGAAATTTTATATACCTCGCACTTACAACCTATTCAGATCCCGAGTTTTTTTGAATCATTGCAATATCACATTGATTCCCGAAATGGACACAGGTGATTGTATTATAGTTGCGAAGGTAAGTAAAATCAAACACAACGAAACGATTACGAGATTCCTTTTATACAACCAACCGTTTTCCCGACGATATGCACGGTAGCCAAGGTCAACACGTTTGATGGGGGGGATTCAGCCGAGCAAAACATATGTGGATTTCTGAATCGATTTCATCGATGTCACATCATTATCCAGGAATCGTGTTGGTCTGACCGCCTATCCAGATCCTTACAAGCGCGACTCGTCCTCGGAGATGTTTTTATTAATCACAGCCCTACTTAATGACGCAGGGCTACTGTATTACTAGGTCACGGTAGCGTTGACTCCAGTCTCCCCAAGTTGCACGTGACTTAACGTCACGTGGGTCACGACGTGACGTAAATTCGTCACAATATTTTTGATGAAAGCCGATGGCGAAAGGCTCTCAACTCTCTCAGCTCAAGTCTGCCCTCTCTCAAGCTGGTGTAACTGGCCACCAGCAGAATGGGAAGAAGCGAAAACGCGGAGCCCAGGAAAAGGACAGGGACAAGAAAGAAGCAAAACTCAATGAAATCCACCAGAAACTGAATCCCTTTGATGTCAAGGTCACAAAGTTAAAACATGACGTTGGAGGGAGGAGGCTCAAGGGAATAACTGGGAGACCTGCGCAGAGCAAGCAAGCTGGGATTGAACAGGTAGGTATCTTTCTTTTGAATACGGTCGATAACTTAAATATATGTGACTAGCGGAAGAAAACCTTGTTAAAGGAGTACGAGGAGAAAAATCGCTCTGGAGGCATCGTGGATCGAAGGTTTGGTGAAAATGATCCTACCATGAGCTTGGAGGAACGCATGTTGGAGAGATTCACGAAGGAGCGGCAGCGGGCATCGAGAGGCGAAGCTTTTAATCTAGAGGACGAGGACGACCTGACACATTACGGACAGAGTTTGGCCAAGTTGGATGATTTTGACAATGTGGGTTTGGGTTTGGATGATGACGAGGAAGAGCGAGGTAGGGAAACCTCGTTTTCTTGTTTAATATTGTGATTCGAGCATTCTCCCAGGCCAGATTGACGGCGAGGTCGTGAAGAGGACTCATTTTGGCGGATTTGAAGACGACGAGAATGAAGAAGAAGAGGTCGGTGATTTCACTTTTAGACCTCTAATTTGTCTAAATAGCCCTTCAGCCTGCTAGGAAGAAGTCCAAGGCGGAAGTCATGGCCGAGGTCATGGCAAAAAGCAAAGAGCATAAGGTTTTTTTTCGTATTTATATCTGGAATAATTTTGTTATTAACGGCCATTCTTCTAGCTACGCCGACAAATGGAACGAGAACAAGAAGACAATGTTCGCCACGAGCTGGACCAGGAATTCGATTCCCTCCGGGATTTAATCTATGCTCCTGATCCTTCTTCCACAGGAAGCAATTCCGTTCCCCTTGGCCGTAATCGCCCAGATGCCATCCAGCAATCCAGCATATCCGCCCTTGCGGCGGAACCTCAAGATGTCGACTATGACCAGCATGTTCGCGAGCTGGCATTTGATAAACGAGCCAAGCCAAAAGATCGAACAAAGACAGAGGAAGAGTTGGCACTGGAAGAGAAGGACGCACTGGAAAAGGCTGAGCGGAGGCGGAGAAAAAGGATGTTAGGGCTTGACGACAGTGACAGTGAGAACGAGGAAATTAAATCTCGGGTGAAGCGGAAAAGAGGTGCCGATGATTTGGAGGATGATTTTTATGACGAGGAAGCAGAATGGAACGGGCTGGGTGCGGGGTTAGCGGACAACTCAAAGGGTGATAATGACGAGGTCGAGTCCTCTACGAGCGAGGATGAGGATGAAGACAGTGGGGAGGATGAAGAGGATGGTTCCCATGCCGAAGCGGAGGATGAGTCGGGTGATTCAGAAGGTGAAGCTGGGGATCACGAGGACCTTATTACCCGCGGACAGGATGGCAAGGGCAGATCAAAATCTCAAAATGCATCCACGAAAGAGCTACCTTATACCTTTCCGTGTCCCTCCACTCACGAAGAATTTCTGAAAATCGTACACGACCTTGAGGACAAGGACGTCCCGACAGTCGTCCAGCGCATCCGCACACTATACCACACAAGTTTGGCACCAGATAATAAATTCAAATTACAGGCATGTCCTCTGATCCCTCATGTTGCTGTCCTTTCTGACTATGCACATCCAGACGCTGACTACAGTATTGATTGACCATATTCTTTTCGTCACATCGCCCCCATCTCCACGCTTCAACTTCCTCCCATCCCTCCTACCTCATCTGTTATCCCTCACACGATCGTACCCCATTCAATCTGCAGAGTATTTCGTCGAGAAACTCTCCCTGATGCAAAAAAATCTAAAGCGCGGCCTTTCCCGTGGTGCATTAGACTCGGAAGCGAAGACATGGCCTGGATTGGCAGAGTTATCTTTATTGCGCATAATTGGCATAATTTGGCCTACTAGCGACATGAATCATGCTGTCATTTCCCCAACGCGGGTCCTTATGGGATCCTATCTTGGCTTAGGGCGTGTGAGGTCGCTGGCGGATCTTGGTAGCGGGCTCTTCCTATGCACCCTGTTTCTACAGTTCGAGGGACTCTCAAAACGGCTTGTTCCAGAGGCAGTGAACTTCCTGATAAACACTGTCCTGCATTTGGCACCACATGGATATAAGGATGCTACCTCCCTTCCGGGTTCATTTCCATCGCCAGACTTCCTTTCAGATCTCTGTCGACCTCTGATTATTGACGTCAAGAGAGCGAGGCGGGCCACTGTTCAAAAGGCTAATTTGGGGGTCATATTGTACACCGTCCATTCAGATGAACAGACCAAAACGGATCTCCTGGGGCTTACGTTGGACCTTCTTGGACGATTCGCAGACATTTACAAAGGACTTGACGGGTTTGTTGAGCTATATGAGCCTATCCTTGAAGTCCTGCAAAACGTCAACAGCAAGCAGCTCGTGGGAGGTCATCGGGTAAGTCTATGGGTAATTATGGTGGTTGTGATCGTCTAACCTCATCGTTCACTCAAGACATGCATAATATCATTAAAGGATACACTTGAACGGTTGTTGGAATTTGCCCGCCAAGCACGCCGCCCTCTTCTTCTTCAGGCGCACAAGCCCATCCCCATCCCATCGTATATCCCCAAGTTCGAGACCACATCTTCGTCATACCTGCGCCGCCAGGATCCTGATCACGAACGAAATGAGGCGTCTAAGCTGCGCAACCAGTTCAAACAAGAGAGGAAGGGAGCTATTCGGGAACTGAGGAAGGATGCGAGATTCCTTGCTGGAGTGGAACAAAAGAAGCAGATAGAGAAGGATCGTGCGTATAATGTTCGCATGAAGCGGGTGTTCGGGGCGATTGAAGGTGAGAGAGCGGAGGAGAAGACGATGGCTCGGGAGAAGGGGAGAGAAAAAAAGCGATCCGGGCGCAATAAGTGATTGTTTAATAGCTGTTTATCTGAAGTAGGCTGGAAGCGCGTCGCAGCTTACAAGTACTACGGGCATTATATATAGCATGACCTAGAATTTATTGACCCGATTGTTTATGCGTATTGTGTTGTGTCATGTAGAACATACAAGGGCAGACAGACGCGACTGGTACGGGTCAAACCATGCACCTTGAGTTACCAAGCAAAGGAAGACGGGCCAATCAACCATCGATTTCCCTACATCAAGGTGATTCCGGTTCGAGGTACATATGACCATTTGGATAACGTTTGGAAACGTAGGTCAATGAACAATCCCACCCTCACTCCATTCCCTGTTCCAACCTTCGAAAATGTGGAAGGCGACGCGTCTCCCGAACAGTTTCTGTCCTTCCTACGCACTCTTATATTGGAAAATCTTGATGGTGACCCATCCATGCGTATACCAGCCGCAAACAAAGACACATGGGTGACTGTTGTCGTTGGTCTCGCCGATCATTTCTTGGCGTCCTTTCCTTCTTCCAACTCGGTTTCATGGAGTGCAATACATGAGAAAGTTAACCTGGTTCAGGTTACCTTAGAAGTCATCCAGCGAGTCTCAAGCCGCGTTGATGGCGTATTCCTTGGACCGGGAGATCTCGCACAAAAGGTTTTCACAAGGCTTCTCAATCTCTGCAACGTCTTGGAAGTTTGGATAAGCATTGAAGTCCCAAAAGGCGATGGCGTCCCTACACCGCTGGATCTGAGGGAACACGCTTTTCAAGTTACTGTTGGACTCTTGCGTTGTCTTGGGGGCAACGTCCCGACGGCGGCGGGATCGGATGGGCCGACGTGGAAAATTTTGCGGAACATCCTTACGGAGAGCCTTGATGTTATTCATGGTCTGTGCACGCCTACTTTCACCATACGATGTATATTGATAGGTTTCTAGATCTTGTATTCTTTTCTCCTCCACTGACATTTCCCTTGGAAATTACCCTTTTCCACAAACCCCGTCTGCATGAAACGAAATTGAAAGATCAGTTCACTCCGGTAAGTTGAAGATACGCCCCAATCCCTGGTGCTCATCTCATCAATTCAAAGACTGGAGACATTCCGTTCGGTCTTATTATCGAAACAGTCTCGCAGCTCCCCATATTCTTGAGTCTTGTCTTGGATGTTTTGGTCAATGTTGTTTGTCCTCCTGTGCTTGCCCAATGGTTTCTGACAGATTTAGTGCGAAGAATCACAGAGATAGCACTGGGTATATTTAACTATTGTTTGTCCCCGTCTTGCCCTACCACAGCTGCGAAACGTTCGAGAAGTTTAGGCCAAGTTATTGCTCTCGTCACGCCGCTGCTCTCGCTTTCCGGTGACTTTGAAACTGCCTTAGCGAACTTGCCATATCGCTTGTTACGATACCGTCTTGAAGAAGGACCAAAAGCTGATCGGACTACAGTTGACCTTATTCTCTCCAAGACACTCGAATCGCCCCTACGGTTTCCACCTGCCAAGGCCAATGTCACAGACACTCTAGAAGCCCTACGCAAACAAATTTGGGGAATTACAGGGAAAGAGTTATACGTAAGCAGAATGCATCTGCTTTGTGGGCGAATTGCGACTAATATGCTTCCAAAGGCCCTGGCAATATCTTATCTACGCATTTGTTTACCTCATATGGACTTAGATACTCTGCGGGCATTGAAAGAGGCGAACTCGACAATCGATCTAGGGCATCAGTGGGCCGCCTTGGGAGCGGAAATCGAGCGTCACATATCTCTGACGAATCCTCATTCGGATCGAGCCGCCGACGAACCTAGAGCGAGAGAAGTGAGTCTGTGGCGACAACATGTTCGGACCTCGACACAGGAAATTATTGCCCCGGACCAAATCACTTGGATGGATGAGGATGAAGGCCTTACCGATGACCAATTTGCACAACGTGCTGTTGACGATATCAAGGAAAGATTTGGCAGGTTGGTTGTGAGCTGTTCCAAGTTTTCGATGTTAACCAGTCATGCATATAGACCCCTCAGTGAAACTTCCGCACTTGCTCGAATATCTTTAGCGGAAAAGTTGGCTGAATTTCCTTGCCTACTTTCCCACTTCGGTAGTTCTGACTGCCTATGCAAATCCGAAACACCCGCGATATCGACGATCCCTCTCGGTCATTCTGTCGTTGCTCGTTTGCTGGATGGAGCAAAAGACGAAGTAACAAGTGTTGTACGTAGGCGAGTATACAACGCACTTGGCCGTTTGGTTCGACACCACCCTCTAGGTTCTTATGACGGATTGGAAATCGCCACCGAGATGATTATCCATGGTATCATAGACAAAGACAGGAGTGTAAGGCTCAGCGCTGGGTAAGCTCAAAAACGTCGTCATCCTCACACTTTCTAATTTCGCGAGTTAGTTGTGCTCTGAATGATCTCATTGGAATCTATGGAGCCAACGAAGATGGCGCTTGGAGGAGAACGGAGCCGCTTTTTTCCCACCTTTATCGACTCCTCGATACTGCCAAAACTCAAGTACGAGAGACTGTGCTTATCACAGTTGGTGCCATCGGAAAGTGAGTTGATGGAGCGTTTTGTTTCTCTGAAATGCCTTACACGGACTATAGAACAAAGAATCCAGAAGTTTTGGGTCAAGTCCTGTGCTTTTTTATAGCCCAACTAGAAAGGCAGAATCCTGTAGTGAAGGGAACTGCTTACATGCAGGTGATCTGTCAACGTATGTCGCCATCACAAGTGTCGCTGACGGATCCTTTGTCCAGGTTCTTGCAGTGACAAAACACCACAAGAAATCTCCTTATGCCCTCATCTTTCCCTATATGCGCCAGGTCGCTCCTTTCCTTATATTTCGGATGTGCACTAAGCCTAGTCTGTTAATGGAGTCCTGCCGACTCATGTCGATTTCCCCCACTGATTTCATATCAGTTACATTGCCACGAACACTTCCTCAGCTATTCGCTGGTTGCGAACTCAAAGTTCTGGAGGCAATAGCTAAGGATCTTGCGACGAAACCGTCGTCCTTGTTTCTCAAACATTCCCACGAAGTTCTCGCGCACGTCTTCCTATTACAAGGCCCAGGCCAGACGAACAAGGCTCTTACATTCATTCTTAAGGTCCTCACCGATGCGGCTGAAAATGCAACTATCGACATACAGAACGTTGTAAAAAGTTGCGTAGTACCGTTGCTTGCCGAGCTTGTCATTGTTATGGGTGACGAGAACGCTGAGACAGCCGAAATGGTCAGTTCTTTACTGTTCTCTTGCCTCGTCTAATCACCGGGAAATCAGGCTGTGCTTGCGCTGAAGAAGGTCGAACGATCGTTGATGACTGTGCCGAGTAGGGGAACTCGTGTACTTCCACCACCAGACTTAGGAACTTTCCTCAAGACGTACATGCTCGGTCTGATTTCAGTCATCAATGACATGTTGCAGGATGTTCAAGGAAAGAAGACTGTGACCGTTAAACGGCAAATCTTGCGAAGTTTAGGAGCCCTGGTGATTCAGATTGGACCGTCAATAAGTAACGTTTCTCCACAGGTTGGCTCAGCGTTTCTAATACGGACAGTTCATGCTCAACTCCACGACATTTCATAGATCATGGCGACTTTCCAGACAATGGTCGGAATACCGGAACTCTCGGAAATAACCCTGGAAAGTTGGCACAAGTTTCTGTCGACATTGGGGCCTAGCGAAATTGGACCTCATGTTGGACCTACTAGTGCAGCATTTGTTTCTTTGTGGCTGACCTTTTCTCCCTTTGCGCGTGAGCTTGCCAAAAAATCCCTTGACTACATCATCATCGACGTAGGAAATCAGCTTGGACGGTACCTGGATGAAGTCGTGGATTTGTCGACAATTCCAGAATTGCATCTGGCCCACGGACGATTGAAGGACTTGCGAGGCGGCTGGACGCCGAAAGAAACATTGCAACGAATTTTGGAACGGACCTCGAGCGACAATCTCACCGCGGCTGCGCAGTCGCTGGGTGAGCTGAAGAGCTTCATGCTTACAGAGCATCAAGATTTCATCAGAGACCTGGCCTCTGGTGATATGTTCGACCCACTCGTTGGTCAGATTTTGGCCGCTTTGTTCGCTGCCGCATGTCGAGATGGCGATGGAACGGAATCTTTACGACTACTTGCCTTTGAATGCATCGGCGTGCTTGGTGCAGTGGATCCTGACAGATGTGAAATCGGTTTCAATGATCCGAGTGTGGTCATGCTCAACAATTTCAAGGATGAAGGAGAATCCGTACATTTTGCGTTACACCTCATCCGAGATCTTCTGGTCGGGGCGTTTCGTTCTACGAGCGACATCAAGTATCAGAGCCATCTCGCGTATAGTATCCAAGAACTCCTGCGATTTTGCCAATTTACTCCAGCCCTTGTCGCAGCCGGGAACAACAATTCTGTCTCTCTAAAAATTCGCAGCCGCTGGAGCAGCCTGCCAAAACATGTTCTAGAAACGGTGACGCCCTTGCTGGAAGCTCGTTTTACGTTGAATCTGATCACCACTTCGGATTTACAACATCCGATCTATCCTAATCAATCTACATATCGTGAATGGATCCAATTGTGGACCACCGATCTCATCACAAAGGCGTCAGGGCAAACCGCTCAAACAATCTTTGGAGTTTTTCGATCTGCAGTACGCAATAAAGACGTTGGCGTAGCCCACCATCTCCTTCCTCACCTCGTTCTAAATATTCTCATCTCTGGGAACGAGGACGATGCCCAGAGTATCCGTTCGGAACTCTTGGTTGTCCTCCAAGATCAAGTTGATTCTGAGAGTAGTTCGACAGCTGACAAGAAGTTACTCAGTGCTCAGGTTCGTCGTTCCTTGAACAAAGACGGAGACGCTCTTAGTCATCCTGGTGACCTTTTCTAGGCCGTATTTATGCTTCTAGATCATCTCAACAAGTGGGTGCGAGTAATACGTCAAGAACTCAGTAACGGGAAGCTAGAAACCAAGCGTTCCCGGCCAAATCAAATCAACAATCACGCGGAGGAGCAATTGTTACGAGTTGATTCAATCTTGTCAAGCATCGATCAAAACCTCATGGCCAAGGCTGCTTTGCAGTGTAAAGCTTATGCGCGTTCTTTGATGAACTTTGAACGCCAGATAGTCACTTTGCGCGAGCGCTCCCCTAACACCAAAGACTTGCCATTCTATTATGAACGGCTGCATGAAATCTACGCTCATCTAGATGAACCGGACGGAATGGAGGGGGTTTCGACCCTTATACTCTCGCCATCTTTAGAGCATCAAATTCGCCAACACGAAAGCACCGGAAGATGGACGTCGGCCCAGAGTTGTTGGGAAGTGAGGCTTCAGCAGTCCCCGGACAATGTTGATTTCCATCTCGGTCTTTTACGCTGCCTCCGCAATCTGGGACACTACGGTACGGCGTCTGATATATTGCTTATCGATCTCCTAACTTCCTGAAATGTCGTCCCGCTTGCTTTTAG
>Ga0210383_10003935_pt1 | contig 13221 bp, 14 predicted proteins | sample IncBWC14OmetaG_FD_160072 | JGI IMG/M metagenome (GOLD analysis project Ga0210383, IMG submission 160072) | Forest soil microbial communities from Barre Woods Harvard Forest LTER site, Petersham, Massachusetts, United States - Inc-BW-C-14-O ...
GTTTGAAGGACGCGGAGATGAATGAGAAGGGGAAGGTGGATATTTCCGGGCCGCCGCCTGATATGATTCAGGAGGAGTAATTTTGGGATGAGGACGGGAACGAGATATGGCCAGTGCTACCTTTTTATTGGATGCGTTTGCGATATACCCGGATTTATGGAATACGAATGAACAGTTTCCCTAGGCCAGATACCATCATGCTATTTCAATATAATGGAATTATCGTTCTATTTATTACAGGGAGTAGGTTAAAAACAATGTCTGCAAGCAGTGAACAGCAAAGAAGTAAAAAAACAAAGGGGTGGACCAGAAATATTATCACTGTTGGGGGAATATACAGATCCAGATCCGCGGTACGTTACACTTCACGTTTTGAATATGCGGAGTAAGCGAGCCTCAGTAACGATACGTGTGCGGCAAAGTGGACATTCTCGAGAGCTGGTCATGACCATTTCGGAACATCCCCGACACATCGCCAGATGTCTACATAGTTGGGGTCAGTAACTGAAAGAGTAGGAAGGAAGAAACTGAATATAACAGGAGAGTCATCAGACGTACCCGCAGTCGACGATAGCAATGTTTGCTTCCTCATCTTGACAGACGACACACAGCCCATTGCGTTCAAGGTTCGATGCCATAGCTTGGGCTTTCGGCGGTAACGGCTGAGGAACCGTAGAGCTCGATGCTCCCGGACTCTCGGTCCGCTCAGTATTCTCTCGCTCCCCCTTCTCCCGATGACTCCTCTCATACTCCTCCATCATAACCCTCTGTCTCTCTATCCTCTCCTGTTCCTCCTGTTCTTCTAATATCCTTTGCCGTTCCCTTCCCCTCCGCTCCTCCTCGACCAAGTCCTTCACCTTTTTCACCAGTTCGCCTTTCTCGAGGATCATGCCAGCATTGACGTGGTTGATGAAGAGGATGCTCTTCAGTGCGCCGATGGAGAGCGAGGCGATGGATTGCGTGGTCATTTGGAGGAGCTCCTCGAGCGTTGGGGTTGGTGCTGTTGGTGGAGGCGCTACGGAAGCGGAGCGGGGGCGTGGTGATGTTGGGTTGTTGGGACTTGGGACGTTCAGGTTGTGAGATGAGTGCGTGGCGGCTGGACGTTGGTATGGCCCTTGCCTTTCTGGTTGTGTAGGTTGCTGAGGGCGCGGAGGCGGTTGAGGGGGTGGACCTGCATAATTCGGGTGGTATCGATGTGGAGGCACAGGTGGGGATGTGTGATATGGCTGTGACCTTGGAAGGGGATGTGGAGGTGAGTTGTATGCCGATTGCGGCCTTGGAGGTGGGTGCGGAGGCGAGTTGTAAGGTTGGGATCGTTGAGGAGGGGGAGGCGAGCTATACGTCTGGGGGCGAGGAGGTTGCGGTGGTGGCCCGGATGGAGGGGCATATTGTTGTCGCGGTAAATCGTCGGGCTCGAGATCAGGTCGAGCGAAGCTGTATGTTGGCTGTGAACTTGGGGGCCGTTGTGACGGAATTGGTGGTGGATTGGCGTCACGCCCCGAACGAGAAAATATCCCACGGGGACGCGCCCCACCTGGTTTCTCCGGAACGGAATATCTCCTATAGTACTCCTGCAGATTACAGACCTTAACTGAGATTTCTAGATGCAACAATTAGCAGACTTGCCTCATTTGCGTGCGGTAAGCATCCATTTTGGCCCTTTAATAAATAATCAGAATCGATGGCAATCGCAAGAGATAGAAACCCACTCGAACGGCTATGATAGCGTCAATGAGATCATCCTTCTCGACGGCGCGATCGATGCTGATGTTGTACACATTCACATATTTCTTCAGCTTAGCCAATGGCAGGGACTTGAGGTGTCCCCTACCCCCCGCCGTAACTGGCTTTAGTTGATCAGTCCAAGGTCACCGAGCTAGAGTGGTAAGGCGATTGGCCAATAAACGCACTTGTTAGATATTCAATGCAGTACGCGCAGACATTCATCACGTCGTATCCTGTCTCTGCGACATTGCGTGGCATTAGAGCTTGGAAGTCTGAACAATTATGGCAGTATGAATATCCTGAATGTAGTCGCACTGATCAGCGAACTATGGTGCATTACGACGGGAGCACCTGACGTACCACAATGGTTACACTTTCTGGATCGCGTGAAGATGACGTTAAACTCCTTGCTACATTTCCTGCAAGCGATCTCTGCTCGGGAGGAACTGCTCGGCGAAGGCGGTGGACCGCTGAGTAGGGGTAGACCTCGCCCATCTGCCATCTTTAAGGAATCTAGAACGGAAAGGGGGGAAGGATCACGGGCTTCCACACACGGAATACAGGTGATGGAACGAAAGAAAGAGACCAAAACGTAGTAGAAATATTAATGTGTTGGTCAGCCGAAGAACCTGCTAGATTCTTGACTTTGACGGCACGTGCGCGTGATGACTTGATGCACGCGACCGTCGCATTTCAAGTGGGCCAATTTCAACCATATCATTGCCATACCATCACCATGCTGCGGTAGCTACGCTGCCATAGCTCTCAACCCGCCAGCCGGGATCTCATTAGTCATTCACTTTGCTGTTCGCATAACAGCCTTTGACCCACAGTCGATGTAAGTGGATGAGCCATGTCAGTGATCAAGACTCAAGTTCACTGAGACCTGAATTTACAGCCACATACACGACTTGGAGTAACCTGACATACACGGATACTGCTCTTGTGGTTGGAACGACAGAACATGGATATTGGCCGTACACCGAACTAGGGCAATGTGTAAAGCCACCATGCGTAGTATTCCGAATCCCCTCAGTCTACGTTCAGTTCGCATTGGAATACTCTCGGTTCTCTCATTCGTCCTCCTTGCCTTTCTACCCTTCTCACAAGCTTTTCCAGCCCAAAACTCGTGACTTCTTTCGAACCAATTTTGTCTTTAGAAGGCATCCCCGCGACGGGACAGTCTCGTTCCGGTTGCGAATTTTTATCCAGGTGCTGCCTGGTGTTGCATTTTGGGATGAGGAAGTTCATTATGGCAGTCAATCGTCGACAGTGAGATTTTGCTTGTTACGTGTCCGGTTCGGGGAATCTTATCTTATCTTGAAGCGCGGTATTTTTTAAAGTTTACAATTTGAAATTTGTCAGATGCTTAGGATGAGATCATAGACTTGTTATAGACCGCCCCTGTCTCCTAGAAGCTTCACGCCTGAGGTTGCATCTGCGCATGTGGTCTGCAGAACCCAGATCTGGTGAGCTATGCGCTTGTTGGGTATCACGGGTTCCGCGTTGTGCGTGTGGTCGCTTCGCTCAAAAATCTGTTTGCCTCCAGAAACTCTGATTTTCACTTCAAGTTCGACGATGGGTATCCAGCTGCCACATTTCCTGAGTTCAGTCTCCTCGTATGGTCACCCGCAGGTTGAACGCGCTCTGTACGGGCACAGCGTTGAAGTGACCTTGTTCACCATGTCGCTTGCGATACTATTCGTCTTTGTTATCTCGAGGATGATGATGTTTTTGAACGGACTGCGGGTGGGTGCACATGTATCCGTGTTCTTCACCCCCGTGTTTTGCATTTATTCAATCCAAATTGACATCATTGGCCCCAGAGTGTGAACTATCTACCTGGACTCCGTATTCCATTTCAACCCCTGCTTCCACCAGGAGCAGCTTTACCGACTTCATCATGGAACCCAGGCATGGAGTTTCATTGGTTCCGACGATTCGATTGTGGGTACCCCGGATTTGCAATCTGGTCTCTGACACTATAAAACATATCAAGTCTACAAGAAATACCGCAGCGAAAACGTCTCCTTTGTTCCCTTCATTTATGGTTCTCCGGGTATCTATACGTCCAATCTGGATGTGGCTCGGCAAGTCGTAGCAGGTGGGCACAAATCAAGCTTTATTAAGCCTGAAACGGCTAGCGAGGGAATACTGTAAGTACGAATGCCACGCCTTTTCTCTCGCTATGTATGCCCGGTCTTATATTTCACTGACCCAACCTGAACATCCACTCGCTTCCTACATTTAGCTTGTGGGGGATGAATCTCGTTGCTTCAGAAGGGGAAATGTGGCGTAAGCATAGGCGCATTATGGGGCCCGCTTTCAACAACAATTTGTACGTACATTTACCCTTTTAACATATATTTCATCTTCGTTCAATATTTTATTTCTGTGTGCAGATACCAAATGGTATGGAAGCAAACACTCCAGACATACCGCGAAATGACCATTGTTGAACGATGGACGGACAAGAATGTGGTCGATGTGCCGGTCATACAAACATTGACATTCAAGGTGGTTGTTTCATCCTTATGTGACACTTGTTCCCTAATTTCGCTTGTTTACACAGCTCGCCCTGCTGGTGTTAGGAGCCTGTGGGTTTGGATTCCAATTTACTTGGTCTACTCCACCGACGGCTCCTGATGGCGGCATGTCCGTTCAAGAGGCCCTTCGCATAGTGGCCGATTCCATGATCTTTGTCGTCAGCGCACCCAAATGGCTTTGGACGGCCCCCATACGCAGGTAAGCATTGTTGATATCTTGGGTTGCCTCTGAATTATTCGTGACATGGTTCAGATATGCCTTTGTCTGTTTTGGATAGCAATCACTGACTTGTTTGATTCTTTGCCAGGATCAAAGAAATGCGTGCGGCCCACGATCAACTCACTGAATTCATGCGAACGCAAGTAGCAGAGCGCAAATCAGAGATCCGGGCACAATTCAGTGACGACATCTCAAGGCGACGAAATGATGCATTTAGTATGCTCGTGAAGGCGAATGAACAAGAGGCGGGGAAGTTGCGGATGGATGATCAGGAATTGGTGTGCCTCACGATAACAATCCCAGAATGTCCTCTAACGAAGTTTTTGATATGCTGAACGTAGGTCGGCAATGTATTTATTATGCTATTTGCAGGACACGGTAGGAATCTGGGGAAAGTTTTATTTGTATCAGCTGCCAGTGACTGATTCTACACCGCCTGAAACAGAAACCACTGCTCACAGTCTTGCTGCTACTCTGGGCTTCATTGGACTGCACGACGACATCCAGAATGAGGTTCTGGAACAGATTGTCTCTGTAGTTGGTTACGATCGCGATCCCGTATGTTTCGGTTACCCCATGTCTTGTGCTCGCGTACCTACCCTTCCTTGTTATTCACTCGCTGTCATATGTAGGTCTTTGAAGACTATTCCAAGCTGGACAAAGTACTCGCCGTGTTCTACGAGGCGTTACGCATGTTCCGTACGTATCATATCTCTTCGCGACGATGAGTGATCGCATTCTAATTTAATTCCCAACAGCTGCCGGTCACGTTATGATTCGTGAAGCGACTGAGGACACCGTCTTGAATTTACCGAACCCTCTAGGTTTTAATGAACCTTTGGTATCCTACGACTGGACGAACTAACTAATTCCAAAAGGACAAGAAGGAAGCAAAGCTGTTCCCATCTTGAGAGGCGCCCAGGTGATCAACTAGTTCAGATATTTGTGTCCTCACCGTGCCTGCTTAATTCCATTTATTCATTCTAGATCATAGTGGATATGATTGGTATACGTGAGTGTCTGATGGCTGTTTTCATTATTATCACGTCACCATGTCTTGGCAGACTATAACCCAAGATATTTCGACGAACCTGAAAAATACAAGCCCTCACGGTGGTATGGAGTCTCTAATGGATCTGAAGCCTTCACCGCATTCAGTATTGGTATGTGTTATTCATCCTCGCCCTCCAGCATTCAACCACTTAGTTATTTTCCATTACATTGGGATTCAAACAGGCCCCCGCGTTTGCATTGGCAGAAAGTTTGCAACCACGGAAGCCGTTTGTTTCCTTACAATGCTTTTGCGTGATTGGAAAGTCGAGCCAAGCTTGCGTGAAGGGGAGACTAAGGACGCATGGCGTGAACGGGTTCTTCAGGGGAAGGTGGTAATCACTCTTGGTGTTATGGATGTCCCGATGAGGTTTACGAGGAGGAAACGGTAAGGAGTCCGCGAGAGATATGGTTTGTACTTGTCTTTGCTTCCTGACGATCCCACGACCAGTAAATCTCCATTCACGATTTCGTTTGATTAGTGTGCTTGTATGCGGTTTTTGTTACGAGTTAATGTTAAATTACAAGCCATCCACGAGAATACGGCTCCCTCTCCTCGGTTTCATGGTGGAGGACTGCACAATGCCTGTCTCTTATATTCTCACAATATTCTCCGGAAGACTTCTTTTTCATCACCGTTAGGATTAATATTGTCGTCTTGCGCCTCGAATTCCCAGTACAATGGATCTCACACTGGGCCGCAGTACTGGCATGCCCTCGAGTCTCGACCGGCCCCATGCATATCTCTCACCTGGATTCGACGCCTGCCAACTAGTTCGGCACTCTCCCGGACGTTGAACATGATTTTCATCAATCGAGTACTTCCCTATGTACTTTACGCCATGGCCTTCCCTTACTTCAACCCTTGTTCAAATTCCGAGTAGCTCTACCTTACCTTCTCTTCCATATCCTCCTTCCACCCGACCACTCATCCGTAAATACTTGTAAATCCGCTATAGCCCACCGGCATCCCTCCTGCCGGGGTTGACAGACAGCCATGGACATACAGGTTTTGAGGTCAGTCTCGCCAGGTGGGTAATCGGGCTGTTCAGAAAATGTGTGGGCGCACATTATTGGAGTCTGGGGACTTGACTGTGCGTTGTCAACGGATTTTACTTGACCTACGTTAGTATGAAAGGCGAGGGGTCAATCGGGTCCCCGGGGAGAAGCGGACGTACAGTAACGGAGGTGTCGTAGTATTCAATACACTGGGAATGACGACCTGCGTAGCGAAGTAGACCCACATAATCGAGCGTGCCTAGAAATAAAAATGAGATCCTTCGGGCCACTGAAACGGTACTAGTAAGAGCACCAGGCAGTTCTGAGTAGGAACACCGTGACCGAGATCATACTAAGTACATGATATTGTCACAACGCGCGTCTGGGTCGGACCCTCAGGTAGTCTCGCTTCCAGACTCTAGTTATAGTTTATGAGAAGACAATCGTTCTCACTATAATAACCCTCAGGCTGCACTCAGATTTCAGAACGCGCTGAGGGACTTCAGCCATGGCCCGGGATTTCCAGTTATTGCGCTCTTTCCCCTCGTATGATCTCGCTCTGTTCGGGCGCCAAATTGAAGTGAACTTGTTCACCATGTCACTTGCGATGTTTTTCGTCTTTTTGATATCGAGGATGATGATGTTTTTGAACGGACTGCGGGTGGGTGCACATGTTTCTTGTTTCCTGCGGTTTTTTGTTATTCAGCTTGAATTGACATCATTAGCTCAGGCTGTAGGCTACTTACCTGGACTCCGGATTCCATTTCAACCCTTGGCCTTCCCAGGAGTCGTTTTACCTACTTCATCATGGAATCCAGGCGCGGAATTCCATTGGACCAGACGATTTGATTGTGGGTACCCTGAATGTTGATGTTTGTCTGATACTAACGTAAAGCAAGTCTACAAGAAATATCACAGCGAAAGCGTTTCCTTTGTTCCCTTCATTTGTGGTATTCCGTGCATCTATACGTCCAACCTGGATGTGGCTCGGCAAGTCATAGCGGGTGGGCATAAATCAAGCTTTATCAAGCCGGAGACGGCTAGTCAGGGGTTACTGTAAGTACGAAGACCACATCGTTTTGCTCCCTATCCTTGGCCTTATATTTTGCTGACCCACCCGAACATCCATTCGCCTTCTACATCCAGCATTTGGGGGATGAATCTCTTTTCATCGGAAGGGGAAATGTGGCGGAAACACAGACGCATCATGGGCCCCGCTTTCAATAACGAAGTGTTAGTGCATTTCCGTATGATAGTTTATTTCATCAGTGTCAATGTTGTCCTCTCCTGCCCAGGTACCAAATTGTATGGAAGCACACGCTCCAGACGTACCGCGAAATGACTACTGCTGAAGGATGGACGGACAAGGACATGGTAGACGTTCCTGTTGTACAAACGTTAACGTTCAAGGTTGGAAAGCTGTTCCGTCCTTATTTGGCCCTTATTCCTTAAGTTCGCCAATCTACAGCTCGCCCTACTGGTGTTAGGAGCATGTGGGTTTGGATTCCCATTTACTTGGTCTACTCCACCGACCTCTTCTGATGGCGGCATGTCCGTTCAAGAGGCCCTTCGTATAGTGACTGATTCCACCCTCTTTGCCATCATTGCACCCAAATGGCTTTGGAAGGTTCCTGTACACAAGTAAGGATTGTTGATAATTTGTGTTGCTTCTGAACTATTTGTCACATGGGTTTAGACATGCTTTTCTCCACCCAGACCTCATTGTGTAGTGTGATCGCTGATTTGTTTAAATCTTTGCCAGGATCAAAGAAATCCGCGCCGCCTATAAGCAACTCGCTGAATTCATGCAAACACAAGTAGCAGAGCGCAAATCAGAGATCCGAGCACAACTTAGTGATGGCACCTCCAGACAACAAAATGATGCATTTAGTATGCTTGTGAAAGCGAATGAAGAGGAGATGGGGAAATTACGGCTTGATGATCAGGAGTTGGTACGTCTCACTATTAAGATTCCATAGTGTCCCGCTAACAAGGTGTTGGTATGTCGAATGTAGATCGGCAATGTGTTTGTTATGCTTTTGGCGGGACACGGTGCGGAGTGCAGGTATACTTTTATTTGTATCAGCTTGCTGATGATGCACTGCTCAAATCAGAGACCACCGCGCACAGTCTCGCGGCTACGCTGGGCTTCCTCGGACTGTACGACGACGTCCAGAATGAGGTCCTGGAACAGATAGTTTCTGTGATAGGTTATGATCGCGATCCCGTACGTGCCATTGTCAAGGCACATTCATGGGCTCATTGTCCTATTCAGGTCTTTGAAGATTATGCCAACCTTGACAAAGTACTCGCCGTATTCTATGAGGCGTTGCGCATGGTCCGTAAGTGTTGTATCAGGTTCGATCCTAACAATGAGTGGCCCGCACTAAAGCTAATTGTCAACAGCTGTCGGTCACCTTTTGATCCGCGAGGCGACTGAGGACACCGTCGTGAATTTCCCTAATCCGCTAGGTCCTTGTTCAAATATCGGTGTTTGTTGATCCGCAAGTAAGTTAACTGATTGTCAAATCCACAAGGTCAAGAAGGAAGTAAGGGGATTCCCATCCCGAAAGGTGTCCAGGTGTGAAACCGATTCAGACTATCTGTGTTGTCAACGCCTGCTCAATCGCCATTTGTTCATCCTAGATTATGGTGGATATGGTTGGTGTCCGTGAGTGTTTGAGGGCTATTTTCATTTTCGCCTGATCACAATACTTTGACAGAATACAATCCACGATACTTCGACGAACCCGAGAAATACAAGCCCTCGCGGTGGTATGGTGTCGCTAATGAATCCGAAACGTTCACCGCATTTAGTCTTGGTATGTCTTGTTTCTCTCCTCCGGCTTTTAGCTACTTAGTTCTTCTCTGCAACCTCGAATTCAAACAGGCCCCCGCGCTTGCATTGGCAGAAAGTTTGCGACCACTGAAGTCGTTTGTTTCCTTACAATACTCCTGCGTGATTGGAAAGTCGAGCCAAGCTTGCGTGAAGGGGAGACTAAGGACACGTGGCGCAAGCGGGTTCTTCATGGGCAGGTTGTAGTCACTCTTGGTGTTATGGATGCCCCGATAAGGTTTACGAGAAGAAAACGGTAGGAGTCTGCGGATTGTACTTTTCTTTGATTCTTAACGGTCCCACGATCAGTGCATCTCCATTCACGATTTCACTTGGTTAGTTTTCTGTAACGAGTTAATCTTAAATAAGAAGTCCTCACTACAATACGCGTTCCTCTTATCGGCATCGTGAAGGGAGTGCGCCGCGCCTGTCATTGATATTCTCACAATATTTATTCTCCAGAAGATTTCTTTTTTATATATCATTGTCAGGATTGTCGTCTTTTACTTACAATTATGGGATCTCGGGGCCTAATAGAATATTGGGACTCACCGGCTCCGATCATCCCTGACAATGCCACTGATTAATGTTGCCAGCTTCCACAGGGTGCCATAACAAAGGCGGAGTGTGCACATAGTTGAGAGCGTTCTCTATTGAGAGTGTGGGTGGGGGAGGTAGGGATAGGGATAAGGCACTCAGAGAACGTAAGAGGGGCTGAAGGATGGTGATCCGAGTCGAACGCGGCGGGTGCTGTCACGAACGTCGCCTACGACGCAGACTTTGCGCGTGGATGTTAGTGGTCGCGACTTGAAGGAACGGCGGACCCGCTGAGTCGGTGTGCAAGTCTACAACGGATGCGCTTCAGCCCGCCTTGTCCCCCTCTGGGACCGTGACAGGCAGGCTTCGGGTGGTTCGACAGGTTCTTTGATGGGATGGCCACCGACTCTCCCTCGTCTGTCTGTCGACACTGGCAAACTTGCCTCCAAGTTTCTAATAAAGGTCACCAGTCTAGATTCAACCAGCCCTCAGTGTGGCAGGTCTTGATATGGCAGAAGAATGGGACCGACGTTTCCCGCTTTCAAGAATCAAGGTAAATTGACTTTTTACGAGATTATGTAACACGTGTTTGAAGTCGGGGCCCGTCCTTCGGGCGTAGAGGCTAGTAGCCTAACTTGAAGTAGGTTTCCAGGCAGTGGCAGCCTTCTTCAGTCAGACTTCAACCATGAGTATCCAACTACCACAGTTCTTCTCGTATGATCATTTACAAATTAAACTCGCTCTGTTCGGGCGCAATATTGAAGTGAACCTGTTTAACATGTCACTTGCGATACTTTTCGTCTTTTTGATATCGAGGATGATGATGTTTATGAACGGACTACGGGTGCTGTTTCCCGCGGTTTTTTTATTCAGCTTGAATTAACATCACTTGCTCAGGCCGTGAGCTACCTGCCTGGACTCCGAATTCCTTTTCAACCCCTGACCCTCCCAGGAGTCGCTTTACCTACTTCATCATGGAACCCAGGCTTGGCATTTCATTGGGTCCGGCGATTCGATCGTGGGTGCATTTGAAATATGGCCTCTGATACTAACATAAACTATATATCAAGTCTACAAGAAATATCACAGCGAAAACGTCTCCGTTGTTCCCTTCCTTTATGGTATTCCGGGCATCTATACATCCAACCTGGATGTGGCTCGGCAAGTCGTAGCGGGTGGACACAAATCAAGCTTTATTAAACCGGAGACGGCCAGCGAGGGAATACTGTAAGTCGAAGACCACGTTGTTTTGCTCGCTGTACTCGTATTCTGCTGATCCAACCACGTTTAGCCTTTGGGGGATGAATCTCGTTGCATCGGAAGGGGAAATGTGGCGGAAACACAGGCGCATCATGGGCCCCGCATTCAATAACAAAGTGTAAGTGCACTTCCGTATGATATTTTATTTCCATCCCCAATATTGTCTTCTCCTGCACAGGTACCAGATGGTATGGAAAACGACCCTCCAGACGTACCGCGAAATGATTACCGCTGAGGGATGGACGGACAAGGACGCGGTAGACGTTCCGATCATTCAAACATTAACGTTCAAGGTTGGCAAGTAGTTCTGTCCTTATATGGCCCTTATTCCTTAGTTTCGTCTACAGCTCGCTCTACTGGTGTTAGGGGCCTGTGGGTTTGGATTCCAATTTACTTGGTCTGCTCCGCCGACGGCTCCTGACGGCGGCATGTCCGTTCAGGAGGCCCTTCGCATAGTGGCAGATTCCAACCTCTTTGCTGTGAGCGCCCCCAAATGGCTTTGGAAGGTTCCTATACACAGGTTAGGATTTCAGCTGTTTTGGACTATTCGTCAGATGGGTTTAGATATACTTCTCTCCATTAGTATCTCATGGTGTAGTGCGCTTGCTGACTTGTTCACATCCTTACCAGGATCAAAGAAATCCGTGCCGCCCATGAGCAACTCTCTGAATTCATGCGAACACAAGTAGCAGAGCGCAAATCAGAGATCCGAGCACAACTTAGTGATAACATCTCTGGACAACAAAATGATGCATTTAGTATGCTTGTGAAAGCGAATGAACAGGAGACGGGGAAATTACGGCTTGATGATCAGGAGTTGGTAGGTCTCAGATTAAGATCCCGGGGTGTCCTGCTAACAAGGTTTTGATATCCCGCATGTAGATTGGCAATGTGTTTATTATGCTTTTTGCGGGACATGGTGTGGAAAGCAGGTATACTTTTGTTTGTATCAGCTTGCTTACTGTGTATTGTTTGAATCAGAGACCACCGCACAAAGTCTGGCTGCTACGCTGGGCTTCATTGGACTGTACGACGACGTCCAGAATGAGGTTCTAGAACAGATCGTTTCTGTAGTAGGTTATGATCGCGATCCAGTACGTACCAGTTTCTCTCGTCTCTCCGTCTTGTGCTTCACGACGCTCTTCGTCAAGGCATATCCATTGACTCATTATTCTACTTAGGTCTTTGAAGATTATGCCAAGCTGGACAAAGTGCTTGCCGTGTTCTACGAAGCATTGCGGATGTTCCGTAAGTATTGTATCAGGATTCATCGCAAGAATGAGTGAGCTGGCGCTAAATCTAATTGTGAACAGCTGCCGGTCATGTTATGATCCGTGAGGCGACTGAAGACACCATCTTGAATTTCCCTAACCCCCTAGGTCCTTTCTCACATATTGGTGTTCGTTAATAAGCTAACTGATTGCCACATCCACAAGGTCAAGAAGGAAGTAAGGATGTTCCCATCCCGAAGGGCCTCCAGGTGATCAACCGATTCAGATTATCTATTTTGTCAACATTCCTGCTCAATCTCCATTTGTTCATTCTAGGTTATAGTGGATATGGTTGGCGTCCGTGAGTGTCTGAGGGCTATTCTCATTTTCACCAGATCAAGATGCTCTGACAGAATACAATCCACGATACTTTGACGAACCCGAGAAATACAAGCCCTCGCGGTGGTATGGAGTATCTAATGAATCCGAAGCGTTCACTGCATTTAGCGTTGGTATGTGTTGTCTCTCTCCTCCGAGTTTCAGCTGCTTGGCTGTTCTTTAACGTCGAATGCAAACAGGCCCGCGCGTCTGCATTGGCAGAAAGTTTGCGATCACGGAGGCTGTTTGTTTCCTTACAATGCTCCTGCGTGAGTGGAAAGTCGAGCCTAGCTTGCGTGAAGGAGAGTCCAAGGAGGAGTGGCGTGAACGAGCGCTTCAGGGAAAGATGGTCATCACTCTCGGTGTTAAGGATGTCCCTGTGCGATTTACAAGGAGGAAGCGGTAGCGAGTTGATGAGAGATATGGTTTGTACTTTTCTTTGTCCATTCACGATTTCAA
>Ga0210383_10003936_pt1 | contig 13214 bp, 6 predicted proteins | sample IncBWC14OmetaG_FD_160072 | JGI IMG/M metagenome (GOLD analysis project Ga0210383, IMG submission 160072) | Forest soil microbial communities from Barre Woods Harvard Forest LTER site, Petersham, Massachusetts, United States - Inc-BW-C-14-O ...
CGATTTGAGCATGGATGGCCGCATGACCGTCTGCAACATGACGATTGAAGGCGGGGCGCGCGCGGGCATGATCGCGCCGGATGAGACGACGTTCGCGTATATGGAAGGCCGGCCATTTGTGCCGCGTGGCAAGGCGTTTGAAGAAGCGGTCGTGGGATGGAAGAAGCTCACGAGCGACGAGGGCGCGAAGTTTGACATGACCATCGAGCTCCAGGCGCAGGAACTCGCGCCACAAGTGACCTGGGGCACAAATCCAGGCATGGTGACGAGCGTTACGGGCCGCGTCCCGGAGCCTGGCTCGTTCCATGATCCGAACGATCAGAAAGCCACAGAAAGCGCCCTGAAATACATGGGCCTGAAGGCCGGCACACCGATCATGGACATTCCCGTGGACCGCGTGTTCATCGGCTCCTGCACGAATTCGCGCCTGGATGACCTGCGCGCGGCTGCCCATCTGGTTGCGGGCAAACACATAGCGCACAGCATCAAGCAAGCCCTGATCGTCCCCGGCTCCCGCGGCATCAAAGCACAAGCTGAAAAAGAAGGCCTCGACAGAATATTCCGCGACGCAGGCTTCGAGTGGCGCGACGCAGGCTGCAGCATGTGTATCGGCATGAACGCCGACGTCCTACCGCCCCACGAGCGCAGCGCCAGCACGTCTAACCGCAATTTCGAGGGCCGCCAAGGCAAAGACAGCCGCACGCACCTGGTAAGCCCGGTTATGGCCGCCGCCGCCGCCATCGCCGGCCACTTCGTCGATGTACGTTCACTCGACGTCTCATCCGTCGAGTAGCTGTCTTTTCTAAGGGCACCGCACGCTGCGCCCTCTCGACGCTGCCAACGGTCGGCAAGATGAGGTCGTTTCCGCGGAGACCGATGTGAGTTTCTAAGGAGCCCGAAGCGAATGGAGCCATTTAACACGCACACTGGAATGGTCGTGCCGCTGGATAAGGTTAATGTGGACACCGATCAGATGGTGCCGAAACAATTCCTGAAGGCGCTGACGCGGCAGGGATTTGGGCGGATTTTGTTTTATGACTGGCGCTACTTGCCGGGTGAGAAACCTAACCCCGAGTTCGTGCTGAATTTTCCGCGCTACGAAGGCGCATCGATTTTGCTGGCGCGAGCCAATTTTGGCTGCGGCTCAAGCCGCGAGCACGCCCCCTGGGGCGTGAAAGACTACGGCTTCCGCGTAATCATAGCGCCGAGCTACGCCGATATTTTCTACAATAATTGTTTCAAGAACGGCATCCTGCCATTGTCTCTCGGCGAAGAGCAAGTCGAAGAACTCTTCCAGCGCACGGAAAAAGAAGAAGGCTACATGCTGACCGTGAACCTGCCGAATCAAACCGTCGCCGACCGCCATGGCCTGATGTTCCGCTTCGACTTAGCCCCGTCGCGCAAGGAAGTTCTGCTAAAAGGCCTCGACGACATCGGCACTTCGCTGCAGCACCAGGCGGAGATCGCCGTCTACGAAAAAGCGCACGCCGCAACAGCCACGATGTATGAGACGGTTGACGTAAAGAACTACGCCGACGTCCGGTGAAGAAAAGCGGGGAGCCGTTAGTTGTTAGCTTTTAGCTGTCTCTCCGGTAGGTTCCGGCGATTCCGGCGCAGTCGGCGGACCGAGCAGTTCAGCAATCAAAATGCCCGCAAGCACAAACGCCGCGCCGAGCAGTGCTCGGGTTCCAAGTCTCTCACGCAGCAAAATGTAGGACGTCATCGAAGCAAAAACGGGCTCGAGCGTGAAAAGTATGGCCGCATGGCTCGACGTGGTGAACTGCTGCGCCCAAAGCTGAATCGAAAAGGCCACAGCGGTTGCAAACACAGCGCAGATCGCGATTCCCAGCAGCGACCCGGGCTGCCAACCGAAGCGCGCTGCCTGCCAGCCGGTTACTGAGGTCAAGCCCGTCGCGACCCACGCCAGAACGGCGCACGCCGCGACCTGGAGCACGCTGAGCGCCGCAACGGAGTGCCGTCGAGTGTAATCGCCCACCAGAATGATATGCATGGCGTAGAGCCCCGCAGCGACGAACGTAAGCAGATCGCCGCGGTTGAGATAGGAAACGCCTTCGGCCGGCACGGTGAGGAAATAGAGACCAAAGACCGCCGCGAATACGCCGGCATACACCCAGAGCGTAAGGCGGCGTCCCCAGAAAATGCCCAGCAGTAGCGGCACCATCACGACGCTGGAGCCGGTGACAAAACCTGACTTCGCCGGAGTGGTGTATTGCAGGCCGGCCGTCTGGAAGGCGTAACCGCCGAACATAAAGAAGCCGAGGGCGGCGCCGGCGAGCAACTCTGCCCTTTTTAGCGTTCGAAAGACACGCGGGCGAAATGCCGCCATGAGCAGGGCTGCAAGCGTGAATCGAACGGCGAGAAAAATGTAGACGGACGAGCGGGCGAGAGAATTTTTGACGACGACGAAGGACGCTCCCCAGAGGAGGCTGCAAAAGGCGAGGGACAGATCGGCGCGAAGACGTTTAGTCACGACGGAAATCGCTTAGGAGGCGAGCGCGCCAGTTTAGTTCTTGTGGCGACGAGTGACAACGCTCGAAAGCTGAGGAAGCACTGAAGTTTCTCATTGCTGGAGTTTCGCCGCTGGTTTCCATTTTTGGTTTTTCACTGCTGGAAACGGGCTGGCGCCGGAAGTACAGGCACAAAAGCAAAACGGGGAAGGCCGTGTGGGCCCTTCCCCGTTTTTGCGGCATGTTTGTGAGAACACGCCGGAAGAAGTTAGAAACTCACGCGGAGACCGAACTGCAATTGCCGAGGATCGTTACCCTGCGAACTGACCACGCCGAAGTCGGACACCTTGTCCGCCGAAGGATTGAGTCCGGGAGTGGGGCCATTACCGGGATTATAAAACACAGGGTGATTGAACACGTTGTGGGCGACGAACTGGAACTCGGTGTTAACCCGCTCCCAGATCTTGATGTTCTTGGTCACCCGCACATCCATATTCCAATAACCCAAACCACGGATCACAGATCCGTTGCCGCCAGTTCCCTGGTCTAAGCCCAAGATTGGAGGACCAACGGTGGCCAGAAGGGCTGACGGATTAGCGAAGATGTTAAACGCTCCGGGACCGGCATTGGCATTGAGGCTCGAGCCATAAGGATGGGCGCCTCTGAAAATGCATTGTTCATTGTCGAAGTAGCTATTGCCATCGCCAGCGCCGAACGACTGAGCATCGGTAGCCGTGTTGCAGTAAACCGGCGCGCCGCTGCCAGCAGTGAAGATCGGGGCAATGGACCAACCGCCAGCAACGCGACCAAGGAAGCCCTGCTGCGACTTGTAATATGGGTCGTCAATCAAGGCATAGATGTTGTACACGAACTTGCGATCGAAGTTCTGAACACCATACATGTTCTGGAGGTTAAAAGGATCGTTGGCAGTGTACTCGCTGGAAGCCTGTACGACAGCTCCTGTGCCAAGAGCCTTGCTGAAGGTGAAGTTCTGCTGGAGCGTGATGTTGTGCCAGTTGGTCACCTTGAGGGAGACGAAGCCGGCGTTGTAGTTTCCGTAGCCGATGCTCATATTGTCGGCGATGCCGGAGGTTGCTTGACCGCCGCAACCAATATTCCCAGAGTTTGGCGGGCAGTTAATCGGAGTGTTCTGCATACTGCGCGCGAAATTGAACCCACCGTTGTCCAGATCGCTCCACAGGTTCCAAACGCTCTGAGAAAGCAAGTTCTGGTTGCCGGTTATGCCTTCGTGGTAAACGACCGCAGCGGTGCAGCTCGAGAAGCCATTGCAGTAGCCTGTGCCAGCTAGAGCGGCCTCGAAGAAGGGCTGAGGAGTAAAGGCGTTCGCATACGCTATCTTCTGGACCGTGGTTGCTGAAGGCCCAGAGGGAATCGCGGCACCGCAGGTGGCATAGGTCTTGCAGCCGAGCGCGATCTCAACGGCGGCATAGGCTTTTTGGAATTGCTGTCCACCCAAAGTCATCATGTACGGGACAGCATTAAGGTTGATGGGCTGGTATTCGTGGGTAATTCTGCGACCAATGTAACCCAATTCCACGAGCATCTTGGGCGTCAATTGGCGCTGAACGGTCAAGTCGAAGGAGTCGACCACGTTAGGCCGGAAATTCGGATCCAAGGCCTCAGCCGCGCCTGCGGCAACGGCGTTGAAGCCCGGGAAAGTCGGCTGGGGAAGCGTCGCGGCGGCTGCCGGAATGGGAGCGTTGTTGCCGTCGACGCCAACCCGGAATGCATTGGCAACCGTGGGGTTATTGGGGCCGCAGAAGGGCGTGCCACCGGGAGTCGCCGGCATGAAGTTCTGCGTGCACTGAACCGCCTGGATAAGGCCGTCTCCGAGGAGGGGCACGAGAACAAGATCCACCCCGTTTAGACGACCGTAGACGCGGCTATAGCCACCACGGACGACGCTCTTGCCAGCTCCAAAGAGTTTGCCCAGCAGACCATCGCTGTAATTGGGGTTCCAAGCCGCCGCAACGCGTGGACTGAACGAGCCATAGAACGGGTTGTAAGGGTATTTTTGGCCCGAACCGGTGTTGCCGACAAGATCGAAGCCGAGTTCCGGGTTGTAAACCTGGCCAGCGAGGGCAGCAGTCTCACGCTGTTTGAGATACGCGAGGCCATCAATCACCTGTCCATTCTGGCCCACCAGCTCAATCTGCCTGCCTTCGGCTTCTGTTGGAGGCATTTCGAGGGTCCAACCGAGACCGTAAGTCAACGTAAAGGAGGGCTTCATATGCCATGAATCACTCCAGTATACGTTGTAGTACGGAATGGTGCTCTGATCCTGCGCATGGGTCAGCGGGGGGTTAAGCGCCAAATCGGCACCTTGGCGGGTATAAGCGATTTGCGACTGGGTCACAATTCCGAGGACCACGGAACTGAGGGCTCCCCATGTGTTGGCAGTGACTCCGGCCGGCAGAGTACTAGAGAAGTCAACGTTACCCCCCGAGCCGTTACCGGCGTTGTTCAAACCAAGCTGGTATGTTGGCGTGTAGTTGATGCCGCCGCCGTTGTCCGAGCGCTGGTGATAATCCCAATTGCGCTGATAGGCACCACCAAAGGTCATGAGGTGATTGCCCTTCAGCATGGTCCAGTCGTCGCGCAAGAATTTGTCCTGGCCATCCCAGAAGCGGGTGCGGACGTTCTGAGTGTTAACGTTGTAAGGAGCGAGCGTTTCCGTGGCAGTCTCGCCGAACGGTTCCAGAGCTCCGCCGAGCCCGCTGATCTGAGGCGGACCACCGGCTGCGTTCCAAGACCAGTAGTTGCGCAGATAGCTGAAGTGGAGGTCGTTCGTCGTATTGGAGCTGACGTTAATGGTCAAGCCGGCCACATAATACCAGGGTTGCTGCGGACGATTGGAAAGTGCAGAAGGCGTCCCGAGAGTATCGCCTGGGAAGAAACCGCCTATGTCGACTTGGCTGTTGGTAACGTTATTCAGGCGGTAGTAGCGGTAGCTGCTGTTGAAATGAAACTTTGAACCGAAGTCGTGGTCAATGCGGGCCACAAAGAAATTAGAAGTCTGAGGCTGCGACATGTTGGACCTAAATCCCTGTTCGTTTACACCGTCGCAGAGAGGGCTGCCGGCAAATCCACCGCAACCGCCGCCCGCGCTGCCAGTTTCGTTTGGCATGGGCTCGTATTTATTCCACATCTGGGAGACGTCCGGATTGAGTCCGATGCCGCGAGGATCGCAAGCGGCGCCGCCGGTCGGCCCGCAATTCATTCCCGTTTGCATATTGTACTGCACGCCGCCAATTGTAATGATGCCCGCACGCAGCGTAGCCGTGGGGACGATCGTCTCGTAGGTAGAAGAGTTCGGCCAACGGAAACCTTCATAGTTGGCAAAGAAATAGGTCTTGCCTCCCAAGATTGACTTGGGAATGATCGGCCCTCCGCCGGCGCCGCCAAAGCGGTTGTAATGATAAATAGGGATAGGGTTGCCAGCGGCGTTATTGTCCCACGTATTCGCATTTAATCCGTTATCCAGATAGTACTCATAGGCGGTGCCGTGCCAAGAATTGGTGCCGCGCTTGGTAACGACCTGCACTTCGGCGCCGGCTGAGCTATTGAAGTCGGCGGTCTGGTTGGCCGTATCTACCTTGAACTCTTCGACGCTGTCGATCGGGGTAGGCATGACGCCTGTGGGCGCGCCACCGATGCTGTTCTTCACGATACCGCCGGTGGGATCATCGGCGAAGGAAGGCGTATAAACCTGCATACTGCCGTCCATGTCATTCGTGTTCTGGCCCCCATCGAGCAGGAAGGTGCTCTGGTCAACGACCGCGCCAGCGACGCTGCCATCGGGAGAGACGCCAGGCTGGAGGGTCATGAAACTTCCCGTATCTCGGCCAATCGCCGGCAGACTCTGCAGGGTAGCGCCGCTTACCGAGTTACCCACCGTAGCGTTCAGGGTCTGAAGTTCCGCACCCGTGTTTACTGTGACCTCGACAGTTTCCGCTACTGAACCCAATTCCATCCTGATGTTCAGGGTAAGCGTCGAGCCAACGGTTACGACTTGACCGGTGAGCTTGGAGACGCGGAAGCCCGTCTTGTTGACAGAAACGTTGTACGCACTAGGTACAACGTTCGCGAAGAAGTATCTTCCGGCGTCATTGGTGATTTCCGAGCGCGGAATATTCGTCGCGGTATCTGTCATCGTGACCGTAGCACCGATAATGGCCCCGCCAGACGGATCCGTAACCGTTCCTGCAACCGTGCCGGTGCTTGCGGACTGGGCAAACAAAGAGGATGGAGCCACGGCAAACAAACAGAACAACGCAGCTAGTAGCAGAGCCACTCGCTTACTTGACATTCAACTACCTCCCCGATGGGCCTCAAGGACCCTAAATATAACGACCAGATCAAGTAGATCGAAAAGAGCCAAGCGATCTCTAGAATTCGAAGTATCTTTGAATTGAGCAACCACCACAAAAGAAACCGTATGGTAGAGACAGATGCAAGCAAGCTACCAATGCAGGACAAAAAGCTAAAGCGAGTGCGCTCTATAAATTATCTAAAATTAATATGAATTTTGCCGGCACCGATATACATCGCATCATATTTTGCTACAGGGTTTCATAGGCAATCTGAAGTCGCTCCCTTGCCCAAGTACAACTTGCGAGAAAAAGCTCCGCATACGCACCAGCTCTCGCTCGCGCAATTCAGGTCGATTGTACGGAGCAATGGCACCCCGCCACAGGGTTCTGAGGAGCTTATATATTGCCGCTGCCAGGCTTTGTCAATAAGAATCCGACCGGCGAGCGATCTAAACTTTAGATTCATCGAATGGAAATCACGAGGAAAAGTGTTCCCTTGCCGCAAGTGAGTCCTGGTACTTAGGCGGCCGTCGCCGGAAATTCCGAGAGACGCCACGTATGATAGATTCGGATTGAGGGCTGTTTTTGAACCAAACTTCTCTACTGCGGTGTCTGGGGCTACTGCTCGTGCTTACTCTCGTGCCGCCACTCGAGGGGCAGTCCGAGCAAGGTTACGCGGGCGCGGAAGCATGCGCGACGTGCCACGCAGACATCCATCACGAGTGGGCGGGATCGCGCCACGGCAGAGTGCTGCAACCGGCGACGAATCAGAGCGTCAAAGGAGATTTTACGCAGGGTAAAGTAGTGTTGCGCGGCGGGACTTATCTATTGAACCACCGCGACAACAATTATTACGTGACCGAATCGGACGTGGCAGGCAAGCCATGGGAACACCGGATAGAATACGCGCTCGGCGACCGGAGATTTCAGCAGTATCTGATTACGCTGCCTGACGGGCGCATCATTATGATCCCTCCCACATGGGATATCACTCGGAAGAAGTGGGTCTTCGATCTTGATATCGGCAATCCGGAAGAGAGTTCAGAGGATCCGAACCTGCTCTGGAACAAAACCTGTTACTCGTGCCATGTAAGCCGGGGAACGAAGAATTTTGCCTTGGAGAACCTAAGCTATCGCACCACATGGCAGAATTCTGGGGTCAATTGCGAAAGCTGCCATGGCCCGGGAAGAGAGCACGTCGATAGGGCGACGGACGTGAAGGGAAAGGTTATCGACGCCGAGACGCGCGCGCGCATTAAAGAGGCCATCATCAATCCTGCGCGATTGGACCCCGCGAGCAGCGGCATGATTTGCGCGGAGTGCCATTCGTTGCGCGACATTTATGCGGCTAACTTCAAGGCCGGGGCGAATTACTATGATTACTTTGCGCCGGTGATGGAATACCGGTTGCCGACATCAACAGACCCCGCCTATTGGCCCGACGGCCGACCGCGGCAGTTAGCGAATGAAGCGTTTGGATTGTGGCAGAGCCCATGTTTCTTGAAGGGAGGCGCGACGTGCGCCACCTGCCATACTCATCCGCACACTGCCGATGTGGACCACGATGCACGGCTTCGGGCAAGCAACAATGCTCTTTGTACGGGCTGCCACACTACGACGGCAACCAACATTTCTTCGCACACTCATCATGCCGCGAGAAGCGCCGGAAGCCTCTGCATTGAATGCCACATGCCGGCCGCAATAATCAGCCTGAAGACGCGGATGCGTGATCATTCGATGAGCATACCAGCGCCGGAGAATACGATCCGGCATGACATTCCAAATGCGTGCAATCTTTGCCACCGAGACCAGGGCGCGGCATGGGCTGTGCGGCAGATGAACGCGTGGTATGGAGATAAATCGCGGCAGAAACTCATTCGCCGCGCCGAGGCCTTCACGCAGGCGCGGCAAGGCGATGCGGCTTCAATTCCTGCGCTAGAACAAATCCTATCCGACTCAGCCGCAGGGCCCTTGATCCGAGCGAACGCAGCCGGATACCTGGGCAGCTTTTCAAACGATCCGTCGGCTTATGATGCGCTGCTGCATTCCTTCTTCGACCCCGAGCCGCTGGTACGTGCGACGGCGGCGACGGCAATAAGGCCTAGCGCGGCTCAGCGGGAAGCATTGGCTACCGAGCTGGTGACGCTTCTGAAAGATGGGATACGCACGGTTCGTATGAACGCGGCGATTGCGATGGTGGCGATGGGAGTGCGGCCATTTCCGGGCGAAGATGGCTTGCGTTATGAGCGCGCTAAAGAGCTTTACCATGCGCGAGCCGAACTCGACGCCGACGATGCGCAACAGCAACTTGCGGCGGGGAAATTTTCCTTTCTGTCGGGTGACATGGCCGGCGCGGTGAGCGCTTTCCGCGCAACGCTGAAGCTCGATCCCTCGATACCCGCGCAGTACTACCTGGGCCGGTCTCTTGCGGAAAAAGGCGACTACCCATCCGCGCGCCAGATTCTGAATGCGATTCCGCGTGACGATAGGCAATACGACGCTGCGCAACGATTGCTCGCGGAGATTGCAGCGAAAGAGCCCAGTCATGGCGTTACGCAGCCGGAGGTCGGCTCAAGCGGGGACGCCGGCGAGGCCCAGGCGAAGTTTCTCAACGGGCAGGTTTTGTATCAAAACGAAGAGTATGGCGCGGCACTGAAGGATTTGGAGCAGGCGCTGCAGCTCGCAGCACAGGCGGAGTGGGCGACGAAGGCGCAAATAGATCGGGCCATTTGTCTCGAGAAGTTGGCGCGCACGACCGAAGCCGAGGCCGAGATGCGAAGGCTTTCTGAGCAGCCGGAAGCCCGGCGGGACGTTGACTTGCAGGTTGCGTTTGTGGAGTTGCTTTACGAAACCGGGCGTGCGGAGGAAGCTCTGAAGCGGGTGGACGGGGTCATCGCGGCCGATCCGAATGCTCCGAGGGCCTACTTCTGGCGGGCCAAGGTACTGCTGCAACTGCATCGCACAGACGAAGCGGCGAGCGCGGCGGAAGAATCCATACGCTTGCTTCCGCAATTTCCCGAAGCGCACAACCTACTGCTTCGGATTTACCAGATGCAGAGCCGGATCAAGGAGGCGGCGCAGCAAGCGGAATGGCTACGAGACTACGAACGGCACAAGGAATCACACTGACTTTGTTGCTGGCCGCGGCCGGCGCGAGCGTGCGGGCGCAAATTCGCTTCGCAGATGTGGCCGGGAAGTCCGGGCTTAAATTCGAGCTGCGCAACGGAGCCATTGGTGGATTTCACCAGCCCGAGCTGATGCCTGGAGGCGTGGCCGTGCTTGACTATAACAACGACGGCTGCATGGACATTTTCTTTACCAACGGAGCGGCGATGCCGTCGCTCAAGAAAAGCGATCCGCAGTATTTCAATCGGCTGTTCCGCAACAATTGTGATGGAACGTTTACAGACGTTACGGAAAAGGCGGGCGTAGCGGGGGAAGGCTACTCGATGGGAGTGGCCGTCGCAGATTACGACAATGACGGTTATCCGGATATTTTTGTCGCCGGGGTCAATCGGAACATCTTGTATCACAACCGAGGCGACGGCACATTTGAAGATGTTACCGAAAAAGCGCGCCTCGGCGGAATCGATGCGCATTACGGCAAGCTGTGGTCGGTTGCCGCGGCGTGGGTTGACGTGGATAACGACGGGTGGCTGGACCTGGTCGTTAGCAATTACGTGCAGTGGGACCCGAAGGTCGAGCCCAAGTGCGGCACGGAGAAGAAGCCGCTCTACTGTCATCCCAGCGCCTACCATGACACTCATAACCAACTTTTCCGCAACAACCATGATGGGACGTTCACGGACATCAGCGAGTCTTCCGGGATCGCCGCGCAATTCGGCAAGGGCATGGGAGTAGCGGTCGCGGACTATGACGGGGATGGACTGATGGACATTTTCGTGGCTAACGATAGTGTGCCAAATTTTTTATTCCATAATCTCGGACACGGGAAATTCGAAGAAGTCGGGATGCTGGCAGGCGTGGCGCTGGATGACAATGGGCGGCCTGTCGCCAGCATGGGGGCGGACTTTCGCGATTTTGATAATGACGGCCGGCCTGATCTGATCTTCACAGCCATGATTAACGACACTTTCCCGCTCTTTCGAAACACCGGGAAGACTCCGGTATTCGAGGACGACACGGCGCGCGCAGGCCTCGCGGTTGCGACCCGCGCGCTGACGGGCTGGGGAATAGGCTTATTTGATTTCGACAACGACGGATTTAAGGATGTGTTCACGGCGAACGCCCATTTTCCGGCTCTTGAGGAATCCCTTGGCGCGACGGTGTCGTTGCCGAACTCTCTGTTTCGCAACCAAGGAGATGGGCGTTTCGAAGACGTTTCCACGACCGCCGGGGCCGATTTTCAGATTGTGGGCCAATACCGGGGCGTGGCGTTTGCCGACTTCGACAACGATGGCCGGCTCGACGCGGTAGTTTCCAATGTGAACGGACCGGCGCGGCTCTTCCGCAATGTGACCGCAAGTATCGGGCACTGGTTGGCCTTGAAGCTGACCGGCACACAAAGCAACCGGGATGGGATTGGCGCTCAGATAGCCGTTACATTACCGAGCGGACGCAAGCTATACAACCACTGCACTACGACCGTGGGCTATGCCTCCTCAAGCGAGCCACTGGTGCGCTTTGGCCTGGGTACAGAAACGGTTGCCAAGCTCATCGAGATTCATTGGCCCAGCGGACGGGTGCAGCAGCTCCACGATGTAAAGATTGATCAGGTGGTGAAAGTTCGCGAGCCCTGAGCGGACGCGAATTTCTTGCTCAGAACGAATGCGTAGGGAGATCCCTATTGACCTGGATCGCTGAACCCCATGTGGTTCGACCCGTTGAAGAATTGGGGTAGAAGGTCCCCGGCCCCTCGCTACGCTCGATGGTTTTCTCGGGCGCACAGGCGACGGCGAGCCGGGAACGAAGTGCTCTGGCTCGGATTGCAGCACCTCGACGTCATGGCCGCAAGGTGGAAAATACTCGAGCATCCACCACTCCCCACCTGTGCCCAGCCGAAGATATGGGTAAAGACCAGCTGAAGGAAAGGAGGGCCGGAGAACCGGCCCACCTTGGTTTCGAGAGTTTGTGCCCGTCTTTAAAAGGAGAACCGCAGTCCAAGTTCAACGGTCCGCGGCGTGTTGAATTGGCCGCTCATCACGCCAAAACCTTGTGGGTTTTGGAGGTCCAGCCCGGCAGAGCCGTACTGGCCTGGATCGCTGAACTCCATATGATTGAGCGCGTTCAGGAATTGAGCGTAGAACTGCACCCCCACGCGTTCGTTGATCCTGGTTTCCTTGGCGATGGTAAAGTCCAAGTTCCAACGATGCTGTCCGTAGAGCGGGCCAAGATCGTTAGCCCGGCCGTTGATGCCCAGGATTACCGGCCCGAATTCGTTGTAGACAGCTGCAGGGTTGGCGAAGAGGTTGACACCGGCACCGCCGTTGCTTACATTGCCGTTGCTGCCGATATTGCTGGTTCCGGTGTTAACGTTGAAGTGCGCAGAGCGACTGATGCTGCTCAAATTGGTTCCCTCGAGAGGCACGAAGCCGGAGCAGTAGGGCACGTTACCCTGTCCGAACTCGTCGCAGGAACCCGTGTAGGTCTCCATAACCAAGCCGCTGTTCCACTGGAAGATCGGGGCGAACTGCCATCCGCCAATGATGCGGTTCAGGATGCCGTTGTGGGCGTCTATCCACTTGCCCTGACCGAAAGGCAATTGGTAGTTGCCGAGCATATTGAAGACCCAACGCGTGTCAAAGGGGGCTGCTCCGTAATCGTAGCGTAGGTTAAATGGAACCGATGGGTTAGCCTCTGTATATTCCTGGTTGATGCCCACGGTCCCGAGCGTATGCGACCAAGTCAGGTTGGCGTTCAGTGTGAGGCCGTGTCCGGTGCGCTTCTGCAGCCGAATGATGCCGGCCTGATAGTTCGAAAATCCTGCGGTCGTGTTCCCAATCATCGAGTTATAGCCTTGCAGGTCCGCGGGCAGGGCAGGCCTTCCCCCGAACGCCGTCCACGTGCAGCCCGCGCAGGTCCCGCCACTATCTATGTCCTGAAACATTCCGTACACATTTTCGTTAGTAATGTTGCCGGTGCCCTTGGCTCCTTCATTTTCCAATACAGCGTTCGAGCAGCTCGTAAATCCCGCGCAGTAAGGCGAACCCTTGAGTGCGTTTTCAAAAAAGGGCTGTGGCGCAATCGTCGTCTGGCCGGCGTGATCGGCCTGCCAGAGAGCGGCATAAGCCTTGGCGAAGCTCTGTCCACCCAGCGTCAGCATCCAAGGAACGTCGTTCAGGTCCAAGCCCTGGTACAGGTGTCTGGACCACTTGCCCACGTAGGCCACTTCCACAAGCATGTTGTCCGGCAATTCGCGCTGAATCCCAAAAGTGACCTCGTCGTTCTCGCC
>Ga0210383_10003940_pt1 | contig 13208 bp, 9 predicted proteins | sample IncBWC14OmetaG_FD_160072 | JGI IMG/M metagenome (GOLD analysis project Ga0210383, IMG submission 160072) | Forest soil microbial communities from Barre Woods Harvard Forest LTER site, Petersham, Massachusetts, United States - Inc-BW-C-14-O ...
CGGTCACAGGCTTGCCGAAGAGACGCCCGCGCAGCATGTCGCGCAGCCCGGCCGGCGAATGAAAGACCTTCCCCAGCCCCTCGACTGAGATCGTGGGAGCCGCGGTGAGCGCGGGCGCCACGGTCATTGCGCGAGCGGCTTCCCGCCGCGCTGATATTTCACGACGGCGGCGTTGTGCTCGGCGACGGTCTTGGAGAAGTAGTGCATGCCGTCGCCCTTGGCCACGAAGTAGAGGTACGCCGTGTGGTCCGGCGCCATCACCGCCTCCAGCGCCAGGCGCCCCGGGTTGGAGATCGGTCCGGGCGGCAACCCCTCGTGCGTGTAGGTGTTGTAGGCGTTCTCGCGATCGTCGAGCTGGATCCGCCGGATGCGCCCGTCCCACTTCAAGCAGGCGGTCGAGCGCGGCGTCGCCACCGTGCAGCCATAGATGATGGTCGGATCGGTCTGCAGCAGCTTGGGGACGAAGGTCGGCATCCGCAGCCGGTTGATGAAGACCTGCGCGATGCGCGGGCGCTCCTCGCCGCGGCCGGTCTCTTTCTCCACGATCGAGGCCAGGGTGACGATCTTGGCGTCGTCGAACCCCAGCGATTTTTTCAGCTCGGCCACAGTCTTGGCGTGCGCGGCGCGCAGCTCGGCGAAGACCTGGCGGTGCCGGCGCACCATCGGGATGAGCGCGCGCGCTGGCGGCGTGTGCGGCCGCAAGCGGTAGGTGTCGGGGAAGAGGTAGCCCTCGAGCGTCGTCCCGGGCAGGCCCAGCTCGGCGGCGAACGCCGGATCGGTGGCCTTCATGACGATGGACGCCTTGTTGGCGATCCCGGCGGCGTCCAAGATCTCCGCCACGTCGACCAGGTTCTTTCCCTCGGGGATGACCACCGTGACCAGCTCATCGGCGGCCCCCTTGACCAGCGTCTCGAGGATCTGACGCGGCGTCGCCGGCGCGAGGATCTCGTAGCGGCCGGCCTTGAACCGTCCGGCCACGCCACGCTGCCCGGCGTAGAGACGAAAGACGGCCGGGTTGCCGATGAGCCCCGCCTTGGCCAGACGATCGGCAACGTCGCCGGCGCCCGCTCCGTTCGGGATCTCGATCTCCACCTTGCCCTGGGCGGTGCCGCCGGGCCGCTCGCCGTAGCGCCAGGCGACGCGGACGACGACCGCCAGGGCGATCGCCCCGAGGGCGGTGGTGATGGCAAAGACGATCAGCGCACGCTTCTTGGCGGTCTTCATTCCTCGTCTCTCACGTCTCCGTCGTCCCTCTTCTGGGGGTGCTTGTCCAGCCAGCGGCGCAGGATGATCGCGGCGGCGACCTTGTCGACGACCTGGCGGCGCCGCGCGCGCGAAAGGTCGGCGGCCACCAGGACCTCCTCGGCCTCGACGGTGCTGAAGCTTTCGTCGCAGAGCGACACCGGGACGTCGATCGCCGCCCGCAGCCGCTCGGCGAAGGCCTCGACGCTCTTGGCTGCGCGACCGTGCTCCCCTTCCGGCGACAGCGGCAGACCGAGCACGACGCGCCCGGCGCCGTGGACACGCACCAGCTCGGCGATGGCGTCGAGATCGCGCTGACCGCCCCGCCGCGGGATCATCGCGTGCGGCTGAGCCGTCATCCCCAGCTCGTCCGTGAGCGCCACGCCGATCCGGCGGGCGCCGAGGTCGATGCCGATGACCCGCGAAGGCACGGTGGACATCTTAGCCCGGTGGAAGGGGCTCGTTGTATACCGTAGCTATGTCCGACCATCCGAAACCTCCTGGCGATCCCTCCGTTCCGCAGATGCAGATCGACGTCGACGAAGCCGTCGCGCAGGGGGCCTACTCGAACCTGGTCCTCATCAACCACAACGACAACGAGTTCGTCCTCGACTTCGCCTACATCCAACCGGCGGCGCCGCGCGCGCGGGTCCGCGCCCGCATCATCTCGTCGCCCCGCCACACCAAGCGGCTGCTGCGCGCCCTCGAGCACAACCTGCGCCGCTATGAGGAGCGCTTCGGCAAGATCGAAGAGCCCGATCCGGTCCCCCACGCCTCCGGGACGATGATCAGCTAGGCCCGCCCAGACGCCGGCGCGCCGTCAGCTCACGGCGCCTTCCAGCGTCACCAGGGTGCCGGTGCGGGTGTCGAGCTCGGCGAGCGCGCCATAGGGGAGCGCCACGTTGCGCGTGCCGTGGCCGAAAGCGCCTCCGCGCACGACCGGGATCGGCAGCCGGCCCAGGCGCTCGACCAGGACCTCGTCAGCGGTGGGGGACTCCGCGCGGGTCGGCTCCGGCTCGCGGCAGCTCGAAAAATCCCCCAGCACGACAGCGGACACGGCGCCGAACACGCCGGCCAGATCGAGGTGAGTGATCAGCCGATCGATCCGATAGGGGCGCTCCCCGAGATCCTCGAAAAAAAGGATCGCCCCGTCGAGGTCCGGCAGGTAGGGCGTTCCAACGAGGCGCGAGAACAGCTCGAGGTTTCCCCCCAGGAGCGGCCCGCGCACCCGCCCCGGGATGATCTCCTCGAGGCCGTCGAGGAGCAGCGCCGGGCCGGGCGTCTCCAGCCGCTCGTAGAGCGACCGCTGATCGCCGGTCGAGAGGTTCGCGAGCTGGGTGACCACCGGGCCGTGAATCGACACCAGGCCGCCACGCGCCGCGGCCGCCAGCAGCGCCGTCCCGTCGGAGAAGCCGACCAAGGGGCGCGGCCGGAGCGTGAAGACCTCGGAACGAAGGAACGGGAGCAGCCGCAGCAGGCCGTACCCGCCGCGCGCCATCATCACCGCGTCGACCTCCGGCTCGGTCAACGCGCCCAGCAGCGCGGGCAGCCGTTGCTCATCGGGGCCGGCCAGAAAACCGGCCCGCGCAAAGATCGCGGCCTCGTCCCAGCGAACCTCGTAGCGGGCGCGGAGCAGCTCCAGACCGGCCAGGAACGCCTCGCGCGGTACGGGCCCCGAGGGGGCGACGATCCGGACGACGCCTCCCGGACGGAGGCGCGGGGGCCGGATCACCGGCGGCGGCGCCGGCGCTTGCCGGCTTGCCCAGGTTGCCCACCCTGCTCGGCGGGTCCCGCGTCCCCCTCGCCCTGCTCGGAGGTCGCCGAACCGGAAACTTCGCTCCCAGCGGCCGACGACGCCGCCTCGGGCGCCTCGACGGGCGCAGCTGCGGCGAGGGCGACCGGCGCCTGTTCGGCAGCGGACGCGGGTGCGGTCACCACCGCGGGCTCGGACGCGCGCACTCTCTCGGGTGCCGGCTTGGCTGCCGCGGCGGCCGGCTTGGGCGCGGGACGCGCCGCTTCGGCGGCGCCGCTGAACTTGACCTGCATCCCGACCACGGCGGGATCGGCCGACTCGAAGACCTCGACGACGCGAGCCGGCTGGTCGACGCCGTCGCCCCTCAGCACCAATGACGTCCCGGTCGGCAACGGCTCCGCGAAGCCGATGAACGCGCCCGTGGTGTCCCAGTCGCGCACCCTGGTGGAGCGCCCCACCACGACCCCCGCATAACGAACCTCGATGACGTTCTCCACGTCGCCATACTACCACGCGTCCCCAGACGCCCGTCTGCCGCCGAGGCGCTATAACATCGCGCGATGCTGCCAGCGCGACGCCCGCGGCCGGCGTTGCGGGCCGGGCTCTCCCTGCTCACGCCACTGACGATGATGCTGGCCGGGGCACCGGTCGCGCGCGCCGATTCCGCGAACGCAGATCCGTGGTTCGGTCGCGACAAGCTGATTCATTTCTCGGCCGCGGGATCGCTGGCGGTCGTCGGCTACGCGAACGCCTCGATGCTCACCGAGAATCGACCGCTGCGCGCCGGCGCGGGCGCCGCGCTGGCCGTCGGCGCGGGCGTCGCCAAGGAGCTCTGGGACCTCGACGGACACGGCGACGCCTCCTGGCGCGATCTCAGCTGGGATCTCATCGGGGCTGCCACCGGCGTCCTGGTCGCCGCCGGCGTCGACTGGGCGGTTCACCGGATGTTCCACCCGCCGCCCGGCCGAACGCGATAGCCGGAATCGCCGCGATAGCCGGAATCGCCGCGATGGGATCGATGGAGCCGCCCACGCTCTGGCGTCGCACCTCTTGAACTTGACCACCCTGAGGCTTAAGGTCGAGCCAAAGATCCGTCGAAAGGTCGACTGCAAACTGGAACCGAGGAGGGGCCATCGTTTGATGACGCGCGCGAGACGAACGTGGGGTGTGTTGGCGATCGGGATCGGCCTGACGGCCGCTCTCGGCGGCGCCGTGCAGGCAGGGGAAGAGGACGACCTGCAGCGCCAGATCGATACACAGAAGTCCTCGGTGGCGGATCTGGAGCGGCTCGACGAGCTGAAGGCGGTCACCGACGAGATCGGGCGGTTGAGGTCCTGGCTCGACGAGGCCTGGGGGTTGCGCGCCAAGCACGAATACGACGAGGTCCGCACCGTCCTCGACCGGGCGCTCAAGCAAGAGGATCTCATCCGTGACGAGATCACCGTCTCCAAGCTGCGCGCGCAGGAGTTGAAGCGCGAAGCGTCGCTGAAGGAGATCAAAGACAAGATCGCGCGCACGCGCAAGACGCTGCAGGAAACGAGCGAGAAGAAGAAGTCGCTCGAGAAGGCGGCGCAATGACAAGCGCAAGGACGGGCGGCAGGACACGCGGCAGGACGCGCGGAATGGCGGGCGGAATGGCGGGCGGAATGACGAGCGGAATGAGGAGAGGCGCCCTCGTCGCCACTGCTCTCCTCGCCGTGGGCGCAGCCTGCGCGACACCACCCAAGCCGCGTGAGCTCGAGGCGCTGGACAATCTCCGCGCCGCCAACCAGGCGAAGCTGCCGGAGGTGACGAAACGGGCCCCCGATCTGATGGCTGAGGCGGATCGACGGGGCAACGCGGCCCACGACGAGTGGCAGTCGAACGACCTCGACGAAGCCCGCAACAACGCGCTGATGGCGCAGGTGAAGCTGAAGACGGCGATCGCGCTCTACGATCAAGATCAGTTGAAGAGCCAGATCCAGACGCTCTCCGGACAGCAGGCACAGGCCGAGGAGGAGTACGCTGGCCTGTCCAAGGATCTGGCGAGCGAGCAGGAAAAGGTCGCCTTGCTTCAGAAGTACGTCGACGCGCGCAAGGCGGCGGACGCCGACAAGCAGCAGATGTCGCAACAGATGTCGGCGGAGCAGCAAAGCGCCAAGGCCGAACAGGACAAGCTCTCGCAGCAGCTTTTGGCGCAGCAGAAGATCGCCGCGGCCCAGATGGCGCTGCGGACCGCCGACACCGTCGAGTCCTTGCAGTACGCCCGAGATCAGTACAGCGTCGCCGGTGACCTTCTGGCCAGAGCCGAAGCGGCCCTCAAGCAAAACGACTACGCGGGCGCCGACGCCAACGCCGACGCCGCCAAGAAGAGCGCCGACGATGCCGCGGTGACGGCCAAGCCTCTCTACGAAAAGGCCGAGGAGTCGAATCAGAACAAGGCGCGCAACGAGGCGCTGGTGCGCGACGCCCCCACCATCCCGGGCGTCAAGGTCCGCATCGACCCCCGCGGGGACCTGCAGCGGCTGGTGATCGTGGTCCCCGAGATGTTCGTCAAGCGCAACCCGAACATCGCGCCCGGTCACGAGACCGTGCTGGACGGCGTCGCCAACCTGCTCAAAAAGTATCCGAGCTATCCGGTTCAGCTGGTCGGCTACACCGACAACAGGGGGAAGTCGACCGAGCTCATCGCCATTTCGGCCGCCCGCGCCCAGGCGGTCTATTCGGCCCTGGCCGAGCGCGGCGTGGAGACCAAGCGGCTGATGGTCAGCGGCCTGGGCGGCGAGGACCCCTTCGTCGACAACAGATCGGCGGCCGGTCGCGCCAAGAACAACCGCGTCGAGATCGTCTTCCTCTACCACTAGGGGCGGTCCCCAATATCTGATTACCGGGTTATCTTGTTTCCGGAGTGAGGGAATTACCTGCAAAGCTGGCCCTGCCGGCCCTGTTGTTCGCCTTGGCTCTGGCTGGCTGCCACAGCAGCCACGGGGGGGGCGGCGGCAAGGTGGACGGCGGGCCCGACAGCAGGTCCTGCGGCGACGGCGGCGCGCGCAAGACCAACGGGGCTGCCTGCGGCTGCGACACCGACTGCGCGAGCGAATTCTGCGTCGACGGTGTCTGCTGCAACAGCGCCTGCACCGAGACCTGCAAGTCCTGCAACACCCCCTCCGCGCCCGGCGTCTGCTCGTTCGTGGCGGCCGGCGTCGCGCCGAGCTCGCCCACCGCCTGCCTGCAGAGCGCCGCATCGACCTGTCAGCTCGATGGAACCTGCGACGGCAAAGGGGGCTGCCGCAACTACGTGCTCGGCACCGTGTGCCAGGCCGGGACCTGCAACGGCGCGGCGGTCGGCGGCATCCGCGTCTGCGACGGGGCCGGGAGCTGCACCTCCGGTCCGTCGATCATCTGCGCGCCCTTCAACTGCGACAGCAGCACGAACGCCTGCGTCGGCACCTGCGCCTCTGATTCGGACTGTGCCCCCAACACCAAGTGTGTGGCCGGGAGCTGCGGCCTCAAACCGGGCGGCGCCAGCTGCACCAAGCAGACGGACTGCGCCTCCGGGCACTGCGCGGACGGCGTCTGCTGCAACAGCAGCTGCACCGGTCCCTGCGTCAGCTGCAATCAGAACGGCCGGATCGGGACCTGCGAGCCGACGGCGCTGAACGCCCCCGATCCGCACAAGGTCTGTACCCAGACGGCCCAGTCGACCTGCGGGCAGACCGGCAGCTGCGACGGGATCGGCGGCTGCGCCAAGTACGCGGCCGAGACGGTCTGCCTCCCCGCGACCTGCAGCGGCAACCGGGAGAACACCGCGGGCACCTGCGACGGACTCGGCAGCTGCCGGCCGCAGGGGGTCCAGGAGTGCGGGACCTACGAGTGCACCGGGGGCGCCTGCATCAATCATTGCGCCACGGACGCCGACTGCGTGACCGGCCACAGCTGCGTGAACGGGAGCTGCGGCCCCAAGTCGAACGGGCAGCCCTGCTCGGCGGGGAGCGAGTGCGCCTCCAACTTCTGCGTCGACGGCGTCTGCTGCAACTCCGCCTGCACCGGCGCCTGCCAGAGCTGCGCGCTGTCGACCTCGCTCGGCACCTGCGCGTCGAGCCCCGCCGCCGCCCCCGACCCCCACGGCATCTGCACCGACAAGGGCGCCACCACCTGCGGCACCGACGGCACCTGCGACGGCGCCGGCGGCTGCCACAAGTACCCGACCGGGACGGAATGCGCCCCCGAGGCCTGCAGCGCCGGCATCTACACCCCGACCTCCATCTGCGACGCCAACGGGAACTGCCACGTCCCCGACGCCTTCGCCTGCGCGCCCTACGTCTGCAACGGCGCTCGCTGCTTCTCCAGCTGTAACGACAACAGCTCCTGCTCGACGGGGAACGTCTGCACCACCAACTCCTGCGGTCTCAAACCGATCGGCGCCTTCTGCTCGAACGGCGTCGAGTGCCAGTCGACCTTCTGCGCGCAGGGCGTCTGCTGCGCCACCGCCTGCACCGGCGCCTGCCGGTCGTGCGCCATCACCGGGACGATGGGTCAGTGCACGGCCGTCGCCTCGGGTCCCGATCCGGCCGGCAGCTGCATGGACAAGGGCGCCACCAGCTGCGGCACCGACGGCAAGTGCCAGGCCGGCGCCTGCGAGAAGTATCAGTCGGGGACCTCCTGCCAGAACGCCAGCTGCCCGACGAGCGGCACGACCTTCACGCCGGGCGGGACCTGCGACGGCGCCGGCACCTGCGGCATCCCCGCGTCGTCTTCCTGCTTTCCGTTCGCCTGCGGGACGAATGCCTGCAAGGCGACCTGCGCGGCCGACGCCGACTGCGCGATGCCGGCCTCCTGCATCGCCGGCTCGTGTGGGCTCAAGCCGAACGGCGCCGTCTGCTCGGGCGGCACCGAGTGCCTGAGCACCTTCTGCGCCCAGGGCGTCTGCTGCAACACCGCCTGCAACGGAACCTGCATGTCCTGCGGGGCGTCGTCGTCGGGACCGGCCGGCGTCTGTTCGCCGGTCGCGGCCAACGGCACCGACCCGGCCGGAAAGTGCACCGACCAGGGGGCCGCCAGCTGCGGGACGACCGGCTTCTGCGACGGCAACGGCGCCTGTCAGATCTACGCTGCCGGCACGCAGTGCCTCGGCCCCTCCTGCCCGGCCGGCGCCGTGACCGCCAACGCGCCGCGCACCTGCGACGGCGCGGGAACCTGCAAGCCGGCCTCGACGCAATCCTGCGTGCCGTTCGCCTGCAACGCCGCCACTGGCACCGCCTGCGTCTCGGTCTGCAGCACCAACGCCGACTGCGCCTCCGGCAACTTCTGCAACGGCGGCTCCTGCGGGCTCAAGCGGCTCGGCCAGCTCTGCGCTGCCGGCGGCGAATGCGGCAGCGGCAACTGCGTGGACGGCGTCTGCTGCTCGGCCGCGAGCTGCGGGATGTGCCAGGTCTGCAACCTCACCGGAAACCCCGGCTCCTGCCAACCCGTGTCGGCCGGGAACGTCGATCCCCACGGCGCCTGCGCGGCCGCCAGCCCGCCCTGCGGAAACGACGGGACCTGCGACGGCAACGGCGCCTGCCGCAAGGGCGCGCTCGGCACCAGCTGCGGCAGTGCAATGTGCAGCGGCTCGACCGACACGCCGATCGGCGCCTGCGATGGGATGGGCAATTGCGCGCAGCCGACGATGAGCTGCGGCGTGTACACCTGCGGCAACGCCACCAACGCCTGCCTCACGACCTGCTCCACCAACGCCGACTGCATCGCCGGCTACACCTGCCAGTCAGGCTCCTGCACCAACCTCAAGCCGCTGGGAACGTCGTGCGCTTCCGCTGCCGAATGTCTCAGCAACCTGTGCACCGACGGCGTCTGCTGCACGAGCGGCCCCTGCGGCAGCTGCCGCTCGTGTGCCGCCGTCCCGGGGACGGGGATGTGCGCCCCGGTCGGCCTCGTCAAGGACCCTGCCGGCATTTGCACCGACCAGGGCGCCGCCAGCTGCGGCACGACCAGCTTCTGCGACGGCGCCGGCCACTGCGCCGACTATGGCGTCGGCACCTCCTGCGCATCGGCGGGGTGCAACGCGACGACCCTCAACGGGGCAGCGGCCTGCGACGGCGCCGGCCACTGCACCCCCGCCTCGATGACCGACTGCACCCCCTATGCCTGCGTGAGCGCCGCCTGCAACACTGGCTGCACCCTGTCCACCGACTGCGCCACCGGTTATGCGTGTGTGCCGAGCCCGGACGGCGGCCCCGGGACCTGCGTCCCAGCGGGGTGATCATTTGCGTGTGACGGGGCGCTGATCGGCCTGGCGCGGCACGACGCCACAATCGCTTTTCGAATCGGCCGGTTGGGCCAATTCCGCCGCTTGGTTTCGACTTGGCACCCGTGCTAGGGTGTGCGCCTCCCCTAGACCGTCGGCCTGTCGCTTCGCCGCAATTGGGGTTCTCGCGCATGCCCACCGTCCGCGAATACGAAGCCGCCCTGCAAAGGAATCCGGCAGACACCGAAGCGTTCGTCGCGCTGCGGAAGGCCTACCGTCAGGCCCAGAAGCACGACCGGCTGGTCACCCTCTACGAGACGCGCGCGCAGGCGATCGAGGACAACGCCAAGGCCGGCGAGCTGTTCTACCTGGCCGCCGAGCTGCGGATCGATCAGCTGGGCGACGCCGAAGGGGCCGAGGCCGACCTGGTCAACGCTGTCGACCGGGATCCAGGACACATCCGGGCGGCCGCCCGCCTCAAGGACATTTACCGCGAGCAGGGGCGCACCGCTGACTACATGACGATGCTGGAGATGGAGGCGGCCGCCGTGGCGCGCACCCGCGATCCCGCCCGCATCGCCGAGCTGGAAGCGGAGATGGGGCAGCTCTTCCTCAACCACTTCGCCAAGCTGGAGCGGGCGGTCCGCAACCCGCAGCGGGCCGGGAAGCTGGCCCCCGAGCACCTCAAATCAATCGAGTCGGCGCGCAAGATCTATCGCGCGCTGGGCGACTTCCGCGCGGTGGTCCGCCTTTACGAGCTGGAGCTGGAAGGGACCACCGACGCCCGCCGTCGGGCCGATCTCTTGCTGGGCCTCGGACGGGTCCTCGGCGAGAAGCTGGAGGAGCTGGACGCGGCGGCGCAGCGCCTCTCCGAAGCGGTGCGCATCCGCCCGCGCGACGAAAAGGCGCTGGAGCTCCTGGCGGGCGTCTACGCCAACCCGAACTGGATCGGCGCCGACGGCATCGAACGGGCGGCGGCGATCTATTTCCAGGTCGGGCGCCGGCGGCAGGAGGCGGGCGACATCGAGAACGCCATCGCCTCCCTGCGCAAGGCGCTGCAGGCGGTCCCCGGGCACGCCGAGTCGTCGGAGCTGCTCGAGCGCGTCTACTACGATGCGCGTCGGTTCCAGGAGCTCGACCGCTATTACCGCGAGCGCATCTCGGTGGCGGCGGCCGAATCGGAGCGGGTCGACTTCCTTTATAAGCGGGCGCAGCTGGCCGAGGGGGAGCTGGGCGACCGGGCGGAGGCGCAGCGGATCTACAACGAGATCTCGCTGATCGAGCCGCCGGGCGGACCCGCCTCCGAGAAGCTGGTCGAGCTCTATCTGGAGGGGCACGACTACGCCAAGCTGGCGGAGCTGCGCGAACGGCAGCTGGGCGCCGTCGCCGATCCCACCACCCGCGCGCGGATCATGCTGGAGCTGGCGGCACTTTACCGGGACCGCCTGGGCGACGCCGATCAGGCGGCGGTCTATCTGCACGCCGTGCTGGAGCTCGAGCCTGAAAACCAGATCGCGCTCGCCGCCTACGCCGAGCACTTTCGCGAGAAGGGGGACTGGGCGGCGCTGGCCGATCTGCTCGAGTTTTCTTACGAGCGGGCGCGCGTCGCCGGGGCCCCCCTCGAGGAGCTGCTGCCGCGACTCGAGGAGATCGCCTCGGTCACCGAGAAGCAGCTCGGCGATCCCGAGCGGGCGCTGGCGGCCTGGCAGCGCGCGGAGGAGATCGCGCCCACCTTCGCCCGCGCGCGCGAGTCGCAGCGCCGGATCCTCCTCAAGGCCAAGAGCTGGGATCGGCTGGCGGCGCTGCTCGAGCGCGAGGCGGCCGCGCAGAGCGACCCGAACGCGCGGATGGACATCCTGCGCCGGGTGGCCCAGCTCCACCGGGAGAAGCTGGGGAACGCCAAGCGCGCCATCGACGTCTACCGGGAGATCCTGCGCGCCGATCCGCACGACGCGGTCTCGATGCGCGCCCTGGTCGAAATTTACGAGCGCGAAGGGGACTTCGCCGGCCTGGCGAACGCGCTGCGCGAGCAGATCGAGCTCACCAGCTCCAAGCAGGAGCGGGTCGGCCTGCTCCGCCGGGTGCTGGTGATCTACGACGAGCGGACCGGGGATCTCGTCCAGGGGCAGTGGGCCGCCAACGAGATCCTGCAGGCGGTCCCGGGCGATCGCGACACCCTCACCCGCCTGGAACGGATCCTGGAGCGCGCCGGGCAGCCGGCCGACCTGGTGCGCGTGCTGGAGCTGCACGCCCACCACGCCGCCAATCCGGACGAAAAGCTGCAGCTCTACCGCCGGATCGCGGAGATCCTCTACAGCAAGCTGCAGGACCCGACCGGCGCGGCGACGCGGCTCGAGGAGGTCGTCCGCCTCGACCCCGACGACGCCAAGGCGCTGGCCGGCCTGGAACAGATCTACACGGCGCTGGGACGTCACGAGGACCTGGCGCGGGTGCTCGACATGGAGGTCGAGCGGGTCATCGCCGACGCGGCGGCGCAGGCGGAGTATCTGCGGCAGCTGGCGCGCCTGGTCGAAGGGTCGCTCGGCAACATCGCGCGCGCGCGGAAGGCCTGGGAGCAGCTGTCAGATCTGTTGCCGACCGACACCGAGGCGCTGGAGGCGCTGTCGCGGCTCTACACCGCCGAGAAGGACTGGCCGATGCTGGTCCGGATCCTCGAGCGGCAGGCGCCGCTGGCCACGGAGCCGGGGCGGGCCGTGGAGCTGGCGCTCGAGCGCGCGCAGATCTTCGACGAGAAGCTGCGCGACGTCGACGCCGCCGCCGAGGCGCTGGAGCGCCTCATCGCCGAGATCGACCCGCGCAACGTGGTGGCGCACGCCCGCCTGCGCGCCTACTACGAGCAGGACGACGACTGGGCGAAGGTGGTCAAGATCGCCGAGCGGCAGCTGGGCCTGACCGACGACCGCGCCGAGCGGGTGCGGCGGTCGATGGAGCTGGCGGCGCTCATCCGCGACAAGCTGGGGGACGACCGCAAGGCCATCGCCATCTACGAGCGGGTGCTGGAGCTCGACCCCGACGATCTGCAGGCGCTGCAGGCGGTCGCCGGGCTCTACGGCAAGACCGGGAACTACCAGCGGCTGGCCTACGCCGACGAGAAGCTGCTCGAGCGGGCGGAGGATCCGGAGGCGCGGCGAACGCTGCTGCTCCAGATCGCCGACATCTACGAGACGCACCTCGACGACCCGGGGCGCGGGTTCGAATGGTACCGGCGCGCCTATCTGGAGAGCCCCTCCGCGGAGAACCTGCAGCTCGTCGATCAGGCGGCGGAGCGGCACGGACTCTTCGACGAGCTCATCCAGATCTACGAAGGGGCGCGCGAGCGTGCCTTCGAGCCGTTCGAGCAGCTGGCGGCCTCGCTCAAGATCGCGCTCATCTGCGAGGAGAAGCTGAACGATCCGGGGCGCGCCTTCCAGACGCTGGTCGACGCGCTGCCGACCGATCCGGCCGGCGACGAGCTCCTGCACAACCTGGAGCGGCTGGCGGAGCGCACCGGCGACTGGAAGCGCCTGCTGGACGTCTACGCGCAGGTGGCGCGGGCGCGCACCGAGACCGAGGAGCGGGTCGAGCTCCTGCGGCTGCGGGCCGAGGTGCGTGAGAAGCGGATGGGCGATCCCTCGGCGGCGCTCGACGAGACGCTGCGGAGCTTTGCCATCGAGCCGCGCAACCACAAGACACAAGAGGAGATCCTCCGCCTCGCGCGCGTGACTGGCCGCTGGGAAGAGGCGATCAAGGTGCAGGGTCACCTGTTCGCGCTGGCCGAGGAGCTGCCCGAGAAGCTGTCGGTGGCGCGCAACGCCGCCCACCTGGTGGAGTACGAGGTCAAGGATCTCGTCCGCGCCTTCCGCGCCTACCTGAACGCCTTCCGGCTGGCGCCCGACGACGAAGAGATCGTCGCCCACCTCTGGCGGCTGGCGACCAACATCGGCCGCTACCAAAGCAGCGACGACTCCGCCGCCGTGGTGAGCGAGGCCG
>Ga0210383_10003941_pt1 | contig 13204 bp, 13 predicted proteins | sample IncBWC14OmetaG_FD_160072 | JGI IMG/M metagenome (GOLD analysis project Ga0210383, IMG submission 160072) | Forest soil microbial communities from Barre Woods Harvard Forest LTER site, Petersham, Massachusetts, United States - Inc-BW-C-14-O ...
TACACGCGCTGGGAGCGGCTACAGCGACGATTTTTCGTCCACAGATGTACCCTGCTCTGGCGGAAGCGCTGGATCGTCGTGAGTTTTGAGCAATCGTTCTAGACGAGGCCGGGGCGTGATGGCAGGAAGGCCCGTGGCACTCCAATTGTTCAATGCCTGGTACATCACGGAGCGGCCGGGGAGCGAAATTTCCGGCACTTCACATTTCACCGTTGCGTTTACGATGGCGATCGAGGACGGGTACGGAGGCGACTTGAGTTCGTTGCCGTCCTTGGCCGCACGGGCCAAAGTCGAAGGATCATACTGAAATGTCGGAAAATCCTTAATGATTTCGATATCTCGTTCCGGATCAACGCGCGAACTCAGCGCCCAGTTGATCGTCTCTTGATCGCGCACATCGATGTCCTCATCGACCAGGTAAATAAACTTCTGTCCGAGATTGAATTTTGCCAGGGCGCGGCCAATCTCAGCGCTCTCGGCGACATGCACTTTTTCAATTTGCGCAATGAGAATCGCTAAACTGGCGCTGCCACGCGCGATGGCGAGATTGGAAATTCCCTTCATGCCCAGCTTTCGCGTGATGTAATGCCAGAGCGGGCCGAGAAATCCCATCTCCATAACCAGGTGGCCATCCGAAGGTGGCATTTGCTGGACGTATCCGTGGTGGATGGGCTTCGAGCGATGGTAAATGGCGGTGATATCGACAACGGGCCGTGGCGAGGATTCATTTACATAGCCCAACACTTCTCCGAAAGGACCTTCTGTCCGCTCCGCGCCCGGGCGCAGAAAGCCTTCAATCACGCACTCTGCATGCGCGGGAACGAGCAGATCGACGGTTCTGCCGCGCACCACCTCCACGGGAGCTCCGGCGAGCCCTCCGGCAATGTCCATTTCATCGACGCCATAGGCCGTCTTGGCTGCGGCGGCGAAGCTTACAACTGGTGGCGCTCCAATCACTGCAACCACGGGCATCGGTTGCTTGCGCTTGGAATATTTTGAATGGTGGATTGCGCCGTGCTGCAATTTGCCCGCGAACGATAGACCCGCATGGGTTTCGTCGTGCACTTGCATCCTATAGATGCCGACATTCTGTATGCCGCTATCCGGATCTTTCGTAATGACACTCGCGGCGGAAAGATAGGCACCGCCATCGCGTCCCGGAGTCCACACCGGCGCGGGCAAATTCAGTAAGTTGATGTTCGAACCCGTGTGGATCACCTCGCAAACCGGGCCGTTCGCAACCTCGAGTGGCTTGTGTTGATGATCGAGAGCGTCGGCCCAGGCTTGCAGCAAATCTTCAGGCGCAACGCCGAGCGCGGCTCCGTACATGGTGGGGGTGGAGAAGAGGTTGACGGCGACAGGCGTGGATTGATTTCTGACGTTTTCGAAGAGAAGCGCGTAGGAATCCTGCTCGGGGGTGGACTCCAGCGCCCAGCGCGCGAGGCATGCGAGCTCCCAATCTTTTTCGACAGGTTTTGAGATTCGGCGCAACTTGCCGAGCTGTTCGAGGTGCGCAAGATACGACCCCAAATCCCGAAACGGCGCTGCTGGCGAAGTCATTAAGAAAACCTCATTCCCACGTTGCGCTATCGATACTTAGCGAGACTCACTCTAAGCCTATTCGGCAGGCTTAACCCACTTCTTGCTTTCAGGATCGTACATCTTGATCAGCTTCGCGGGGTTTCCCGCCATGATGCTGTACGGTGGAACGCTCCTGGTGACCACGCAATTCGCACCAATTACACTGTTGCGGCCGATCGTGACTTGGCCAGAGCCGCATAGCACCACAGCGCCGTAGCCCAACCAGCAGTTTTTTTCGATCCTGATTTTGCCGCCGGGCGTCACACCCTGTACAGTGATCGGTTGCGATACATCAGAAAACTCGTGGTTATGATCCATGATCAAAACCGCTGGTGCGAACAGGACGTCTTCTTCCAGCACGATCTGATTTTTCGCCGAGATCATCGAGCGACGACCAATGCCGCAGCGTTTGCCCAAAACAATCTTTGGTTCCGGCCCACTTGGACCTGGAACAACATTTAACCAAACGTGTGGTGCAAGATAAACATTGTCCGATATGGCGATATCAGCAGCGATGGAACGCAGGATTTCGCACGAGTGAGTGATCGAGACACCCTTGCCAAACTGGCGAAACGGGTAGGTCAGCCGAAGCCAACGAGTGAATAGCCAGGTACACAGGCGCGGGAAAAACTGAAGGGGATCTTCCATGTTCTGCAATTTAGCATTCCTTGGGGGTCACAAGGAGAAATGTCTCACGCACTGTCGCCAAAAGTGCCTTTACCCGTGATTCTGCGATGACCGGCAAAGTGGCACACAAAAACTCAACGCGCGTTTGGCTTTCGGGAAGAATTTGTACCGCGGGGATACGATTGATCGGATGATGAAGATTTGTTAGACCGCGCTAGCCGTGGAGGGAGCGTTGCCCGTTTGTTTCTCAGCCTTGCAGGGCGTGGGTGCAGGATCCACTCCGGACCAGGTCACAAAGTTGTGACCGAAAATGGTCATAAATCTGGCAAAGCCCAGACGCCGGAAGGGAGTCATGGTGAAGGACGCCAACTGCGCATCGTTCCACTCCGCGGTGTCGCCAAACGCGCGCGTTCTTCCCTCGGCCGCCATGGTTTGCAGGATGTAGGCGATCAGGAGCAAGTGGATGGCGCGGCCGCGAAACTTCGGAAACGCGTAGAAATCGAAGAGTTGTACGTCATTCTCGCCGACGGGGAAAAAATAAGGGGCGATCGTGTGGCCCAGCACAGTCCAACCGTATCCCGCCAACTTGTCTCCCGAGCGGATCATCCAAAGCATCGCTCCCCGCTCGAAGCGGTCCTGGATATTGCGGTGCGCCTGCTTTGGATTCCAGAAACTTGTCAGCTCTTTCAAATCCTCTGCGTTGAGCTGGGTGTAGTTTGTCAGCCGCTCTACGTGGAGCGAAGAAGGAAGTTCCGCTACGACTTGCATCTGCTTCGTCAGGTCGCAGTAAAACACGACCTGGCGATTAGCAAACAGCGCGCGTCGAGCCGCGAGTTTTCCCCGCCGCAAAGTTGCAAGCAGGCCGTGACGAGAATAATAAGCAATGAGGCGGTTTGCGTATCTCAAGATAGCCATATCCATGCACGCTGGAAATGCTCAGACATTAAACCTGATTACACTATTGTGATGCGAAGATTCTGCGCGGGGAGCCGATTTATAACACAGTTTCTACAAGAGTGACAGCCGAAAAAGTTACTCCATCGGGTACCTTGCTAACTTCAAATAGGGGTTCCCTGCATGATGGCCAACCGAAGCAGGTCGTCCACGGTGGAGCAACTTACAATCTGGACCGGCGAGATCTGGACGCCGTTCTGACCCTCGGCCAGCGCCACAAAACTAATGAGAGCGGTAGAGTCCCAGTTCTCCAGCTCGTCCAGTCGCTCGTGACCGCGAAGCGTGCCCGGGCGTAGACCGAGAATTTTGTCGACTTCCAGAAGCAAGTTTTGACTCGTCATTGGCATAGGTTCAGCTAGCCTCAGATAACTTTAAGGACCCGGCGCGGGTCGAGCAATAGGCCAGGAATACTAGTGTGCTGTAGCACCGGAATACCAGTATTTCTAAAGATTAGCAATTAATATGCCGCAGTTTTCCACAGGCGGAAGCATGCCGCAACCTTTGGCGCCGGTAAGCCTATGATTCTAGGCAATATATATAATCACGGCGTTTTTTGCACAAGAACGCTCCAACGTGTAAATAGTGAAGGAAAACTTCTGCTCTTTTCCGTAGGACTACCGGCCTACTCAAAAAGAGGTCATCGTCGTCGGAGGGCGTACTCACTGCTTGGTGGCGTAGCGCTCCAGGAACTCCATCAACAGCCTTTTTCGGGAAATTGCCCAGGCAATGCGGCGGCCGCCAAAGGCAACGGCTGGGACAGGGGGACGAATCACGATGTTTTTTACGGACTTGCAGAACGCGAGGTGCGATTCCAGATCGTCCACCTCATAACACAAATGATGAAGCCCGCCGCCTCGTTCCAAGAAGCGCGAAACCGGCGAATCCCGGCCTCCCGGTTCCACCAATTCAATCATGGGATGATTGCCGTTCGCACCCTGCAAAAAGCTCACGCAGACTTTTTGAACCGGGTCGAAAATTATCTTCCCGTCCCACGTGCCACCCACAGATTCCGCAAAGGAAGGTGCGCTCTGCTGGATGGAAGCTACAACAAAGCCAACGTGGTGCAATTTGGGTTGACTGGGCAGGCAGGGATTTGCGGCTGGCTCGTTACTCATGCGAGCCTACCGCAACTTTGGCATCTTCACTCTGCGCAGGCTTTGCCGCCGGCGTCTGCTCGGGAGCCCCACCGTTGACCCAACTGATGATCATCTTCCCCGGAAGCTTAAAGGTCCGGACCAGCCCCAACCGGCGAAACGGGGTCATCTTGAAAGAGGACAACTGTGCACGGTTCCATTCCGCAGTATCAGCAAAGGCGCGCGTCGCACCTTCTGCCGCTAAAGCACGCAATATATGAAAGGTTAAAACCCAGTGAAGAGCGCGTCCGCGAAATTTTGGCAGCACGGAAAAATCGAAGAGCTGCACATCGTCCGGCCCTAGAGGAAAGTAATAACGAGCAATCGTGCATCCCCGGATCGTCCAGCCGTATCCGGCCAGGTTGCCGGCGGACTTGATGAGCCACAGGGAAGCGCCCTTTTCGAAGCGCTCCGCGATATTCCGCTGCGCCTGCTTCGGATTCCACAAGCTGGCGATCTCCTGCAAATCCTGAGGATCGAATTCATGCTCGCTTCTGAGACGCTGAAACTTGAGTGAGCTGGACAGTTTCGTGCTCCGCGGAGTCAATTCCGTTAAATCGCAATAAAGGACGACCATGCGATTGGCGAAAAGTGCTCGGTTGGTACCTACGACGGCGCGGCGAATGGTCGCCGCAAAACCGTGGCGAGAATAATACGCGTTCAGCCGGTCGATGGAGTCGGAGATGCCCATGGTGATGGTTGCTTTATGACCTCAAGGTTTCGGTACAAAATCCGAGACAGTGGCTCTGCGGATATGGCGAGTTCTGGCGAAATACGCCGGGGTGACAGGAAAGGACCACCGCGCTTGGCCGTCAGCGGTTTCGCTGGCGATAGTAAAGCCGAGGCTGGCGTAGTGATTGGCGACCATTCCGTTTTTCTTTGACGGAATGTACATGCCCACGATTTCATGTATGCCACGCGCCTGGCATTGCTCGACAAGAGCGTCAAACATGGCGAGTTCCATCTCGCGATTCAGAACGCGGCAACTCATCAGCCATATGTCGAGCTCCACGCTTCGATCCAGAACACGGCCGATGAGGACAGACACCAGGCCGTTGTCACCAAAGCGGTCAACCAGTCGACCCCAGAGCGTGATAAACCCCCGGTCCTGGCTCATCGATTCTACTTCCGCAATCGTGTACCTGCGGGTGGTAAGGTTGAATTGATTGGTCTTATTAATTAACTGCGTGATGCGGTCCTGATAGACGGGAGTGAACGGCGCAATCTCCGCGGTCATTTCTAGCGAGGCGAGGAATTCTCCGTAATCCTGAAAGCCAGACTGAAATGTGTTGCGCTGCGCATTCGAATTGTAGAAGGCCGCGCGATTGACGTCGTCCTGAACCAACTTGTCCACTTCGAAGTAGCGCTCCTGCTCCAGCACTTCCGCGAAGCGAGAAACGTCCGAGCCCACTTCGGGCACGGCTACTTCGGGCAGTTGATCCGAGACGAGAGCTCTCTCGGCAGGGTTGTCGTCGACAAATACGATGCTGTCCAGGCCAATATTTAATTCCGCGGCAATCTGGCGGATATTTCCGGGCTTTGGATCCCAATTGGCTTTGAAAACGCTGAAATCCTCGAGCTTAAGAATGCTGTCCGGATGCGTGAAGCCTTCTTTCGCGTTTGCTTCATCGTTTTTCGAACAGATGGCCAGAATCACGCCGCGGCGCTGCAAATTCTGCACGTAATGCTGGAAATCCAGGAAGGCTTCACCCATGGCGTGGTCGCGGCCGAGAATCAGGTTTTGTACGCCATCGTCACCAATGACGCCACCCCAAACGGTATTGTCCAAATCGAGCACGAGACACTTTTTGGAGCGGCCGTAAACCGATTTAAGGATTCCGGCGACGTTGTGGGCGAAGGCAATGGTTGCCGTCGGGCTCAGCGCCATATGAAAGTTGTACCAATAGCTCGGCGTAAACCAATTCGCGAGCCCTACCTGTGCAGAAAGATAGAGAATGTCGTTGATCAAAAAGCGCGAGTGCGTGCGCGCGTATTTTGCGAACTCCGCGTTTAGCCTCATCAGGAAGTTCACTCGGCCAAACGGCTGAGAAGCTTCCAGATTCCCTATCGGCCGCAGATTGGGCAGATCGAAGTTGTTCTGGATAATCAGCGCTCCCAACTGGGTGTGGATTTTTTCCCAGATAGACTCAAAGCGGTCCATTTCGCGCCGGACGTGTTGTTCAACATCGGCTTCGGAGCCCAGCAATTCAGGAAATTCCGATACATTGCGCCAAGTCGAATGAATTAGAACAATCTCAGGTTTGAACTTCCATAACTCCGGGTTCTCGAAAAGCACATCCTCGCGATAGCGGTTGTATCCCGATTCATGAAAAGTGGCCTGGATTCCCTGCGCCAGCAGGAACAGATCCAGCATGCTTTTAACTTCGGCTGTCGTTGAACCACCCAGAATTGCAACACGCGTCTGTAGGAGATTTGGCTGTAGTAACAGCTCCTTGCGAAGAGACTGCCGCTTGCGCAGGATGGTTGCCACGTCAATCGGATAACGAAACGCTTTCGGGATACCGGGTTGTAGGCTCTTGGACTCTGACGTCATGCAATTCCCCATCACGGGACACCCGCAGCGTTACGCAGCGGTGAAGGAATTTGATTGGTGGGTTGGTGTAAGGTTTTTATCACAATGGCACCGGACGGTCGCTTATCTTTATGCGTTCTAAGGAGATGCACGCTTACGCGGCATTCCCGTCCACTTGAGCGAGGCGCAGGAGGTCGGCAACGGTCGAACAATCGACGACTTCTTCGGGAGCGATCGAAACATTGTTGCTGCTTTCCGCAAGCGCGATCAGACTGATGAGGGCTGTAGAATCCCAGTTCTCCAAATCCTCGAGTTTTTCATTGCCCCGAAGCGTTCCCGGTTGTAGTCCAAGAATCTCATCCATTTGCAGAAGAAACTCGTCGCGTTTCATCAACCCGCTACCTCGCACAATGCTTGAATTTTTTCGTAACGTAACTCACGACCGCCGCAATAGGAATGTTTCCCCCGATGTAGCAGGAAAGTTCCCAATGGTTTCGCAGTCCTGGTGCGTCCTGGCTCGGAGTTCGCACAGCTCTGAGCACGGAGCAAATTGTGCCTGGTGGACAAAAGCATCAATCTAGGCGGATCACCGTCACAAACAACCGTTCGTTTCTCCAAACCAACGCCATACACTGCCCCATCAGTGCTTCCAAGTATCACCGAGGAAACAGACTGCATGCAATACATTGATAGTTGCAAAGATGAGTAAGAAATACATCTCTTGAACATCGCTGGCACTATTCCTTCTTGCCTCCGCCGCTCGATACCAGTGCGTGCATACAGGCACTGCTCACGCGCACGCGCTTATCATCGTCTGCCGTGGCTGAGGATCGGAACACCCGGGAAGTGATTCCCCACAGGTAGCGAAACAAGCTCCTGAAAAACAAGATCGTCCCTATCCCAAACCGTCCCAGCGGCCCATGATGCTTTGCCCAGTAGTGCATAACGGCGCGCTGTTGCTCTACCGCAAAGCGAACTGGATCATTCGCTGAGCTTCCGCCGCGATAGTGAATGGCCTGCGGCTCTGGGTAGAAAACTACGCGCCACCCGGAATCCCAGCATCTTTTGCACCAATCGACGTCCTCGGCATACATGAAGAAATCCTCATCGAGCAATCCGGCGTCCTCTAACGCTGCCCTGCGGACCATCCAGAAACAGCCGACAAGGACGTCGACATCCATCTCCCGATCGTGGGGGAAAAAGGTCATGTGCTCGTTAGCGAAGAATCTGCTTTTCCCGAATATCCTGGCGAGCCCGCTGGCCTGACAGAAATTGTTCCAAAGAGTGGGGAACCGGCGACAAGTACCCTGTAGAGTCATGTCCCGGTTCAACACTTTCGGGCCGACGTTGCCCACATCAGGATGTTTATCGAGATAGTCCGCCAGGAGATCCAGGCAGTTGCCCAAGACTTTCGCGTCGGAATTGATCAAACTGACATACCGGCCCGAACTTTCCCGGATTCCCATATTATTTGCCGTCGCAAAGCCAAGATTTTGTTCACTCTTGATCAGGCGGGCCTGCGGGAAATTGGCTTCCACCATTTCCGGCGAGCCGTCTGAGGACGCGTTATCCACGACGATTATTTCCGTTGTGTGCCTGCCAGGCGACTCGGTCAGCGCTGTGAGACACTCCTCCAGATAACTCTTTGCATTCCAGCTGACAATGACGACGGAAATGTCGAGACGAGCTGGCGGTAATGCAATTTGTTGCTGCTTTCCGCGGTTCAAAGTACTTGTTCCTCTCTGGACGGGATCGCGTCAGGTTTGCCCGTGGCGCGACTGAAAACTTTTCCAACCTTCACGGAGCGCGTGACCTGTCTTCACCAGCGCCATGCTCATTTTGCTGTCGCAAGTGGTCAGGGAGTTGATATGGGACAGATCTTCGCCGGAAAAACCGCTCTTGAAGTGATATACGCCCGGGTTCGCCTCGGGGTCGATACCGCCTAGATCGTAATAGTGGACGCCTTTTTCCTTTAGCCATTGCATCAGCGTCCAATGCAGAAGATAAGCCGCTTTCAGCTTCATCCCCTGTTCGTTGGTGGCTCCGAGCAAATAAATCGCGGAATTCCCTATCGCGGAACAAACGACTCCGGCGACAGGCTTGCCTTCCTGCAAACAGAGTATTATGCGCATCCGCTGATTTTCAGGCAGGCTTTGCTGGATACGGCCAAACTCTTCGATGCTCACAGTGGTTTTGAACTTTTTGCGCTCCCACATCTGCACATAGAGCTCAGAGAAGGACTTGTACAGTTCAGCGGATGTTCCCGCGACGATATTCAGATTGTTTTTTTCCGCGCCGGTTAGTTGATTCCGCCATTTTCTATCGAGCTTCTTGCGCAATTCCTCGAGCGGCGGCGCCAAGTCAACAACCAGCGTCCTGTAATTCTCAGAATTGAGCTGGTGCGTGCAATCGTAGCCAGAGAAAGCCAATTGAAACGCCTGCGCCCTAGGGGAGCCAGCGAAAGCATTCGGCAAAATCTCCAGGTACAAGCCTCGTTTCCGGCAATATTCTTCGCGAAGTTCATTCGCAAGAATTTCCAAAACTTGCAGATCGAAATCTTTTCCCCGAAGTTCACACAGAGGGCCCCAACGCAAATAGGCCACTCCCATTCGAAGACCGGCGGGGCGAATGATCCGCAACTGTGCCAGGCCCAGGGGTTCTTCGTTTCGCTTCAGTACCAAATGGCTGAGGTTGCGCGATCCCCAGCGGATAGAGCCATAGGCCCACGTCTGATAAATATTCGCGTCGGCGAATTGATCCAGCAGGTCGGGCCAGCCCGGCTCGGTAACACGATCGATTTCAACTTTGTATTCAGTCATTTTCAGTTCGCAACGACTAGCGCTCAATGTTTCTCACGGCGTCTCGTGCAAAGGGTTGCCAGCAGTATGCCCCGGCTATCTTCAAGCGGAATTCCACCCACCAGTCCCAGGGATCAACGGAGACGCGCCCAACAACGTAATCGTCTGTGGAGGCAGAAACAAGTTCAGGTTCCGTAGTAAACACGCGTCGATATCCCGCGTCTTTGCATTGACGCAGGAGTGCGTCGTTATACGCCCCATGGGGGAAGCTAAATAAGGGGATGGGCCGTCGCAACAACGTTTCCAGCTTTTGCCGTGATAACTTGAGTTCGATGGCTGCGGACTCCAGGCTGACCGTCGTAAGGTCCGGATGTGTCAACGTGTGGGATCCCACGGTAATCAGATCGGGAAGCTTGCCGAGTGCTTCTTCCGACATAATCCGTTCGTCCGGACCGTAATATCCTTCGGCCCAACCCGGTTTGCTCCCCAACACGTCCGTGACGACAAAAACAGTTGCGGGGATTTTCAAGCCTTCCAACACGGGGACGGCATTTTCTGAAAAGTTCTGCAAGGCATCGTCAAAAGTGATCACCACCGAGTTTGCCTTTGCCGGCAAATCATCAATTCGACGGATATCGATTGCCTTCATCCCGCCCGCGAGCAGGCGCATCTGTTGCGCAAACCGCTCCTGATATTTGGCAGGAACGCTGTGGTAGTACAACACCACACAGGTTCCATCGTGATGCCCGAACAGCAAACGGCCGATTCGTTTCCAGGCAAAGTACAGAAGGCTGATGCCCAGCTTGATGACGCGCGTTGCAGAACGGCTGACGGAGGGCTTGGCGACTTCCGGAGTTACACTCACTAAGCGGCTCTCCCGATCCTGATCCGATGAAAATGTAGCATATGGAAGTTCTGAGGCCGCGAGTTCCGGACAATGCCGTTCTTTAAAGTTAGCGTTGTTCTGCTAGATAGTTGCAAAGCCAGTTCTAAAGTTCTATCGAGCAATTCCCGGTACGGCCAGCTCAATTCGTGATTATTTCCAGATGGATTCCTGGCCAAGCAAACGATTCAGTTGTTGACGGCGAATAAATTGCATCACCTGTGGACTGACCACGCGTGCCGTGCCATCCACGTAGCAACGAACAAAACCATAACTCAAGCCCAGCGCTTCCAGGCCGTAAGGCCGCTTGAAAATCCTGCGCGCGCACTTGCCCACAAAAAACAGCGGGTGATAGCCGACCAGGTAGTCGGCTTTTCCATCCTTGACCAAGCCTTGCCATTTGCCCCAGGAAGAACCGGTGACGCGATGATGGGTGAGATGCAGGTCAGCGAATGTTTTGGTGGTCCAGCCCTTCATGTTGGCGGTAACTTCGTCGACGGTATCCCAGCCAAGGCCACGGACCAATCCGCCAAGTTGTTCCCAACATTGACGGCGGTAAATCTTTGTCGCGCCGCGCACGTGGAAGGCCGCGCACTTTTCGAGTTTTAGCTCGCCGCCAATTTTGTTGTAGATGGTTCCACCGGCAATGCCGAGTTTCGAGTTTTCCTGAAAGCGGCGGAAGCAGGCTTCGAAATAGTCGGACGCAAACGTGACGTCGCCATCAAGATTGACCAGGAAATCCCAGGTCTTACAATGCAAGAGTTGCAACCCATCTAAGAATGCTTCGACGCCCCCACCGGTGGTGCGGAATCCCCGGTCCGGACGGTGCAGCGCGCGGATCCAGGAGTATTTCGCTGCGTACTCGTCGATGATCTGGCCGGTGCGATCCTTGGATCCGTCGTTAATGATGATCCATTCGGTTGGTTGGATCGTTTGCGCCACGACGCATTCGATCGTGGCTGCAAGAAACTTCTCTTCATCCCGGGTTGGTGTGAGGATGCAGTACTTCACGTTGATTGGAGTCATCGCCACCCGGCCGCTGCCGAACGGTTAAAAACAAAGAGAGGCTTTTGGACATTTGGCATCTACGAGGAAGTCCGCGAAGGAATGCGTTTCTGAAATTGTGTCACAGGCGCTGGTTTCTCGACTGGCTTTCGCCAAGGGATATGCACAGGGACCGGCGGGGCAACTTCCACCGTGGAAGCCTGCGGAACACGAACGCCGAGGTAATCGGCCGTCAATGCCACGACGATGGCTAGCAACGCGTACCACGCGACGACGGCCTGGTCGAAGTACGCAATTCCGAAGTACGCCGTGCACTGCGCAAACATCATCGCGCCAATGCACCAATACATGAATTGCTTGCGATTATCGTTCTCGAAGGCCGCTCGCGCCTTGCCAATCCCCTGGAACACGCGCCATATGAGGAAGAACAGCAAAAGCAATGCAAGGAATCCGCCGCCTTCAGCCGTATTTACATAATAGTTGCAGGTATCCCACATGTCCCAACCCCAATTGACATTGTCATTGGTGCCGATGAGCCACCAGTCCCAGAAGTGGCGGATACACTGGTCCACGAGCATGTAACGGTGATTGGCGGAATTACCGCCAACGAGGTCGATGTGATCGATCAGAGCCCACACCGGGCCCTTCATGATGATGTGGAGAAAAATCAGCATGGCCACGGTGCCCCACTGCACCCAGCGCATGTGACGCCGCAGAGGCCAAAATCCAAACGCGGCGATGCCTGCTACATACGCCATGATGGGGGTGCTGGAGGCCGACGTAACCGTCATGATGGTGGCGGAAAAGAAGCAAAAAATTGCGAGCAGTTTTCCTTCGCCGCCCTTCAACCACAGCCACAGACTCAACGGCAACATCACGGCGCCGTAGGAACCTGCAATCAGGGCATGCGCGAAGAAAGCCTGGGAACGTATCCGCCCTTCTCGCAGAACGGGATCAATCGGCACGCCACCGAGGTAACCAAAAAAGTTCTTGGCTGCTAATTGCTCGATGGTCATGAATATCGCGCCCAAGCAGGCAACGATCACCAATGCCTTGATAGCGCGAGTAACGTCCTCCTCATTCCGAATCAGGAAACGCAACAGAAAATAAATACAGAATGTATCGAACAGCACGCCCACGCGATTCGTGAAGGCGGCCATTTCCTGGTTCAGCAAGACAAAGGTGATTCCGCTGACTACGGTGAAGTAGATAAAGGCCCTGTCGATCGGTTGCAAGCCACCGATCAACGGCTTTTGCTTGCGAACAATGATCCATTCCCAGAATAAGCGGACCATGCCGAACATGGTCAGGAAGCGGAGCATCTGCAGGTGCACATTACCGATCAGGATGACCTGAGCATAAGGGATGAGAAGCGCCGCCAACAGGAAGGCATAGATTACATGTCGTTTGGGCAGCACTAGAATCAGAATGCCGGCGAACAGCATCAGGCAGATGGAAATGATGCTGGCGGGATCGCCGCCCTGACCGCCAAATTTTAGATTTTCCGGAATCATGACACTTTATTCGAAACCAGGCAGGAGCCGCTCCTGCCAGCAATTCCTAATTCTACCGCAGTCAATTCAAATGTTGCTTTGATCTTCAAGCCGATTCACCGATGCGTTTCACGCAAACCGGAGCTTAGGCGCTGCGAAACCTGCGCGGCACCAGGGCATGAAGAAGCGCGCTTTTT
>Ga0210383_10003942_pt1 | contig 13202 bp, 11 predicted proteins | sample IncBWC14OmetaG_FD_160072 | JGI IMG/M metagenome (GOLD analysis project Ga0210383, IMG submission 160072) | Forest soil microbial communities from Barre Woods Harvard Forest LTER site, Petersham, Massachusetts, United States - Inc-BW-C-14-O ...
ATGATGGTGCCGACCACAATCGCTCCCGCGTGACTTACTCCGAGATCGCGGGCGAGTTCGGGACGTGGTTTTGCGGTTTGGGTGTTTGTCGGCATTCGGCGTTGGCAGTATAAGCGAAAATCTTGAGTTCGCAGAGGTCGCGGAGGCCTCGTAGAGATCGCTGAGAGACCAGGCCTCTGCGATTTAAGATGTTGCTTTTGCTGGCCGGAGCGCGAAACTCGCCGCGTAACCTACCGCGAATGTCACTACCGTTCCAATTGCAACGTACCAGGTCCACGGGACGCGCGTTCCCAGCCAGATGTAGAGTTCGCAAACGAAGCCGCATAACATTCCCACCATCGCTCCGCTCTGATTGGCGCGCCGGGTCAGCACTCCGAGCAGGAACACTCCCAGCAACGCCCCGTAGGCGACGGACGCGATTTGCAATCCCACTTCGATGACGCGTCCTACTTTGTTGAGCGATAGCACTGCCAAAGAGAACAGGACCAGAGCCCAGACGAAAGTCGCCACGCGGGAAAGTTGCACTCGGCGGCGTTCATCGGTTTGCGGTTTGCGTTGAAGATAAAAATCAATGATCGAGGTCGACGATAGCGAGTTAAGCGCGGCGCTCAGGTTCGACATGGCGGCCGCGAGGATCGCGGCAATCAGCAGGCCGGAAATTCCATGTGGCATCTGGCTGACGATGAATCTGGGATAGATTCTGTCGGGAGTCCCAAAAGCCGCTGAAGGAACGTGGTAGTACGCAAACAGCATCACTCCAACCATGAGGAAAAGCGCAAACTGGAACAGGATGGCAACGCCGCTGGAGAGCAATGCAAGGACAGACTGGCGCTCGCTGCGGGCGGCCAATAGCCGCTGCACGATGAGCTGATCGGTGCCGTGGCTGGCAGTGGTTAGGAAGGTTCCGCCCACCAGGCCTGCCCAGAATGTGTAGGGCAGCCAGAAATTGGGAGTGAAGTCGAAGATTCGCAGCTTGCCTCCACTCTCGGCCACGGCGTGAATGGTGGCCCACCCTCCGGGAACGAGGTGAAGGATCGTAAACAGCCCGACGAGCGTTCCACCGACGTATATGACGGTCTGCACTACGTCAGTCCAAATTACTGCCGCCAGGCCGCCTTCGAAGGTATAGATCAGGGTCAATATGGTGATAATGGCGATGGAGGCAATCTCGCCCGTGCCCAACGCAATCGCCACAACGATAGAGACAGCATAGACGCGCACTCCCTCTGCTGCTGCTCGGGTTACCAGGAAGAGGCCGGCGGTCAGGGATCGCAGACCGCGGCCGAAGCGGCGCTCGATCAGCGCATAAGCGGTGTAGAGATCGCCGCGAAAGTATTGGGGCAGCAGAATGAAACTGATGATGACACGGCCTACCAGGTATCCGAGGACAACCTGCAGGAAGGTAAGATTCGTGTCGTAGGCGAGGCCGGGAATGCTGATGATGGTGAGAGTGCTGGTTTCGGCGGCGACAATCGAAAGCGCAATCGCCCACCAGGGAATGTTGCGGTCGGCGAGGAAGTAATCGCGCAAGGTGCGTTGCCGCTTGCGGAAACGCAGGCCGAACAGGGTAATCCCGACGAGATAGAGCGCGATGATGGTGAGATCGAGTTTGTCGAGTCCCATAGGCTTAGAGGCTGTTCTTCCACAGTATCCAGCTTTGTTGCGCTGCGTTGACTTGCCTGCACGAAAAGGTACCCAGCTCATAACCCAAGACGACGGGAGAAAAGCAACCCCTACATCAGCGGACAGAAGTGCCTACCCGAGTCTGCGCTTGTGGTAGAACTACGCTCGTGAGCATTTTTCTTGGCATTGACGGCGGAGGAAGCAAGACCTCGTGCTACGTCGGCGATGAAAAGTCGCTGCTGGGGACGGGCACGGCCGCGGGCAGTAATGTGATTCGGGTTGGTGAGCATCAGGCACGAGAGAGTCTCGGTGATGCCATTCGACAAGCGTGCACTGCGGCAATGGTTAGTCCAACTCAGATCGACCGAACCTGTGTCGGAATCGCGGGTGGTGCACGCTCTGAAATCGCCCGGGTGGTGCAGCGACTGGTCTCTGAGTTTGTTTCAGGCGAAATTGAAGTTGCCGGTGACATGGTGATCGCCATGGAAGCGGCATTTGGCAGCGGGCCGGGGGTGATTGTTATCGCCGGCACCGGGTCAATTGCTTATGGGCGCAATGCCGGAGGTGAGATCGCGCGCGCTGGCGGCTGGGGCTACGCGATTTCCGACGAAGGATCCGGGCACTGGATCGGGCGGGCTGCGGTGGCGGCGTGCATGCGGGCTTTTGACGAGGCGAGAACTGAAGATGGGGGCATGTTGCTCGAAAGCATCATGAAGTCATGGGGTGCAACTACGCGCGAGCAGGCGGTTGTGACCGCAAATGCGACGCCTCCCCCCGACTTCGCGGCCTTACTACCCACGGTGCTGTCCGCTGCCGATGCGGCCGATGCGGCCGCCTTGGACGTTTTAACTCGCGCTGGGGTTGAGCTGGCGACCTTAGCGAAAATCGTAATCGGTCGAATATTTGTGAAGGCTGAAGCCGTGTCGGTGGCTGTTTCGGGAGGAGTCTTTTGTAATTGCGAACTGGTGCAAAAGGTTTTCTACGAACGCCTGCGGGCTGATCGTATCCAAGTGTTGCCCGGCGCGAGCGTCGTTGATCCGGCGAAGGGTGCGTTGGAACTGGCGCGCAGAGAAACTCGATAGCGCTCATCTTGGCCGGTGTCCGAGGGCTTGTTCGCCCGCGTGTCTATTTTGCCGCGGACATGCTTGCTTTTTCATCCACGCGGTGATGCAACAGCTCCACCAAAGCCTGGTTCAGCCGGGTGCGGATCGCGGAGCGCTCCTGGGCCCGCGCGATGTAGCGGACATGAACCTCAACGCCCGCGGGGGTTGGCCGCAAGTTGACGGTTGGGGCGGCTGACACCGAGCTGACTTTGTAATCGCTGGCAGCATTCTTCCACTCTTTTTCGGCGGCCGCGGCGTTGGCTTCAGTTTCCTTGGTTACGGTGGCCTGAATGGAGTCGAGCAGCGGGTAGGGATCCTGATTGGGCGGCACGGTAATCAGTAGCTCGTCCCACATCCATTGCCCGCTGGTAGTGAAGTTGAAAAAGTGGCCGTCGATGGCATAACTGTTCACGAAGGCTACTTTGCGGCCGGTAGGATGGCCAGTATCGGTCCAGTTACCGGTTTCGAGCAGGACCGTACGCAGCAGATTGATTTCGACCACTTCGCCGGCGACGCCGTTGATCTCAACCCAATCGCCTACGCGAAGTCCATTTTTTCCCATCAACACGAACCAGCCGAAGAAGGCGACGATAAAATCTTTCATCGCCACCGTGATTCCGGCGGTGGCCAGGCCAAGGAAGGTTGTCGTCTGCTGCGGGACGCCAAGAATTACCAGCAGAATCAGCAAAACGCCCGCAGCCTGTACCGCGAAGCGAATCACTGCGCGAAGAGTGTGCAGACGAGTGCCCGTTCCCCTCTCGGAAAGGTAACGATCGACCCAACGATCGGCAACATAGACCGTCATCACGATGAGGATGATCAACAGCGCGGACTGGATCATGCCGTGCAACGCGGCGCGCTGATGAGAATGGATCAACGCAATCCAACCGGTGTAGCTGTTGGCTAACTCCTGCGAGTCTTGAATGCGCTTGTCCAAGTCGGCGAGATTCTTCTGGTCATCGGAAAGACGATGCAAAGCTTTGACCGCGGTCGGGGCGGCGGGCGCCGAGCTTGGCTGGCTGGAATTGGTCTGGCCGGAATTCGGTTGAGCAGAACTTGGTTGCGCGTTATTGGATTGAGCGTTATTCGGTTGACCCGTATTCGACGCCGACTTAGTCTTTGTCTTTGCGTTTTTTACTTTCTGGTCCAGCGCCGCGTGCTTCTCAGCCAGAGCCGTGGCGGTTCGATTCGCTTCATCCCGCGCTTGTTGTAATGGGATCGCTTTATTGCGCAAAGCGCGCCAGGCCGCAAATTGGGCCCACAGGCTGCCGGCCTGGTAATTCACCTCGGGGTTGGTAGCAATGGCTGCAGGCTTTTCATCAGTCCCGTGTTCGGCGGCCTGATGCTGGTCGAACTGGCGTTGGATCAAGCTCCCCGGATCGGCGCCCGACCGGATCAAATCTTCCTTGGCATCGCTGGACTCGTCCTGATCAAGCTCCAGTTGGGCTTGAGCGACATCCAACTGTTCCTGCACGCTTTGCTGGCGAGCGCCGCTGGCGGCGGCAAGCTCTTTCTTCAGTTGGTCAACCCGGTCCTGATCGGCTTTGACTTGCGCTTCGGACTGGCTCGCATGTTCATAGAGTTCGCGGTTTTGCGCCGTCGGTTGGACCGTATGGTTGGCGGCATCTCGCAAAGCATCGTGAAAGGCAAGGTCAACCTCGCTGTCGGCGAGTTCCGCTGCCTGGTCCGCGAATTTGCGTTCGTCCGCGCTGGACGCCAGCTTGGCCGTCGCCCGCGCGGTCTGCAAAGGCCGCTCATCCACCAGCGGAGCTGGCTGGTTTGCTGTTCCCGGAGACGTGGACGACTGCAGCGGGCCCAGATCGCGAGTCATGATTGATCCGATGACAGCCGCTAGCGCCAAGGCCAGCAGCCCTAGCGTGATCAACCACTGGCGAGATTTGAGCACAGATTCCATTGTGCGAAGGCTTATTATACGGCGCGCGACCTGCGGATCGGTTGCCTGGAAGGCAATCGGAAGGCCCAGAACTTCTGTCCAGCCCTTTCATCGGGAGACGCCGATTCGTTGTGATCCGGAGACTCCGATCGTTGTGGTCCAGGCTCCTGTCGTTGGCATCCGGTTACCCCAAAGAGTTGTCATCCCGACGCGAGGGATCCCGGTTCTCGCCGTGGCGGACAAACCCAGATTCCTCGTCGTTTCGTTTTTCGGAATGACAAGAGGCCTGCTTGCTGATCAGGGTGCCCAGTCGGCGATGAAAATATTGGTCTCGTGTGGCTCTTTCGCGTTTCGATTCGAGGCCCACACCAGCTTCTTGCCATCGCGGCTGAACATTGGGAATCCGTCGAAGCCCGGGCTGAAAGTAATCTGCTCCAGATCTGTGCCATCGATATTAATGGCGTAAAGCTCGAAGTTGCCCATCCCGCCGGTCGAGCCTTGATTCGAGGAGAAGATGATCCGTTTGCCGTTGTGGAAAAACGAAGGAGCAAAACTGGCCGCGCCCAGATTGGTGACTTGGCGTTTGCGGCCCCCGTCGGCTTTCATGACCCAAATTTCGAGCGAAGTGGGGCGAATCAGGTTCTGTGCCAGCAGGTCTTTGTACTCGGTAATTTCCTTTTGGCCTTTGGGATGATAGGCCCGATAAACGATGTGCTTTCTGTTCGGCGAAAAGAATGGCCCACCGTCGTATCCCAGTTCATGAGTTAGCTGTTTTACATGCCTGCCGTCGGCGTCCATGCTGTAGATGTCGAGATCGCCATTGCGCATGGAAGTGAACACGATCTTCTTGCCGTCTTCTGAGATCGTGGCCTCGGCGTCGTAACCCGGCGTGTTGGTGAGTTGCATCAGGCCGGAGCCATCCGGATTGGCGGCAAAAATGTCGAACGACGGATAAACCGCCCACGTGTATCCCTTGGAATAGTCCGGCCGGGGCGGGCATTGTGGGTCCGCCAGATACGTGGAGGAATAGAGAATTGTCCTGCCGTCGGGATAGAAATATCCACACGTGGTTCGCCCCTTGCCATTGGAAACCATGCGAACGTCGGAGCCGTCGATGTTCATGGTGAAGATCTGGTCGCATTGCAGGTTGTCGCGCGTGGATTGGAAGATGAGTTTCTTGCCGCCCGCCGAGAAATAAGCCTCGGCATTCTGCCCTCCGGAGGTGAGCTGGCGAACGTTGCGCAGATGCCTCTCTTGCGGTGTCGCCAGGTTCGGTTGCGGAGCAGGCAGATTCTGGGTCGCCGCGTTTTGCGCGACCGCGCCCGGCAGCATTAGGCCGGCGCTGAGAGTCAAGACGAACAATAACGTTTTCATGGGGCGAAGCGCTAGTTTAGCAGGACGAAGGCATCGCGGCTCATGCACTGCTCAGGTAAAATTGTCGCGACTTTATTCCACGGAGGATTCATGAAATTGCTGCTGCCATCTCTTGCCGTCGCGGTTCTTATTACGATCGCCGTCCTTCCAAATACGCACTCATATGCCTCGGCAACCGCCAAGGCCGATGCGGACACCTTGCGCCAGCTTGAGGCCGACTTCATGAAGGCCGCAGCCGAGAGAGGCTCGCAGGGATATATGGCGTTCTACGCCGACGATGCCGCCGAATTGCCCAACGGAGAAGATATGCTTCAGGGCAAAGAAAACATCGCCAAGACCATGGGCTTCCTCGACGACAAGAATAACCACCTGACCTGGACGCCCGTTCATGCCGACATGGCCGCCTCGGGCGACTTAGGCTATACCTACGGAACCTATGAGTTTCGCTCGAAGGACAAAGACGGTAAACCCACGGTTGAGCACGGCAAGTACGCCAGCATCTGGAAGAAGCAGAAAGACGGGAGTTGGAAAGTGGTGATGGACATGGGCAACTCCTCGCCCAGCCCCAAACCTTAAAACGCAGAGACGAGGAGAAACGCCGCACAGGTCGCAGGGCAAACTGGCTCCTCCGCGGACTCTGCGGCAGTCCTCAGCGACCTCTGCGTTCTAAGATTTTCACTTCCGAAAATGTTCCAGGATGGCTTCCGCCTGTCCGCGGGTCACGACTGAAGAAAGCGAAGCCGAATCGGCCTGCTTCACCGCCTGCACGCTTCCAAAATGCTCCAACAACCGGCGAGTCGTCCGTGCGCCCACGCCGGGGATGTCCAGCAATTCAGTCGAGCGATCGCGCATCTGCCGGCGCTTGCGGTGAAAAGTCACCGCGAAACGGTGTGCTTCATCGCGAATCAGTTGGACGAGATGCAGAACCGGAGAGTGGTGGTCGAGAACGACCGGTTCATTTTCCTGTCCGAACACGTAGATAATTTCTTCCCGCTTGGCAATCGCGGCCAGCGGTTGGTTGATGACCTCGATCGACGCCAGCGCCTCCGCCGCCGCGTGTAATTGGCCGAGCCCGCCGTCGATTATCACCAGGCTCGGCATCGGCTTCTTTTCTTCCTGAAGACGTTTGTAGCGGCGCGCCACCACCTCCCGCATGGAGGCGAAGTCATCCACCCCTTCCACGCTACGGATAATGAACTTGCGATAGTCGGATTTCTTCATGTGGCCGTCTTCCCAGACAACCATCGAAGCCACCGTCTCCGCGCCCTGAATGTGCGAAATATCGAAGCACTCGATGCGGCGTGGCAATTCCGGCATACCGAGCGCGTCCTGCAGCGCTTCTTGAATCGCCTTCGTGTTCGGCTTCATCACCCGAAAACGCTGGTCGTACGATTGTTTGGCGTTGTTGCCGGCCAAGTCCAGCAGCGAGCGTTTTTCGCCACGCAACGGAACAACAATGTGAACCCGCGTGGCGCGGCCGCCCTCGGCCGCGATTTGCTCTGATAAAACTTCCTCAAGTGTCTCGCGATCCTCGAATTCCACCGGCACATAAATGTTCCGCGGGACGTAAGGTTGTCCGATGTAAAGTTGCTTCAGCAGCGCGGAAAAAAATTCACCAGGATGAAATTCCGTAGAAACATTGCTTGCAATGTTTGCGCTGGAGACGTAGTCTGCTGCGTCTCTACCAGATGTCTCAAACTCCGGCAACTCCTCCCAGAAAAATTCACGCCGATCGAGCACCCGTCCTCCGCGCATGTGAAACAAGTTGACGGCCAGCATGTCATTTTCAAAGTGATACCCGAAGACGTCCGCGTCATCGCCCTCGACCGCTGCAATCCGCTGCTTCTCCTGCAACTGCTCGACCGTCGAAATCAAATCGCGATACTTCGCCGCCCGCTCATACTCCTCAGCCTCGGCGGCTTTCGCCATGCGACTGCGCAAAGATTGCGACAGGTCTGTGGGCCGGCCTTCGAGAAACAACTTCACATCGCGCACCGCTTCCTGATAAGTCTCGGGCGTGGTCAACCCTTCCACGCAAGGCCCCAGGCAACGTCCGATGTAGTACTGCAGGCATGCCCGCGGATGAAAATGCCCAAGATCCACCTTGCACGATGGAATCAAAAAATGACGGTGAATCAGGTCCACGATGCGGTACGCGAGGCTCGTCGGAAAATATGGGCCATAGTACGAACTGCCGTCTTTTCTCAACCTCCGCGTAACATAAACTCGCGGAAATCGCTCGCCCAACGTCAGCTTCACATAGGGATACGTTTTGTCGTCGCGCAGCAGAATATTGAAACGCGGCTGCTTCTGCTTGATGAGATGGTTCTCGAGCGCCAGAGCTTCTTTGTTGTTGGCCACGACGATGTAGTCAACATCAACCGCCTCGCGCACAAGCGTGTCCGTTTTCGCATCCTCGAGACGCCCTTCGCGAAAATAAGAACTGACCCGGCTGCGCAGATTATTCGCCTTGCCAACATAGATGACCTCACCCTCGGCGTTCTTGTAGAGATACACGCCGGCAGAGGCAGGCAAGGTGCGGATCTTCTGCGAGAGGTCCATGAGCGTATTTCTATTTTATTAGAGGTCCGCGCGTTCCATCCGATTCCAGCCTAAGAAACCTAAAGAGCTGAAGAGAATGAAACGGTGTGTGTTGCCACTGCGATAAGTGATATATGAGTCGCCCACTGATAATTCGTCTAACAGACGAGCTGCTTGATCGAAACGAATGTCGCGGCCTAGGGGTTGTCCGTGGGGGCGCCGAGCGCGAACACCTCAAAAGTGCCGCGCCAGAAAAAGGAACTCAACGATTCCTTCGCCTCGCGGGCAGGATCAGCGGAACGCGATTTATCCTCTCGGAAAGGCTTCTCCCGACGATGATCGCGGCGACAAGTCCGGTGGCGGCAACACGTGCGCGCTCCGTCACCGTATAAAATTTCCCCAATTCACACCGATTTTGTTCCGTGCTTAGCCGTGCTTCTCTTGTAAAGAAGTACGTAAGTACTGCTATAACAATAACTTACAGCCAACATCTTTTCCGCCGCGGGTTGGCAGCGCTCGTGCTTAACTACAAGGCGTGACGCACGACAGTCGGGCCCCAGGATCCGGCGATCGCAGCGCCTAGGTTTTGAACAACCAGGTTCGTAACCGGGATCGACAAAGCCGAGAAAACGCCCAAGGTTCCAATAGATTTTTGAGTCTCGGTTACAAGAAAAAAGGAGCTTCCCTACGATGAATCGCACTTCGTTAACTTTTCTGCTGGCAGTAAGCATGGCGGCCTCGGTTGGATGCGCCAGCAAGAACTACGTCCGTCAACAGACCACGCCGCTGATCAACAAAACCAACGAACTAGATGACCTGACCGCCAAAAATTCGAAGGATATCAAAGACGTTGACACGCGCGCCCAGGCCGGGATCCAGCAGGTGCAAGCCAAAGCCGCCGAAGTGGACCAGAAAGCGCAAGCCGCCGGCCAGCAGGCCGACCAGGCTCAGACCCTTGCGACCGGCGCCGTTCACCGTGTGGACACGTTGCAGAACACGGTCGCCAATCTCGACAACTATCGGGTTGTAACTGAGACGGCAGTGCATTTTGGTTTTAACAAAGACACGTTGACTCCAGACGCCAAAGCAGCTCTGGATCAGATCGCCACCGATGTGCCCAACACCAAGGGTTACATCCTCACCGTCGAAGGCGCGACGGATTCCGTGGGCGATTCCGAATACAACTACAGCTTGAGCCAGCGCCGCGCCGATGCCGTGATTCAGTATCTGGCGTCAGAGCGCAGCATTCCGGCTTACAAGATTTATGTGATCGGGCTCGGCAAGGATAAGCCGGTCGATTCGAACAAGACCAGGGAAGGCCGGGCCAAAAACCGCCGCGTGGATGTGAGGCTCATGACTAATACGACTGCAAGCGCGCCGGCCACATCGGCGACGAACCAGCCGTCCGGGCCATCCCTGTAGAAAAGCTTTACCCTCCTCCCCGGAGGACTTCGCCAACACAGGCCGTTCCATCCCCCGGAACGGCCTGCTTTTTTGCGGGCCCTGGTTGACCGTAATCCCGCCTCGATGCAAAAGCCAAGGTAGCTTTTACGCACACAGCAGCGAGTGTGCTAGGCTGGCTTCGTCAGCCAGCATTCGCAATATTCTTCCAAGGAGTTTCTGAAATGAGCACCCCAGCCGTTCTGCAGTCCCTGAAGGAAAGCATCCTTAGCCAAGCCAGTGTGAAGGCCATCTACGGCGAACCGATCTCGGCTCACGGCAAGACGGTTATACCGGTTGCGAAAATAATGTACGGCTACGGCGCCGGCGCGGGCACTGGCGGCGTGGGCGACACCAGCGCGCAGGGCGAAGGTGGTGGCGGAGGAGGAGCCGTGCGCGCTATCCCTGTCGGTGTGATCGAAATCAGCGACCAGCAAACCTGTTTCGTCCCGATCACCGACCGCAAGAAGCTGACTGGAGCGGCAGTTGCCGGCATCGGTCTCGGGATATTGCTGAGCTGGCGCGCCAGGCGCTCCTGAGCAATCCAAAGAGACGTTCTCCGATCTTCCTGTGTGTACTTTCGCGCTCTTTGTGCTTATTGGGTTTTGCTCATCGGCGTTTCGAGTCCGAACGCGATAAAATACCTACATGCGGTCGCTTTTTGCCATTGTCCTCGTAGCCCTCTCTCTCGGAGGATGCGCTCTCGCCCAACAGCCATCGGAACCCGATCAGGGGCCGGGTCAGAATCAGTCCCCGCCGAGGTCGGACAAAAGCCGCGAAGCCGAAGCCGGAGAGAGTTCCAGTCGCGACACCCGCGTTGATCTGAGCCCGCCCAAAGATGACGTCAAAAATCATCCCAACAGCGGAGTCGTCGACACCAACCCCGAAGACACGCCGTTCCCGGACGTGGGGGAAATGCATCCCTGGAATCCTTACCGGGCGATGAAGGATGACGAGGTCGGCGACTACTACTTCAAACGCAAGAGTTACAAAGCCGCGCTTGCCCGTTATCAGGACGCTCTGGTCTGGAAGGAGAAAGACGCGGTCGCCAATTTCCGCATGGCGCAGTGCTACGAGAAACTGGATCAGCCCGATCAGGCAATCCCTCATTATCAGGAGTATCTGAAGATTCTGCCCGAAGGTCCGTTCGCTAAGGACGCGCAAAAGGCACTGCAGAAATTGAAGCCAGAAGCGAAGAAATAACGTTCGGGAAACTATTTTTCTACCCGGATGAACTCTCCGCTGGTGCCGTTGACTGCAATCCTGAGTTTCGCGTCGTCGCGGCTGGTTCCGAAAATCACGTGCCAGGTAAGTTCGCTGGTCGCACGATTCCAGTCGAGCACATAAAGGATGGGAGTATCTGGAGCCTTCTCCAGCACTTTGTCGCCGCCGTGTTGTTTGGCCACTTCAAGAGCTTTGTCCGAGTCTATTTTCAAAAACCCGATGTCGAAAATTTGCGTCGACGCGTTGGTGGGAGTGTAGGTGTCCTCGGTACCGGGGGAAATTCCGCGCGAGGGAGCATCCGGCACATCCGTGCCTGACCACACGTAGGGTTTGGCGCTTCGTCCTGCGGCAGATGCGAAGGATGCGCGCCATACATCCGACTTGCCGTCTTTGCCTCGGGAGTCGGGCATGAGCTGTGATTCGAGGCGGAACGGTTGCGCATCGCGCGCCCAGCCGCGAGCGGCGATGTAAAGCTTCTGGAAAGCGTAGCGGCCGGTCTCGGAGTCCACGGCTTTGGGCTGCGGTGTTTCGGGCAGCGCGGGCTTGGAGGTTTCTGAGGTACAGCCTGCCATCGTCAGGAATGCCAGCGCCAGCATCGCCATCCGCAACTGTTTCATAGCACCTTCCGTAGGGGCGTGAAATCTTGCAACCGTCAATGCCGGACTTCATTCTACTAGAAGGAACGGAGGGGTTTGCTCATGGATGCGTATCTACAAAGGTTACAGAAGGCCATCACATCCGCGACGCTGGGCATGACCGTCGAAGACCTCGGGCGGCATCCGGAGGGCAAGTGGAGTACCGCGGAAGTGCTCGAGCACCTCTACCTTACTTACACCGGAACCACGAAAGCATTCGAGCGCGTCCTGGAGGCAGGCAAGCCGCTGGCGCGAACGCCGCTGCTGATGGATCGCATGCGGACGTTTGTGGTCACCGGACTCGGACACTTGCCCGAGGGCCGGAATGCGCCGGAGCGTACTCAGCCACGCGGCATGACGGCGGATGAAGTCACGCGCCAAATCGGGCCGCGGATCTCCGCCATGGACGAAGTCATTGCACAATGCGAATCGCGTTTCGGCAAGCGGACGCGAGTGCTCGATCATCCCATCCTTGGACCGTTGACGGCGCGGCAGTGGCGAAAATTTCATTGGGTGCACGGCCAGCATCATCTGAAACAGATTCGTAAGCTGCGGGGAGGAGCGAGCTAGAATTCGTTCCCGTCTTGGAACGGAGTTTACTGTTTAGTACCAGGTACCTCTCCTCCCCCACCCCTTTTTTGGCGGCAAAATATTGAAAACAAAAAATCTGTTTTGCGACTAGCTGCCAGATCTTTGAGTTTAGAGGAGTTACAGGCAAAATCCAGAGAGCATGTGAGTGAGGGCCGGCGCGTATGACCGTTTCCCCTGCCGCCGCTGCGCGCTGGACTATGGGTTCCTCGCCGTCGCGGCATTCAGATTGTCAAAGAACAGTATTATCCAGTAGATAATTTATCTAGATATAGGTTATCCAGTTGTAAACCTGGAGTCAATGGGAAGTGCGGGTCCCTGCATCGAAATCGAGCGGGATTGCTGACAAGGATCTTTACGCCAGCTTGGAGTCGTGCATGTCAGCATTTTGCTAATTGATTTTCTGAAAACCGTAGTAAGCTGTGCCGCACGTGATTGGGAGTCAATCGACTTGCCCCAAGAGCTAGTGAGGTAGCCTAGGTATGAAGCGTGTAGGGATTGGAATCTGTTTAGCGCTGGTGATTGTTGCGACTGCGAATTTGTTTCCGGGACGGGCGCAGGAAACCGGCCCGCCGGTGCCGCAGCCTGGGAACCCGGCTGCCTCGAACCCGCTGAAGGTGGCCTTACTGAAGTGGTACAAGAGGAATCTGACGACCAGCTTTACTGTTGGACAGCAGCCCTATGGCGTGGCGTTCGATGGGGAAAACATTTGGACGGCGAACAGCGGCGACGACACGGTGACGAAGCTGCGGGCAGCGGACCGCGTTGCGCTGGGCACGT
>Ga0210383_10003943_pt1 | contig 13202 bp, 11 predicted proteins | sample IncBWC14OmetaG_FD_160072 | JGI IMG/M metagenome (GOLD analysis project Ga0210383, IMG submission 160072) | Forest soil microbial communities from Barre Woods Harvard Forest LTER site, Petersham, Massachusetts, United States - Inc-BW-C-14-O ...
GGCGGACATCATTCCGATGACGGTACGATCGGATCCATCAATTGTGAGCGAGGCATCAAGCACACCCGAGGTCGGGGGTGCCGGAACGACCGAGCCAAAACCGCCGTAAGTCAGATCGCGCGCCCCGCCCGGCTTTAGCTTCACGATGGTCGCGAGCGGTAAGCCGAGCATATCCACCGCGGCACTTGAGACGATGTAGAAATTGTTTGTGGAGTCAAATACGCCGGTCTCGAACTCGGACTCGTTCATGAACACCGGAGAGACCTGTACGTAACCTGCGCTGGCGGCAGGGCCGTAGCTCGTATCCAGCGTGCCTGCGGTGCAGCCAGCAGGGACGGTTTGCGCGTAAACCAAGGAGCTGCACGCGCAGAGCAGGAGAGTTGAAACAGCAGTCGACAGAGAGGTTTTCACGTGGTTTCCTTGTAGTGATCCCATGCTGGAGTTAAACCCATATAGCAATAGACAATCGGGCCATCGAAATGCGCATCAGAGATGCGATCCAAAACGTTCGCGCATCCTCGCTTTAAATAACTTCGATGTGCTTGGGTTTCGCTTCAGGCTGTGACGGCGTTCCCGGTAGGTAAGCAATGAGGAAGAAATATGTTTAGCAACTTGAGCGACTCGCCGCTTGTTGTCGCCGGAAGTTTTCAATGTGGGCTCGATGACTGTCGGATTCCACTGAGTAACGTTGGTCGGTCTGCGAAGTGAGCTCCTTGCATTTCCTATTCAAAAAAACACCCGAAAGAATCGGGTTACCTAACCGTCGTCAGAAAATAGGAGAAACAGGGCTCGGCTGAAGCCCCGCCATCTGTAGCACCTATTTGACGATCGGGCCTGCACATAGCGCCGTGGAGGCACTTTGGGTGTTAGGTCCCTACCCGACCGGCGAGCCACCCCATAATTCCGGCGATCCCCTACATCGCATCTCCAGTGTGCATAAGGTGTTGAGAACGAAAGTCTCTCGAACACAACCGGCGATCCGCGACTGAGATCCACGCCCGTTCAACGCTCTGGGGCGCAACCTATACTTTGATATGTCGCAGGAACTGCGCAATACTGGTCCCTCCCCAAAGGGATGCTGGAATGGCAAGAACAGTGCGAATTCTGGGATCATTCCAGGATCACAATCCTGGTCCGCCTGCCCGGCTTATTGAGGACGGACAACGCACTTCAGGTTCAAGGCATCCGTTCCGCACTCCCACTACTTCAAACCGCAGCCGCGTCACACGCTGGACACCTGACACGAACGATGGTCCTTGCCTTTGTTAGTTGCCGCCGGAGTGCAGCGCCGCCGCGGCGTCCGCCAGCCCGAAACCGTAACCGGGGTCCCAGGTGGCGGTGCCCAAAGGCACGGCCGTGCTGCGCAGCGCCTTTAGCACCTGTGCTCGGTTAAATCCCGCGCTCTCGAGCAGCGCGGCGGCGGCGGCGATCGAGGGCACCGCGGCGGAAGTCCCGCAAAACTGCTTGTTGGTGAGCGTCTTGCCGTCGCTGAATGGCGTGGTCACGCAGTCCGGGGAAACCAAGTCCGGTTTTGCGACCTGCAGAGGAGTGGCGAGGCGCGTGTAGTCGAAACCGTCCTGCGCGGCCGCGTCGGCGGTAGCCTGAAAATCGATGCGAAACGGACCGTGGTTCGACCACACTTCGAGTACAAGTGGCGACATCGCGAACGTCGCGCCGACGACCAACGCATCCGGAATATCGCCGATCGTGCCGCCCGCAAGCCCCGAGCTTGCATGCGCCAGCGGCTGGCATTTGATGTTGCAGGTCGCGCTGCCCTCGGTAACTTGCACAACCAGTCCTTGCGCCGAACCTGAATCCAGCGATACGGCCAGTCGCACGGCTTGCGCCGCACCGGTCGCATTGGTGTAGTCAAGAACCAATGTCGGATCCGATTGACTGCTGACCTGGGTCAGTACCTGCGAGTTGCCATCCAGCAGATAGGCGGTGAGCGCGTGGTTGGCGGGATCGTGCGGCGGATCGTTCCAATTCAAAATGAGTAACAGGCTATCTGTCGCGGGAACCGTGATGGCGTTGAACGCATCGGCTGCGGCGCCGCTCGCAATTCCAAAATCGAGCAGCATCACCTGCGAACCGGCGATTGTCGCCGTCGTTGGCACAAAGGGCCCTTGCCAGTAACCACCATTCTGCTCATTTCCCGAGAGATGGACGAAGACCATTCGATCGTTCGCTGCCTCCAATTGGGCGACGGTAGCGGCGGTCGCGTCGGGATAGAACTGGCCGGAGAACAGAATATCGTCGACGATGATGTCGGCGTGGAAATTGTTTCCCAAATCCTGAACGCAGCCGTTGAAGTCAAGGTCGACTCCATCGCAGAACCCGAGCACGGCATCCGGTGCATGTTGGTGAACGAGTTCGAGCATCCAGCTGCCCTCATCGAGCGTGCCCGCGGTGTTCTGGCTGATGTAGATCCCGGCGGGCAGCACACCCGCAACCAGATAGGAAGCAAGATTGATGACGCCGGTGCTGATCACGCCCACGCGTACGCCGCCGCCGCGAAATCCCGCCGCGCGCAGCTGGTCAAGGTGCAGGATGCCATCTGCCTCGCTGGTGATGACAGGTTCATTCGGTGCAGGCGGAGCGCCAGGCGGACTGTATGCGCCGCCCGAGCCACCGCCGCATGCGTTCAAAGTCATCGCCGCCGCCGTGAGGCACGTTACCACGCGTGTCGAAATCTGCATTTCTCCCTCGCAAAATCACGACATGCTTGGATAATACAGCGATCGCTACTACGGTGCGCTTGCCGATCAATTCCTGTCCAGCGCGAAGTATGTCAAATTACTGCCATCGCAGCTCGGCGGCCCGAGTGAGAACTGAGATGTGGCGCGCGAATATGCCCAATAATCCGCTAATTGCATCCAACTACACCTGCCTGCGCATTTGCTAGGGTTGCTTAAGTGCCAACCCCCATTACCAATGACTTCAAGAAAGCCATGAGCTCCATCGTGCTCACCGCCAGCGCGTCCCTAGCGGAGGCGCAACGACTGACAAGTAAAATGGGCAGCTTCAATCGCCGCAAGGCCGATCAAACTCATGGTCTCGCGGTAGAATTCTGCCGACTCCTTATAGAGCCGGTGAATGAGCACGGCCCCGGATTCGCAGCTATTCCCGGGTTCGCCGAAACCTACTGCCGCAAACACCTCTCGGCCGCAATAAATTACTTGACGCATGCAATGGCGACTCATAACCAAAGCAGTCCGGAATGCAGGCGGCTGTTTCGCGTCGCAGGACTCATCGAACAAAACCTTAAAGTAAATCTCGACGAGGAAACCGCCAAGCTCTGCTGGTTCGGCGATGAAGGTGATACGGTGGTGAGAGAATTGGAGAAACACCACTTCAGCGGCACAGCCGCCGCCTCTAGTTGACGATCGCAAAATGAATCCCTAGAACTCGCCGACGTTTAATCTGAGCTACCAAAATTAGATTCGACCCCATCGACCCTTCAGCGACGGTGCGCCTGCTCGACAGGAGTCATTCAGAACGGCCGTAGCGGATCTTCAGGGAACCGATCGTATCCTGCAGCAGAGCGACCGGTCGCGGTGTCTCAGCTCCGCGCGTGTTCAGATCAATCGGGAAACTTCAATTCCTGCTCGATCGCCTGGGTGCTTCGTTGCGCACCGGATCCATGAAAGGATAGCTTTGCGAGTACACGGAATTGGTGCGTCTTCGGCGCCCGCCCGATCAACTGCAGAGACTGTCCGACTGCTAGAATCCCTCGATCACAAGTCCTATGAACAACCTGCTCTCCCTAGGCCTGGCTTGCAGTTTGCTCCTTTCGTCCAAGTCCATTGGCGCAGACGCTGGTCTGATGGCCGACTCGAAAAAGGTCTCGGCGGTCGAGTATCTCTATGCTGATGTCAGTGACACCAACACCATCCTGGCCACCGTCGATTCCGGGCTGCTGCGTAGTTACCAGGGCAAGGACCGCGCTGCCTGGCAGCAGTTTTACAATGAAAAGCGCGCCAAACTGGCCAATGAACTAGAGAGGTTGCCTACCTCCGGACTCTCCAACAAGGACACCAGAGCCATCGCGGCCATGCGGAAGCAGATGAAAGCCTTCGGCAGCGGAGCGCTTTTTGCCCCTGCGGCCAAATGCCAGGATGCAGCCCGCAAAGACTTTGCATATCCGGACCTTAAATCTGCCCTGGTCGCCTGTTTCGTCGAAATCGGCAACAGCCTCAGCTTTGAGGGCGGCAAGATCAACCGGGTTTCCGGACTCGACTTGCTGCATGAAACCTCCGATCCTAGCCGCCGCAAGGCGGTTTTCTTAGCTTTTGTTCCGTTGTGGCAGGCCATCAACGGCAACAACGAGCCCGACAGCCCCTATCGCCGCATGATCTCTGGGGCTGCCGCTGAAGCGGCCAAGAACGGCTCGGAAATTGACAACGCCGCTCGCGACGTCGGCACCGATCCCCCGGAAGTCGAACGCTGGTTAGTGCAGATCCTCGATGCCTGGCGCGAATCGAGCGACGATGTCATGGTTGAGCCCTGGGACTTCCGTTTTCTGGCAGGGGAGGCCGATCGCTTGCTCGCGACATACATCCCGCGGGAATCGCTGCAGCCGATCAACCACCGTTACTACCGCGATTTGGGCGCTGACCTGGAGCAAATGGGAACGCTCTACGATCTTGCCCCCCGACCTGAAAAGGCGGCATTGGCTTACACGGAATTTGTCACCCACGGTCGAATGGTGAACGGGGCCTGGAGACCAACGGTCGCGCGCGTGTCGGCCCCGTACGAGCGCGGCGGCCTCTTCGTATTGAATGAGCTGGTACACGAGAACGGCCACGTGGCGAACATCACCGCGATTCGTAATCGCCCTGCTTTCGTGGATTGGCCGAGCGATCTTTTCGCAGAGGCTTTCGCCGATGTCCCAGCCTGGAGCACCTATGAACCCGCCTGGCAGCGCCGCTACCTGGGCCACGAAGCCCCGGAGCAACTCTCGCTGCGGGCTTTATATTCCGTTGTCATGCTCGACGTGGCCTGGTCTCTGTTTGAATTGCGGATGTTTCACGCTCCGATGATCGACCCCAACGCGCTTTGGACCGAAATCACCAGCCGCTATTTGCACATCGTGCCGCATCCCGAGTTTTCCTGGTGGGCAGTGCGAGTGCAATTGGCGGACCTTCCCGGCTACATGGTGAACTACGGCATCGGGGCCATACTCACCGCTGAGATGCGGGAGCACATCAGAGAAGCCCTGGGCGGTTTCGATACGGGAGATTCCCGCTGGTATGGGTGGCTCTCCGAACGTCTGTTGCGCTACGGCTCGGAGCGTGACACTCGCACCTTGATGCAGGATTTCTTGGGCCGTCCGGTGTCGCCGCAGGCGTTTCTCGAGCAGATTCACCGCCTGAAGCCAGTACACCCAGGCAACCGTAATCGCTCCACCGATTCGGCCAGCCACTAAACGTAAGCCGGGCTTCCGTCGTCAATGATCAGCAAAACAGAGCCTGCTTCTCCTGGATACTCTTTGGTCTCAGAGGAGATAACGAGAGTCGATCAATTTTCATCTACGGCGCTAAACGGCAGTGACTAGCCCTCCAGAAATGCCCGGATGCCTTGAGCGCTTTCGGCTCCGTACACAACGACGGCTTCGATGTGGTTTCCGCCGGTTGAAAGAAACGGAAGCTTGTTATCTGCGGCAAAGGCCTTCATGGGGTCATGATAGGGATCGTCACGCCCGTTCCAGAGAAGGACGGGTACGCCTGCTGTGAGTACCGCGTCCGGCGCACCTTCGAGCTGCTCGAGCGCATCCCAGCAGGCACGAAGTCCGGGCACGACATCCGGCGTTACCCATGCGACCAATTCGGGAGCTACCGCCCCGGCGGCCTTTAGCAGCGAGTCAAAGCTTAAGGGCCCATCGCTTCCCGGTGGTCTGATCGCTTCTTTGCCGGTGACAACGTCCCAACCACCAACCACGAGCGATGACAGGCGCTTAGGATGATATTTCGCAACACCAACAGACATCCATCCGCCCATGGAATAGCCAACTAGGTTCGCGCGGTCGTATTTAAGATCATCGATGACGGCGACGATGTCTTCCGATCGCTGCCGCTGGCCGTAAAGTTTTGGATCGGAGGGCTTATCGCTCAAACCATGGCCAAGCGAGTCAACACAGGCGACACGGTATTTGTCCTTCAGTGCCCCGACGAAGCCATACTCTTCCCAACTCCTGGCGCTGCTAAGAAGGCCATGCTGGAAGACAACCAGTGGGCCTTCCCCCTCGACTGTGTAGTGGATCTGTTGTCCGCGGTTCGTGACGAATGGCATGTGATATCTATAGGACTATCGCGTGTGAGGCGCAAGAAATCATTGAGATGAGATTGTACCGCATGCGGGCATGGCTCGGGATCGTCGAGCCCAACCCTCTGTGATTACCTCTATCTTCGATCAGTCAATCGCTCTTTGCGCCAAATAAGTCAATGTATTAGTCGTGACCACCATAGCGCCGCTCCAAAATAACGCCGGGTGCAGACGCCGATGCCGAATTGTGTCGATGGCAATGCATGACAGAACCGATACGCACATCAGTGATAACACAATGGCTGGTATACCGGTGTGAGTGAAGCACGCCACAAAGCGGCCGAATGCAGGAGGCAGTAAACTAATCGATCTGGCCCAGCAGATTGTCTCTCGGAATCGCGCGAAGGTGTCTTGATGGAGTCGCGAGAACAAATCAAGATCGATCGATTCCTCTCCCTGACTACGGCGCCAAGCGCCGACACAAACTCCTCCTGTTTCGAAGCCGAACTTGTGTTTCCAAAAAAGATGAATGCATCACAATCCCTCGAATACCCTTCAATTATAGTCGGTAGCCACTGACCGTCTGCGACCGGCTCAATTGGGAGATGGACATGCAACAGTTGCCGATCTCGCGCGCCGCGCTCTGTAGCCTCGTTCTTGGTTTCGCACTCCCTATTGCTGCCCAGTCGGCAGAACAGTCTCAGGGACCGTGCGAGCAAATCGTCGAGGCGTGCACGACTGCGGGCTTCGTCAAAGGCGACGCCCGATTAGGCTACGGACTATGGCGGGACTGCATTGATCCGATCGTGCGCGGGACCCCACAACCACCCAACGCCGACAAGCCCTTGCCCGCGGTTGCTCCGGAACTGGTAGCGGCCTGCAAACAGAGACACCCGAACTTCGGCGAACACCAAAAAGCTCAACCCAAACAATCTTAGTCGTCCGGCCGGGCCGTTCGGCTCCGATCTCAAGAGAATTTTCCATGTTGCACGGACGCTCTCTTCTATTGTTGTTCCCCGCCGGCATGCTATTCGCCTGCGGCGGATCCTCAACGCGGGCGCCACCGCCGCCTCCGCCCACAGCATCGGTGCTCCAAGCACCGACCACTATCAATCTATACCCCGATGGCTCATCCGCGGATGGCACCCGGCTATTTGTCTTTGTGACCGCCGTTGGTTCGCTAACTTTCAATGCGCCATTGCCCTTAGCGTTCGACACGGGCTCTTCCGGTATGACCCTATATGCGCCCAATGCCTTCCCCGATCAGGCAACACCATGCACACCATCGGCGCCGACAGCGTGCGGATTTACATTTCCTAAAGGCCAGCACTCGATCACTTTCGACAACATCACCGTGACCGACGTGCAAGCGAGCCGCTGCTATGGCGGCGCTTCGGGCCACGCCCAGACTGGAAACATCGGGTTTGCCGTGGTTACCTTTGGCGATGCGGCTGGAGTGTTGACCACCAGCACCATGCCCGTCTTTTTCTACTACAAGATCACTGCCAACTCGACCAACCCGAATCAATGTGACGACAGTGGCAATATCGCAAATCCTCCAACTCAGCAGGGCTGGTTCGGGGTCAACGCGCAAGCCGATGGTGTTGTCGTCAATGGAATATTGTCGTCGAGTTCGAGCCCGATGTGCACCAACGGCGGCACGTCGACCTGCCTCGTCGTGAGTGTCTTTGAGTATTTGCAATATGCCAACGGACTTGATGCCGGATTCTTGTTGAGCCACCAACCGCTACAGATGAGCTGCTCCATCGATTTGGGCAATTGTTTGCCGGAGCCCATGCTGACCCTTGGCCTGACGCCCGCCCAAACTACCGGATTCAATTCCATGACGCTCAACTGCTCCGCCACGCCAATCTTCCAGAGTTTCCCGAGCTGCATTGCCAACATAGCGAATTCTGTGATTACCGTTTCCGCGGCGGACGGCTCGAACGCCATGACCTATTCGGACGCGTTCACGCTCTTTGATAGCGGCACTGCCAACATGATCCTCGTTCCCCCCAACGGGGTGAATCTCCCTACGACAAGCGGCACCAATGTCTTGGTAGGCAATGAGAACGTACTCATCGCTCTTCCCAACGGCTATGAGTACACGTATTCAAGCGCGTCCAGCGGCGTGGATGAGACCGTCGTTAACGCCGCCGGGATCGGCAGGAACATTGTCGGCATCGACTTCTTTCAAAATCACGACTTCTACATCGATTTCACGACCAGCACCGAAGGATGGAAGTAAGAGTCACGTTCGCTCCTTCGTCTGGCCGGGCTGTTCACACCGCGACGCTTTGGCATCGTGCCTCGCTGCGGACCGCCGACACTTCCTTGACCGCAGCTGCAGGTACCTGATCCCTTGCGGCCCAAGTGAGTGCAATCAAGCTGCTGAATCAGCACCCTTAGGTGATATATCTTTGCATCATACGGCAGCAACAATCACCCATGGATCAGGCACAAATATAACTAGCCAATACCTCATCTGAGCGATGACTCAGCCGACCCTCACCTGTATAACCGTCAGCGTTGACGGTTTGCAAAAGGAATCAAATAAAAGGGGGACGAAAATGTTCAAGAAGAATGGTTTAGTTGCAATGACCGCGCTGATTTGCGTTGCCTTCATTACGATGTCCACCGCGAAGGCTGATGACGACGATTCCCCGTGTTACACCGTGGCCAGCCTCAAGGGCACCTTTGCGGTTGTTGTAACCTATGGAGACAACGTCGCTCTCGCGTTGGCGGTAAGGCACTTCGATGGTAACGGCAACCTCACAGGAACTTTCACTCTTAACGAGCCTACACCAGGATCGGCAACGGGAGCCCGCACGATCGTAACCGGCACGAATGTGGGAACCTATACAGTTAATTGCGATGGCACTGCAGTTGTCACTCGCGTTCTGACGGCCTCGAATGGCGTCATGACTACGCAGACGGATGACCTCCTCATCACCAAGGCCATCAGAAGGGACCACCATCTGGTCGCCACCGCACTCGAGGATATGGTCAGAACCCCGAGCGCAATAGTTCCGGGTGGAGTGTTTGTGTTTCGAAGCTATACACGTCGGCCTGATTGACGAGGCGCGCGACGCATAGGACGACAGCGGCGCATCGCCGAATAACACCTCCCCTCTTGCCGCGACAGCGCCGTCGCGACTACGCCGTGCAAACGCGCGTCCGCGAAACTAGCCCCACACAAGCCCCGGAGGCGAGCGCGATCGGCAACACGCCGAGCAAGACCTGGGTGGCACTGTGGCCACTGGCGAGCAATGCGGCAGAAAACAACGGACCGACGAGCGAGCCCACTCGGCCCGCAGCCACGGCGGCTCCGAGCCCGGTGCCGCGTGCTACGTCGGCATACAAAACTCCACCAGCCGCGAAGACGATGACCTGCTGGGCGAGAATGGCGCCGCCAAGGAGCAGCGAAGTAAGCATGAGGGCGACCGGCCAGGCGGGCAGCAATGCGGCGCAAACCAGAACCAGCGGCAGCACCGCGATGCTGATCAAAATGCTAGCTCCTCGCCGGGACGAATCGAGAAGTGCCGCCTGCTTCAACGCAATCACGGCACCGCCCATGGAGAACCCGACCTGGGCCAGCATCGCAGAGTCCTTGGTGAGCCCGCGAGCCGTGAGAAGAAAGGGAAGCCAATTCAACATGAGATGCAGTGTCAACACGATTAGAAAGAAGCTGAGCCAAAGCAGAAGTGTCTCCGCCGCTCGCCCATAGCCTAAGAGTTGTCGCGCGCCATCACTAAATCCAAGCGCTCGCGTGCGCAGTGCAGGCGCGGACCTATTGTCAGGAAAGAAAACCATCAGCGCGGGTACGATCAGCAGGGGCGCCACGCCGCCCACCCAGAACAATTCGCGCCAGGCGTCCGATGGAATAACGAATGCCAGGAGGCTCGCCAACGAGCCACCGACCGGCATGCCGACGTAGGCGATTCCGACACTGCGATTGCGCACTGCCGGTGCGCTGGTCTCTACAGCCATTGCGATCAGATTCGGCATCGCTCCGCCAAGTCCTAAACCGGTCAAGAACCGCGCACCTACGAGCAGCGACAAATTCGGCATGGTGGCCGTCAACAGTGAGAACGCACCGAACAGGCCAATCGATGCAACGAGCACGGGCTTTCGACCATAACGATCCGCGATGGCGCCGCCGACTAACGAGCCGATCAGCAGCCCGAGGCCGGTGGCACTGAAAAACAGCCCGAGATCGGCGGGTGTGCAATGCAATTCTCGTGCTATGCCGGTCGCGGCGACACCAGCGGCTTGCACATCGAAGCCCTCGCAAAGCGCGCACAGAAAGCAGAGGCCTCCCAAAAAAGGCGTGACGCGCGACTGCTGAATTTCAATCGGGCTGCTTGCCGCCATACACATCGATCATTGTGCGCAAGGAGCAGCCATCTTGGCGAGGCTCATGTACACCCGATACACACACTCGATCCACCGTGGGTCCTTAAGCAACGTAAGATCGCTCACGCAAGATACGCCTCGCGGTAGAAGATCGTCCCGAAGGATCTGAAGGATGCGCGGCGCCGTCAGAGGTTCAAGCTCGTCCTGACCTTCACTCTCGACTTGCACATCGGCCTTCCAAACGACCGACAGGCGCAGCGCTTCTTTCGAATAGCGCGCACGACACTCGTTCTCATCAAAGATACTCCAGCTGCCGTCGGTGTCGAGACGGATCTCGGCGCTGGCGCTCATGCGGGGGAGAACGGCATCGGGTAGTCCGATTCGCCCGATGCGGTGATACATGCGGTCCGAGTCAGCCACGATGGCAACATTGCCGAAAGGCGCAGACTCTATCCGCATCGGCCCGGTGGGACCCTCGGGCCAATACTCGAAGCCGCCGTCCGGGCCGTCATAAAACCAGGCAATCGCGCCCGCCTCGATCACGCGCCAAGGCTCAAACAGGCCCGAGGCTCCCATGGCCATCAGCAACCGCAAGGCGAAGGTCTCGCGAGTCGCGCCGCGAAAAACCGGCACATCAACATGCGGCACGCCGGCCGGCATAGGGGCATTGACATTCACGACCACGAGCTTCGGCAGAATGCGCGCAGCGGGAAATAGCGCGCGCGCCGCGGCGAGGAAGTGCGGGTTGCCGAGGATTTCTTCCGCGCCATCGACCAGTACTTTACCGCCCTGGGCCCAGGTCTTGCGAAACCAGGGGTAGGCTGCATCCGCAGGGCGAGGACCGGCGGTGTCATCTGCGCCGGCCGGTAGGTAAGCGGCCACCGCGCCGTACGGGGCGTGGCGATCGAACAGCGCCCGCACGAATCGCCGATCGTCAAAAGCCGGCTCGATTCGAATCGGCTTGGCCATGTCTCGCGCTTGCGTGCGTGCCGCGTCGGCGGCCTCCCTCCCGACCACCCGGGCCGTGGACTGTGAGCTGGCTTGCATCGCCGTACCCTCTTTGTGATCGAAACTGGTCCGATCGTACACGAGCGCGTATAACTCAAATTTCTCGTTTGCTCTACTGGATTAACCTATCAGTCATGGCGTCCAGATCGTTGCGTCATTGGGAGCACCGCATCGGGCGGCGAATGCACCTGCGGGACCTGCATATTCTGCTCACGGTCGCACAAGGCGGCAGCATGGTCCGCGCTGCGCATCAGCTCTCGATGTCGCAGCCGGCGGTGTCGAAAGCGATCGCCAAGCTCGAGCACACACTCGGTGTGCGGCTCCTCGATCGCACCCCGCAGGGGGTGGAACCGACTCCATACGGCCTCGCGCTTCTGCGCCGAGGCACCGCGGCATTCGATGAATTGCGTCAGGGAGTCGGCGAGATCGAGTATTTGTCCGATCAGGGAATCGGAGAGTTACGGATCGGCTACGGTGAACCGCTCGCCATCAACCTCGTGGCAGCGGTCGTCACAAAGCTGATATCCAAGCATCCGCGCCTGATCCTACATTTGCGCCGGGCCGACACGATTGCGCTCGATTTTCGGGAGCTGCGCGAGCGAAAGGTCGACCTCATGTTCGGGCGAGTCGCCTTGCCTTTCAGAGAGAAGGACCTGGATGCCGAGACGATCCTCCAGCATTCCGTAGTCGTGGTGGCGGGGGCGCAGAGCCCCTGGGTACGCCGTCGCAAGCTCAAGCTGGCGGATCTCGTAGATGAGAAGTGGATCCTGCTACCGCCGGAGATGCCGGAGAGTGAATGGGTTGCCTCTGCCTTTCGGTCGCAGGGGCTCACACCCCCTCGGGCGAGGGTAACCAACTTCTCACTCGATACGCGGACCACGTTGTTGGAAAGAGGAGACTTCTTGAGTGTCTTTCCCCCGGACCTCCTCAGTCGATATCCCTCCATCAAGGCCTTGCCCATTGATCTCAAGCTGCAACCTCGGCCAATTGCAATCGTGACACTCAAGAATCGCGCACGGAGCCCCGCCGCTGAGCTCTTTATCTCAGAGATGAGGGCCATTTCGAAGACGACCCTGAATTTGAACCGACCGTAGGCACTCTCGTCTCCGCTCGTACCTCGCAGAGCCGGTTAAGAGGCCGGCGAGTCAGAGGCGCACCTTTGCGCGATCGCGCGGTGCTTTTGTCGGCGGACGCGATTCATAAGGACCTAGCCGATAACGTCAAAGTTAGTTGTCACCGCATATTCTCTCGGGCGCGGCCGCCCTTCGATCCGCCGGCTGCCGCCTCGAGCTTTCCGGCGAGCATTTTCATCGAATGGCCCGCGACCGGATTACAGGTATAGAACAAGTTGTAGCGCACACCTCGAATCTCGGGCGCCGCGGCCGGCGGCTTCCAAACCAGATTCGTCAGAGAGCGGGCGATCGCGAGTATCTCGCCCCGCTCGTAGATCCGATCGATCTTGAGCGAGGCGCGATTGATCTCCCGCAGCTCATTATCGACGCTGAAGAAGCCGGTCACCGGTGAAGGGTCGAAGGCGTACACCTTCTCGACTCGTGGCACGCTGGGTAAATCCG
>Ga0210383_10003944_pt1 | contig 13201 bp, 20 predicted proteins | sample IncBWC14OmetaG_FD_160072 | JGI IMG/M metagenome (GOLD analysis project Ga0210383, IMG submission 160072) | Forest soil microbial communities from Barre Woods Harvard Forest LTER site, Petersham, Massachusetts, United States - Inc-BW-C-14-O ...
GCTGAAAGCTGACGGTTGAGAGCAATTTTATGAATGCAGACAAAATCAGAAATCTGACCGAAGAAGAGCTTGCCCATCAGGAGCGCGATCTGGCGGACCAGTTGTTCAAGCTGAAGTTTCAGCTGAACATGGGCCAGACCGAGAGCTTGAAAAAGATTCGCGGCTTGCGCAAAGACATTGCCCGGGTCAAGACCATCCTCGGGGAGCGCGGGCGCACCACGGCCAGCGCAACCACGGCCAGCGCAACGGAGAAACGATAATGGCTGAAACCGCAAGCCAGACCCAGCAGGTGCAGGGACGGCGCAAGGAAATCGTGGGAGAAGTCGTCTCCAGCCGCATGCACAAAACCATCGTGGTGAAGGTGACGCGCAAGAAGGCGCATCCTTTCTACGGACGCGTGATCGCGCGCAACAAGAAGTTTTATGCGCACGACGAAACCAACCAGGCGCATGTGGGCGACGTGGTGCGTCTCGAAGAGACGCGGCCGCTGTCAAAACTGAAGCGCTGGAAGCTGAAAGATATTGTCCGCAAAGCCGCGATCGTGCCGGAAGCTGTGGTTGAAGTTGCGGTGAAGTAACGCGCGCTGACACACAAGGGGAGATCGACGTTATGGCTGTGATGATGAGATCGATGCTGGAGGTGGCCGACAACTCGGGTGCCCGCAAGCTGCAGATGATTCTGCCGCTGGGCGGCTCGACCGGATTGAACGCCGGTCTGGGCGACGTGATCACGGCTGCGGTGAAAGAGGCTGCGCCCGAAGGCCAGACCAAAAAAGGAACGGTGGTGAAGGCCGTGATCGTGCGGACAAGAAAAGAACACCGACGGCGCGATGGCACCTACATCCGCTTCGATTCGAATGCCGCGGTTTTGATCAACGACGCGGGCGAGCCTGTGGGTACGCGTGTGTTCGGTCCGGTGGCCCGCGAACTGCGCGAGAAGAAATTCTTGAAAATCGTGTCGCTGGCGCCGGAAGTGATTTAAGGACAGAGTGGCGAGTACCAAAGTGCTGCGTAGCGGGAAACGAAGCTAAGAATTGAGAACTGGAAATGCGAACTCTAAGCACTGAAAACAAGCGAGTAGATATCCGGCGCAACGACACCGTGAAGGTGATTACGGGGCGCGACAAGGGCAAGGAAGGGCGCGTGCTGCGCGTGTTTCCGAATGACAGCAAGGTTCTGGTCGAGCACGTGATGATGGTGAAAAAGCACGTGCGCCCCAACCCGCAGCGCAACATCAAGGGTGGGATCGCCGAACAGGAAAGCCGCATCGCAATCTCGAACGTGCAGTTGGTCTGCGGCACCTGCGGCCCGGTCCGCATCGGACACGAAGTGCGCGGCGATCGCAAGGTGCGGGTGTGCAAGAAGTGCGATACCACGCTGGATAAATAAGCTGTCAGCTATCAGCCATCAGCTTTCAGCTCGTGGTGGAGATGCGAAACGGCAAAAATGGAAATTGAGTCTCACGAACCGGGACGGTCAGACCGAAGTGTAAGGGCTAGAGGTAAGCGCTCATAGCTGAGAGCTGATCCCGAAACCGTGAGCGGAAGCGGAAGAGCTAGAAATGGCAAAAGACAAGAAAGCATCGAAAGACTCGGCGCAGGAACAGAAGGCTCCCGACCAGGCGCGACATGGCGCCAAAGAGCGTCCACGTCTGCGCGCGCGTTTTGAGAAAGAAGTGGCGCCGGCTCTGCTGAAGGAGCTCGAACTGCACAATCAGATGGCGGTTCCGCGCCTGCACAAAATCGTGGTCAACATGGGGGTCGGAGAAGCCACGCAGAACGCCAAGGTGCTCGATCCGGCGGTGAACGAACTGGGCCAGATCACCGGCCAGAAGCCGGTCGTGACCCGGGCCAAGAAGTCGATTGCGGCGTTCAAGGTGCGCGAAGGCCAGGCCATCGGAGCCATGGTCACGCTGCGCGGCGATCGCATGTACGAATTCTTCGACCGGCTGGTGAACATTGTGCTGCCGCGGGTCCGCGATTTCCGCGGCGTATCGACCAAGTCATTCGACGGGCGCGGCAACTACACTCTTGGATTGCACGACCAGTTGATCTTTCCGGAAATTTCTTACGAGAAGGTCGACAAGCAAAAGGGCATGAACGTAACCATTGTGACCACGGCCGCGAACGACAACCAGGCGCGCTCGCTATTGAAGCACCTGGGCATGCCGTTCCGGGCCTGAAGGCAAAGTTTCAACGTTTCAGAGTTTCAGGGTTTCGCTAGCAGCTAAGAAGCTAGTAGCTAGGAGCTAAGTTTGGCAACCACAGCAAAACGAGTTAAGGACGCGAAGATCCAGAAGAAGTTTGAAGTGGCGCGCGACGCCAAGAAGCCGCGGCCCAAGTTCTCGACGCGGCGCCACAACCGCTGCAACTTGTGCGGACGGCCGCGCGCTTTCCTGCGCAAGTTCGGAGTGTGCCGCTTGTGCTTCCGCGGGCTGGCGCTGCGCGGAGAGATTCCAGGCGTTTCGAAGTCGTCCTGGTAGGAAGTCAGTCGCCGGTCGTTCGTCGTTGGCGGTTCCCAAAGACCGACGGCGGGCGGCGTGACGGATGAGAATGTGGAACGGCGCGAACGTTTTCGAAGCAGGCTGTTTTAGCAGCAAGCTGCCGCAGGTTCTCCGCGGAACGCGGAGCGAACGGGTGGCTAGAGGAGAAACCAACGATGAGGTTGACCGATCCGGTCGCAGACATGCTGACGCGAGTGCGGAACGCACTCCAGGCCCGGCACCAGAAAGTGGATATCCCGGCTTCGCGCCTGAAGCTGGAGATCGCCCGCATTCTGAAGGAAGAGGGCTACATCTCGAATTTCAAGGCCGCAGAGGAAGAGGGCCACAAGGTCATCCGGGTGTACCTCAAGTACGGCGCCAACAACGAGGCGGCGATCTCCACCGTCAATCGTGTGTCGCGCCCCGGCTGCCGCGTCTACGTGCGGCGCAGCGAGATTCCACGCGTGCTCGGCGGCATGGGCATCAACATTCTCACCACGCCCCGCGGCGTGATGACCGGACGCCAGGCCCGCCGCGAAGGCGTAGGCGGCGAACTTTTGTGCGAGATTTGGTAGCCATGGTAGAGGCGTAGCTTGCTACGTCTTAGTGGACAGCATTTCGGACGCCAGAGAGAGCGAGACGTTGCCAGCAACGTCTCTATATAAAAGAGCTGAAAGCTTATGTCGAGAATTGGAAAAAAGCCGATTGCGATCCCCAAAGGGGTGACGGTCAAAATTGAAGGCAACACCGTTTTAGTCCAGGGTCCCAAGGGCAAACTGGACACGGCGCTGCCGGCCGGAATCAAGGTGGAACAAAAAGACGGGAACATCGTCGCCATCCGCGAGAACGACTCGCAGGCCGCCGTCCATGGCCTGGCGCGCGCCCTGGTCAACAACGCGGTCGAGGGCGTCACCAAAGGGTGGACCCGCGACCTGGAAATCGTCGGCATTGGCTATCGCGCCGAGATGAAGGGCAAGACGGTCGTATTCAGCCTGGGGTATTCGCATCCCATTGAGTATCCGCTGCCCACGGGCGTGGATGCGGTGGTCGATCCCAAGCAAACCAAGATTTCACTCACCGGAATTGACCGCCAGAAAGTCGGACAGGTCGCCGCGGAGATGCGCGCGCTGCGTCCCCCCGATCCGTATAAAAACAAAGGCGTGCGCTATGCCGGGGAACGGCTGAAGAAGAAGGTCGGAAAGACGGGAGCCAAGTAACCGCCGCTGGTCGTTGGCCGTTGGCCAAAGCGTATACGCGGCAGCAGGTTTTGGAAGGCGTCGGAGTCTTTGGCGAACGGCCAACGACGAACCGCCAAGGACAGATTTTATGCTGACAAGAATCTCGAAAAATCATAAGCGCGGGCACGTGCATGACCGCATCCGGAAAAAGATGCAGGGCACCGCAGAACGTCCGCGGCTCAACGTGTACCGTTCGCTCAACCATATTTATGTACAGCTGGTCGACGACCTGCACGGCAAGACGCTGGTTTCGGCGAGCACCGCCGAAGGCAAAAAGGAAGACCGGCGCACCGGCGGCAACGTGGCGGCGGCAAAAGTCGTCGGCAAAACCATTGCCGAGCGTGCCAAAGCCAAGGGCGTCAGCAAAGTGGTCTTCGACCGTGGCGGCTACATCTATCACGGACGGGTCAAGGCGCTGGCCGACGCAGCCCGCGAAGCAGGATTGCAGTTCTAAGACAGCTCTCAGCTGTCAGCTCTCAGCCATCAGCTAAGAGCGGGCAGGCTGATAGCTGAAAGCTGATCGCTGAAAGCTGGGTTTAAAGAATGCCAACAGTAATCAAGAAACTCGATGCAGGTTCGTTTCAGCTCAAGGACCAGGTGGTCGCCATCAACCGCGTGACCAAGGTGGTCAAGGGCGGCAAGAACCTTTCTTTCGCAGCGCTGGTGGTGGTGGGTGATCCCTCGGCTGCGGTGGTGGGCTATGGTTCCGGCAAGGCCAAGGAAGTTCCGCAGGCCATTCGCAAGGGAATCGAGTCGGCCAAAAAGAATCTGATCAAGGTGAACCTCACGCAGACCAGCATTGCCCACCTCGTGCTGGGACGCTATGGTTCCGGCAAAGTGCTGCTGAAGCCGGCGCCGGAAGGCACTGGCGTGATCGCAGGCGGCGCGGTGCGCGCCGTGATGACCTCGGTCGGGGTGCAGAATGTCCTGACCAAATCCATCGGCACCACCAACCCGCACAACGTGATCAAAGCGACTTTCGATGCCCTGAAGCAGCTCAAAAGCCGCGAAAGCGTCGCGCTCATGCGCGGAAAAACCGCGCAGGAATTGTAAAGGATTCGCAACGAGCCACTGGTAACTAGCGATTGAGGTTCAGAGGTCCCAATGACGGCGAAGAAAACAAATTCGGGCAGCGGAAAAATTCACCTGAAGTGGGTGCGCTCCGCCATTTGTGCCCCTGTAAAACAAAAGCTTGTGATCAAAGGCCTGGGTTTTACCCGGCTGAATCAAATCATCGAGCGTCCGGACACGCAAGCCATCCGCGGCATGGTGGCCAAGGTTCCGCATCTGGTGGAGTTTGTGAACTAACATTTCTGTAGAGACGTAGCTTGCTACGTCTCTGCCGGCGGCGAGATTTCCGCTGGCTTAGACATGGCGTTGCAGGCAAGACGTTGCCAGCAACGTCTCTGCGAAAGAAGTGAACTGATGAATCTATCCAATATTCGAGCACCAAAGAAATCGTCGGAAAAGCGCAAGCGCGTCGGCCGCGGCATGGGCTCCGGCATGGGCAAGACCTCCACGCGCGGACACAAAGGCCAGCGCTCGCGCACCGGCTCGCGCATGATCCGCGGGTTTGAAGGCGGCCAGATGCCCCTGCACCGCCGCATGCCCAAGCGCGGCTTTACCAACATCTTCCGCAAGGAATTCAATATCGTCAGCCTCGATCGGTTGGCCGCGCTGGGCGCGGAATTTCACGGCGATCCCATCACGCCCGAGGTCCTCCGCAAAGCCGGAGTCATCAAGACTAAACATCCCGTCAAGATTCTCGGAGACGGCGAACTCACCGTCGCCATCATCGTGCACGCGCACAAATTTTCGAAGTCAGCCCAGGAAAAAATCACCAAGGCAGGCGGCAAGGTTGAGGTCTTGCAGTAATGGTTGAGAAGCTGCTCAACATCTTCCGGATTCCCGACCTGCGCAAACGCATCCTGTTTACGCTGGGCCTGCTGTTCGTCTATCGCCTGGGCGGCCACATTCCCACGCCCGGCATCAACACCGCGGCGCTCGAAAGCTACTTTCAGGGCCAGCAGGGCGGCCTGTTCGGTTTCATCGATCTGTTTTCCGGCGGCCAGGTTCGCCGCATGACCATCTTCGCCCTGGGCATCATGCCCTACATCACGGCGTCCATCATTCTGCAATTGCTCACGGTGGTCTACGAGCCGCTGGCCAAGCTGCAGAAAGAAGGCGAGCTCGGGCGCAAGAAAATCACCATGTGGACGCGCTACATCACCGTGATCTTGAGTTCGGTGCAGTCGTTCGGAATCGCGATCGGGCTCGAAAAGAACGGCTTCGCCCTCAATCCGGGCTGGGGTTTTCGCCTGATGGTGATGCTGACCCTGACCACGGGCAGCGCCTTCATCATGTGGCTGGGGGAGCAGATCACGGAACGCGGCGTGGGCAATGGCATGTCGTTGCTGATCTTCTCCGGCATCGTTGTGGGTTTGCCGCGCGGCGTTGCCGACCTGTTTGACAAAGCCAAGAACGGCTCCTGGGGCGCACTCACCTTCCCGCTGATGATCGGGCTCATTATCTTCATGGTCGCGGTGGTCGCCTTCATTGTGTATGTAGAACGCAGCGAACGGCGAATTCCAGTGCAGTATGCCAAACGCGTGGTCGGGCGCAAGGTGATGGGCGGGCAGTCCACGCATTTGCCGCTGCGCGTGAATGCAGGCGGCGTGATGCCGGTCATCTTCGCCTCTTCCATTCTTAGTTTGCCGCCCATGATCGGCGCGGGACTCGGGTTTACCAACAACCGGTACCTGGGCCCGGTCATCGACTGGCTGAAGTGGGGCGAGCCGCTTTACACGGTGGTCTACGCGGTCGGAATCATTTTCTTCGCTTACTTCTATGTGTCCATCGTTTTCAACCCCAGCGAAGTTGCCGACAACATGCGGAAATACGGCGGATTCATTCCGGGCATCCGGCCGGGCAAGCGTACTGCCGATTTCATCAATGAAGTTCTCACCCGCATCACTTTAGTCGGCGCACTTTACCTGATCATCATTTCGTTCATTCCCGAGTGGATGATCGCCGGAATCCGGCTGAATCACATCTTCCTGATCGGGAGATATTTTGAGGCTCTGCCCAACTGGGTGCTGAACGGTTTGGGCGTGAACTTTTATTTCGGGGGCACGTCTCTTCTGATCGTGGTGGGCGTGGCCATGGATACGGTCAACCAAATCGAGGCGCAACTCATCATGCGCCACTACGATGGTTTCACGCCGCGCAGCGGAAGAATTCGCGGCCGCCGCAACTGGTCGTAACTTGCTACTGGTCGTAGCAAGGGAGTTCTCAGTTCCTGGTTCTCGGTTCTCAGTTTTGGGAACGGGAGCTGTCTGGGCGGCGATGGACGCTCGATTGTTCTGAGAATTGAGAACTGAGAACCGAGAACTGGTATCGATGGCGCTGGAAACCTTGCGTGACGTAGGTCCCGTAGTGCTGCTCGGAGCTCCGGGTGCCGGAAAAGGCACTCAGGCCAACCGGGTGCATGAGCGTTACCAGATTCCCCACGTCTCCACCGGGGATCTCTTGCGGGAGAATGTTTCCCGCGGTACCGAGGTAGGGCTGGTGGCCAAGGCGGTCATGGCCCGGGGCGAGCTGGTTTCCGACGACCTGGTCTGCAACATGGTTCGCGGACGCCTGGCTCTGCCGGATTGCGGACGCGGTTATGTGCTGGACGGTTTTCCGCGTACCGCGGCGCAAGCCGGGTGGCTGGATGCCCTGCTCGATGATCGGCTCTTTGACAACTCGCGCGCGACTCGAGCCTGGCCGATTGTGATCAGCCTGGAGGTAGACTATAATCAATTGTTGCTCCGGATCACTGGACGCCGTTCTTGTCCTACCGATGGACGGATTTACAACGTCCATTTCCAGCCGCCCCGCGTCGATGAATTGTGCGATCTCGACGGGACCAGGCTGGTGACCCGAAATGACGACCGCCTGGAAGTGATTCAGCCCCGGCTGACGGCGTATCAGGAACAGACCCGTCCGGTGGCCGACTACTATCAGCGAACCGGCCGGTTGATTGCGGTGGATGGCGAACTGCCCATCGACCAGGTCACAGAGAAGATTTTCCGGATTCTTGAGGATCATCACGCAGCATAGGAATGGCGATTGTGTGCAAATCAGCGGCGGAAATTGAAAAGATGCGGCAGAGTGGCCGCATCGTGCGACAAGTTCTCGATCATGTGCGCACTCTGGTGGCGCCCGGCGTCACCACCATGGATCTGGAGCGTGCCGCCGAAAAAAAGATCAAAGAACTCGGCGCCAAGCCGGCTTTCAAGGGATATTACGACTATCCCTGCGTGCTCTGTACCTCGTTGAATGAAGAAATTGTGCACGGCATCCCGTCGGAAAAGCGGGTGCTGAAAGATGGTGACATCGTTTCCATCGATTGCGGCGTAGTACTCGACGGTTATTACGGCGATGCGGCGATCACGGTTCCCGCGGGTGGTGCCGTGAAGCCGGAATTGGCGAAGCTGCTGGAAGTAACAGAAGCGTCCTTGTACCGGGGAATTGAGCAGGCGCGCATCGGCAACTCTGTTGGCGATGTGGGAGCGGCCGTGCAGGAGCACGTCGAAGCAGCCGGCTTCAGCGTAGTCCGCGAGTTCGTAGGACACGGCATCGGGACGCGGTTGCACGAAGAGCCGCAGGTCCCGAACTTCGGAGCCCGGGGTCACGGCGCGAAGTTGCGCGAGGGTATGGTGCTGGCCATCGAGCCCATGGTCAATTACGGCAAGCCAGGATCGCGTGTGTTGGACGATAAGTGGACGGCGGTGACCGAAGACGGCAGCTTCAGCGCCCACTTCGAGCACTGCGTAGCAGTCACCAAAAATGGTCCGGTGATTTTGACACAGTAAGAGCGATTAGCCTTTAGCTCTTGGCTCTTAGCTAAAAGCCAAGAGCCAACAACTAAAAACGCTTTTAAGGGTGCATGAGTAAAGAAGACGCGATTGCAGTTGAGGCGTCTAGCGGGCATGAGCGATGCAGGAGCCCGCTGCCGAAATCCCGAGCGTTTTTTGCGAGGGATCTGTTGTTAGGAAATCAAGGAGCGGATGAGTAAAGAAGACGCGATTGAAGTGATGGCGGTGGTTCTGGAACCGCTGCCCAACGCCATGTTCAAGGTGGAACTGGAGAACAAGCACCAGGTGCTGGCGCACGTTTCCGGCAAAATGCGCAAGAACTTCATTCGCATCCTGCCCGGCGACAAGGTCGCTGTGGAGCTTTCCCCCTACGACTTAAATCGCGGCCGGATTGTGTACCGCTACAAGTAATGCGCGACCTTAACAATCGCGTAGGGACAGCCGCCTCGGCGGTCCAGCCAGGGCGAAGCCTGGCTGAGAACCGAGGACGGGAACAAGAACTGAGGACCGGGAACTGAGAACTGTATGAAAGTGCGAGCATCGGTAAAAAAGATTTGCGACAAGTGCAAGGTCATCCACCGCAAGGGTGTAGTGCGGGTGATCTGCGTCATCTCGAAACACAAACAGCGCCAGGGGTAAGCACTTTTGGCCTTTGGCTTTTGGCTCTAAGCTAAAAGCCAAGAGCTAAGAGTCAAAAGCTCTCAGGCAGCGGCGCAGCCGCCGAGGTTAAGGAAAACATGGCACGTATTGCAGGCGTCGATCTTCCGCGCCAGAAGCACATCAACATCGCGCTGACCTATATTTACGGCATCGGGCACCCGCGCGCCGGACGCATCCTCGACGAAGCCAAGGTCGAGCCCATGAAGAAGGTGCAGGACCTGAGCGAAGAAGAGGTCAACCGCATCCGCACCGTCATCGAGGCCGAAGGCTTGGTGGAAGGCGATCTGCGCAAGGAAGTTTCGATGAACATCAAGCGCCTCATCGAAATCGGCTCCTACCGCGGATTCCGCCATCGCCGCAACTTGCCGGTCCGCGGACAGCGTACCCATACCAATGCCCGCACCCGCAAAGGTCCGCGCAAAGGAACGGTCGCACAAAAGAAGAAGGCGACGGCAAAAACTTAAACCAGTTGCCGGTTGCCCGTAGCCAGTTGCCAGTCAAATCTGGAACCGGATGCGGCGACACTGGCAACTGACAACTGGCAACTGGGAACTGACTTTTATGGCAAAACCAGCAGCAGCGGGCGGCGCACCAGCCGCACCCGAGAAAAAGGGCAAAAAGAAAACCTTCAAGAAGAAGGAACGCAAGCACGTGCCCCACGGTTTGGTGTATGTGCAGGCGTCTTTCAACAACACCATCGTAACCATCACCGACATGAACGGCAACGTCCTGTCGTGGAAGAGTTCCGGATCGCTCGGGTTCCGCGGATCGCGCAAGGGCACGCCCTTCGCCGCGCAGCAAGCCGCCTCGAACGCCGCCAACCTGGCGCGCGATCACGGCGTCCGCAGCGTGGATGTCCGCGTCAGCGGCCCCGGTTCCGGTCGCGAGTCGGCGGTGCGCGCCTTAGCCGCCTCAGGAATCGAAGTGCGTTCCATTCGCGACGTCACCCCGATTCCACACAACGGCTGCCGTCCGCCCAAGCGCCGAAGAGTATAAACCAGAGGCCAGGGGTTAGGGGCCAGGCATCAGCAAACCGTCGAAGTCTGATCCCTGAACCCTAGCCCCTGCCCCTGCCCCTTGATTTTCGTCCGGGACGAAGGGTGAAGCCAAACCCGTAAACCGGTCATCTAAAGGAGAACAAACTTGGCCCGTTATACCGATGCAGTCTGCCGTCTATGCCGCCGCGAGGGCATGAAGCTGTTCCTCAAAGGCGCAAAGTGCTTCAGCGATAAGTGTCCCATCGAGAAGCGCAACTTCGCTCCCGGACAACACGGGAAAGACCGCAAGTCTAAAATCGTAGGCTACGGCCTGCAGTTGCGCGAAAAACAGAAAGCCAAGCGCATCTACTTCACGCAGGAAGGTCAGTTTCGTAACTACTTCGAGAAGGCTGCGCGCTCCAAAGGCGTCACCGGCGAGTTGCTGTTGCAACAACTGGAACGCCGTCTGGATAACGTGGTTTACCGCCTGGGCTTCGCGCAATCGCGGCGCCAGGCGCGCCAGTTGGTGCGTCACGGGCACGTTGCCGTAAACGCCCGCAAAGTCAACATTCCTTCGTATGAAGTAAGCGCGGGCGAGGAGATTTCCATCCGCGAGAACAGCAAGAAGCTCACGGTGCTCGAACTCGCCAAGGAATTCGCCAGCCACGGCACCATGCCCAACTGGCTGGAAGTGGACCGGGACAATTACAAAGCGCGTGTCCTGAGTCTGCCGAAGCGCGAAGATATTCAACTGCCGGTCAACGAACAGCTGATCGTCGAGTTGTACAGCAAGTAGTCGTAGAGACGTTGCTTGCAACGTCTCTGCGTGCGGCGCCACGAATGTTGGTGAGCGCCGTGAAGCGAGCGGCATGCGAGGTTGTAGTGAGACGTAACAGGTTACGTCTCTACGGTCCATTAATTTCGAGCCAGATCAGCCTGTGCTGACATTTGACCTGAATCCAGCTTTGCGCAACATGGACCAATTCAGGGAGCCGGCACTGAGCCAAACGGCCGAAGGAGAAACACATGCTTTGGAAGGGTTTTCAGAAACCGAAACGTCTCGCAGTTGACACCTCCACCCTCACCGACAAATACGGCATTTTCTGGGCGCAGCCTTTTGAGCGCGGCTTCGGCACCACCGTGGGCAATGCCCTGCGGCGCGTGCTGCTGAGCTCGATTGAAGGCGCGGCCGTCACCGCCGTGAAGATGGAAGGCGTGCTGCACGAGTTCCAGTCGATCCCCGGCGTCGTCGAGGACGCGACCGACATCATCCTCAACCTCAAGCAGATTCCGTTCAAGCTCTCCGGCGATGCGCCGAAAGCCATTTACCTGCGCGCCGATCAGCCCGGAGTGGTCACCAGCGGCATGATCGAAGCCGACGGCGACGTCGAAGTTCTTGATAAAGACGTCTACATCGCCACCGTCAGCGAAGGCGGCAAGCTCGACATGGAAATGCGCCTGAAGCGCGGACGCGGCTACACCTCCGCCGACAAAAACTTCGACGAGGATCTCGGCATCGGCTTCATTCCCATCGATTCCGTGCACTCGCCGGTGCGCAAGTGCAACTACACGGTGGAAGCCGCGCGTTTGGGTCAGATCACCGACTACGACAAGCTCACCCTCGAAGTCTGGACCAACGGCTCCATCACCCCCGCCGATTCCATCGGCCTGGCTGCGAAGCTGCTGAAGGACCATATGAACATCTTCATCAACTTCGAGGAAGAAATCGAGACCGGCACCTCGTCGTCCGACGATCGCAAACCCGAGATTCACAACGAGAACCTCAACCGTTCCGTGGAAGAACTCGAGCTTTCCGTGCGCAGCTATAACTGCCTGAAGAACGCGAACATCCAGACCATCGGTGAGCTCGTGCAGAAGACCGAAGCCGAAATGCTCAAGACCAAAAACTTCGGCCGCAAGTCGCTGAACGAGATCAAAGAAATTCTCTCTTCGATGGGACTGAGCCTTGGCATGAAGATCGACGAGCACGGCAACGCCGTGCCCGGGCCCACGTCGAATCAGGTTTTGCCGGCTTCGGCTTACGGGCCGGATGATCAGTTGTAAAGATGACCAGCTGTAAGAAAATAAAATAGGGTCAGGGGCTAGGGGTCAGGGAGCAGAAGTAAACGAACTCCTAGCCACCGACCGTGTGCAAAGACTGGCCACTGCTTAAGCCTTTAAGGAGACTGAAATGAAAAACTTCGTCGTTCGGACATTTTTTGTGTTGCTGTTGCTGGGCGCGCTTGCCTGCGCGGCGCAGGACGTAGTCACTGCCGTCCACGGAACCATTAGCAAGCTGGATTCGGCTACGAAGACGGCTGTCGTCAAGACCAAGGATGGCACAGAGCATTCGATCAAGTTTGTCGACAAGACCACCGTCCACGGTGTCGAGGCAACGGGCACGGGCGCCAAAGACGCCTTTCACGGACTCGCGGAAGGCAGCGAAGTGGTGGCGCACTACACCACCAAGGGCACGGAGAAGACTGCGGTCGAGATCGATAAAGTCGGCAAGGATGGTATCAAGTCGGTGGATGGCACGATCACCCACATCGATCACGCCGGCAAGACGATGACGGTGAAAGCCGCGGATGGTACAGAAGATACTTTCCGACTGTCCGGACACGCTACGGCCGACGCAGGCAAGGACATTGCAAAAGGAAGTGAAAAATCTGCGAAAGTCACGGTCTACTACACCGAAGACGCAGGCAAGAAAGTTGCCCACTTCTTCGAGAAAATCGCTCAATAGTGATCAGGGGCGAAAGAACTCCTGGCTACCGACTGCAAGATGCAAGACTGGCCAGTCGTCCCTGACCCCTGGCCCTGATGTACAAGACTGGCCACAGGTCCCTGACCCCTTGGCCCCTGATCTGAGGTTCATATGCGTCACAAAGTAGCAGGATACAAACTCGGACGGAACACGGCGCACCGGCGTTCGCTGCTCCGCAACCTGGTCACATCGGTGATCGTCGAGGAGCGGATCGAA
>Ga0210383_10003946_pt1 | contig 13198 bp, 10 predicted proteins | sample IncBWC14OmetaG_FD_160072 | JGI IMG/M metagenome (GOLD analysis project Ga0210383, IMG submission 160072) | Forest soil microbial communities from Barre Woods Harvard Forest LTER site, Petersham, Massachusetts, United States - Inc-BW-C-14-O ...
CCGCGAGCTGGCCTCACACATCGAGAACGTGCTGCGCAGCCGCCGTGGCCTGGCCGGTGGTATCCGCGTCACCGACTCCCGCGGCAACCGGACACTGGCCTCGCTGCCCAAGGTACGCCGGTCGTCAGGCTTTTTGGGCGTTTCAGAAATTGCGCAGCTGCTCGCGCTGCCACAAGGTGAGGTGGTGCCCGGCGTGGAGGTCGGTGCCTCGCGGGAGCTGCTGGTGCCGCGCCATGTCCCGCGCGAGGGTGGCCGGCGACTGTTCATCGGACGGGACTCGAGCGGCGACCGTCCGGTGGCGTTGTCGCCGGAGGCTTCGAGAGTCCACATGGCAGTCATTGCACCCACGGGTGGCGGGAAGTCCACCCTCCTTCTGCACAGCATCCTTTCTGACATTTCCGGTGGCTACGGCGGGATTCTGCTCGACCCGAAGAACCAGCTTGTAAGTGACCTGTTGGATCGCGTCCCGGCTGAGCACGCCGACCGCATCGTCGTGCTTGACCCTTCGGCTCCCGGCGCGGTGCCGGGCTTGGATCTGCTCGGCAGCGGTGACCCGGATACGCGCACGGAGGTGGTTCTGTCAGCCCTGCGCGGGATCTACAAAGACGCCTGGGGCGTTCGGATCGACAGCTACCTGCGGATGGGTCTGCGCACCGCAATGGAGCTAGAAAATCCGATCATTTCCGACTGGATGCGGTTGTATACCGAGCCCGATCTGAGGCGCGCGGCGGTTGCTCGGATTCAGAATAACCCCATCCTCGCGGCGCAGTGGCGTACCTACGAAGACTCCCTCTCTAGCGCTGAGCAGTTCCAGCACATCGCGCCAGCCCTTTCCAGGATCACGAGCCTCTTGGCGCGTCCGGCGCTCAGGAACATCATCAACCAGCCGCAACCGAAGCTGTCGATCCCCCGGCTGCTGGCCGAACGCAAGTGGCTCTTGGTCGCGCTCAGCCCTTCGGCTTTGGGTGAGAGCGCCAACGACCTCCTCTCAGCCCTTGTTGGGTATCTCCTGTGGACGGCCGTCGAGTCCCGCGTCAACCTGCCTGAGCACGCCAGGCACCCGATTTTCTTCTACTGCGACGAGCTGCAATCGCTCAAGATCCCGGTCGGCGTCGAGGTCTTTCTCGAGCGTAGCCGCGGGCTCGGCTGCGGCGTCGTGGCCGCGACACAAGGTTTGGCGAGGTTGCCGCAGAGCGTCCGTGACTCGCTGCTCGGGAATGTCGGAAGCCTGGTCGCCCTGAAGGCCACCGGCCATGACGAGGCGACCAGGCTCGCTAGGGAGCTGCCCGGACTTCAAGCGAGCGACCTGATGGGTCTTTCCAGCTCGCGCTACGAGTGCGCCGCGAGGATCAACACGGGAGGGCTGGGCAGCGGGTCGGTGGTCGTCACCGGGCGTACCGAGGCGCCGCCGCCGCTGACCGGGCAGGCCGCGCGTATCCGGGCGCTCTCGGCTCAAGCGTACGGCCGCGACCCCCGCGAGATCGAGGCGGAGCTCGTGCGCCGGATGGATGGGGACGGCATCGAGGGCGGCGACTCATACGGGCGGGTTGGGAGGCAGACATGACCCGTCCTGTCGCCTCTCCCGTGACGTCGAGCTGGGAGCGCCGGAGCCCCCGGTCAGGAGTAGCTTCTCAGAGCTTTTCGCCGCCGACGCAGTTGGTTCCCGCCCGCTCCAAATACATCACCTCAGATCGTCTCTACCAGACCCTCAATCGAATGTCCGATACGGACTGGCTCGTTCTTGGTTTTCTTAGCGGCTGCCGGTTGGCGAGCGGTAGGCAGCTGATCCGTAGGTACTGGTTCACGTCCGATCCTGGCGATCCGCGTGCCCGAGCTGGACGCCGCGCTCTTAAGCGGCTGACCGACTGGCGGGTGCTGGATGCTCTCCCGCGCCGCATCGGCGGCGAGCGCGCGGGAAGCGCAGGCATCGTCTACACCGTCGGGGTGGCCGGGGCGAAGCTCCTGGCAAGACGCGGGCAGCCCGCCAACCGACTCGAAGCGCCGGGCGCGCTGTACGTCGCACACACGATCGCGTGCACCGAGCTAGTAGTCACTCTCGGCGAGGCCGGTAGGAGCGGCGCGCTTGAATGCATCGAGGTTCAAAACGAGCCGGAGTGCTGGCGTACCTTCAGAGCCGGTATGGGCGCTCGGATCACGTTGAAGCCCGACCTGTTCATCCGTGTCGCGGTTCCAGGCCATAGCTATGAGGATCGCTGGTATGTCGAGGTAGACCTCGCAACCGAGGCGGCCGGCACCATCCTGGCCAAAGCCAAACGCTACCTCGCACACCACCGCTCGGGCAGCGAACAAGTCCACCCCAGGGTGCTGTGGGCGGTGCCGGACGCCCGCCGAGCCGAGCGCATCCAAAGCGCCCTGGGGCGCCTGCCCGCAGGGGCTCAACGCATGTTCTCGGTCTGCGGACTAAGCGAGACGGTGGAGTACCTGACCGCCGAGGCGCACCGATGAGCGCCACACGCAACCTCGTCATGTTCAGCGACCACACCGACCGCTGGCGGCTGGTCGAGGGCGACTCCCTGCGCCTGATGGCGGGGCTCCCCGACTCCTGCATCGACGCGGTCGTGACCGACCCGCCGTATGGCATTGGCTTCCACGGTGAATCTTGGGACGGGGCAGGCAAGGCCGGGCACCAGCTCGCGGGCGGCGCCGCCTTCGCCGCGTGGACGGAAGCCTGGGCGGCCGAGTGCCTGCGGGTACTCAAGCCCGGCGGCTATCTGCTCGCCTTCGGCAGCCCCAAGACGTTCCACAGGCTGACGAGCGGGGTCGAGGATGCCGGTCTTGAGGGGCGCGACGTGCTGATGTGGGTCTACGGGCAGGGCACGCCCAAGGCGCGCAAGCTCCCCGGAGGGCTCGCCGCGATGCTCCGGCCTGCCTACGAGCCGATCCTGCTCGCGCGCAAACCCCTCGCCGGCACTACGCCGCGCAACGTCGAGGAATGGGGCACCGGGGCGCTCAACACCGAGGCGTCACGCGTGAACGGCTACTGGCCGTCGCATCTCGTGCTCTCCCACGCGCCTGGCTGCACGACGGCGGGCTGCACGAACAACTGCCCGGCCGGGCTGCTCGACGCCGCACGTCCCGACCTTCGCCCGAGCCGCATGTTCTACGCGGCCAAGGCGTCAAAGCGGGAGCGTGAAGCAGGCTGCGATGAGCTGCCGCTGCGATCCGACCTGCTCTACAGCCGCCCAGCGGTGCGCCTACGCCGCAACATCCACCCGACCGTCAAACCGATCGTGCTGATGCGCTACTTGGTGGAATTGGTGACGCCACCGGGAGGCACCGTCCTTGATCCATTCGCTGGCAGCGCCAGCACCGGCATTGCCACTGTCATGGAACATCGGAAGTTCCTCGGCGTTGAACAAGAAGCCAGATACACCGCCATCGCCTGTGCCCGCCTCACCCATTGGGCACGTGAAGCGAGGGATGCATCGTGAGGGCTGGACGGCCGCACGGCGGACGGAAGGGCACGCGCCTTTCTGTCCGCCGCCACGGCCACCCAACCCAAAGGAGGTGTCTCATGGCAGTCACGAAGGCTCAGGAGATTTACGACGCGGTCGAGAAGCGCATCGCCGAAGGCACCGACAAGGCCGACGCTTTCAAGGCTTTGTCTGAGGAGACAGGGCGCCCTTACGATTCAGTGAGAGGAAGCTATTACTCTCACAAGAAAAGGCTGGAGGGCGGTGAAAGCAAACCACGCACCAGGCGTCGCGAGACGACACTCGATGCCGCGCTGGCGGACGGCCGTGCCGCCCTGGAAAGGGCAATCAACTCGGTCGAGGCCGAGGTCGAGGCCGCGAAGGCAAGGAGCGACGAGGCCAAAGCCGAGTACGACGCCTTGAAGGCGAGCGCCGGGGAGAGGAAGCAGGCCATCACTCAGCGCCTGGAGGCGCTGAAGTGACCCACAGCGAGCCGGTCGGGGTTACACACCTTGACCGGCTCGCATTACCAATAATCAACTTGATTAACTCAATAGTTAACGCGAAAATCGTTAAGCCAAATTAACTATAGGAAGGAGGGATACATGCCACAACACCAAACCAAACCACAACAACCTAACCCCGAGGCTGAGCCCATCGAGGCGGCAGCGATCTATGTGCGTGTTTCCAGTACCGGCCAGCTCGGCCGTGACGGTGACGAGGACGGCTACTCGATTCCCGCGCAGGTCGAAGCCTGCGAGAAGGAGGCGGCATCGCGTGGCGCCGCAGTTGCCAAGGTCTACATCGAGCGTGCCGAGTCGGCCAAGAGCGACGACCGGCCGGTGCTGCAGCAGATGCTCAGGGAGCTACCGAGCCTTGGCGTCCAGTACTTGATCGTCCACAAGGTCGACCGGCTGGCGCGTAACCGGCTGGATGACGCCACGCTCTACCAGCGCCTCGTCAGGATGGGAATCAAACTCGTATCGGCGACCGAGAACATCGACGACACTCCGGCCGGCCAGCTGATGCACGGCATGCTCGCCACCTTCGCCGAGTATTACTCCAACAATCTCGCCACCGAGATCATGAAGGGTTTGCGCCGCAAGCACGAACAGGGCGGCACACCGTTCAAGCCACCCATCGGCTACCTGTCCAAGCGCGAGTTGGTCGGTAGCCAAGACATCCGGAGCGTGATCATTGATCCGGTGCGCGCGCCGCTGGTGCAGCTTGCGTTCACGCTGTACGCTACCGGGGAGTGGTCGCTGCACCGTTTGGCAGACCACTTGGAGGTGCAAGGGTTGCGCAGCCGGGGCACGCAGCGCTATCCGGAACGCCCGCTCGGACACAACCGGATTCACAGGATGCTGCACAACCCGTACTACATGGGGATCGTGCAATGGAACGGCAAACGCTACCCCGGCAAGCATTACCGGCTCGTGGATGAGGACACCTTCGACCGCGTGCAGGCGCTCCTATCCGTAGCCCGCGTCAGCGGCGACCGCCCACAGAAGCACGAACACTATTTGCGCGGGACAGTTGTCTGCGATGAGTGCCTCGGGCGGCTGCTCTACGGACGCCACCGTGGCCGTGGCGGACGGCAGTACGAGTACTTCTGCTGCAACAACCGCGCAGTGCGCCGCCGCACCACCAAATGCTCAAGCGCCCATGCGTCAGTCCCGATCGTTGACGAGCGCATACGGGAGCACTACCGCAGCGTCTACATCCGGCCAGAGGTACAGGAGCAGATACGCACAGAGCTACGCGACGAGTTGGGTGACCGCAGCGCGCTCATCGAGCGCGAGGCCGAACGCCACCAACGCGCCCTCAAGGCGATCGAGGCCAAGCAGGAAAAGCTGGTGCAGCTCTACTACAAAGACCTCGTCTCAGAGGACGTGTTCGCCGCCGAGCAAGACAAGCTCAAGGACGAGCGCCGCGCCGCCCAACGCCTCCAAGACGCCGCCACCACCCAACTCGAGGACGTCCAGCAAGCCCTCGACCTCGCCCTCAGCCGAGTCAATAAGCCCTACGAGACCTACGCCGAAGGCACCGAACTAGAGCGCCGCATGATGAACCGCGCCATCTTCGCGCACATCAAGATCGGCGAAGACTCCGAAATCACCGGCACCACCCTGACCCCCATATACGCCGCCCTGTCCGGCTGGCAGCCTGGGCTTGGCCAACCCGCCGCCAGCCAGCCAGAAGGCCGGGAAAGGCTTGGCAAAGGCGATTTTCAACCTACCGCCGCCCCCGTCCATCGTTACAGAAGCCCTGCACACGCGGGGCTTCTGTGCGTTTGCGAGCACCCCATCGCGTCCAGGCAGTAGCGCTCCACCCCCCGGCCAACAAGAGCGCCCTGCGATACAGTCGCAAGCTCCATCAGGAGGAGGGTAAATGGCCATCAGCGCAGACATGCCCAGGTCCGTCGCCCACGGGATCGACGGTCTACGGACACTCAAGGATCAGGTCGTGGGGCCGAGCCCGTGGCGCGAGGTCACGCAGGAGATGGTCAACCAGTTCGCCGAGCTGACCGGCGATCATCAATGGATCCACGTGGACGTAGAGCGGGCCAAGCTCGAGAGCCCGTTCGGCACCACCATCGCCCATGGGAACCTCACACTCTCGCTGGTCGATGGCCTGCGGCAGGACCTGAGTGAGTGGAGCGGCTTCAAGCTGGGCGTGAACTACGGCTGGAACAGGGTCCGCTTTCCGGCTCCAGTCATCGTCGGAGCACGCGTGCGCTGCTACGCCCAGCTTGTCGAAATCTCTGAGGTAGGCGGCGGCTGGTACCAGGTCGTCACCAGGTTCACAGTCGAAGCCGACGGCACCGAGAAGCCCGTGTGCGTCGCCGACAGCGTCGGGCGTGTACTCGTTGACGACGCGCAGTAGCTCGGCCGCTCATCCATAGCGTCGCCCCGGCGCCCTCTCTGTGCTCAGGGGCCTCATGAGCGCGCCTGCATGAGGTCGTACACGGTCTGGCCGCCGATTTTCACGGACTTGAAGTGCGCCTCCACCCAGCTGGTGATCGAGCTGGTGCTAGGTGCGCCACCGCCGCCTCCTGGCCCTGCGCCGGCAATAGCACCAGGCCTGCTGCCTTTGGTGACACCAAGCCGTGCACTGGAGCCACCGCCCGGCGCTCCGCCCATTCCGCTGGAGGCAAAGTAGTAATGGATGTCGCCCGCTGCCACGTAGCGCTTGAATTCAGCCAACGTAAGGTTGCCGCCCTCGTTGTTGAAGCCGCCAATCGCCATCACCGGCTCGCCACCAGTGGCGAGCTCGAGCGACGCCGCACTCTGCGAGCCCGATACCGCCGCCACCCAGCGAAACTTGCCGGCGTCACTCTCCAGGGCGTGCTTCAACGCTGTGCTCACATTCGCTTGACCGCCTGCGCCGCCGCGAATGCCACCGGCAGGCGGAGAGCCGGCTGCGCTGGGTGACTCAGGGCGAGCGCCGCTAGCACCACCAGGACAGCCACCTGCCCCCGGAGCACCGTACGCTCCCGGCCCGCCGGCTGCCCCTGCGGTCCTTGCGCCTGGCGCTCCTCCTGGGCCGCCGCCGACGTTCGAGCCCGGACCCGCAGAGGGGATCGAGCCAGTGTGGGCCGTTGTGATCGTCTGCGCTGAGTAGGCGACCGGTCCGGACAGGCAGGCCACCACAGCAAGAACAGCTGTGACGATCGATGCCTGCCGCCCGAACCGGCGTAGGACGGGTGCGGCGAGCAGGCCGACCACCGCAATGGCCGCGCTCGCGGGAACCAGCACCCGCGTCCACGATTCCCATTGCGGCGTGCGGTCGAGCAGCACCCAAGACCATGACGCCGTGAGCGCTACCGCCAGGGCCGCGACCGCCCTGGCGAACAGCGTGTGGCGCTGCCGCCACAGCAACACTCCGCCGATCGCAACCAGCGCGGCTATCGCCGGCACCAGCGCAACCGTGTAGTAGGTGTGGATCACGCCGCTACCGAAGCTGAACACCACGGCGCTCACCAGCAGCCACCCGCCCCACAGCAGCAGTGCCGCACGGGTCCGATCGGTGCGTGGCGCGCGACGGCTCAACCACAGGCCCGCGATCAGCGCCAACACGGCCGCAGGCAAGAGCCACGAGGCCTGCGCGCCCATCTCGCCGTCGAACAGCCGCAACAGGCCGGTAGGGCCGCTGAAGTTCGCTCCCCCGCCACCGCCACCGGGACCGCTCGCGCCGAAGATCCTCCCCAGACCGTTGTAGCCAAAAATCAGGTTGAAAATGTTGTTGTCGGGCGAGCCGTCGATCATCGGCCGCGAGGAGACCGGCCACAAAGCAACGATCGCCACCCACCAGCCGCAGCTCGCCACGATCGCGGCTGCGCCAGCGAGCAGCTGCCAGAGGCGCCTGCGCAAGGTCGTGGGCGCGGCCACCATGTAGACGAGGCCGAACGCCGGCAGCACCAGGAATGCCTGCATCATCTTCGCCAGGAACGCAAAGCCGATCATCGTGCCCGCCGCGATCACCCATCGCGTGCTCGCCCCCTCGACGGCGCGAACGAGGCAATAGGCACCGGCCACCAGCAGGCACACGAGCAACGCGTCGGGGTTGTTGAAGCGGAACATCAGCGCCGCCACCGGCGTGATCGCAAGTAGTGCACCGGCCGCCAGACCCGCGCGGGCTCCGAACCAGCGCTTGACGGCAGCGTGCAGCATCGCGACCGCCGCCACACCCTCGAGTACCTGCGGGACGAGCATGCTCGAGCTGCTGAAGCCGAAGATGCGCCCCGACAGCTCCATCACCCACATCGACGCCGGCGGCTTGTCCACGGTGATGAAGTTCGAGGAGTCGATCGAGCCGAAGAACATCGCCTTCCAGCTGTTCGTGCCTGCCTGCACGGCCGCCGCGTAGAAGCTGTTGGCGTAGCCGGAGGCACTCAGGTCCCACAAGTAAGCGACAGCTGTGCACACGAGCAGTGCGATCAGCGCCGGACGCGCCCACGTCGGCTCGGATCGTTCCTCGGCCCGGCTCGACGCGCGCGCACCGGCGGCACTGGCAGCGGCGGACAGCGGTACTTCGGTGCGGCGGTGGGGAAAGTAGGTTGCGTTCATGGGCACACCCTGCTGGGCGAGCCTGGCAGCTGTCAGCCGAGAGGCTGAGAGCTTGCTGAGAGCCACGGCCTACGGCCGAGAGCCGTGGCCACAGCCCAGCGACCCGGCCCTGGCGGCCCTGGCGGCCGACAACGGTGTATCAGTGCTCGAGTACCACGCGTACGGTGCGCAGCAGGCGATCGCTTGCGCCTCGCACACTGCCGCCCAGCTCGAGCGTGCTCTGCACGTAGGCCAATGTCTCTGCGCTCAATCGCTCGCCCGGGAGCACGTTCGGTATCCCCGGCGGGTAGGTCGCAAGGGACTCGGCTGCGATCCGTCCCGCGGCCTGCGACGCGGGCACAACCTCCTGGGGACCTAGATAGGCCTCGCGTGGAGTCATCGCCAACTCCCCCCAAGGAGGAGGCGCCGCAAAGCTCGCCTGACCGCCGCCGAGATCCGGCCCCACCCACTCGGCCGCCGTGCGCAGCGCCGCCACCAGGCGTGAGGCCTCGGGTAGGCCACGCTCGCCCATGCCAAACACCGCCACGAGCACGTTCTGCCCGTAGAGCTCGAGGTTGATGTCGCCGATCTCGCGCAGCATCGGCGCCAGCTCATAGCCGCTGGCACCCACTCCCCGCACGTCGACCGCCAGGCGCAGCGGGTCGTAGGCGAACACTCCCGGCCGCCCGGTCAGGCGATCATCGAGCACATCCAGACCATCGATCGCCTGGATTTCTGCGCGTGCGAGCACTAGCGCCGCCATTGTGTTGGTCAATAGCTCACGCCCGTGCACAGCCGCCTGGCGACGTGCGGCATCCAGCGAGCCCGCGAGCAGTGAGCTGGGGCTGGTGGACTCCGTCAGCGTTACCGCCCGGTCGACGGTGTCCTCGCCAATCACCTCGCCAGCACCGTGTCCGAGATGGAGCATCGCCGACTGTGTGAGGCTGCCCACGATCTTGTGTGTGCTCGAGATCACCAGATCGGCGCCTGCCGCGAGGGCGTGCTCGGGAAGACCCTCGTGGAATGCCATGTGCGCGCCCCATGCCTCATCCACGATCAGCGGCACACCATGGGCATGGGCCACCTCAACCAGCGACCGTATGTCGGCGACAGCGCCGAAGTACGTCGGTGAGGTCACCCACGCGCCGACCGCGCCGGGCGTGTCGTCCAGCGCTCGTGCGAGCGTCTCCTCAGTCAGGCAGTGCGCGATCCCCAGCTCCGGGTCCACCTCCGGCGCCGCGAACGTGGGACGCAAGCCGGACAGGACGAGCGAGTCGATTGTGCTCGAGTGGGCGTTGCGCTGAACCACCACTTCGCTGCCGCGGTGGGCTAGCGCCAGACCTGCAGCCAAGTTGCCCTGCGAGGCGCCATTGATCAAGAACCACGCCCGCTTCGCTCCCCACGCCTCCGCCGCCAGCAGCTGGGCCTGCTCGAACGGCGATGGCTCCATGCCCACGTCCACGCCGTAGGTCAAAGCGGGAATGTCGAGGCTCAGAGCGCGCTCGCCAAATGCCTCCAGCAGGCCTCGGTCAGCGCCCGGACCACCCTTGTGTCCCGGTACATGCAGCCGCGCCGGCTTGCGACGCGCGTAATCGCACAGCGCATCGAGGTAGGGCGTCTGCTCCTGGCGCGCAGTCACCCGGCGCTCACTTTGTGTCCACCGTGCAACCGATGTGTGACAACACTGCGACTTTCTAGCAGCTTCGCCAATTGAGGCCGCTTTTCGCTCTAGCGTGGACTCTGTCCCTTGAACGTAGTGGCCCGGCGGTGCGCCAACACCCCGGGCCCGGCACCGAGTCGGTCGTCCTCGATGCCCGTCGATTGTCCCTCAGCGCCGCACGCGACGCTCTGCGGGGCAGGCGGCTGGAATCGACATATGGCCCTCGGCGCCCCAAGCACAGGAGGCCAGATGCCAAATCCAGATCGACGTCAGCGCAGCAACCCCGCCGAAGCACCCACCGACGAGCTCGTACTCGCGGCCATCGAGCGGGCAGCCCTCCACCGCGCAAGCAACACTCCCGCGGTCCCCATTTGGGCGATCCTCGAACATCTCTCGCTGGCGCGCCGTTCGGCCGCCGCGCGTCACGTCCGCGCGCGCGTGAGCGAGCTACACGGGCGCGGCTTGATCGAGCACTCGCGACATCACGGAATCGAGACCTGGGGGGTGACCGACAGTGGACATCGTCACCTTCAACGCGCACGCCGCCGGGGCGGGCTGCCGACGTTGCCAGAGTCTCCGCAACACCGCGCATGGCGCAACGCTCGCACTACAGCGGGACACGAGATCGAACGGTTTCGCGCATCAGTGCACGCCCGACTCGCCGAGGCAGCACTGCTGCTCGATGCCGACCCGCCGCCCCACTCAGACGATTGGCTCGAGCTCGCTGACACGCTGCAGCGCGCTTGTAGGCGTCTTGGCTCCGCGAGCTACTGCCTGTACGAGTGGCGCGAGCCAGACGACGCGCACGCAGACATCGACAATGGCGTCGATCCAAGCGATGACGCACTGGAGCACAGCGAACGTGTGCGCGTGCGGGCACTGCGCTCGGGGCGTCGAAATCTGGCTCTACGGGACAACGCGCATGGAGGCCAACGATAGGCTGACCGCACGCATGGAGCCCGCCAGCCAGTTCGAGGAGTGGCAGATAGCGCTGCACGGGCGCCGTGCCGTCTACAGGATCGCGGGCAGCGGGCCCGCGGTGGTGCTGATCCACGGCATGCTCAACTCCTCGAGCCACTGGCAGTCGGTGGCGATGAACTTGGCGCGCGAGCACACCGTGCTGGTCCCCGATCTGATCGGGCATGGCGACTCCGCCGCGCCGCGGGGCGATTACTCGCTGGGTGCGCACGCTGCGAGCATCCGCGACGTGATGGCGGCGATCGGCATCGACCGCGCGAGCATCGTCGGGCACTCGCTCGGCGGCGGCGTTGCGATGCAGTTCTTCTACCAATTCCCCCAGCGCGTCGAACGCCTCGCGCTGATCTCAAGCGGCGGGCTTGGCCGCGAGGTCAGCCCGATGCTGCGTACCGCGGCGTTGCCGGGTTTCTCAACGCTGCTGTCGGCGACCATCCGACCACGCCTACTGCGAGCGATCGCTGGAGCAGGACGGAACCTGCGTGAGCGGGAGATGGGTGGCGGTGTGTACCTGCAGGCGATCGCGCGGGCGCTGCGTCCACTGGAGAACGCCGAAGCGCGCCAGGCGTTCCTGCAGACGCTGCGTGCCGTGATCGATGTACGTGGGCAGCGCGTGAGCGCGACCGACCGCCTGTATCTGCTCGAGACGATGCCAACGCTGATCGTCTGGGGTGAGCGCGACAACACGATCCCACTGGCACACGGCCGACTAGCCCACGAAGCAATCCCGCACAGCTTCTTTCACACACTCCCAGATGCGGCGCACTTTCCCCACCTTGAAGACCCCGATGGCCTATCCCGCTTGCTGCGGGAGTTCATCCACGCCACCCAGCCGGGACTGATCGAGGACGACGACTGGGGCTCGGTTCTCGCTCGCCGCTCGCCCCGCTCGCGCCGGCTCGGCAACGCCGCCGCCTAGCGTCAGCCCAAGCGCCACGCCGGCGGGTAGGCAAGCGGCGTGAGCGTGCCCTGCAACTTCTCCCGCAGCGGCTCCAGCGGCGGCGGCAGCGACAGCCCCTCGCCCATGTGCGCCTCATCCTCATCCACAGCGAAGCCCGGCCCAATCGTCGCGATCTCGAACAGCACGCCGCTCGGCTCCCGGAAGTAGACGGATTCGAAGTAAAAGCGGTCGATCACAGGCGTCGGTTGGGCGCCTGCCTCGGTGACCCGTGCGCGCCACGCCTCCAGATCCCCGATCACGGCGGCGAAGGCCACATGATGCACCGTGCCCGCACCTTGTGCGCGGTGGATCTCTGGTGGTGCCTGGTCGTAGGCGTAGAAGCTGCCCCTGTGCTCGCCGCGCACCTCCCAGTGCTCGCCCTCTCGCCTTGAGAACCCCATCGCCTCTCCCAGCAGGCGCTCGCTGCGCAGCGGAGCGTTGCTGTAGGCGCGTACGCCCTCAAAGCCCTGCAGCGCGTGCTCGCTTGGAATCTCCGGCGAGATAGCCGTCAACGGCTCGTCCGCTGTGGTGTTGCGTACGAACTCGTGTTCCAGCCCGTCTGGGTCTGAGAACAGCAGGCTTCCACCCGTCAGCTCAGCCCTGACACCATGGCTCGCCAGCCGCTCCTCCCAGAACTCCAGCGCGTCGCGTGAGGCCACCCGCCACACGATCCTGTGGACCATGCCGGCGCCCGCGATGCCGCGCGCTGCTCCTGGGTACTCGAAGAACGTCAGGTCCATTCCCGGCGAGCCGTGCTCATCGCCGTAGAACAGGTGGTACATATTCGGTTCGTCCTGGTTAACCGTCCGCTTGACCATCCTCAGGCCAAGCACATCGGTGTAGAACTCCAGGTTGCGAGCGGCGTCCCCGGTAATTGCGCTGATGTGGTGTATGCCCTCGAGCTTCACTGCAAACAGCACTCTATGCCCTGCAGAGGTGGACTGGCATGCGATCATCGAAGCATGCAGGACGGATCGCTCATCCCGCGCTTCGGGCGCGCGCGACGCGATCCGCAGCTAGCCGTGCTCGAAGGCTTTCACCCGCTCAAGCATGCGCTGCGCTTCGGTGCGGACTTGCTCGAAGTCCTCACCAACGACACCGCCCGACTCGAGCGCCTCGCAAGCGAGCTCGCGCCGGAGCT
>Ga0210383_10003948_pt1 | contig 13192 bp, 12 predicted proteins | sample IncBWC14OmetaG_FD_160072 | JGI IMG/M metagenome (GOLD analysis project Ga0210383, IMG submission 160072) | Forest soil microbial communities from Barre Woods Harvard Forest LTER site, Petersham, Massachusetts, United States - Inc-BW-C-14-O ...
CAAAGGGATCGCTATGGCAACGCTTGCAGAAACGTGGCTTACACATTTAGAGTCGAGATTGATAATTCTTGTCATGGCTATTATTCATGAAGGTCGGTTCCGGAACCCGCTCTTTTTCATCCGAATTCTTGTCATGTTTTATTTGTAAGGTGCATCGCACTTGGCGCAGAACATCGAAAGATCTGCCTCAAATGTGATAATCTCTCAGTTTACCTTCATTTACTTAAATACACCCTCTCATCGAGAAATATGGCATCACCATTCACCACCTTTCACACTTCGGTCCTTCACCACTCGTGTTCTGCACTTACTCGCCGTCCAAAATGCTCTTCTCTATTCTTTCAATTGCGGTGGTCCTCCAGGGAACCCTAGGCCTCGTGCTGTCCCAGCCAGACCCAACGCTTGCCAATTATACGCAAGCGTTCTCTGATGCTCACGTCGTACCCGACGTGCTTACTTCTTTCAATCCGACGGCTCTCCTAGACGTCGAATTCACGGACCCAACCACGAAGCAGTCTGTTAAGGTGCCACCTGGCGTCCACTTGACGACAGAGCGTGAGTTCTGTAGTTGTTCGCTGTTGGAGACGATATATTAACATCGAACACCTTCCTTCTAGAAACAACCAATGAGCCTACGTTTTTCTTAACGTCGAACGACACCTCCCTCCAGAACCAGACATTCGTTCTGGCGATGGTCGACCCAGATGCCCCGTTCCCGGGAAACAGGTCGCTGTCCCAGATTCGGCATTTCATAGCGGGGGATTTCAGCCTCAATAAAAACGCAAGCCAACCGACGCAGCTCTTGAATGCCAGCGCTGCAATCTCGGAATACATCAGCCCAGCGCCCCCGGCAGGATCTGGTCCCCATAGGTCGGTGCCCTAACACCCATCCCATCCCATCCCATTTTTTAATTTCAATCTAATCTTCTCTTTCCCTTGTCTAGATATGTGATTCTCGTATACGTCCAGCCCGACCACTTTGGCGATACCGCGAGTGCACTGGCCAATGCCTCTAGTCCCATTACCAACTTTAACATTACTACGTTCGCGACATCTGCTCAACTCGGCGACCCGATTGCTGGTACCTTCTTTTTGGAGGGTCCCGCTGGTGGTACCAATACAAGTGGCACGTCTCCGACTCCGACTCCTGCAGGTGCTAGCAATGGGGCTTTAATGGGAAGGCAGGTTATGATGGGAGTTTGGGGATTGACGATTACAAGCTTCTTGATGCAGTATCTGGGATGAATTGAGCGGTGGATCTCACTCTGGTCTTTTAATTTATTTCTAGTGCCGATTGTTGGTACAGTTTCTTTTCAATGCTTGTTCCTTCCTTATGGACCAAGGTGTTAAACGGGTCAAATACACGTAACGGCTCCTTTATACAAATTTGATACGGCAACTACTCTTTATCCAACATTCTTTTCTTGATTTTGCTGGACTGTATGATGGCCTACAGCTCAGATTACCAAAATTTAGGACATAGAATCCGGTTATTTACGTAGCTCACGTAATTTTGAATAAAATTTTTTGCGACTCGGATTTTGATGCCTTCAAATGCATGTAAAAGGATTTCAGATAGTCAAAAGAAGTGGTGTGCCAGTACTAGCCGAAACTTAAAACGGAAGGCCTTGAAGACAACGTGACCTCGGCTAACGACGATGGTCCGTGCGTGCTCCTGAAAGGTATATAAACCCCATCCAATCACTTCAACACCTCATACTTACCTTGATGGCATTGGTCCCTTCACCTACCTGGGTCAGTGGGCCGTGGGGATTCTCCATAGCACGGCGACCCTGTCCATACAGAGTGTGCCTGCGGCTTGTATGGGCTTCGGCTCATGCACCGTCTCAATATTTCCCTGTCCCGTTTCGGCCACTCTGGCTGGGCGGGCCTTTTTTTTCCGACTCTTCAGTGTCCTAACCCTAACCCTATGTTCACTCGATTGAGTTCTCGATGCAATTTGTTCTTCATTTCATTGGTATTCCTAAATTATTGTTTATTGAACTGTCTTTAACTTCATGAATCCTCCGGGAACTTTACTTCATACAAGTAAGCAACCCAACCCACCAAAGTCAACTCGTCCCGCTAAGCTTGCGCATGCAATCGTCCAGGATCTTACATAGAACACACTCGAGACTTTTATAGAAGATCGGATGACAATATCAATATTTGGATCAGGTGCTGGAACCAAACAGTACTCTGCGCACGTAAAATACACTGGCAAACGCCAAAAAAAAGAGGCCCTTTTGGCCCAGAGCCAGTTGAATGGCTAGATATCTATCATAGGGTGTTGAAACCTGTGGTGTTCGGGTCAAATTTACCAGATCCTCGTCTCGAGCAAGAGGTCACTGCTGCCTTCCAAACCGATACATGCTTTCAAGAAGCCCTCTAGAGCGTTGCGCTGCCTGTTAAGGCTGTTGACGACTTCGGTGCCTAGATAACAGTGAGTAAAGGCTTTTCTCGGGTGTGAGTGAAACATACCCGGTTTGACGAGGGGGGCCTTGAGCATATAGGAGAGTAGGGAGAGAACGGGGTACAGAGGCGCAAATTCCGTCTTCTTGGAGTCAGTGGAGAGGTCGCGGTACTTGATGCGAGTGAGAAGCTCAGTGAGGATGGTCAAGTCCAGTATGAGAGGCGTGGCGAGCAGTGAGTCCTATTCACATTGTCAGTATGAGAACGAGAGCTAAACGAGATAAATCAACACGTACCTCACACTCATTGAAGATATTGATAGTCGACCTCCCACCACAGAAAATCTCAGAGTAGTACTCGTCGATCGCGCGTTTGGAATCTCCAACAGCAGGGACATACTTGATGACGACAATATGGTCGGGATGCTCACCCTTACCCACCGCAACACCCTTAGGTCCGATCTCAGGAGCCTTGTAAAGCAACCTGTTGGCGTCGACCATGTCGTCGACGACGCTGCTCTTGCTAATCTCCTTGCTCCTGAATTGCCTCTCAGCGGACAAGTTGTGTCCATCATTGTTTCCAAGATGGTTGTACGACGCTATGGATAAAGGCTTGATACCTGCGTTCACGAGGAACTCGGCCAAGACAGACTTGAGCTTGGTCTGGCCCGACTTAAGGTCATCACCGCCGATGAACGACTGGTGACGCTCTGCGAGATCAATCACACCTGGAACGAAGGTGTTCTGGGGCGCTCCGTTGACGAAGGGTTCACCCTCGAGAATGGCCGCAACGGCAAAAAGAGTAGAAGGGGACACTTCGGTGTGAGACGATTTGATAGCCGCAAGGAGGTTATCGGCGGTATCGTTGACGCCGGGGACGAGATCGCTATAGCGCTCGGTATTGGCTGTCCAGAAGATTACAGTACGGTCGAGACCGTTGACCTCCTTGAACTTGCGAATATCGGCACGGATGTGCTCGAGGTGCTTTTGCTTATCGGTACCCGGGACGACGTTATCAGCACGGGCCTCCTGGTTCGCGGCGATAAAGTCGGGGTAGTAGATGGAAGGGAGGGGCTTGCCGAGGAGCGACATGTGAGGAGCGACTTGGCGTTGAAGGTCGTAGTCGAGGACACGGGCACGTTCCATGGCTTTGTCCATGCTAAAACCAGAGATGTCCCATCCGCCGAGGACGAGGTCGTTCGGGTGAACCATGGGAAGGATGTCGGAGATAGGGACATGAACTTCCTTTCCGGAGGACGGCTCCGTGCCAATGCGGACGGTGGATGCACGGAGGAGGGAGCCTATGTAGTTGGGGCGTTGGATGCCCGACTTGGTGTGCCAGGAGATGTTGTGGCGATTAGCGAGGATGGTAGCACATAGGGTAGTACCATTGTTTCCTCCCATGCCGATCAACATGAGTCTGTATATTGTGGCGTAAGTCTCTGAGGAAAAAATTGAGAAACGGGTAAACAGACCCAGTCCTTCCGACGGCCCTCTCGGTCTGGAATTCGTATGGCTGGATGGTGGGGGTGACGGTAAACTGTCCGTTAGAGACTGTGACATCAGCTCCGCGGTTGTAGTATTTGGACGTGATGTGTTCGTCCGTGTAGGATGTGTTCTCGGACTGAACGACGAGTGAATGGGGGCGGCGGGCAGCGGTAGGGTGGACTGGCACGATAGATTCGAGCTCAGAGTCGGGTGTGGTGTACCCAGAGGAGTTGGTAAACGTTGGGGCCATTGAAAATATTGGATAGGAGAAGTTGAAAAGGGTACAAGGACGAATGAAATTTAATCGCTTGCTATAATGAAACCTGCGCAGGAGTGTTTGCAGCCTCTATGGGGATTGTGACTGCTGCCAAGCTGGTTCGAGTACATGCAAAAGTTACAAGTAACTCTTCAAACAGTGGTTTTGTGAGACAATAAAGGGCTAAGGAAGAGCGAACACTGGGGATCACTGGGGTTTGATACTGGAGATACAGGGGGGTTTTTATAGGGTCAAAACGGGTTTTGAGGGTTGCTTCGGTTGCGCCAATACGAAGAGGTAAGAAAACAAGTAGCGAGGCGCAAAAAGTTGCGCTGTCAATATTTTTATTGATATTTCAAGGTCCGTTGTGGCATGATAGGGTACGATCAGGGTGTTTATTTAAATATAACACGGCATTGCAAGGTATCCGAGTCCGGACCGTCGGGTTCCGAGGCGGACTCGTGGAGACTCCAAGGTCGCTGAGTACGTTTGTAAAACAAATCTTCCACGAACATCAATCAAAGTTAGTACCTTAGTTAACTCCGAGCGTTGATGCATTGATGCGGTGGAACAGTAGTGAAATTCCTCATTTTATTTTCTCCGATTTGGCGAGGAAGTAACGACACATCGTCGCAAGAGGGATAAATAAAAAATTTGAGGTGCTTCCAACTCATCCACGGCTGTCCCTTTGGGTTCTGCGACGCTTCGACCTGTTATAATGCTGAACGAAGTAGAAGACTCGTTAGGCAAGAAGAGCGATAACCCATAGAGCCTAGAGCATGTCTAGGACTAGTTCGATTGAGATAGAGCGCCACGACTATGGATGTGTTAAGGGTTGATAAGACGTGTGTGATGTCGACGATACTGGAACCTGGTTGAAGTCGATAACGTTTAGGTAAAAGAGATTCCAATGTATTCCTGTATCAGAAGTGTCAAATTGGTCCGACACGAGGATGATGATGAGAAGACGTCCTCAGACGTTTCGGACCGTTCGGGTGCGATATGTGTCCTTCAAATTCTGCCTCGAGTACGTTAGTTGCTGAAGGTCAGAAGCGCAGAGAACGAAAAGACATTGTACCTGATAATGACAGCATTGGAGAGAAGACCATGATCGACGCATCAAGCTATTTTCTCATAGAGCGAGTCTGGATTTAAAGCGTGCCATATGGTCTTTTTCCGAAAATATCCCAAGCCCAAGCGAAGGCAACATGTGCCCTTTTGCTATCTGGCACACATATGAGCACAGATATGCGCCCGAATGCTAGAGGTGGTAAGCTACACACTAGAGGATTTTAATCAATATCACTCCCCACACTGAGCATAGAATGCATAGCACACCGTCATCTCCAACCGCAACGAACGATATCCACCCTTGAAGTTTACCATGAAGTAGGTATGTCATGTGCCAAAAGCTTAAGCAGAGAACCTGTAGATCTTTTGCATTTGAACATGCAATGCCGTACAACTTTTCAAATTTAACTGGAGGGGGCAAACAGTAAAACACCGTCAAACAGTGACAATCAACTTGTCGGCCGACGATCTTTCCAATAGGCAACTAGTCACAGGAAGGAAACGTAGTCAGAGGAAGGAATTAATTGTCGTCCTGTCTGCTATCTTGGCGTCTCAGGATAGATCAAGTGTCAGAGAACCATAGAGACTCATAGAGAGCACTGGCACATGCACAGGAAGTCCGCAGTGAACATTATGTAACTTTTGTCTTCACCATGGGCGGTCTCTTGTCGATCGTCGCTCAAAGTTTCCCTCCCGCTCCCAAATGGGCGGTCACCGATATTCCAGACTTGTCGGGAAAGGTCGTAGTTGTCACAGGTAGGACTACTTCAAATCCAACTGCGTTCTCTCTGGATTGACTGTTCAAGATGAGTTTTTCTGTATCACTGACCCACTATCTCGCTCTTCAGGCGGAAATACGGGAATAGGGAAAGAAACTATCCGAGCACTTCTTACACACAACGCAAAAGTCTACATGGCATCGCGAAACAAGGATAAGGCCCAAATTGCCATTAACGAACTGAAAGAAGACACCGGGAACGAAGCCATATTTCTTCCACTCGATCTTGCTAGTTTGGCCAGCGTACGCAAGGGAGCAGAAGAGTTCTTGAGGTTGGCTGAATGGTTATTCCGATTGTTCTGCCGAAATTTGATCAAAGTGCTGTTTCAGCAAAGAGCGCGAGCTCCATATATTGTTCAACAATGGGCAAGTGGCCACAAGATTGCAGCGAAGTACCCAGACCTAATGGATATTCCCAGTGGCATAATGTGGCCTTCTATCGGACTAGTCACGGAAGATGGATATGACCTCCAGTTTGGCACAAACGTCATCGGTGTGTTGTCTGATCAATCGGCTTAGAATCTTCGGCTCACCGACACACGTCAGGTCATCACTTCTTCACGAAACTGCTTTTACCAGCTATCCTCGATGGGGCACAGTCATCTCAAGACAAGAGGGCCCGCATCATAACCGTTTCCTCCGGCGCACATTACATGGGGAAGCTCCACTGGGATACCTTTATTGATGGACCGGCGAGAAAATCGTTAAGCTCAAGCAGTTTGTATAACCAGAGTAAATATGTACGCCGTTTCTCGCTATTTACCGCTCGTTATTATTTATGTGAGCTTTCTGCATCCAGGGTAATGTGGTTGTGGCACGCGAACTGGCACGGCAGTACGGCGGCCAGGGCATCGTGTCGATATCTGTGCACCCTGGTAGGCGTTTACGATTGTGCCGTGTCAACTTATGCTTACCAACCTCGCAGGGAGTATCAACACCGACCTGCTAAGAAGCGTACCCCATTTCTTCAGATGGCTTGCTGTACGTTCGGATTCTCAAGTCCACCTCACAATTAATGTTAATGTTCAACAATCATTCAGAATCTGATCAAGATGGTACACCCTCCTACACTGGGTGCTCTCACTCAACTTTGGGCAGGTACAGCACCGGAAACCGCAGATTTCAACGGCAAGGTAAGTATGAGAACATGTGTTCAGTGCACCTGAAACTTATTTATGAATTCTTCACAGTTCATGATCCCTTGGGCGAGAGTTGGAACACCTCTTGCTAGTACACAGGACCCGGAGATTGGTCAGAAGTTGTGGACGTGGCTAGAAAAGGAGGTTGAAGGAAAGTGATGAGCACTCTGAATTTCCCGAAGTTTTCTTTATGGCTCAAATGTTTTCGAGCTTGTCAATGATATATCTATATCGCAATAAAGACTGCAAGAATCTTGTCCTACCCTGGTTTCTTCATGTAGATGTAACATTGCAGTTTCCGGTACGTTCTCCGTCGCTGCTACTAATTAACATAAGCACCATCTGCACATGCGCCGTGTTTTCCCTACGGTTTCGCATCAACCGAAGGCTCCGCCGATTGTTCCATTTCTTGTTGGAGATGCACATGACTAGTGTCACTAGAAATAGGGCGGAAGGAGCACGCACCCAAATACAATAGTTACTTCGAGGATAACATGTTGTATGAATATTAATAATAGTCCGATAATAGTGTCTCATCGTCTACAGATCGTCTACGGTTATTAGTATTTACAACATGGGAAAGGCCCGGACTCGGAGTGCTCAGTGGACGCTGGATCCTAAAGCGGACAAATCGGGGCGGGATCTTGCTGGCAGGCGAACACGTGCAGAACGAAACTCCCGCCTTCGCCACCGTGACAACGTTGGACTTGCTACTATATTTAAATTGGCTGCCAATCTATGCCGCCAGACAAAGGTCCCTCAGTTCTCTGTCTCTTTACTATCTCTTAGAGATGGGCGGTTACTGGTCGGTCCTCGTTCAAACTTTCCCTCCCAGTCCTAAATGGACGGTCAACGATATTCCAGACTTGTCGGGAAAGGTCGTAGTTGTCACTGGTAAGAATATTCCAAGTGGTTACGTTCGATGGGAAGGAGGGCATCCGGACTTGCGTGCCCCCAATCGGACCTCTGCCTGGGTTTACTATTATTCAAGACGAGTTTTTCAGTATCACTGACCCACCATCTCGCTGTTCAGGCGGGAATACAGGGATAGGGAAAGAAACTATCCGAGCACTTCTCACTCACAATGCAAAAGTCTACATGGCATCGCGAAACAAGGATAAGGCCCAAATTGCCATTAACGAACTGAAAGAAGATACCGGGAACGAAGCCATATTTCTGCCACTCGATCTTGCTAGTTTGGCCAGCGTACGCAAGGGAGCAGAAGAGTTCTTGAGGTTAGCTGAATGGTTATTCCGATTGTTCTGCCGAAATTTGATCAAAGTGCTGTATCAGCAAAGAGCGTGAGCTCCACATACTGTTCAACAATGGGCAAGTGGCCACAAGACTGCAGAGAAGCACACGAATCTAAAGGATATTCCCAGTGGTATAATGTGGCCTTCCATCGAACTAGTCACGGAAGATGGATATGACCTCCAGTTTGGTACAAACGTCATTGGTGTGTTCTGTGATCGATCGGCTTAGAATCTTCGGCTCACCGACGCACATCAGGCCATCACTTCTTCACGAAACTGCTTCTACCAGCCATCCTCGATGGGGCGCAATCATCTCAAGACAAAAAGGCGCGCATCATCACTACGTCTTCGTCCGGACATTACCTGGGGAAGCTCCATTGGGATACCTTTGTCGATGGACCGGCGAGAAAATCGTTAGGCTCAAGCAGTTTGTATATCCAGAGTAAAGATGTGCGCCGTTTTTTATCGAACATCACTCGTTATTATTTATGTGAGCTTTTCCATCCAGGGTAATGTGGTTGTGGCACGCGAACTTGCACGACAGTATGGCGATCAGGGTATCGTGTCGATATCTGTGCACCCTGGTAGGCATTTACCATTCTGTGTTTGTGTCGCGACAACTTATACTTACCAATCTGGCAGGGAGTATCAACACCGACCTGCTAAGAAACATACCCGACTTCTTGAGACCTCTTGCTGTACGTTCGCACCCTCAGGTCCATCTCGTAGTCAATGCTTAATATTCAACCATCATTCAGAATTTGTTCCTACACCCTGCTAAATTGGGTGCTCTCACTCAACTCTGGGCAGGTACTGCACCAGAAACTGCAGATTGCAACGGCAAGGTAAGTACGAGAACACGTGTTCACTATATCTGAAACTCATTATGAATTTGCAGTTCATGATCCCTTTTGCAAGACTAGGAACTCCTCTTGCGAGTACACAGGACCCTGAGACTGGTCAGAAGTTGTGGGCGTGGTTAGAAGAACAGGTTGAAGGAAGATGATAATCACTCTCAATTTCCCCAAATGCGATTATGGCCCAAAGGTTTCGAGCTTATCAACAATATCCATCGATGTACAGATACTGTAGCACGACATCACTAATCACAGTGACGCAATACCGTTCATACGGTTTAGGACGTGCTCAGATTGTTAAGTTCGCCTGACTGTGATTCGATCCGCGCCATAATCATGGCATGGTACTAGAAGTATGACGTTGTTTTATGATTTGAATAGATGGACGGGTAGGAGGGTAGGAGGATAGAGAATGCCCTGAAGTTAATCATAAATTAGTTTGAAATTAGTTCCAACTTGACATCCCACGGGCCACGGGCTCCGAGGATGATGAGAAGACACGTGTGACACGGCCCGTTCGGATGCAATATGTCCTGCACGTCAGTTGTTGAAGTTGGGCAGGCAGGGAATGAAACGACATTGTACCTGATAATGACAGCATTGACGAGACACATCAAGGTATTTTCTCATAGATCGACTCCGGATTTAAGCAGATGATCTTTTCCGAAAAATGCAACATGTGCCATCATCTAGATGCTGAGCAACCAACAGATATGCGACCGAATGCCAAAGGGATGGGCATGAGCTACATCACAAGATTTTAATGAATGTTACTCCCCATACTATACAAGGAATGTGTAGCACACCGTCATCCCCAACCACAACGAACGATATCCACCCTTGAAGTTACCATGTAGTAGATATGCCATGTGCCATTTAGAACCTGTACTAGATCTTTTGATGCCGTAAAATGTAAAAGGAGGGGTCAAATACTATCAAACAGTGACAATCAATTTACCGATCGGCCGACGGAGTCAGGTTCCAGTTCAAGTTCGCAGCGCACGGTGACTGGCAAGCACTGACAATCAACAACGATTCACTCGAGGGCTCCATTCACCGGAGAAATGATCGAGGTGTTCAGAGATCACATTATATGCTGGTCTGACGGAATCTGGGATATGGCTCTGATCACCAGTCAGGGATAACAGGAGGATATAGCGGGAGACACGATATTTTCGGGGCGGAGGTCCCCCGCACACGCGTAATGGTTGCACTTGGGCTGGAGGGTGGTGGTGTTCCTGCAACACCAGGAGGTGGGGGGTGGGTCCCCCGTGCGGCAGCTGTGATGGACCAGCCCTTGTGGCGCCGTGCAGAGGACCATAAAGTTCAGGCTGCATGATGGGAGAAGGTCCGTGTTTGTATGGACCAGGCAGCCCGGGAGGTGGTGTTCCATGAGAATAAGAACCTGTTAGGCTGAAGATTTGTCCATGTGGAGGTCCAGGAGGCACTGTAGGATGTATATGAGTGCCCGGAGGTGGAATTTGCTCAGCCTGCCAAGGCGTACTGGTCCACGTGCCAAGGATAAGGGGCCACTGATTAGGCGGCGATTGCGGGGCAGTCCTTGAGCGGCGGGAGGGCAGTTATTTCAAACTGGCCATCCAAGACGGTGTTGTATAGGTTCAGGGGAGGAAAATATTCAGTTCCCCAGCATGTAGGTGCTGGGATACAACCTTCCGAATCTCTGCAAATAAATAAATGGCTCCAAGGAGTCAAGGACAACAGCTGTCGATCGCGATGTCGTTTCCTGAGTACTAGTACTTCGAATTTTGAGTCGCCAAAGTATCGTCGGGTCTGGTTGAGCATAAATAGAAGAAATGACCAAGCTGTCATTGAGCATACTTACAGATTACTAACAGGAAAACTGAAGGAACATGACTTCAGAAACAAACAGAGCTAAACTCTGGAAAAATTCTTGCTTGCTGGAATTCGCGACGGGCCCGGCCCACACATTATCATGTTCGCGATCCTATCACGATCAGTCCCTCGCCGTGCGATTTCACATACTGTACGATGTATGTCCCAAAAGCCGCCACCCCCGCCTGGTTCGTTGGAAAAAGAGCCGGAGATCTCAGAATCACCACCAGAACCGTCACCTCCGACATGGGGGGTTCCAAGTCTCGATTTTTCACCGACAGAACCCGCAGAGGAAAGACAAAGGACTGGAGCAAAGTCGTCGAAGGATTCCTTATCGTCGGTTGAACGTAAACGGCGAGTTATGGGTCGCGTCTCTCTCGGTGTTCTCGTCCTGGCTTTTGGCCTCAACGCCGTGTACATGGGGAGGGAATGGGATGCGGCAGAGCTGAAGAGCAGAAAAATGGTACGTGCCATGCAGATACGATCGAGGAAGGAAACTGAGTGGACAACTATCCAGACCATCGAGGACGCACCTTCGACACGGTGGGCTCGCACCAAAGTACGGTTTACAGAACTATTTGATGTGAGAATTCAAAATACATATATACTCTATGAATCATACGAACAGGATCTCTACAGTATTTCAACAAACCTGCATGGCCGGAGCTACTCCCACCACCCTATCCTCCACCACACCAAAAGTCTTATACACTAATACTTTCCATTGATGATCTTCTCGTTACTTCAACCTGGGATGTTGGTTACATATATAATTCTTGGTTCTTGGTTCCCCTCACTAACTTCTTTTGTAGCGCCAGCATGGTTGGAGAACAGCAAAACGACCCGGGGTAGACTATTTCTTGGCTTATATCTCCCAATTTTACGAAGTCGTCGTCTTCTCCACTCAAAATTTTTATGTGAGTCCCTCCTGGTGCTTCGGACGTTCCGCTAACAGTCAAACAGACGGCCTCACCCATACTCGACAAACTCGACCGCTATAATTTCTTTATTAACCACAGGCTCTTCCGAGAAGCCACCCGTTCAATCAATGGTAAAATCGTGAAGGTATTTTAACAATTTATCAGTTGCTTCGATCCAAACTGATGCAGATTACTGGTAGGACCTATCATATCTAAACCGCGACCTCTCGAAAGTAGTCTGCATAGACACGGATCCTGATCATGTATCCACACATCCCGAGAATGCCATAATCGTTCCGAAGTGGAAGGGTGACCCCAAGGATAGCGGCTTGGTTGCCCTGATCCCATTCCTCGAATGTACTTATACTCTCCTGGTGTCTTTCTCGCAGTACCTGACTGAATCCCTTCATAGCCATCGGGATTTACAAACCCGCTGACGTCCGACCAATTCTAGAAGCATACCATGGGAAAGACATTCCACTTGAATATGCCACCAAAGAGGCGGAGGCCAAGCAGAAACACATCGAAAAATGGAAGAACGCGAAGGGGGTCTCAAGCACCGCTTTCAGCAGTCTATTTGGCCTCCGAAGCTCAGTAAGTTATTTTGGAACGACCCCACCTCCCCTCTGATCGTTACTAATTGCCAATACCGTCAGTTGTCGTCATCCTCCAAATCCGCCATCCCTCCAACATACCTCGAGCAAAAGCGTAAAGAAGCCCAATTTCAGTATAAGGAGGAACAAGCCTACATCAAGCTTCACAAGGCCGAACTGGAACGACTCTTGGATCAGGAACAGCAGGCTATGGCCAATCAGGTGCCCGGTAGCTTGTGGGAGGCGATTGACCACTTGAAGGGGAAGCAAAAGGAGGAAGAATCGGCGGCGGCGGGTAGTACTTCACCACCTCAGCCTAAGGCTGTATGATAGCTGTTGTAATGTTGACGCAGACCCTCACTCACCTGGCCATTTTGTGTCTTTGCAAGTCCCTAGAATTAATACTCCAGGGATAAGAGCTGCAGTAGTTAAGCTTGCTACATGGTAAACGCTTTTCCTGTTAGTCTAACACGCTGGAAACTTCCAGGCGAATAAACGATTTTTTGGCCAGAGATATTCTGGATTGGGGTAGAGAAATCATTATAATGACTAACTTACTAACTTGATAATTA
>Ga0210383_10003949_pt1 | contig 13191 bp, 13 predicted proteins | sample IncBWC14OmetaG_FD_160072 | JGI IMG/M metagenome (GOLD analysis project Ga0210383, IMG submission 160072) | Forest soil microbial communities from Barre Woods Harvard Forest LTER site, Petersham, Massachusetts, United States - Inc-BW-C-14-O ...
GGTGGCAATTGGTTTACCATCGTCACTCACGGCCACGATCCCTGCATCTTTCATCGCCGCGATTTCCGCGAGAGCTTCTCCCTTGCTTCCCACGGATGCCGCGCCAATCGGCCACACACGCACGCTTGCGGCAGCGGCAGCTCGTTCCACAATCCCACGCGTCACCGAAGCGCTGTCGTTCACGGGTTGAGTGTTCGGCATCGTGCAGACCGCCGCAAATCCTCCGCGCGCAGCCGCGCGAGTGCCCGTCTCGATCGTTTCGGACATCTCCTGCCCGGGCTCGCGCAAATGGCAGTGAAGATCGATGAATCCGGGCGCGACGATCCATCCTTTCGCATCGAAAATCTCGGCTCCGTCCGGGGCAGAGAGGCTCACGCCCACCTTCGAAATGCGTTCGCCGTCCAGCAAGACGTCCATCGCTGCGTCGGTTCGGCTACTCGGATCGATCACTCGTCCGTTTTTAATCAGCAGCATTCGAGGTTCCCTTCGCAGAATTTGCTGATGAACTCGCATCCGCTGGATGTGGCGCGTCGGCTGGCGCGCCTCCGACCAGGTGATACAGCAATGCCATACGCACCGCGAGCCCGTTCGTCACCTGCTCGAGCACGCACGATTGCGGCCCGTCCGCCACCACCGGGTCGATTTCGAGCCCGCGAATCATCGGGCCAGGGTGCAACATAAGCGCATCCGATTTCGCGAGGCGCAACCGTTCGGAAGTGAGTTGATAGCGCAGAATATATTCTTCCGCAGCGAGGGCCGGCTCGTTGATCCGCTCGGTCTGAACGCGCAGCACGACAATCACGTCGGCGCCTTCGAGTGCGTCTTCAATCCGCAACACGCGCCGGACATTCGGCGCTAGGCCTTCAAATTCGGCCGGCACCCACATCGCCGGCCCGCACAATGTTATCTGCGCCCCGAATTTGCTGAGCAAATGGATATTCGATCGCGCCACGCGGCTATGCAGAATGTCCCCGAGGATCGTCACGTTCAATCCGTCCAAATTGCCACGACGATCGCGAATTGTGAGCGCGTCGAGCAGTGCCTGCGTGGGATGTTCGTGGGTTCCATCGCCCGCATTGAGCACCGGAATCTCGAGACGTTGCGCCACAAACGCGGCAGCACCTGACGAGCTGTGCCGCATCACGATCCCATCCGGACGCATCGCCTCAAGTGTACGCACCGTATCGATCAGCGATTCGCCTTTCTTTAAACTGGACGCTTCGGCTTGCAGGTTCATCTGGTCGGCGCCGAGGCGAGAAGTCGCAGTCGCGAAGCTGATGCGCGTCCGCGTCGACGCTTCGAAAAATGCCAGCGCCACCGTCTTGCCGCGCAACGTCGCTAATTTTTTCAAAGGATGACGCTGAAATTCCTGGAACGGGGCTGCCTGATCAAGAATAAATGTGATTTGCTCGCGGGTGAGGGGTTCGATTCCGAGCAGGTGTTCCAATCGCTGCAGCACTGTTTCCCTTTAGGCGAACGCCTCCAGAAGGACTGCCTGGGCCTCAGGAAACGCGATCTACCAGCATCACGCGTTCCTCGCCGTCAATTTCCTGAAGGCGGACTTCTACGATTTCCGTGTCACTCGTTTCCACCAGGCGGCCGATGAACGAAGCCTCCACAGGAAGCTCACGGTGCCCGCGGTCGACCAGCACGCAAAGTCGGATCCGCCGAGGCCGCCCAAGGTCAAAAAGCCCGTTCATCGCAGCTCGAACCGTTCGCCCCGTGTACAGCACGTCATCGATCAGCACAATGTCGCGGTCGTCCACCGGAAAGTCGATTTCGTTCGAGTGCACCACCGGTTGCTGCGCCACGGTCGAAAGATCGTCGCGGTAAAGTGTAATGTCGAGCGTCCCGACCGGAACGCTCACGCCCGCCGCCGTCTTGATGATCGCCGCGAGCCGCTGTGAAAGCGGAACCCCGCGCCGACGCACGCCAATCAGCGCAAGATCCTTCGTCCCGCCGCTCTTCTCGACGATTTCGTGTGCCAGCCGCTGAAGCGTCCGGCCGATTTCTTCCGCTGACAGCAGTTGTCGCTTTTCTACGACGCGCATCGCGCGACATCCTAACACACGAACCCAGGAATCGCAGCGGCACTCCCGCCATCGCGGCCCGATTTCTTGACCCGCGTGGTAGACTTCTTCCCGTGAGTTCGCCCGAGCCGGCACGCATCCCACGGCCCGCGGAAGTTGACCTCCGAGTCAGCGTCGGCACCCTCCACCTCAAAAACCCAATCATTGCCGCCAGTGGAACCTTTGGCTACGGAGTCGAGTTCGCTCCGATTGTCGATCTGAACCGTCTCGGCGGCCTCGTAGTGAAAGGCTTGTCTCTCGAGCCGATGGCGGGAAACCCGCCTCCTCGAATCTGCGATACGCCAAGTGGCATGGTCAACGCAATAGGGCTCCAGAACGTCGGCGTCCGGGCCTTCGTGTCCGAAAAACTCCCCACCCTTCGAGGATTCGATACTGCGGTGATCGGCAACGTCTTCGGCAAAACTATCTCAGAGTACGTAGAAGTGATTCGCATTCTTGAAGATGCCGAAGGCATCGCCGCCTACGAACTCAACATTTCCTGCCCAAACGTCGAATCCGGGGGCATCGAATATAGTACTGACCCAGCGCTCACCGCTTCCGTCGTTTCCGCCGCGAGGAGCGCAGCGAAGCGTCCGCTCTGGGTAAAACTATCGCCGAGCATTGGAATTATTGGACTTACAGCGAAGGCTGCAGAATCCGAAGGAGCCGATGCTCTCGTCGTCGCCAACACCTACCCCGCACTGTGTATAGACAGCCACAATCGTCGGTCCCGTCTCGGTAGTACGACAGGCGGGTTGTCGGGCGCGGCCATCAAACCTATAACAGTAAGACTGGTTCACGAACTGCATCGGGTGATTCAGATTCCGATTGTGGGGCTTGGCGGTATTGAGAGCCCGGCCGACATTGCTGAATATATGATCGTCGGCGCATCGGCGGTTGAGGTTGGAACGGCCCATTTTGTGGACCCACGCGCATCAGAGAGTTTAGTGGGTGACCTCGAAATGTGGTGCCGGGACGAAAGGGTATTTGAAATCAGCACTTTACGAGGGTCTCTACAGGGATAAAGTGGTTGCCGGAAGCACTCTCGAAAAGGTATAATTTGCTGATTCAAATAAGGTTAAGGTGAAAATGAAATCGAAACTCTTCGTGATTATGCAGTCGGTGTTTTTAGGTTGGGGTCTGCTCGTTTTGGTTCCGTCGGTGAATCCTACATCCGCCGGGAAGCCGAGCAACCCTCCCTCAAGTTCCGCCTCACTGCACACGCCCCCTGCAACCAAACTGAGCGCAGCCACCCGCAAGCCACTTGCGGTTTGGGAATGTACGTCTAGCTGGTACGGCGACGATTTTGATGGTCAGCCGACCGCAAACGGCGAAACTTATGATATGTATGCCGCCACTGCGGCTCACCCGACGCTTCCTCTCGGGTCAATCGTGCGGGTTGTGAACACCCGCAACCACCGCAGCGAGGTCGTCCGGATCAATGACCGCGGACCCTATATCGAAGGCCGCGAATTGGACGTCTCGTACGAAGTAGCTCGTCGGCTTGGATTTGACCAGCATGGCCTTGCAAAGGTCCGGCTGGAACTGCTTGAGGTGCCTACACGCCCACGAACCACGGAACGCGCCGACTAATAGTCGCCCTCGACTACGCCCGCCTCGGGCCAGCGCTAGTATTGGCCCGGCAACTTCGAGGCGTCACAGGGATGTTCAAAGTCGGTCTCCAACTTTTCACCGCCGAAGGCCCGCGCGCCGTTCAAAAGCTCGCGGGCCTTGGTTTTGATGTCTTCCTCGACCTGAAATTCCACGACATTCCAAATACCGTCGCTGGCGCCGTCGCCGCGGCCGCCAAGCTGCCCAGGGTGCGTCTGCTCAACCTGCACGCCTCGGGCGGAGTCGAAATGATGCGCGCGGCGCGCGAAGCCGCCGGCAGCGGGAAGAATCGTCCTGCGCTCCTTGCGGTGACGATCCTCACGAGTCTTGATGCGCCAGCGCTGCGAAGGATGGGGATGTCCGGCTCGCCCGCAAGCCGCGGACTCGCCCTCGCGCGTCTCGCAAAACAAGCAGGCATGGACGGCGTCGTGGCATCTGCTCACGAAGCTCGTTCCATCCGCCACGCCTGTGGCCCGAAGTTCCTCATCGTTGTTCCCGGCGTTCGACCCGTCGCCGCATCGCTCAACGACCAGTCGCGTGTTGCCACTCCAGCGGAAGCGATCCACGCCGGCGCAGACTACCTGGTCGTAGGCCGCCCGATCACCGCAGCAAGGAATCCCCGCACTGCCGCTCTCGCCATCTCGAATGAAATAGAAATGGCAACGCGTGAAGCCCGCTAGCCCGTCTCATCGCGTCCCGTTTAGTGACAATAGTAAGTATGCAAGCCGAAGATGGATCAACTCCCGTACTCAGACAGCGCCGCCAACACAACTAAGGTGATCAGCGTCATGACGTGAAGCACCGCATGCAGTGTATTTACCCTGATGCCATTCCGGACGGGCAGGAATGCATGTGTGCCGTCAAACATCGAGGTGTATCGCGCTGCACGTTCGGGCTCGGAACGAAAGAAATATGGAATCCACCAGGCCTTTAGCTCGCCGAAAAATAAGAGTCCGTAGCTAATCCAAAGCCACCAAAACAGCCACGCGGGATAGGCTTTCCCAAAGAAAACGGCGCTGGCACCAAGGCCAATCGTAAAGGGGACGAGACTGATAAGCGTTCCAGTCACAAGTTTGCGGGGTGGGATCGTCGCGCGAACGGCGTTCACGTCATTCAGCGTCCCCAACGGAATCCAATCGTGCAAAGCTAGAAACAGCACGTGGAAACATTGAAGCGCCAACAATACGCTGTGGATGATCGAGTACATGAAGACCCAGATTGTACGGCAGCGTCACGCTCTAAACCTCCGAACTTTTCTTCAGCGAGACATCCCCAGGGGCGATGCGGCAATCGTAAACGGACGGGCCACCGTCCGCCCGTTGCTCTTGACAAACTCTCGCCTTCCAGTCACTTTCTCCGCCTGGTATTTACATTCGAAGGGAGCAGTGCATGAATTCTGTGAAGAGGTGTGCGGCAGCTTTGATTGCAGTAGCCATAATTGCATTTGCACCGATGGCGCGCGCGCAGGAAACGAAACCCGCAGAGGGCCCCAAGCCGGCCACAATTGACGTGACGCCCAATGGGACCGAAGTCCACGTTGGCGACAAAGTTCAATTCACGGCGGTCGCGAAAGATGCCGCCGGAAAAGTGATCGACGAAAAACCTGAAGTCTGGTTTGCCGCTCCCTTCGATGTAGCGGGCGCCGATGACAAAGGCGTCGTCGTATTTCACCAGCCCGGAGTGGTTACCGTGGGCGTCGTGATTGGCGGCAAGCCGGGGATCGCGCACGTTACCGTTGTCACCCCTTCGGTTGCAAAAATCGATATCGCTTCCATGTCGATGGCCCTGGCCGTTGGCAGTTCTACGCTTCTCTCCGCCACGGCGCGCAATGCGAACGGAGATCCTCGCACGGACGTACCAATTCAATGGAAGTCAGATACTCCCGCGATCGCAATGGTTGACGCCTCCGGCATGGTCACCGCGGTAGCTCCCGGCACCGCAAAACTACAGGCGACCGCGGGTCCTGCGAGCGCTGAAGCCAGCATCCGCGTGGTAGCAGACACCGTGCAATCTCTTTCCGTCTCACCTGCGAACACGAACGCAAAGACCGGCGATGTAGTTCACTTCACCGCCTCAGCAAAGATTGCGAAAGGCGCCGAAGTGAAAGACGTACTCACGAGCTGGAGCGTCTCAGGCGCGGGCGCCTCGATTTACCCAGACGGCGGATTTGTCGCAGTGCGACCTGGAACATACGTCGTCAAAGCTTCGATCGGAGGGCACGACGCAGCGGCCGCAATTACCGTGACGCCCCGAAACGCAGAGCGCTCCATCGAAGTTGTCGCGCATATTCCGTCGAAGAATCCTACCGACGGAAAGGTGCTGCAGACCTCCGAGCAGTGGATCGTCGGCAACCATCTCTATGTGGCAACGATTGCCGATCGAGTTTATGCGTACGACATTTCCGATCCTGCGAATCCGAAAGCACTCGACTCAATGAAGGTTGACGCGCGCCTGGTGAATGACGTTAGTACCACTCCCGACGAAAAAATCGGTGTGTTCACGCGCGAGGGTGCCTCCAATCGCAAAAATGGCATTGTTTTTTTCGATGCTTCCGATCCTGCGCATCTGAAAACGATTTCCGAATACACTGAAACCGTCACAGGTGGAGTCCACAGCGCGTTCATCAATTCGCATTACGTCTACATCACCGATGACGCGACTGGTTCGCTCCGCATCATCGATTTCCAGGACCCCGTCCACCCTAAGGAAGTGGCGCGCTGGCAGACTGAGAACGCCACTGCGCAAACGGTCGTCGGCCCAGAGGGTCCTACGGAAACGGGACGCTATCTCCACGATCTCTACGTGAAGGACGGTCTCGCCTACCTCGCCTACTGGCGCGATGGCATGATCATTCTCGACGTCGGCAATGGAATCAAAGGCGGCAGCCCCGAGCATCCGCAGCTGGTGTCGCAATTCAAGTACAACCACTTCGAAATGTACGGAAACGGATGGCTCGCCGGCACGCACACCGCGTTCCGCTACAAGAATTATGTTTTCATCGGCGACGAAGTTTTCCCCGCACTCTTCGATATCGACGATAAAGGGCGAATTCCGGTCCGCGGGATTTGCCACGTGATGGACGTCACCGATATCGAGCACCCGCGCGAAGTCGCTTACTACGAAGTTCCCGAAGGCGGCGTTCACAATGTTTGGGCCGCGGACGACATGCTGTTTCTCGGCGATTATGCAGGCGGCGGCCGCGTCGTCGATATTTCCGGTGAGCTTCGCGGCAATCTTTACGGCCAGGGACGTGAAATCGCGCGCCTCTGGACCGCCGACCCCGAAGGCTTCCGTCCCAATGTCCAGTGGGCGTGGGGCGCGCAACCAGCCAACGGACTCATCTTCTTCAACGACATCAATTCCGGAATTTGGATTACAAAACTCGGCAAACCGAAATTCAAAGGCTCTACTACGGCTCCGCCTCTTCAACAGAAAGCAGCGGCTCAGTAGTCACGCCGAGTTCGCGCAGGTTCGCTATGGGGGCGCTTCGGTCACCCGAAGCGCCCGCATTTGTCTTTCGCGTGCACGTCCGTTAGCATCGTCCCGCGCATCGAATCCTCCTGATGGACGCCACCATACACGTCATCGTTGGCACAGCCGGCCACATCGACCACGGCAAATCCACGCTCGTCAAAGCGCTCACTGGAACCGACCCAGACCGCCTTGAAGAAGAAAAGCGTCGCGGCATCACCATCGACCTGGGATTCGCCTTTCTCGATCTCGGCGAGGTCCGAATCGGTTTCGTAGACGTTCCCGGCCACGAGAAATTCGTGCGCAACATGCTTGCTGGAGTGGGCGGCATCGATCTAGTCGTGCTCGTCGTCGCCGCCGACGAATCAATTAAGCCCCAAACGCGTGAGCACTTTGACATCTGCCGTCTGCTGGGAATTCCGCGAGGAATCGTCGCGATCACGAAATCTGATCTTGTCGATCCCGACGTCCTCGGCCTCGTGCGCCTCGAAATTGAAGATTTTGTGCGAGGCTCTTTTCTGGAGGGAGCGCCGATTGTGCCGGTCAGCGCAACAACGGGCGCTGGTCTCGATGCTCTCAAGGTGGAATTGCAAAGGATGGCGGCAGCCTCGCCTCCCAAAGATGCCACTTATCACTTCCGCTTGCCTATCGACCGGGCGTTCTCAATGAAAGGTTTTGGCATAGTCGTCACCGGCACTCTCGTTTCAGGCACGCTGAAGACAGAAGACGAAGCCGAATTGTACCCGCTCCGAAAACGAGTTCGCGTGCGCGGAATTCATTCGGGCGGCAAACCCGTCACGCGCGCAGTGGCAGGTCAGCGCACAGCCGTAAACCTCGCTGGTATTGAACGCGGAGAAATCCAGCGCGGAATGGTCCTCGCTCCTCCTGCCGTTTTCGAGCCGACCAGGCGCCTCGACGCGCGGATTACGCTGCTTAGTTCAGCGCGCCCGCTTAAGAACCGCGCTCGCGTTCATTTTCATCAAGGAACGGCTGAAGCAATTGCAGACGTTGTTTTAGTCTCCGCCACCGAACTCGCCCCAGGCGAATCCTCTTTCGCTCAACTGCGGCTCGATCAGCCTGTTCTCCTGCTACCGGGCGACCGCTTCATCCTGCGCCAGTTTTCTCCAGTCATCACGATCGGCGGTGGCACCGCGTTGGACGTTCAAGCTCCGCGACACAAGCGCGCCGACACAGCGGTCGCGCCATTTCTCGAGACTCTCAAACGCGGCAATCACGAAGAGATACTCGCCGCTTGTACCGAGTCGGCTCCGCAAGGTTTGGCCCTGTCGCAGATCATCGCTCGCACTGGCTGGACCAGCGCCGAAATCCAGCAGGTCGCGAAAAACCTCACAGACGCGAAGCGCGTGCGGGTAATCGGTGACCAGCCGTTTACGATTGCCTCCCCGAAAACTGTGGCCGCCTATTCGGCGGCGCTCCGCAAAGCGATTGAAGAGTTTCATCGTGCGAATCCGTTGCTGCCCGGAATTCCGAAACAGGATTTGCGTTCTCGCGCAGGAAAGACAAGGCCCGAAATTTTCGCCGTCGCCCTGGACGATCTGGTGAGAGAGAAGGCAGTCTCGCTCTCCGGTGATCTCGTTCAACGGGCCGGTCGAGAGATCGCGCTTTCGTCCGACGAAGCGAAAGCGAAGGAACTCATCGAAAAAGAATTCGAACGCGCAGGCTTCACTGTTCCCAGCTTCGCCGCAGTACTTGAAAAGCTACCTGTAGAATCGGCGCGCGCGCAGAAAATCCTGCAAATCCTGTTGCGCGAAAAGGTTCTCATCAAGGTCACTGATGACCTGGTGTTCCACAGAAGTGCCGTCGCGAAGCTGCGTGAACTGCTCGCAAAATATCGTAAAGAACGCGGCGAGAAGCTCCCAATCCCTGTGTTCAAAGAACTTACGGGCATAACGCGAAAATACGCCATCCCTCTGCTCGAGTATCTCGATCGAGAACGCGTCACGCGCCGGGTGGGTGACGAGCGTGTTATACTCTAGGAACTGAACGCTATGCTGCCCGCATCCCAATGCGGTACAGTTGAAATGCAGGTAGCGGCAGGGTAGAGAGGGATCAGATGGAAGCGCTAAGCATTCCCCATCTTTTAATTATTCTGGTAATCGTGCTGATTTTCTTCGGCGGACGCAGAATTCCCGACGTCATGCGCGGCCTCGGCGAAGGAATTCGCAGTTTCAAAGAAGGTATGCACGGCGACCAGCACACCACTCAACCTGTAAATCCGCCCGCCCCGCCGGCGGCTACTGCGCCACCTCCCACGCCGACTGACGACAAGAAGTAACGCGTCTCAGCCTTGATCGGCATGGTGAGCTCTTCGCATCGTCTCTAGCTCGGGATTTTGAAGCATTGCCCAAAGCCGCGCGAGCGGCATCCCCATTACGTTGAAGTAGCAGCCTTCAACACGGGTCACGTAGCGCCCGCCGATCCCCTGGATTCCGTACGCTCCCGCCTTATCGAATGGCTCGCCTGTTGCGACATACACCTCGATCTCTGCATCGGTGAGTTTTGCGAAGTGCACGCGCGTTACTTCTTCGATTACGCGCTCTGCTCGTTCCGGCATACGAATCACGGCAACTCCTGTATGGACTTCATGCACGCCCCCGCTCAACCGCCGCAGCATGCGCCGTGCGTCATCTGGGGAAACGGGCTTGAGCATGATTTCATCGCGCTCGACCACGACTGTATCAGCACCGATAACGGCCAAATCCCCAGATTCTGTAGCTGCCTCGGCGGCAGCGCGCGCTTTTTCGATCGCGAGCCGCCTCACATATCCGCTGGCAGATTCGCCGGAGCGTAGCGTTTCGTCGATAGCCGTGGGACGAAGTTCGAATTCGATTCCGGCGTCGCGTAGGACTTCAGCGCGTCGTGGGGACGAGGATGCGAGTATCAGTTTCATGCTGATCGAAAGCCTTTGTAGCGGCCGCCTTTACGCGGGCGCCTTTTGCTGATTTTCCCCGGTGGGCCGTCGGTACGTACAGCTTGAATCTCAGCGTTGCCTCTTAGATGTTTTCTCAACATCTAGATAACAACGGACTCTTGATACTCACCAAAGGCTCGCCGCAAAGCGTCAGATATCTCGCCAACTGTCGCATGCGCCTCAACCGCGTTCAATATCGCCGGCATCAAATTTTCACTGCCACGCGCGCGGCGTTCAATTTCTGCCAACGCTTCCGCCGTTTTCGCACCGTCGCGCCGCGCACGAAGAGCATTCAGCCGTGCGATCTGCGCCGCCTCGATCTCGGCATGAACCTGGAAAGTGGGAATCGGTCGCTCCTCCTCCGTCTGAAACCGATTCACACCCACAATCACCTGCTCGCCGCTGTCCACCGCTTTCTGATAGTCGTAAGCAGCTTTCTGAATTTCCTGTTGTACGAATCCTGCTTCAATCGCGCGCAGCATCCCACCCATTGCGTCGATTTTCGCGATGTATTCTTCAGCTCCCGATTCGATTTCGTTTGTGAGCTTTTCAATCGCGTAAGAGCCAGCTACGGGGTCAACAGTGTTTACGACGCCCGTTTCATTCGCGATGATCTGCTGCGTCCGCAATGCAAGCAGCGCCGATTGCTCGGTAGGCAACGCCAGCGCTTCATCCAGCGCATTCGCGTGGAGCGACTGGCAACCGCCAAGCACAGCCGCGAGACACTGCAAGGAAACCCGCACAAGATTATTTTCAGGCTGCTGTGCGGTGAGTGACGATCCCGCCGTCTGCGCGTGAAACCGAAGCATCATCGAGCGCGGATCGCGCGCGTGAAAGCGATCGCGCATCGTTCGCGCCCACAAGCGCCGCGCGGCGCGGAACTTCGCGATCTGCATCAGCAACTCATTGTGCGAGTTGAAAAAGAATGACAACTGCGGCGCAAATTCGTCTACCGCAAGGCCTGCCGCAATCGCAGCTTCGACATATGCTATTCCATTCCCTAGCGTGAACGCGACTTCCTGTACATCGGTAGAGCCCGCCTCCCGAATGTGATAACCAGATATCGAGATTGCATTCCAGTTCGGCAGCTCATTGCGGCACCACGCAAAAATATCTGTAACAATCCGCATTGCAGGCCGCAGTGGATAGATGTAAGTCCCGCGCGCAATATACTCCTTCAAAATGTCGTTCTGCACGGTACCCGCAAGTCGCACCAGACTCGCCCCTTGCTGCTTGGCGACGGCGACATACAGCGCGAGCAGGATCGCAGCCGTCGAATTGATCGTCATCGAGGTCGACACGCTCTCGAGCGGAATTCCGTCGAAAAGCGTCTGCATGTCTTCCAAAGAATCGATCGCTACGCCCACTTTTCCAACTTCACCCGAGGCGAGCGGATGGTCAGAGTCCAATCCAATCTGCGTTGGCAGATCGAATGCGACGGATAGCCCGTGAACGCCCTGCTCCAGCAAGTAGCGGTAACGCTCGTTTGATTCCACTGCCGTTCCGAAGCCCGCATACTGCCGCGTCGTCCATAACCGGCCGCGATACATCGTCGGATAGACGCCGCGCGTGAAAGGGAACTGGCCCGGATAGCCGATGTCGCGCTCCGGATCCAAATCGCGAAGCTCGTCCGGCGTGATCACGGCCTCCATGGGCAAGCCGGTGGTCGAAGCGAGCCTGCGCTCTTTTATATCGGGACGTTTTTTGGTGATGTCAGGCATTTTTCAGAATCAACAAGACCCTTCCGGCTATCGAACCCGCCGAGCCCGGCGAAATGATACGAAACCGAAGATCGCCATCATCAAAGCATAAACCACCGCAATGCCGATCAACCAAATCACGGGACGGCTTTTCCACTGCCGCCATGCAGCGAGAGCGCCGTAAGCCGCAAACAGAATGAAAAGCGTCCCCGCTGCTTCGTGAAACACCTGCCGGGCCACGCGCCACAGCGCCCGAAATGTCACGCCAGTGGATCTTGACAGCGCCGGAAGCAAGCCCGCAGGCATGGAGAGATTGTAGTACAACGCCATCCCACGCGCCCGGTAGTCGTCTCTAAGACTCTGCTGAAGTATCTCGGCGGCCCCACACTGGGCGAGCGTACAGGTTACCTCCTCGATTCCTTCCTTGCAGCATGGGCTTGTTTCGGTGTTGCCTGCAGCCTAGAATTGGTGTACGAAAGGCTCGGCGCAGGAGGTAACGGCCTTGCAACTTGATGACCGCATGAAGCAATTGCTTCGAGATCTCGGGCACGCAATCAATGACAGCGTTTCGGACTCGGAGCGGATCGCCGAGGCTATCTCCAGCGTTCGCGCGGCAGGGTTCGACATCGTGCTGAAACTCGACGCGACCATCGGCCTCGCCCGGCGCCAGTCGCAGGAATCCAAGATCACCTCGCAAGACCGGCGGTTTCTCGAATCGCTCCACATTCAGGTGGACGAACAATCTCTTGAAGAAGAAGTCGTGGAATCAAAGCTTGAAATGACGGCGCAAGATATCAAATTTCTCAAATCTCTGAAAATATCCTTCGATGAAGACGCATAAACTTTTCGCCACCCTCGGCGTCCTCGCCGTTCTCCCGGCGGGTGTCCTGTTTACTGCCACGACCGCTCGCGCGCAAGACGCTAACACTTCCTCTCCGATCATCGTGAAGCAAAGCGCGCAGAAGCCTGTATGGCTGAAAGTGGAAGTGATAAAGGCCGATCAGCTGACAATCATGGTCCGCGAAGAAGCGAATTCCATGAACATTCACACCTTCACCTATTCCGATAAAGCGCGTGAGAAAATCCAGTCGGTCCTCAGCGATGGCGGATATCAGTACGGCGATAAAATCAAGATTCGCTATTTGCCGGGTCAGACCGAAGCGCTCGATATTCGCGGCGGACCGTCAAAGCCGCTCTAGTTCGCGCCGGCCGGGCGTGGGAAGTTTCTCGTGGCGTCCCGGATAACCTCTTGAATCAATCATGATCCGCCCGCCCGCAGTTGCCGGCCGCTTTTACTCTTCCGATCCAGCCGAACTCGCGCGCGATGTTGATGGCTACCTCGCACTCCGCGTCGAAGACGAGCCCGCTCTCGGCTGCGTCGTCCCTCACGCCGGTTATCTCTATTCTG
>Ga0210383_10003951_pt1 | contig 13187 bp, 13 predicted proteins | sample IncBWC14OmetaG_FD_160072 | JGI IMG/M metagenome (GOLD analysis project Ga0210383, IMG submission 160072) | Forest soil microbial communities from Barre Woods Harvard Forest LTER site, Petersham, Massachusetts, United States - Inc-BW-C-14-O ...
GCGCGGGCGTTCCGCAAATCACCGCGATCAACGAAGCCGCGCGCGCCGCAAAAGGAACCGACGTCCCCATCATCGCCGACGGTGGCATCAAATACTCCGGCGACATCACCAAAGCCATCGCCGCAGGTGCTTCCTGCGTGATGATCGGCAGCCTTTTCGCCGGCACCGAAGAAGCTCCCGGCGAAACGATTCTCTATCAGGGCCGCACCTTCAAGTCCTACCGCGGCATGGGCTCCACCGGCGCCATGGAACAAGGCTCCGCCGACCGCTATTCCCAGGAAGGCGCCGAACGCGGCAAGTCAGTGCCTGAAGGTGTCGAAGGCCGCGTTGCCTACAAAGGCCCGCTTAACGGCCTCACCGATCAGCTTGTCGGCGGTTTGAAAAGCGGCATGGGCTACGTCGGCGCTCGCACCCTGAAAGAACTCACCGAAAAAAGCAAATTCGTCCGCATCACCGCCGCCGGCCTCCGCGAATCCCACGTCCATGACGTAGTCATCACCAAAGAAGCCCCCAACTACCGCATGGAATAAAAATGTAGTGGCCGACCTTCAGGTCGGTCACCAGTAGCACAGGCTTCAGTCTGTGTTCTTGGGTTGACTGTAGGGCCCGCCGACCGTGGCGGGCCCTTCTTCATTTGAAATCTTGCCCACCACATATTGCCGGCTCACATACCAAACCAGCCCTCTCGCACATCCAATAATTACGCCAGGCAGCCATCCGCCGGCAGGGAGTCCGCGCTTGAACCCTCGCATCGTCGTAGCCATTTCCATAATCCAATCCATTCTTCTTCTCGTGCATCTCTTCATTTACGAAACCTGGATCGCCCTGGCCGGTGCGCCGAGCCACACTTGGCTCCGCCTTCTCCAGATCTCTTTCTTTGTTCTTTCCGTCAGCTTCCTCACCTCTTCGCTGCTGGCTCATCGCTTCTTCAATCGCCCGGTCCGCGCCTACTACGGCCTCGCCAGCATCTGGCTCGGCTTCGTGAACTTCGCCTTCGCCGCCGCCGCCCTCGCCTGGATCGCCATTGGCGCCACAATTATTTTCAATCTCCCCTTCACCCAAACAGGGATCGCCATCTTCTTCTTCGGCCTCGCCGTTTTCGCCACGCTCTACGGCCTCGCTAACGCCGCCAATCTCCGCGTCAAGAGCGTCACCGTGAAACTTCCCGGCCTCCCCGCTTCATGGCGTGGGCGAGTCGCGGCCCTCGTCACCGACACGCATCTCGGCCACATCAAGGGACGCAACTTCATCTCCCGCATCGTCACCAAGCTTCGCCAGCTTCGCGCCGATGTGGTCTTCATCAGCGGCGACATGTTCGACGGCACCCACGTCGACGCGCCTCGCCTCGTCTCTCCCTGGCGCCAGCTTTCGCCAAAGTTCGGCTCCTACTTCGTTACCGGCAATCACGATGAATTTTCCGATTCGAATGGCTATCTCAGCGCCATCCGCAACTCCGGCATCCGCGTGCTCAACAATGAAAAGGTAAATCTCGACGGCCTTCAGGTTCTCGGCGTCCCCTACCATGACTCCGCAAATCCCGAGCGCTTCCGCTCCATCCTCGCCAATGCCGATCTCGACCGCTCGCGCGCCAGCGTCCTGCTCTCCCACGTCCCACACAGCCTGCCCATTCCAGAGCAGCAGGGCATCTCACTCCAGCTCTCCGGCCACACCCACGGCGGCCAGATCTTCCCCTTCACCTGGTTCACTTCGCACATCTTCGGCGCCTACACCTACGGCCTCAAGCGCTTCGGCGATCTCCTCGTCTACACCTCCAGCGGCGCCGGCACCTGGGGCCCGCCCCTCCGAGTCTGCACCGCCCCCGAAATCGTCCTCATCCACTTCGAATAGCTGAAATTTTCGGCTGTCGAACTCCGCTCAGCAGCGCCGGAGGCGCGGCAGAAGTTAGCCCAGCCCGTAAGGGCTGGGTACACCACGTCTAAAGCCCAAGCGCCGTAGGCGCGGCACATTCTGTTCGCGAAAATCTCGAAATCCGAGCTGCTCCTACCGCGCGGTCCACCCGCCATCAATCAAAATGGTTTCCCCGGTAATCAACGCCGCCGCCGGCGACGCTAAAAACACCACCGCTCCCGCCACCTCCATCGGCTCGCCAATCCTATGCAATCCCGCAATCCGCTCAATCGTATCCGCGCGAAACGCTGAATCTGCCAGCGCCGCCTCCGTCCCCGGCGTCCGAATAAACGTTGGCGCCACCGCATTCACCGTAATGCCGTGCTTCCCCCACTCCACCGCCAAACATTTCGTCAAATGCGCAATCGCCGCTTTCGTCATGCAATAAATCGATTCCGTCGGCAACGCCGCGAATCCCGCCTGCGAACTCATGTTGATGATCTTTCCGCTTCCCTGCCGGATCATCACCCTCCCCGCCGCCTGGCTGGCAAAAAACGTCCCCTTCAAATTCACAGCCACCGTCATATCAAAATCTTCCTCGCGCACCTTCTCCGCCGGATTTTCCGGGCCCAACCCCGCATTGTTCACCAATATGTCCAGCCGGCCAAACTCCCGCGCCGTTTCCGCTACCGCCCACTGCACTTCCTCCAATTTGGTCATATCCATCTGCAGAGGCAGCACACGCCGTCCCATCGCTCGGAGTTCGTCGGTCAATCCACTGTCCATCTTCCTGTCGCGCAGTCCCAGCGCAACGTCCGCCCCCGCGTGCGCCAGCGCCAGTGAAATCGCGCGCCCCAATCCCCGCGCCGCTCCAGTAACCAGTGCCACCTGCCCCGTCAAATCAAAGCTAGGAAAATCCATCGTCGCCCCCTCAATTTATGCTGTGCAGGCGCGAGTATATCTCGTCCCGCACTCCTTATCCCCGGTGCTCTTATTTTTCGGCCAACCACCGTTGCATTCTTCCGGCGAATGAACTAGAAACATCTCTCGGTTCTCATTTAAAAATAATTTCCAGGACTTCTCTCAATGAAAACGTCTCGCACACTTCTCATCCTCTTCCTGTTTCTTCCTTGCGCAATTTCCACAGCGCAAAACCCCGCCCTCGCCAAATCCGTAAAAGCCGTCAAATTCGGCAAGCTCTGGGACGCGCGTGGCAAACTCTGGACCAACGCCATCGTCCTCATCGAAGACGACAAAATCAAATCCGTCACCACCAATTCCTCCGACATCCCTCCGCACGCGCAAATCATCGACCTCTCCAAATTCACCGGCCTTCCCGGCCTCATCGACGTCCACACCCACATGACGCAGTACACCGACGAAACTCCCGGCCAGCCCATGCTCAAGCAGCTCACCACCAATCCGCCCGCCTACGAACTTTTCATCGCCCGCAAAGGCGCCCTCCGCACACTCGAAGCCGGCGTCACCACCGTCCGCGATCTCGGCGCGGATCAATATCTCGACATCGCCATGCGCGACCTCATCAATCACGGTGAAATGATCGGCCCCCGCATGTTCGTCTGCGGCTATGGCCTCACCGTCACCAGCACGCCCTACAAGCCCGGCCTCAATCCTCCACTTGGCGGCATCGCTGATGGAGTCCCCGAAGTTCTCCGCGCCGTCCGCCAACAAGTCGCCGCGGGCGCCGACATCATCAAGCTCTACGCCTCCACCGGCACCGATGACGACGTCACCCAATTTCAAACCTACTCCTACGACGAAATCAAAGCCGCCGTCGACGCCGCGCACCAGTTCGGCAAGAAAATCGCCATCCATTCTTACGGCCCTGATGGCGCGCGCGACGCCGTTCGCGCCGGCACCGACTCGCTCGAACACGCCACCGACATGGACAACGCCACTATCCAGGAAATGGCCCGCCGCGGCACCTTCTATGTCCCCACCATCGACCACAATCGCTACTACCTTGATAACTGGCAGAAAATTGGTTACGCGAATGGCTTTCAGGAAAAGACGAAAGCGTTCATCGAACGCAATCTTGAAACCGCGCGCAAAGCCCACAAGGCCGGCGTGAAATTCGCCATGGGCTCCGACGCCATCTACACCATGTTTGGGGAAAACACCCGCGAACTAGGCTGGTTCGTCAAAGCGGGCATGACTCCTGAGCAAGCCCTGCGCACTGCCACCACCAACGCCGCCGAACTTCTCGGCCATCCCACCGACCTGGGCGCCATAGCCCCGGGCTACTACGCCGACCTCGTCGCCGTTGAAGGTGACCCGCTCTCCAACATCGACGTAGCCATCAATAACGTCCGCTGGGTAATGAAATCCGGCCAGGTAGTGGTAGACAAAACAGCCGCCCAGCCAGCGCACTAACTAAACCTGCGTAGCGTCCACTTTTGATGCTTGCCCTGACGAAGGAAGGGTGGCAAATCCCGTGTAGTGGCCGAACTTTAGATCGGCCAGCCTAAGGAGTTGGCTTCGATTGCAATCCAGGAATGCAGCGAAGGCGTGACCGGGCCTGCTGGGCAAAAATCAACTTCCGAAGACTGCCCAGTTGTCGGGGCGAACCGCTAGGATCTGGCGAAACCGCTCAGTAGTTTCTGATGAAAACTGATCGTAAAGATTCCGAAGATTCCGAGCAGGAGTAACAACGCCGACGCGGGCTCGGGGGTCGGAACTACAGCGCTAGCATTAACACTTCCGTCGAATGTGCCGCTCGCGTCAGCATTGTCGCAGAACGTGCACTGATCCAGGAATTGCCCAGCCGTGAAGTCGAACGAGGTGGGAAACAGCGTCGGCGAACTCTCCAGCCCGGAATACAGCTGGGGCCCCGGCACTACCCATGTATATTCCTGGCCAGTCGCGCAACTCGGTCCGTCTGCGCAAAAATCCACAAAAAATCCGCCTGCCTGCGAGCTTGAAGTTGGCGTGTAAAAGTTCAGGAAAACCAGTCCGCTGGCTGTCCCGCCATTGCTCGCCGAATAGGTAAACGGAATCGGCGCATCGACGAAGAAATCGTCGCCAAGCACAAAATCCGTTGTAACCGGCATCGACGGCAGCGAAAAACTCATCGTGAACGTATCGGAGGGCCCGCTCAACGGAGAACTGGTCGTAGCGGACGAGTACGTGCCGGAAACCGTGTACGTGACGCCAGAATCCGCGTTCACCGGCTGCCCACCCAGGATCAAAGCCAGCAACACACCGCAAAATGCATACACTAATCTCAACACGATTCGTGCTCCTCTTCGCCTCCCGCGTTCCCATTGCTGTTATCCGGAACGGGGTGCAAGTACTACTACCTACTCAAGATGTGAGCATTCTAAGGTCCAAATCGACGACCTCTGGGCGCTCTGTAACCTCTTCATTTTCAACAAAGTCTCCAGCCTCTGGCACCTGCCGAAGAGCCCCGCCAGCATCATTAGCGCAAGTTGATTCACATTATGACCTTGCATTTCGCAATGGTTACTTTCGTTATTCTTAACTCACCGTCAATAATTCCATTCCGTTTTGCCCTGGAAACTTCTTAATAACACACACCGGTACTCCTGGTTGCCCACCAAGGAAGCAGGCAGTCCACCTGTCGTTCAGATTTCAGACTGCTTGCTTGGAAAAACGTTGGCTGCGACGCAGCAACGCTAGCCCCGCCAGCCCAGCCAACGCCATTGCAATGGAGCTCGGCTCTGGAGCCACGGCAGGAGGATCAACCAGATCCCAGTTAATCACGGCAGTCTGTCCCGCCGAATTGTCGATCAAAACCGACGAACCATACGGGCCTGTATCCGGGCCAAAGATATTCCAATTCAGACCGCCGGCACTGAAGAAGATCGAGGAGCCGATGGTTGGCCTCATCAACCCCATCTGCGCCGATTGTGGAAACAGTTGATCGGCGCCGCAGTTCGAGACATCTTGCGGCGCGAACGACACGGCTGCTCCGTTGATGTTCCCGGTCATGCCCACAACCTCTTCCCAGCCGCCGCTCACGCAGGGGCGGTTCGGTTCCAAGCCGCTCAGGCTAACCGATTCCAGCGTAAACACCACGTTGCCGCTCGTTGAAATGCAGGTCAGGCCCGTAGCCGTGCAAGTCGCGGTGTCAGTCGAAAAGGAATAATCCCAAATGGTTGGCGGCCCGAGTGTCTCCGCCTTGGCCGTCGGACCGAAGGATGCACTTACTAACACCATGGCTAGGGCCGACAATGGCACAAAATGTCTGCCGCCAATTGCAATTAAATGAGTTAAACGTTGGCGGAACGTCCGTGCGGAAAGGCCGGCATCTGGAGCAGAATCAAATGACCCAGTAGTGGTAAACAATTTCACTTTGCGCTCCCAATTGCTGCTAATAAGCACTCTGGGCGGTGCCTCTGCCCAAGTGGTGCAATTCCCCCTCCAATTTTCGAAGGGATCACTCCCGCTGCGGGGCCGCAGAGTTTCGGAGAAGAGAGGGCGTTATGAGTCACTGGCTTTCCTCTTACAAATCCCTCATGAACTCCTCAGGACTTTTCAAAGCCCTCTCCCCCATCCTGTCTCCAATGGAGGCAGGACCTCACCGGTCCTGGCGTGGCAACGATGTCGCTTACGATCTTCTTGGCTCTTTGCATTCTTGGTCTCGACTTCATGATCTATGTGCTCTTCAAGTTGCTCTATGGCGACCGCCGCAGCATCATCGCACGCCGCGTCGCCGCGCAGAGGAATGCCGCCCAAGCGGAAGCAGCAGGACTGATTTTCGTCGCCGCCTCGAAACCCGCTCCGCCCAACCCAGAGTCAATCCAACCCCCCAGCTCGCGCGCTCCCAGGGCCGGGTCGCGAAAACCTTTCGCACGCGGCGCTTTCCAAGCCCCGCTCACATCGGGCCGGCACCAACTGCGGTAAGCTGCATCTTTCAATACACGTTGCAAAACCCGCCCTCTGCGGAGAAGATGTGGCCGACCGTTCATGCCCATTTCCCTGCCAGCCGAGCCCACGCGTATTCCCGGCCCGCTTCTAATCGTCATTGTTCTGCTGGCGATTTCTGTGTTCATCAATTACATCGACCGAGGCAATCTCTCCATCGCCGCGCCGATGCTGAAAGACGAACTGGGCATCTCCGCCGCGCAGCTTGGCTTTCTTCTCTCCGCGTTCTTCTGGACCTATGCGAGCCTGCATCTGTTCTACGGTTGGGTGGTCGACCGTTTGAACGTAAATTGGGTCTTCGCCGGTGCCTTTCTCCTCTGGTCCGCGGCAACCGCGGCAACCGGGATTGTCCACACCTTCGCCGCTCTTTTCGTCCTGCGCCTGCTGCTCGGTATGGGTGAGGCGGCCAGCTATCCCTCCTACAATAAGATCATCGCGCTGAATTTCGAGGAGAGGCATCGCGGCATCGCCAACTCTGTGCTGGCTTCGGGCCTGCTGCTGGGGCCGGGCTTCGGCATGCTGTTCGGTGGCCTGCTGATGGCGCGGTTCGGGTGGCGCCCGTTCTTCATCGTGCTGGGTCTGGCAAGCATGCTCTGGATTTTTCCGTGGCTGAAATGGATGCCGAAAAAACAGTACGCCCCGCAAACGGAAACCACGGGCGCACCGCATTTTGCCGAGTTTGTGCTGCTGCGCTCGGCTTGGGGAACGTGCATCGGACTTTTCTGCGGAAACTACGTCAACTATTTCCTGATCACCTGGCTGCCGTTTTATCTGGTGCGCGAGCGCCACTTTTCGATGGACACAATGGCCAAGGTCGGTGGAATCGCCTACGTGCTGGCGGCCTTGGCCTGCACAGTTTCGGGCTGGCTTTCCGACCGGTGGATTGCGGCGGGGGCGACCCCATCCCTGGTTCGCAAGGCGTTCACGGGCGGCGGAATCGGACTGAGCGGAATCCTCCTGGGGCTGGCGGTCGTGAGCGGAAAGAAGCTCTGCGTAGCACTAATCGTACTTGGCGTGGTTGCGTTTGGCATCTCCGCCTCCAACATCTGGGCCATCACGCAGACGCTCGCGGGGCAACGAGCCACCGGACGCTGGGTGGGTTTCCAGAGCTTCTTCGGCAACCTGTCGGGATGGGTGGCGCCTGCCGTAACGGGATATGTCCTCCAGCGTACAGGACAATTCTATTGGGCGTTTCTTATCGTCGCGGCCGTGGCGTTTGCGGGCGCCGCCTCATGGACGCTGCTGGTGGGCCGAGTCGAACGATCTGGGGCCGTGAGCTGGGCGTCCGTGCTTCCACGACCGCGTTCTAATCGTGCCATGGAAGCGCGCGGGAGTTGTATCATGGTGATAGCTTCGGAGGCGGCCTAAGGGATTCCTTCCCGAAGTGAACGGAATCGATGGCTTCTCCGCCCACCGGCGATTCCCCAAACCAATAACTGGCAAGCCATGTTACCAAGGCGGATCCGTGACCAAGAAAATGAAGATGGCGGGGCTTTTCCTGCTAGCCCTAAATGTACTGGGTTGTTCAAAGACTTCCCAGCCACGCAAGGAAGTGGATTCCAAGCCTCCTCCTCCGACCCAAGGGTCCAGCTCTGTTCCTGTGGTGGAAATTCCGGCAAGTGTGGCGCCGCCGGCAAGCAGGCGGGGCGTGAAGACCGAGATGCGCAACGTGATGTTTCACCTTACGGACGAGGCTGCCGCTCACGTCGAATCCCTGTCCGGAGAAATGTATCCGACCGGCAAGAACGAGATGCCGGTTTTTGACGACAAAACCTCGTTCGAGGTGCACGTCACCAACGCAAGAATATCCATCACCCCGGAGGCCATGGCTTCGATCCTGAATAGCCAGGTGTTTGTCGGGAATGACTCGCCGCTTAAAGACATCTCCATCTCCATTGATAAAGACCGTCTTCAGATAAAAGGAAAGCTGCGCGGCAAACGCGAGATCCCGTTTGAAACCTCGGCTGTCCTTACCGCCACCTCCGACGGCCGGATCCGGGTAAGCACAGAAACGCTTAAAGCTCTGCACGTTCCGGTGAAGGGGATGATGGATAAGTTGGGCATCGAACTGGCAAGTCTGGTCGGCACCAGCAAGATTCCCGGCATGGTTACGGACAAAAATGATGTCCTAATGGATTTGGGGGTGCTCTTACCGCCGCCCCATATCAAAGGCAAAGTATCCGCGGTCCTGATCGGCGATAATTCCATCGTCACGATCTTTGGCGACGAAGCCAGGCCCGGCTTGGCGACCGATCCAGTGAGTTATATGCGCTTTCAGGGAAATCCGGTGCGGTTAGGGAAACTCACTATGGAAAACACCGACCTCACCGTTTTGAACCTTGATTCCGGCGACCCCATAGATTGGAGTCAGGACCACTATCGCGACCAACTTGTGGCTGGATATTCCAAAATCACGCTAAACTTTGGCCTTCGGGCCTACGCAAAGGACTTCGCGAAAATCCCACACCGGCCAGCGACTCCGGTGCAAGCCAAGAACTGATCCTTCCGGCGCGCCTGACGCGCTGGCTTTTAAAACTTGACGCCCCAGAATGCCTTGTCGGGCTCGGCGAGCGCGATCCCCACTTCCCACGCCTCGTGGCCGCGCCACACAACCTGGCCCTGGGCGCAGCGCCCCGTTTCGGGCAACACCAGCCGCACTTCGCGGTGCAGTGGCACGTCCGCCCCCACCACCGCCATGCAACCAGAGTGACTCACATCCACGGTCAAGCCATTAGCCGTGCGCCGGGCTTCACCCTCATCCCATTCGAGGCGCAAACGAAGGCTGGCGGTCGCGCGCGGGTGTGATCGCATGCTGGCCCAGCGTTCTTCCATCATCTTAAGCTGCGAAAGCGTTTGTTCCGGGGTCAACAAAGCCATGAGGCACCTCACGGAGGAAATTACAGTCTGGGGGGCCGTCTAAAAAGCTAAACCCGTGCCGGCCTCACGTCAATGGTACTGTTTCAAAAAAGTATCCAGCCCTGGCACCTCTGTGGATACCCCGGGAATCCCCTTCCGAATACCCTAGATTTTCGCCGTTTCCAGCTTTTCGGCGAGCAATGGCTCGATTTTTTCGGAGAGGTCCTTAACCGTAAAGGGCTTCCGGATGTAGGCCCGGGCTCCCGCCTCCATTGCTCGGAGGACCCCCTCCTCGGAAGTGTGCTTGGTGATGACAACGACCGGGGTGTTCTGGGCGCTTCGTACATAGGCCAGAGCCTCGAGGAGTTCGAGGCCGTCCATCAGGGGCATGTCGATATCGGTAACAATCAGGTCGAAAGTGAACCGGTGCACCATCCCGAGAGCTTCGCGTCCGTTGCTGGCTTCAAGGATATCCCCGACGTTCAGATTGGCTTGCCGGAGGGAATGCTGAATGATTTTACGGATGGTGGAGGAATCGTCCACAACCAAAACCCTGCGCTTCTTCACCGGGAGCCTCCGCTGGAGATACGACTGCTCCCAAGCCGCCTGAGAGAAGGCGGTGCAACCTGCCATTAGTAGAACCAAAAGTTCCGCGCCAGTCAATAAACCGGAGGTTACTCTCCCGCATGGCTGGTCCTCAGGATTTCTGCGAGGCAAAGATCAGCGTGCCACCGCGTTTAAACGCTGCTCCTAACCATGTTGATGGCAGCGCCAGAACGGAAAGCGCCGGCCCCAGCAGCCAGTTGGCCGCCCGTTCAACCGAGGGTGTCCCCTGCGCCTTGCCTGTCAGTTGGCGGAAAAACAGGTTGCGGGTAGGCAACATCCTGTTTAGCGCGCTTTGAGACCATCCGAGAACATCGTATTCGAATTCCTGATGGCGCTCCTCCCGGACTTGAAATCCAGCTCGCTCATGGAGCAACCGCAACGAGCGGCGGCCGTAATGATAAAGGTGCCGCGGCACATCCAGGTGCAGCCAATCCTGCCCGAACGATCTCGCCTGCCATCCTCCCGCGTCCGGAACCGCCACAAACAGCCAGCCATCCGGCTTCAACAGCCGATGAATGGAATGAAAAGTCTCCAGAGGGTTATGCAGATGCTCCAGGCTGTGCCACATGGTGATGCAATCGAATTCCCTGGTACCCTCGAATGCAGCAAGTTCTGCGAGCACTTCCAGCCCGAGGGATCGTGCGGGATCTGGATTCATCTCCGTGCCCGAGGGGATCCAGCCCTCTTCACGCGCGACGAGCAGAAACGTCCCTTCGCCGCACCCCACGTCGAGCAGAGTTCGCCCGGTTCTCCCTTTCGTTTTCCTGCGAACGAGGCCGAGGCGTTGTTTGGCCCGGAAGGCGGCGGTGAAACCGTGCCGTTCGCCGTAGTAAGCGCGATAGTAAGGTGCCAGATCCTGCGGCTGAGGATCGGTGACACCAATTGCACATTGGGAGCACCGCAAAATACCGAAGTGCTCACCTGTAACGTGGTCGTTTACACGCGCGAGATAGGGTTGCAATTGCCCGGCGCAAAGAAAGCAGGTTTGCTGGAGGGCGTGGGATTGCGCCATGGCGTTCTTTCAGCGTACACGCGGCAATCGCCCGGGCGCCACTCGTTCCAATGGGAGCATTGCGAAAGACTCACCTGCCGCCCAGGCCGGATCGCCGCTCAAACAAAAGGCCCGCCCCGTATTAGGGGGCGGGCCGACCAAATCATGCGGAGGCGGGAGCTTAACTCTTGGCTTCGACGGCTTCTTCGACCTTGCTCTTCTCTTTCTTTTCCTTCTTCTTGAACTCATAACCGACGAGCTCGAGGATCGCCACTTTCGCGCCATCGCCAACGCGAGTGCCGCCGTGAATAATGCGCGTGTAACCGCCCGCGCGATCGGCGAACTTCGGCGCGATTTCGCTGAACAACTTTTGCGTCATGGCCGGGGTCATCAGGTAAGCGGCGGCCTGGCGGCGAGAGGCAAGCGTATCGCGCTTGCCGAGCGTGATGATTTTCTCGGCGACGGGGCGCGTGGCCTTGGCGCGCGTCAGCGTGGTGGTGATGCGGCCGTGTTCAAACAGATTGGTAACCAGGTTGCGCAGCGTCGCGCGGCGGTGCCACGGGTTGCGTCCCAGCTTTGATCCCGACTTCAAATGTCGCATGTCTTCTTTTCCCTTTATCGATTACAGACTTCCCGCTTGCTTCTGATTTTTCAGGAGGCCGAGGCATTCGCCCCGGCCTTCCGGTTGTTAAGAATTACAGGCCAATGGTTTCGTCGCTGGTTGGCGGCGCGGTCTGGCTCGGCAGCGGCGGCCAGATGATGCGGCCGTGCTCGTCAAACTTCATCCCCAGGCTGAGGCCCATCTTCACCAGTATATCCTTGATCTCGTTGAGCGATTTCCGGCCGAAGTTCTTGGTCTTCAGCATTTCGTTTTCGCTCTTTTGCACGAGCTCGCGGATGGTCTGGATGTTCGCGTTCTTCAGGCAGTTGTAGCTGCGCACGGAAAGCTCCAGCTCTTCGACGGAGCGGTCCAGGTGCTCGAGCCGCGGATCATGAACGGTGTCTTGCGGCATTTCGACGTTTTCGGGTGGCTCGTCGATGTTGATGAAGATAATCATGTGATCCTTCACCAGCTTCGCCGCCAGTCCGATGGCGTCCTGCGGGGTAATCGCGCCGTTGGTCCAGACTTCGATCATCAGCTTTTCGTAGTCGGTCATCTGCCCGAGACGCGCCGATTCGACGGAATAATTGACCTTGCGCACCGGCGAGTGAACGCTGTCGACCGGGATGTACCCGATCGGCAGGTCTTCGTCGTAGTTGCGGTCAGCGGCCACGTAACCGCGGCCGTTCTTGACGCGCATTTCGATCTGCAGCTTGCCGCCTTCGCTGACAGTCGCGATGTAAACGCTCTTGTCGAGCACAGCGAAGTCCGCGTCTTCCTCAATCTGCGCGCTGGTAACCACGCCCGGCTGCTCCACGTTCAGGTAAATCGTCTTCGGCAGGTCGTTGTTCAGCTTGATGGGCACCTGCTTCAGGTTCAGGATGATGTCGGTCGCATCCTCAACCACACCGAGGATCGAAGAGAACTCGTGCAACACGCCTTCGATTTTCACCGCGGTGATGGCTGCGCCCTCGATGGAGCTGAGCAGCGCGCGTCGCAGTGCGTTTCCTACCGTGGTGCCCCAACCGCGCTCAAACGGCTGGGCGGAAAACCGGCCATACCGTTCGGTCAGCGATTCGAGCTCCGGCGCGAGACGCTTCGGTTTCTGAAATCCCTTCCACATCGTGTTCCTTCCTTCTGTGGCCGTTGGCGGTGGCCACCTGCCCGCAAAAAAGTCTTAAGTCGTCAGTTCCAAGTAATAAGTAAGAGCGGTTCGAACTAAGAACTTCCAACTCAAAACTTGGAACTGTTTTACTTCGAATAGAGTTCGACGATCAGCTGCTCGTTGATCGGCGGCGTCTGCATGTCTTCGCGCTTCGGCAGAGCCACGACCCGCGCCTTGAACTGCTCGCGTTCCTGCTCGAGCCACGGCACGGA
>Ga0210383_10003953_pt1 | contig 13186 bp, 14 predicted proteins | sample IncBWC14OmetaG_FD_160072 | JGI IMG/M metagenome (GOLD analysis project Ga0210383, IMG submission 160072) | Forest soil microbial communities from Barre Woods Harvard Forest LTER site, Petersham, Massachusetts, United States - Inc-BW-C-14-O ...
TGGCTAAGATCAAGAAGCCGTGGCGCGTGGACAACGAGTGCAAGGGCAAACTGGACGACGTGGCCAAGAACCTGCAGCAGAATGCGGATAACAAGCTGGTCATCGTTGGCAACGCTGATCCAAGCGAGCAGCGTCCGAATTTGGCCGCGGAACGTGCCGTGAATTCGAAGGCGTATCTGAGCAGCGGTGAAGCGCAGTTGGGAATCGATCCGAACCGCATTGAGTGCCGCACTGGAAGTGCTGGCACAATGACCGCGGAATACTGGATCGTGCCTGCAGGAGCTACGTTTCTCGGAGGAAGGCACGCAACCGGTGGATGAATCCCAAGTGAAGGCCGTACCAGATCATCCCGCGAAGAAGAAAGCACCGGCGAAACAATAGAAAGTTCCGCCACAGACGAAGGATGGAGGACACTAGCTGGGTGAAGCCGTTCGTGTGGCCGCGTAGCCGAAGAGCATCGGTCACGCGGTCAGGGCCGGGTTATGCACGTTGTCTTTGGCCCCATTAATCCAATCCAGAGGGACTTATGGGCTCTTCCTCCAGAACACCCAACGCACCCGGTACCCTGCCTTTTGTAGATGGAGCTTTCGGTCAACAAATTGCCGAGTTGAGACGAGAGATTGAGGGTATCCAAGAGCTGAACACGATCTATCGCAAGCGCAAGCCTCACGGGCATCAGGACCAGGTCGCCCACGAGCGGAGAATGTTCAGACTCGAAGAGATCATGACGCAACTGGCCGTGCTTCGACCTAAATGACGTTGGTCTTACAGACGGCTCCCGGTTGGACCTGAGGAAATTTCTCAAAGAGTGTAATGGCGGTTCTCAACGGTTGATCTCAACAGTTGAGCAGTCAGGCGAAGACGCGTATCTTGAGCGACGAGACTTTCTATGAGCTTTGTTATCGAGTTCGACGCAAAGAACAACATCCTGCGCGGGACTCTAAAAGGAAGAGTGACAGACGCCATGTTGTTGGATTGCTACTCCGCAGCGGTTAGATATACGACATCGCATCCGCCGTGTCGCGGCATCTGGGACTTCTCCGACGTGACCGAGTTTGAGGTTTCCAACGCCGCTATAAAACAGGCGGCAGTGAAGCGGCCAATAATGACCCCTGGGTATATGCGCGTCATTGTTGCTCCGCAAACCTTCCTGTTTGGAATGATGCGCATGTTACAACTACTTAGCGAAGAGGCTCGCCCCGAGTTGTACGTGGTTCGGACGATGGACGAGGCCTACCGTTGCCTCCTCGTGGATGCGCCAGACTTTATCCCCGTAAGCTGAAGCAGTGGGGAGGAACATTCCTGAGATGCTGACCGCTCTGCAGCATGAACCCTTGGCGTTAAAATCGCCACGGTGCTCTTTGACCAGCGCTCACAACGTGTAATCGCCTGTTGGCTGTTGAAAAACTCACTTTCTCGAAATTCGCGGAAATTTCATCGCGCTAGGATGCCCTAATAAACGACGTTCTCGATTGTTTTTCAAAAGCCACGCCTGTTTTCGGGTGGTACTCATTGCCACGAAACGGCGGGGTGACGGTCGGGAACATCTTCCGCCACAGCGGCGACGAATTCCTCGGGTGTGCACGAGACGTTCACCCGCCGCTTCCGAATCTTGTCTTTGGCCAAGAACTGGACTTCTCGATCGGTGATCTTTGCCGTTTCTGCACTTTTCTGCCCTTTCCGCTGTGAAAGTGGTTCAAACGACATGCATCCCTACAAAACTTGCGCGCATTATGGGAAGTATTGGCTGAGGCAAAAAACCATGATCCACATTGCTCACAAGCTCGCAGCCGAGATATTTCACCCCGTTCCGCGATTCCGATCACAACGATTGCAACATCTCCTTCAAACACTCTTCGACCGTAGTCATTCGGCCCGTCATAGATCATCGGGACCTCGCCGGATTGTCCTTCGGCGCAAAAGTCTAAGATCCAGTCCCTTTGCCATAGTACCCACGTCAATCTCGGGTACAAGCAGTAACGCTTACACGTTTTTTGAATTCGAGCATGAATCCGTCTGATCGCTTGTACGGGCTCTGGCTCCCTTTCGGTCACTCGATGTCCGGACGCCTTCAAGTATCTGATTTGTTGGCGTAGCAGACGGAAGGATTTTGAACCACTGGATACGGGCGTTTTCGTTCATTCAGCGAGCAGCGTCTCGAAAAGCCGCACAGGCCACCCGGCCCTAACGCTCAATTACCAGCGTGCCTCGCTCGCGGGTATCCCTAACCCTTCCGCATCGGAAAAAAATATACTCGCCTCTCGGTGCTGTGCTGGCTGGCTCAGACCGGCCTTTGATCGTCACCTCGGGAACCGGCCTGGTTGCGCCAGGTCATCTCGCTACCGAAGAAGATGCGCGCTTCCACAATGCCGCGAGTAGGTTCGGAAGAAGCGACCGCCTCGGTAGCGGCGCGCGGAGTGCGCGTATCGGTGGTGCGCCTTGCAACCAGATTCCACTTTGGGCATAGTCTCTCCAGTCTGCTCAATACCCTGCGGTTCGCAGTGTGAGCGAGGTGCTCAAGCTGGAAACGAAGTATTCGCTCAAGCTGGGCGCAAATGGGACGCTATGAGCGGGAGTGCAGCCGCTCGATGAGCCAGGCCGGCTCTGCCAGCTGGATAGTGAAATTGGATCGCAAGACCGGCAAGATCCTTGGCTACGTGCCGGTGACTGAGAAGGCGGGCCTTCATTCCGCAGAAGACGCCGGCGATGGTCAGCCCATGACGGACGTCGGCAACAAAGTCGTCTGGTTCAGAAGTCACTAATTTCCAGCGGCTGGGTCATTCGCTAGAAGTACCGTCGAACTGCCCGACAGCCGATGGTTAAACTCCAGTTATTGGTGTCAGTCTGAAGTGTATTTCGGCAAAGTCACAGCAGGCAGCAATCGGAATTGTTTCGATTAGCACCGTGGGCAAACCGGCGCGATCTTCTTGAGTTGCTGAATCGACTGAACCCGACCATCCATTAGCAATTAACAATAAAGTGACAACTGCGTCATATCCGAATCCCCCATCGCTGAATCAAATATCCATGCGAGCTTGGAACAGCTTCCGCACAGGCTGCTGTTGGATCGTCGGCGGTGACGCATCGCAAAGGCCGAGCACCCGGGGCGAACCTGCTCCCGTGTGATGCGTCACCGAGAACAGAGAATTATGACCTGCACCCGCTTATTCCGGCCCCACGAAAACCTCAGCGACGAGGTGAATCGCAAGATTGTGCAATCGGAGATTGAGGGTGGCGTAAGGCTTCAGGATGTGGAGCCGGGTTCTATGCTCCTGATGCATACGCAGAACACATGTTACGAGATTGTCGTCTTGTACGGAGGATCAGCCTATCTCTCGGGTCATCCGCTCTACTGCCCGCAGCCGGTGCTGGTGACCATCAGCGGCTCCACGTGGGGCGGCTCGATGCTCAAGGTGCACTTCATCGGTCGAGGCATGCACCTCGAGTTTCGTCATCCGGGATATCCCACACCCATTGTCACCTCTATTATCCGAGAAATCCGCGAATGCCGGAGAACTGCGGCTGACCAGCTAGGCAGGCAAGTTTGGGCTGAGCGGTTCGCTGGCGATGAGGGCGAAAGTAGCCAAGACGAAGATCCTCGAGCTCGACTTTCGCCGTAGGATCACCATAGTTTGTTTTCTGTTTGCCGCGCAGGGGACCAGGACTTGGACCCTGGCGGATGTTGCAGAACTTTTGAATAGACTCTTCAGATCATTGTGGTTGTCACTCAGACCTCGTACCGTCGTCTACTCGCGGTTACGTTCCATGTTTGCCGCTGACGGAGCGGCACTCGCCGCAGCCGTGAGTCTCGACGGCGAAACCGTAAGGGAAGTGCGCGGAGGAGCAGCCGCGCCCAGTTCTCAAGTCAGCGGGCTAGAACGCCCGACGCGGCCACGTAGCCATAGTCCCGAAGTCGGCACTGTTTTGGTTGCATTTTGGCGTTCGACTTCGGCGATTCTGTCAACGTGCAGGGAGTTCCATTTGAGGTCACATTCATAAATCCACATACTGGTCGTTGCCGCCAGTACCGGGAGCTATGGTGTGTTTTCGGCGTAGTACACGGTACTTTCCGTGCCGCTTGCATTGTTTGCAATTGTTAGCGTGGTGAAAACCCAGTTTGCTTTGATCGTCGGAATAGATGCTCGACGTGCCTCAATCTGTGTAACAAGCGTATCAAGATATTGACCCTTCTTGGAAATTAGACGACGACTGTGTCCGCCTGATAACTCGTAGCATGAATGATGCACAAGAGACCTTCGACAAATCTCTGGCAAACTCGTTCTCCATCTACCGAAGCAGCCTCATATAAACGAAGGCGGCCTCTGTGAGGCCGCAACTCTGATTGCTGATTAGAAGACGAACTTCCCTTGCAACTCGATTACTCTTGGTGACGCGTCCGCCCCCAGACCGGCGCCATAAATGGTCGTCGGCTGACTGACGGTCTGGGTGATTTGTCCGAATTGGCCGCTATCCGCATTTGTGTTGGGGAAGGCAAAGTTCGGATGATTAAAGAGATTAAAGAACCTTGCGCCAATGGAGAACTGCGCGCCCTCCCACTTGGGTACCGCAAAAGCCTTCTCCACGCCGAAATCAGTGTCGAAGTAACCTGGTCCACGAAACTGGTTACGGATCTGGGTCCCGAAATCATTAGTTGGGTCAGCGAAATTGGCAGCGCTGTAGCACGGATTGGGCAACCCGTTCACCAACTGCGCAGCGGAGCTACCGCAGTTGATGTTAGGAGAGCCGACGACGTTGGCGAGCACTGCCGTAGTCGTGGCCGGACTTGTGCTGCCGAACAAGCTCCCTTGCAGCGTGGCTGTCGCGTTGCTGCTCCAGATCGAGTACGGGAATCCGGTGTGTTTGAAGATCGTCCCGGAGAATGTCCACCCCTTCACTAGAGCGTCCGGACCCCGACTCGTCAGATGGCGGAAAGCGTCACTCCAAACGTAGTTCATGACGAACGACTGACGGACATCATAGTCGGCGTTGCCATAGTTAAGCTGCGCGATATTGAATGGATTTAAGGGAGTGACAACATCCACGTTGCCGTTGGCGTTCACGCCGAACGGGTTCAAGGAGCTATTAGAGATTTCATCCAGAGCATGGCTATACGTATAGGACGCCTGGAATTGGAATCCTCCAGTAAAGTTGTGCTCGGCAGTCAGCGTAAGGCCGGTGTAGTTTGAGTTGCCGGAGTTTTGAGTTTGGGCAACTACTCCAAATCGCGCGTCGGGAATGGTCAACGGCAGACCCCCGAATGCAGCGCCCGTTGGACTGAATGCGTTTAAGGCTGGATTCGTGATTTCCTCATGCTCACCATGGTTGCCCACATACTTCGCGCTCACCGTGGTGTGCCAACCCACCTCCTGCTGTATTTCCAGGTCCCACTCGTCGTAACGAGGAATCTGCACTTTGCCAGGATTGAAGAAATTGAAGGGTGGAACCGCGCCGCCGTCCGCAAAGTTGGCGCGGAAAGCGGCGTTGGCAGCGATCGCTTGCCCGTTCAGGCTCCCTGCCGCTGCGGGCGAGAGCGCACCATTAAAAAGCACGAACGAGGGATCATTGGGCGCGTTGGTCAGGATGTCATCAATCGCACCGGTCGGAATAGCATCGCTGAAAATGCCGAATCCCCCGCGGACGACCGTGTTCTTGGCACCGAACGGCGACCATGCGAAGCCGACCTTCGGCTCATACACGACGGGCGTGACGTAGGGAAATGCGGTTTTCAAACCCGTGCTCAACGCTTGATTCACGGGAGCCGTGGGATTCAGGTCTTGAAACGGAGCTGACAGGCTTTGGAAGCAATTGGTCTGGCAGACTGGATTCGACAGGTGGTCAAATCGCATACTCAGCGTGAGTTTCAAGTTGGGAGTGACCTTGACCTCGTCTGAGGCATACCATCCAAGCTGATAGAGCGCTATCGGTACATTTGTATTGACTGGAAAGTTCTGAGCCACCAAATTTCCCACACTAGTGTTGGAAGGCGCGACACCTCCAAACGCGAAGTCGTTCAACGAAACTTCCTGAGCAAAGGGAATCACACCTGTGAAATTGTGATCGCTCACATCGTCACGACGGAAGTTAATTCCAAAGCGGAAACTGTGTTTCCCGCGAGTCCAACTGAAGTCGTCCACAAGTCCGTACTGGGTCACATTCCGGCCCTGAGGAAAGGCGGTACCGTCGTTGTTCAGAGGGAATAGTGAATTGTCACCGAGAAAGACCGTCTGAGGCAGCGTCTGGAATTCTGCCGTCGGGTTCACCATTGTGAATAGCGCGCTATACCACTGCAACGAGGCGATAAAGTTGTTTACTTTGTTTGCGCCAAATGTATGGGTCTCGCTCAACTGGCTCTGCCATTCCGGCTGAGCACTGTGAGCATTGAAGGCGGAGGTCAGAGGATCCGTGTAAGTAGCTTGGAGGCCGCTTTCGTGTTGTACTCGCAGGAACAGCTTGTCATTGTTGCCGATGTTCTGGTCATAGCGACCCACAATGAGGTAATCGTTGGTTGCCTGAGATGTCCCGCCCTGCAATTGCACAGCACACGGATTGCCGCCTCCGAATGCGGTCCCTGCGAGCGTCGTAACGTTCGAACAACCTCCCCCTGCGAGAGTGTTCTGAGCACCTGCCGCGCCTGGAGTCGCGTTCCAGATGCCGAACAGTTTGTTGTAAAACGGCACCGAAGCAGGGCTGACATTATTTAGGTTCGCGATCACTGCATTTTCGAACTGCTGAGTAGGGAGATTGACTGAGAAGAGCGACGGAATCACCAACCGAATGCCTTCATAGTCGACAAAGAAGAAGGATTTATTCTTCCTGATTGGTCCGCCAACCGAGGCTGCATACTGATTGGCATTCACGAACGGGCGCGGGGCAACCTCGCTTCCCGCAACGGCGTTCGCCTGATTCCGAAAATAGTTATTGGAGTTCAGGGCCCGCCCGTTCCACCAGTACTCAGCATTCCCGTGGAAGGAATTCGTGCCGGACTTAGAGATGTAGTTGATGTTCGCTCCCGCTAGGCCGCCAAATTGCCCACTGTAGCCGTTGGTCACGACGCTGGTTTCCTTCACATCGTTCAGGCCAAGCGATAGATTAGTAGCACCGCTGTTATTGATGTTGAAGTAGGGATCGTTGTTATTCGCGCCATCGTATGTAAACACGTTGGAGTTCGATGGCAAGCCGAAGAACTCATAGTTACCACCGCCAAACACGGAGCCCCCGGTGGTATTCATCACTACGCCGGGCGCGGTTAGCGCGACCGCGCTTAGGTCGTTCCCCGGGTTGGGCAAGGCGGCAATTTGCTGGGCATTAAAGTTTGTTTCAATATTAGCATCCTCCGTTTGAACGCCTGTCACTTGTTCCGTTACCTCGACTGTTTCCTTCTGCGAAGAGATAGAAAGTTCCAGGTTTGCAGTAACGCTGGATCCGAGCGCGACTGTCACATTCCTTGCGACCCCTTGAAAACCTGCGGCATTCGCTGAAACCGAATAGTTTCCGGGAGCCAAAAGGGGGAAATTATACGATCCTTGCGAATTGGATGTTGTGGAGGCGGAGCTGCCAGTGTCAATATTCTTCAACATTACAGACACGCCGGGCAGCACAGCGGCAGTTGGATCTGTAACGACGCCAGCGATGGCTCCTGTTGTGGACGTCTGCGCCCAGAGGCTTGACACAGTCATTACCAAGACTACTAACAACACAACTTTTAGCGTGTATGAATAAATAGTCGACCATTTCTGTTGAGCGCCGCGATTTGTTCCAAATGTCACTGCTCGGCTAAACATTGCGTATTCTCCCAATTAAAATTGTTGATGCAGAACAATCGTTCCATGAACTCCGCCTATACAGCCAACTACGTGTGCGATGAACCGCGCTGCCGTGGAAATAACAATGGCGATAATCAAACCGCTATTCAAACACTCTCGAAGGCGGCTCGCCCTGGTAGCCCGCCGAATGAAAGCTTTGCTCCTGATGATCCTGAGCGCGGGTTCGCTGTTCCGATACCGAGAATGCGAGGATGGTTCACTGATCTCCAACTGGTTCTAGCGGGCGATCGGTTCTGCCGTCCTGAGGCACGGAATCGAGTTCGGTCGCGAACTGAGACTTTATGCCGCGCGTCGCATTCTCCAGTTCCGCTTTAGCCCGGGCCACGTGTACCAGCATGGCGTGCAGCCGCTTTGGTCCCAAGACCACGAGTCCGAGCATCAACATGAACAGGATTTCCGTTCCGAAGCCCACGATCACTCCTTGGTCAAGCCCTGGTCGTTGGCGGTTATGGTCGGGGTGGCCGGCTTTTCTTCCTCAGCTTTCATGGCTGATCTGAAGCCGCGAATGCCCTCTCCGATTCCCTTACCCAGCTCCGGAAGTTTTTTAGGCCCAAACACAAGCAGAGCGATTCCAAAAATAACTAGCAGATGCATCGGTTGAAACAGTCCTTCAAACATGAGTTCTCCTTCGGTCGAGGTAGAGTGCGGTTAGTAAAATACGGACGCCGTGCCGCAGGTTCTCGTACGGCGTCCGCGAGGAGAGAAACACAGACTCAGTCCACTGCCTTCAACTGCGCCTTGCTGCATCCGCAGCGTGCGCCAAATTGAGTACTAGTTCGGAAAACTCTGCCGGTTGCCCGATAAACAGCCCGTCGGTGATGAAGCCGTTAATAGCTCCCACGGCGTCGATCTGTCCCGGAGAGGTTGGGCGAATTACGGCGCAGTGAGGTAGATTCGGGCTTATAAACTCGCACGGCACCGGGAAGATCAGGTTGGTCTGAAGCAACGGGTTGTTCTTGGCGTTGAAATTAGGAAAATGCAACCCGTTGGTTGGATCGGTAAAGGGAGCGATCGGCGGCTGCACACCGTTGCCCGCAAAATCCACCCACTCCAGGAAGTGACAAATCTCGTCTCCGCCGATACTGAGCGTGATCTTCAAAACTTCCGGGCTCGATACGTTTTGACTCAGAGTCGCGTACAGGCTCGAACCAGCTTGCTCGATAAATCCGAAGTGGAATGCCGCAGTGTTCGCGATTGCCTGGACGTGGTGTTTGGGGCCGAAATCGGCATTGGTTCTGGGAATGCCTGGAAATTGGCCCTTAGCTAGCGCGGCCAGCGCTTCAGCGAAGGTAGCGCCAAAATCCGGATTGGTGGCGCTGCGATACCGAACATACCAGCTGGTATCCACACTGAGCTGCATGATATTCGTGAGACGTCCGATTTGCTGGGCTCCTGTAGCTTGGCTGCTCGGCAAAGTGCGGAACCGATCAAGATCCACCGGTTCCTCGCCCTTGGAGATCAGGTACGCGTTCAGGAAGTCAGCGTGGCTCTGTTCATCGAGATTGTTGCTGGAGATGTACTGCGAACCATCACCATCCAGCTGTTGCAGAGCAAGCTGGTAGGGGTTCTGGGTTCCTTGCGTAACTCCTCCCAGTTCCGCATACTGCTGCCAGAGATCAGCTTCGATCAGTTCTGCTGCAGCCAAGAGCTTCAGAATCGCGACGTCACCCTTGCTGAGCTGGGTGCTCGAGCTGGATGTTGCCGCTGCGGCCCTGGTCGTTACCAGAGCGCCAGTGGACAGCGCGACTCCGGCAAGCCCGAGGCCCTGCAGAAAGGATCTCCGCCTAACCAACCCCTGCGAGTCGCGTTGAATAGATTTTCCCGTCGAGGGAGCTACGGTTTCCGATGATTCGGTGTCAGGTATCACCGCGGATGAGAGATTTTCGTCTTTCAATGATTTCTCCTTGTTGAAACTGGTTGGACTTCATTATTGATAACTTGGCTCGGAAGGTTTTATTCCCACAAATTGTCCCGAGCCGTGTTTGGAAATGCTTTTTGCAACTTATGTGAGTTGGACGCAGCGAGCAATGATGGAAATGCAGGTCGGATGTCATTTGATTGTCAAATCTTTGTTTGTATGTATGCGGAAACGACATCAGACACGCCATTTCCGCGCTCACCGCGATGATCGCAGCGCAGAGTTAGACCGCGTGCCTTCGGCGCTCGCGTGCTGAATTCACTAGCCAAGCCACTGCAATACTGATGGCGTATAGAGCGATCATCGGGGCGGCAAAGAGGCACATGTTCAAGATGTCAGTGGTTGGAGTCACCATGGCCGCGACAACAAAAATGGCGAGTATGGAGTACCTCAGATTCCTCCACATCCAGCGAGCTGTAATCACGCGCATCAAGGCGAGAAAGAACACGAGAATCGGCATTTCGAAGATCAGGCCGAGGCCAATGATGATTGTCAAAAACAACTTTGTATATTCTCCAATCGTAATCATCGGCTGGAAGCGCAGGCCGTATCCGATTAAGAAGTCCAGCGACGCCGGGTAGACCATCTTGTAACCAAAAAAGCCCCCAGCAACGAACAAACCAACAGTGCTAAGTAAGAACGGCAGAATATAACGCTTTTCCTTGCGATACAGTCCGGGCGCGATGAACAACCACAATTGGTAGAACACGAATGGCGAAGCTGCGAATAGCCCGGCGACGAACCCAACCTCCAAATAAAGGTTGAATGGTTCAGTTGGATTTAAATACACCAACCCGCCTCCTATTCCGTGGTGACGCAGAGCCTCAATAATGGGTTGCTGCATTAACCCGAAAATCCGGTCAGCATAAGACCAGCATGCGAGAAAACCCACGAGTATCCCAAAGACTGAAAAGATGATTCGCTTCCTCAACTCCTCTAAATGGGCCAGGAGTGGCATGGAATGCGTGTCTTGTATGAGTACAAAGGAAGCGGCGTCGACCATGAAAAACCTCGAGCCTTTGGACAAGGGAGCACGAGTGTGCGCCCTTGTCCGAGGCTATTGTCTTAGTTGATGTTTACGGTTAAAGGAGTGGAATGGCTTAGTGCGCCTGATGTTCCCGTCACCGTCAGAGTCACCTGAGATGCGGACGTTTGGCCTTTAGCGCTGCTCGAACTGCTACCGCATCCGAGGGTGAACAGCGAGATCGGAAGCAGCAAACCCAGCACGCTCATCCACAAAATGCTCTTGCGTCCAAGCGGTTTCCGTTTGCGAGTTGTGAAAAGGGTTCCGAACAGCCCCAGACCAGGTAAGAGTACTGCCATGCCGTAGCCGTTAGTCGGTGGCGCAGCGGCGGCGGAAACAGTCAAAGTAGACGGTGTACTCGTCCCGGCAGAGATCGTCGAAGGATTGAAAGCGCAGGTCAGACCCGACGCGGTGGAGCAGCTTAGCGAAATCTGGCCATTGAATCCCCCCACCGCGCTGGCGCTGATCATGAGGTTCGCCGAGCCGCCCGGGGCTACGGTTGTGGTTTGAGGCGAGAGATTCAGAGAAAAATCTGGACTGCCCACGGCGGCCGCAGGTACAAGGCTCGCGAACACAGCGGTTGTGTTGCCTCCACCGGGGAAATTGGGTTGTTTGCTCCCTCCTGCGGTGAGATAAAGAGTACCTGGATCACCAGAGGGGCCGCCTCCGCCGAATGTCATATCCCACAAGCCGGGATTCACTAACACCTTGTCTGAAGAATCGGTGAGCTGGCCGAGAAACTTCCCGGTTGTGTCAAACGCATTGATGGTGCCATCGCCAAAATTTCCGACCAAGATCGCATTCGGGAACGTTCCGAAGGTAGCCGGAGTTGCCACGACACCCCACGGCGCATTAAGTTTGCCACCTGCGGGGACGAACGCGCTCAGGAAATTTCCGTTCGAGTCGAAGATATCCACCTGCCCGAGACCGGCGCCGGGTTGGGCATCGTGCTTCGTAGCATCCTGCATAGCGTAGGCGACGTAGATCTGGCTACCGACGATGTGAATGCCGTGGGGCGCAAGACCGGCGGGAAGTTTTGGATCGGTGAACGAACCGCTCAACGAGGTGGGGTTAAAGTTGCGATCGTAGACGTCGACTTTGCCGCTATTGAAGTTTGCTGCGAGAATGAAGGTGTCGTTTAGCAACGCAAGACCCTTGTACACCGCGCCGCTGGCGGAGTTGTCAAAGGCCACTACCGCGCTGGTGCCGCCGGTCCAGTTGGCGATGATGCCATCTTCGGTGTCAAAAATGAAAGTTCCTCCCCCGAAGTAGCTGCCGTTGGTGTTCGCCACGGTTCCTGTAGGACAGCCGGGACTACAATTACCGTTCGGATTTTTGGCTGCCCCGGGTATCGTTACCACCAGAGTATTCTTGTTCCCCTGTGCGTCATATAGCGTGGACGTCCCGCCGTTGTTGTTAGCAATCCAGAAATCCTGTCCAGGAAAGATCGAGATTCCCCAGGGGTTGGAAAGTTGAGCATCGGTCGTTTTTCCGACGCCAGCGGTATTTGAGACCAGGTTGGTCTGGGAGTAGCCGGCCTGCTGGGCCCATAGCCCCGAAGGAATCGCCAGCATCATAAATAATCCGAATAAAAAGATTGTTCGTTTCACGTTGCTCTCCGTAACTTACTTTCAAGATTTGTACGACTCTGAATGCAGCTTGTTTTCTTTCTCCACCGGGGAAGGGTTGGTTGGATGAACAGGGAATTCAGGCATAGACTGATGCAGTTATTGGCGCCTGAACTCCCTGCCAGAAGTCAGTAGTGACGTAGTTGGTTCAGTGACCTCCAGAGTGAGACCCGCCTGGCTGTTGCGTCTGCGCGAGCTTGATAGCCGCAGGAGGGATGTCTATTGCGTATGTCCCAATCGGCGTCTCGACGGCGCTGAGAAAATACGTGCCTCCGAGATGCTCAAAGTTAAGCTGTGCCTTGTCGGATTGAACGTCATCGAAGACCGTCGGTATCACGAACACGCTCGCACCCGTTTCGAAGCTACTGATTTCCAGCTCTCGCGATCCGCTGGAGGCACGTACGCGCATCACTCTATAGTTGCCCGCAGGAAGTACCTTGCCTCCGGCTACGAAGTCGAATGGCACATTAGTAACAACTGTGTCTTGCTCCTGAGCACGAGCACCCAGCCGCAATCCAAGAACGCAGATCAGTGTGAATAGAACTGTTAGATATTGCTTCTTCATGATTTCTCCTTGGTGAAACATTTTGAATTTCGTTATTGATAACTGCGCTGGTGAGGCTTTATTCCAAGTATCTCCCGAGGCGAGTTCATCAATTTTCCAGAACATGGTGGTTTGACGCCGCGTGGGAATGACTAGATGTGCCTGAGATGTCATTTGATTGTCAGTTCTTTGTCGAGATTCGTAAACACGACGTCACTGGAGAGTACTGTGACATTCAGGTATCGATCT
>Ga0210383_10003954_pt1 | contig 13183 bp, 11 predicted proteins | sample IncBWC14OmetaG_FD_160072 | JGI IMG/M metagenome (GOLD analysis project Ga0210383, IMG submission 160072) | Forest soil microbial communities from Barre Woods Harvard Forest LTER site, Petersham, Massachusetts, United States - Inc-BW-C-14-O ...
GAGCACGATTTTGTGCACCCCAGGGCGGGGCAACGAGGGGGATAGGCCGTGGTGGCGACGGATACGGAAGGGAATAAGGCCAGGCCGCTTCGAGAAATCCTCTTTTTGTCTTCCAACATCAACCGGTATCCACAGGTAGAAAATTCTTTTTTGCCGGCAAGTTTAGAATTATACGCATAGTATACACCCCCTAACGGCAGCTCCGCGGAAACGAACTGATCGACAGATCACCCTCCCGGTTTCAGTCGAAGCAGCAACACGGAAGCCGAAGCAAAGTACGCGAAACAATTAACCCGGTAACGGGTTTGAAACAGTAGGCGAGGAAATGTCTCGTCAAGACTGCGCAGGCGTATATCTTTAGCAGGCTTGCCGCAAGAAGCGGCTCGGTCAAGTTACCTAGTGGCGTACGGTATTCTGCTGGGCGATCTAGGGCTTTTGGGGTGCCACCCGAAACTGAGTTTAAGCATCCAACGCAGCATCAAGAACGTATAAGACAGTGAGCAGCAGACAGCGTGAATGAAATGACGACCTGGCACAAACGCGATTGGCAACAATTTTACGAACTGGCCCGCCGACCCTGGCAGCGGCATCGGCCGCCCCGTCCGATCTACCCGACTGGTCTTAACCGAGTGCTGCCCGCGCAGGGCTTTAGCTTGTCGGAGCTGGACGATGCGGGTGTGGATCTGGATCTGGCCGAACAGCTCGGTCTGCCCGTAGACGCCGGCCGCATCGGCGCCTACGGCCCGAACGTTACGGTGCTGCGGGACTTCGTGCGGTCTTCGCGCCAGCCTCTGTAAATCCGGCGAGTTTTTTCGGCGGTTGAGTTCCTCTAACCCGATCGTCCTCTGATTGTTCGACTTCTTGACCTTGACCCAAAGCTGCTCATTGCGACCCATCCGGCACGAAGAACCTCAACTTCAGGCATCGCGAGCAGCGGGTTCCGCCAGTGATATGTAGATATGTAGCTGATATCGAGCGGATAGAGGTCAACGAGGCGGAAGCTGCAGGGCTAAGGCTTTTGCTCCTCAGTGCTGGCGGTGCCAATCGCCGTGAGATTAATGGACTTCCCCTCGCCTTCCTGTACCGTTATTTTTTCCCCTTTGTCTTCAAACGCTTTCAGAAAATCCGGATCTTCCCACGCCCCGACCTCGACTTCATTCCAGCTAAACAGCGTGTAATCGCCAGGTGAAATCCCGCGAAGCGAGAACTGACCGTGCTGGTCGGTTTGGGCCTGCTTATAGAGGCCGAGCAACGCGCGATGCTTTCCGTTGGGGACGAGGACAACCCAAACACCCACTGCGGGCAGCCCTTCAGCGTTAATTACGCCCCCCTGCACATGGGCACCCCGAGAACTTAGCGTCACGTCCAAGGTTGCAGCTATACCCGCGCGAGCGGTGAAACCGTCTTCGAGGGAGTCCACGCCTCCATAGGTTACTGCTTTAAGATAAGAATCCTGCGACTGCCCGTAAACGCTGACTCGCAACGGCACATCCGGGGCGTCGTTCAGTGTAAACGACCCATCGGACTCCACACGGGCATGCACGCCGGCTGGGTTATCTTCGTCAACACCACGCGCCGTCAAGAACAGGTCTTGCGACACGCTGGGACTGCCCTCCCAGCGCACGTGACCAGAAACCGTCATGCCGGGCGCGATTGTTAACTGCACTCCTTCCACATCGGCATTACCTACATCGATGCTCTGGCGCGCGTAGTGGGGCTTGCTATCATCGAACCATTGCGCGTTAAGAATATAAGATCCTGGTAAGACACCACGTAAATCGAAGGTTCCGTCCGCATTCACGATAGCTTGCCCGAACGAATAACTGTTATAGAGCAATCCGCTTTTTTTGGGCTGCAATTGAACCACAATGCTATTGCGGGATCTTTTCAAATCGGTCGCGACGAGGTTATAGACATGGCCCCTCACCCTGTAGACTGCGACTGGCTGCAATAAAAAATCGATCGACGGAATCTCCTCACCTGCTTTCACAGTAATCGCTTCCGCCTTCGATGCGTCTGGACTTCCCGGATAGAACGTCCGAACGTAATCTTCCCTGCCGCTGTCGGCGTTCTCAAACCCGGCCTCCAGGTCTTGTCTGACTTCATGTCCTCCCGCGCGGTAGTTCGCCGCCAGAAAATAACGGCCCGGCCGAAGACCGAACACTCGATATTCGCCGCGATCGTTTGTCTGAACTGTTTCCTCCATCGAGAGTGTCCGGCTTCCACCCACATAGACCTGGCGCAGGGCGCTGACACGCGCCCAAGGCAGGGGTTCGCCATCCTCATTTTCGACCCGACCTGAAATGGTGGCTGACGGGATCAGCCGGAATAACAAGTCGTTCATCTGCTGCCCGGGCGACAATGCGAGGATCGCTCCGGGCCCGCTCGGCGTCCTCTGTCCATATTGCTGCGAGACGAATCCGGTACGCATCACACGCAAAAGGTAGCGCCCCGCCTGGATCCCTTTGAGTTCGAAATGTCCGCCTGAGTCCGTATGGACCGTGGAAGGACTGCGTCCCCTGTCATCCACATTCTGGAGTTGCACACTCGCGCTCTTCAGAGGCTCGCTTCCCGCCAACTTTACGACCATGCCGGCAACGCTGCAGTCATCCTTATTCGCCGCAGCCGCAGTCTTTGTTGACTGTGCCGTAGCCGGGGTTACAAGAAGAAAAAACGTGGCGAGCCGCAATACAGCAGGTCGCATCGGGCACCTTTGCGCGGATTATACGGTACGAGACGTGCTGAGTTGAGTGATAGGTTGCCTTGCATAACTGTCGGCATAGCTGACCAATTAAGGCCTGACCGTAACTGGTTGTCTCAACCGCCCTGACGCGCACTCTCCTAGAAACGATCGGGCTTAGAGGCGATCGGGAGTCAGGATGGCGGTCATTTCGAGGACGCGGCGGTAGTAGTCGTGGTGTTTGAGTTGGGCGCCGGCTTGCTGATCGACAATGAAGGTAACTTCGGGGTGGAGTTGGAGCGCGGAGGCGGTGACGCTTGCGGTGACTGGACCCTCGATGGCTTGCGCGATGGCCGTGGCTTTTGAGGGGCCGCTGGCCAGCAGAAGAATGCGTTTGGCTTCGAGGATCGTACCGATGCCCATGGTGATGGCGCATTCGGGGACTTTTTCTTCCGCGGCAAAGAATTTGCGGTTGTCGTCGGTGGTTTCCTTGCTGAGTACCTTAAGGCGGGTGCGGGACCCTAGGCTGGAAGTGGGCTCGTTGAAACCGATGTGACCGTTGCGGCCGATTCCCAGGATTTGGAGGTCGATGCCTCCGGCTTCGCGGATGGCTTGTTCGTAGGAGCAGCAATAGCGATCGAAGTCGCCAGCGACGGTACCATCCGGGATGTGGATGCTTGCCGGGGGAATGTTAACGTGTGCGAAGAAATTCTGTTGCATGAAGTGGTGGAAACTCTGGGGATGCGTGGCGGAGAGGCCTAGATACTCGTCAAGGTTGAAGGTGACGACTTGGGAAAACTCGAGAGACTCATCGCGGTGCAAACGCACCAATTCTTTGTACATGCCGAGCGTGGTGCTGCCGGTGGCCAGACCCAAACGCAGCGCCGGATTTCTGCGGATGGCGTTGGCGACGATCCTTGCAGCTTCGCGGCCGAGTTCTTCCTTGCCGGGTTTTAGGACGAGGAGCATTTCGTTCGATTTACCAGCTTCTAGTTTAAAACGATTTAAACATATAATTCCAGCGGTTTGGCATTTCGCGGAGTGCCGGCGAGCTGGTCGCGATTGCCGGATCGGTTTTCACATTCGCCACCGCTTGAGCCGATAGCTTGCATCCGAGGGCGACGGGATTTGGGGGCAGCGGAACTAAAGTCCCGCGCCTACATTGGTCGTGGCGATTGCGCGCTGAGTGAAGAATTGTCATCGCGAAATACAGTATTGGGTCTACACTTCCGGGTCAACGTGGTTTTTGGAGTGAACGCCTAACCATGGCTCTGAACGCAACCGATTGGATTGTGATTGCCGCGTACCTGTTGCTGAATTTGTTGATCAGCTTGTACTACCGGCGACGCTCCTCGGGAAGCACCGAGGAGTTTTTTGTGTCCGGACGAAATGTGTCGTGGTGGCTGGCGGGCACGTCCATGGTGGCGACTACATTTGCCGCGGATACGCCGCTGTTTGTGACCGGAGTGGTGGCGAAAAACGGGATTTCCGGGAACTGGATCTGGTGGTCGCAATGTTTGTCGGGGATGATGACGGTTTTCTTTTTCGCGCGTTACTGGCGGCGCGCGGGGATTCTTACGGATGTGGAGTTTGTGGAATTGCGATACGAGGGAAAGCCCGCGGCGTTCTTGCGCGGCTTTCGGGCGATCTATCTGGGCGGCTTGATGAATTGCCTGATCCTGGGTTGGGTAATCAAGGCGATGATCAGTATCACGACGGTGTTGCTAGGAGATGCGATCGCGCAGGGGCGCGTCCTGGAAATTGGCATCGCCGGGCACACTTTCTTTCGGTACACGCTTGGGGAGCCCGCGCACACGGGTTTGCTCATTTGCGTGTTGTTGTTGGTGCCCTTCACGGGGATTTATACGTTCATCGGCGGGCTTTGGGGAGTGCTGGTTACCGACCTGTTTCAATTCATTTTGAAGATGTCGATGATCATCGTGTTGGCGTGGGTGGCGGTTTCGAAAATTGGCGGAATGACGCTCTTGAAATTGCAGCTTTCTCATGTGGATGAAGTGGTGCGGCAAACGGGGCAGTCGACGGGTTCGGTGACGGCATTCTTTCCTTCGTTTCATTTGGGATGGACTACGGACGCGCTCTGGACGCTGCCGGTGATCACGTTCGTGCTGTATCTGGGAGTGCAGTGGTGGGCGAGCTGGTATCCGGGAGCGGAGCCCGGGGGCGGCGGGTACGTGGCGCAACGGATGTTCAGTGCGAAAGACGAGAAAAATTCGCTGGGGGCGACGCTGTGGTTCAACATCGCGAACTACGCGATGAGATCGTGGCCGTGGATCGTAACGGGTTTAGTGGCGGTGGCGGTCTATTCGCCGCACGGAGGATTGCATCCGAGTGCAGAATTCGCGGCCGAGCCGGAAAAGGGCTACGTAATGGTGCTACGCGATTTCCTGCCGCCGGCGCTTCGCGGGTTGATGGTGGCGGCATTCCTGGCCGCGTTCATGTCCACGGTGGGCACGCAGTTGAATTGGGGGACTTCGTATTTCATCAATGATTTTTATCGCCGCTTTGTGGTGCGTAAGGGTAGCGAGAAGCACTACGTGCGCGTCAGCAAGCTGTTTATCGTGCTGCTGGTGATTCTGAGCGGCTACACCGCGGCGCACATCACATCGATTCAAGCGGCGTGGCAACTACTATTGGGGATGGGTGCGGGGACCGGCGGCGTGTTGATGCTGCGGTGGTACTGGTGGCGTGTCAACGCCTGGAGCGAGATTTCCGCGATGATTGCGGCGTTCGTGGTGTCTGTGTCTCTGCAGCGTCTGGAGTTTTCCGGGAACAATGCCGTGGTTTTTGCAAAGACCGCGCTGATCACCACCGCGGCGACCACGGTCGTGTGGCTCGCGACCACTTTGCTGACGCGGCCGGAATCCGATGAGCGCTTGCTGAAATTTTACAGGCGGGTTCATCCCACCATTCACGGATGGAAGCGCATCGCGCTGCTGGCTCCGGAAATCAAGCCAGTGCGCGACTTCAAGGCCAATGCGTTCGATTGGGTGATGGGTTGCACGCTGGTGTATTGCTGCATGTTCGGGATCGGGGAGTTGGTGCTGCAGGCCTGGGTTACGGGTTTCGTACTGCTCACCGTGGCGGCGCTGGCTGGTTATTTCATCTACTGGAGTTTGTCACGGCGTGGGTGGGAGACGCTGTCCGGAGCCTCGAGCGAGCCTTTTGAGGTGTCGAAAGGCGAGATTGGTCTGCAAGAGGGCGATTAGCGCTCCGCCCCAACGAGCAGGTCCACGCACTGCCAGCCTGTGTGGACGGATCGCGGCGGCGGAAAAGAACTCAATTCCGAAAAAAGAAAGGGCGGAGATCTCTCTCCGCCCTTTGCATTTTGACGAACCGTTAAACTTCCGTCGTCAGCAGCTACTCCTTGCGGTGCGGAGAAGCTTTCTGCAAACGAGCAAGCAGGAGGTGCGCGGACTCAGGAGCGTGCAGCCGCGATTCCGTGATGATGTCCTCAGCGCTGATTTCCTTGCCATAGATGCGCTTGTTGGCGTCATTGTCGGCGCGGACGGTCGAGCCTTCAAGAGAAACGCCAGCGAATACGCCGCGCGCCCGCGAATAGCTCAACATTTCAGCCCGCAGGGTAACGTCGGATTCGGCCGAAGCGTCGCGGCCCTTGGGACCGGCTGCCACGGAGGCATCGCCGCCGAGTTTCACTTTGCTATGGAGGACGCTATCCGCGCCGCGATTGTTCATGACCAGGATCACGAAGTCTGTCGCCTGGCCGCCAATCTGGAGACCAACGCTGCCGCCTTCGAGAGCCATCATGGTGGGAGCGCCCCACGGGCCGGTGTAGTCCTTGTGAGTACGGCAAGTCATCACGCCTCGGCCGTAGCTGCCGCCAACAATGAACGCCGCCTTGACAACGGAGGGGTACACGATCACACAGCGCGCCTTGTCGAGCAGGTCTTGAGGGACATCGTCGGGAATGTCGAGAATTTCCTGGACCACGGTGCCCGCATTCTGGATGCGATCATTGTCCTTGGTATCGTCATCTTTCGCTTTTGCCGAGGACGCTGGTGCGAAGACCAAGCCCGCCAGGGCAAAAGCGCCTACGATCAGAGTTGCAAAATATTTCTTGTTTAACTGCTTCATCCCCTGTCTCCTTTTTTTCCGTCTTCGTTTGGCCTAAAATCGAGAACAAAGACTTTACTGCCAGCTAACTCTTGCGGTCCGAAACTAGAATGATAACACCGCCAATCAAGGCCAACGCGCCCAAGATTGGGGGCAGCGGTACCGTGTGGTGCTCCTGCTTCGTGGCCTGGATCGGTCCGACGTCCAACACTTTCTTCTGCGTTGTGTAGGAGAAGCCCTGGTACACGAGAGCTAGCACCCCCAGCACGACCAAGATGACTCCGAGTGGCTTCATGTACGCCTCCTAGCGTTGGACGAGAGACTCCAAACTCTGCGCAACGATTCTTACGTGGCGCCCAGCGAACGCAGGTCCAGTGCTTCGCGCGAACGCCTCGAACTTTCCTGATCTGAACCTTTCCTGATCCGAACTATGTTCTGCGGAGCAGATGGCCGACCAGGGTAACGAGAAACAGAATTAAGAAAAGGTAGAACAGAATCTTGGCGATTCCCGCCGCAGCCACAGCAATTCCGGTGAATCCCAAAAGTGCGGCCACCAGCGCGACGATGAAGAAGCCTAATGCCCAGCGCAACATCAGAGACCTCCTTGGTTTGTATCAAAACTGATTCGACGAGGGGCCCCAATCGACCACAGGCAAATTCTTGATTGTTTGATTTGGGCCACGATTCTCCTCAGTTGTACAGAAGCCGACTTACAACCTCCATACCGAAGAGACCTTACTGGCCGGAGAACCATCGTGTAGCGGTGCGACTTGGCGGGGTTTCAGGTGGCATACAGGCCTGTGCTTCCAAATTGTATGCGGAACAATGTAAAAAGTTCGGATCACCACGGGGGCTTACTCCAATGTACTAGGACTTGAACGCGAGGTAAGTCGCGTGCCTACCGCGATTTGAGAGCGGGGCCCGGAATGCTGTGAAATGGCGCATCGGTTGCACCCACACGATGGTCGAAAATAACAGCAACCAGTGTGGGCTCGGGCGACGTCATACCGTAAGAAGCGTTATTTCTAATGTGTCGGCGAAGCTGATTGAGGCGCAAAAGGCCTTGCACCGGTGGTAGCGTCGCGAATCCAGGCTTGAAAACTGAGGAGGTAAACATGGAACCCGTACGATTACTAGTTGCGGACGATCACGAAATTGTGCGCAAAGGGCTTCGCTCGCTGCTGGAAGCGCAGCCGGGATGGCAAGTGACTGCGGAAGCCAGCGATGGGCGCGAGGCCGTGGAGAAAGCCAGGGCTATGAAGCCGGATGTCACCGTGTTAGACATCAGCATGCCCTCGCTGAACGGATTAGAGGCGGCGCGGCAAATGATCAAAAATGATGCGCGGGCAAAGATCCTGATATTGACGATGTACGACTCAGATCCTTTGATCCGCGAGGTGCTGGATGCCGGGGCGCGGGGTTACGTGCTGAAATCGGATGCCAGCCGGGATCTCGTCAGCGCGGTGAATGCGGTACGCAGCAACAAAACATTTTTCACCGCGAAAGTGGCGCAAATTGTGCTCGACGGGTACCTGGACAAGAAGCCGAAGAAAGTGGACGACAGGACGGAAGTGCCGCACACCCGCTTGACCCCGCGGCAGCGTGAGATCGTGCAACTGCTAGCCGAGGGGAAGAGCAGCAAGGAAGTGGCTGTGGCGCTCGGATTGAGTGTGAAGACCGCCGAAACCCACCGCGCCAATATCATGCGGCGCCTGGATTGTCACTCGGTGAGCGAGTTGGTTCGCTACGCCGTGCGTAACAATATTATTGAGGCCTAGTTTCGAGAGTACCGAGGGTCGGGGCTTCGCAAGTCGTGGCACGGCGGGGCCTCGTTTGTGCCTGTCTTCCGAAAGCCGCTGTTCACAAGAACCATTTAGCCGGAGCAACTTCGTCGTAGCTTGCTCGTTTTTTCCCGCTCTGGCGCAAGATTTCAGTCGTTGCCCATTTCGAACGGTCGATCATAGCCCGTCATTTCCAGGTAACCGACGCCAAGTAGAGACTCGCGCTGTTTTTCGCCGGCGAATGTGACGGCGCCTTCCCAATAGCTCGGGGACATTTGTGCGTGGCTGGCCAGCTCCTGTGACGGCAGCGGCGTTTTTGCCTCCAACTCGATTCCTAGACGCGGCACGTTTATTTTCCAGCGAATGGGATACGCGGCTTTCGTGGCGGAGCTCGTCCAGGTTTCGCCCAGAGGCTGCAGCGTGAACTCGCGGGAACGCAAATGCGTGCTCGTTCCATGCGCGTCGACGAATGTGCCGGCGGAGTAGGGGTCCGTCGAGCCATCCGTGCGCCGGATGCGAAAGAGCATGAGTTCCGTGTTGTCGTCGAGCTGCACGCTGAACCAATCCCATCCGACCTGATTGCTCTCGAGTTGATGAGTAAAGAATTCGTGGTCCATCCAGGCGACCCCTGCTACGTCAAAGGTCTTGCCAGCAACGCCGATGCGCCCGTTCGCGACAAGCCTCGTGAGTGAAATATAGTGCGAGGCGCGGCCTGGCCCTTCCGCCTTTTGACTGACGCCATTTTCTCCGTTAATGACGGGAGGTTTCTCGGAGCGGAGCGTCAACCACAATTCGAAACCGGCATCCACCGCTTGCATCTTCTGTTCGACGCCTCGCCATTGAATCTGCCAGTTGCCATTCCAGATGCGGCCGTCCGCCGCGCTGATTCCTGCCATGCCGGGCCCCGCGCGGTTGGTACGCTCGGCGTGGTGGAACTTGGAACCATCGACGTCGCTTAGGGCCAGATGAGCGAGATAGAGATCGCGGACGTCCCAGGGTTTCGTTCTGGCGGGGTCGCGGTTCACGGCCTGCCGGAAAAAAGTCAGCTCGAATCCAAAGCGATGGCCATCCGCGGACTTCACGTTCCCGGTGTAGTACCACCATTCGGTTTGAAAGTCCGGATGATCGAAGTGATCGCGTGGAAACTCATAGCGATAGCCAGGGACCGCACTGCGGTACTGCGCGCCCGATAGCTGCGCCATCTGCGCCGCGGGCTGCAACAAGAGCAAAGCGGCGGCAAGGCACGCCACGCTATTCCTCATGCACAACCTCAATCGGGTTCAAGCGCACCGCAACATTCGCCGGATACAAACCAGCGAGCACCGTGGCGGCGTATACCACAGTCAACGCACTGAGCAGTACAGCCACTGGCCAGTGAAAGCGGATGGTCCAACCGAAGGATTGCTTATTGATGACGAAGACGAGGATCAGCGACAACGCAAACCCTTGCGCGACACCCGCGAACGTAGCGAGCAGGCCGAGTAAACCAGCCTCGACCATAATCAGTTTGCGGACCTGTCCCGAAGCTGCTCCCAGAAAACGAAGCAAGCCCAGTTCCCGGCGCCGGTCGATGACCAGCGCCAGCAATGCGCCCGCGACACCCAACACAGCAACAATCACCGCCACGGCTTCAAGAGCGTAGGTGATCGCAAAGGTGCGATCAAAGATGCGCAGAGCCTCGCACCGCAAATCGCGATTGGAAAAAATCAGCACGCGGTGCCCTGCGGATGCCTGCTCAATCTCGGCGCGCACACTTTCCAGCCGTGCATCCGGAGCGATATAGATCGCCAGGTTTGATGGAGCTGGATCGGGTAGATAGCGCAACGCCGTATTGCGATCCATCAAAATCGCTCCGCGTTCGCTTGAGTAATCGTAAAAGACATCCGCTATACGGAATGCCGTCTTCGTATCGCCAAGTGAAAGCGTGATGGCGTCGCCTTTTTGCACGTGATGCTTGTTCGCAAAGGGCTCACTGACGATGACGGCGTTGGCTTCGCGCAACTCAGCGAGAACATCGGCGCTGGAACGCCCGGACAAAAAGTCGGCCTTGTGATACGAACGCAATACGCGCAGCTCCACCGAGCCGAGCTCCGCGGGCATGCCCTCGTAGCTGATTTCGTATTCCCGCAAACGATCGATGGCCGCCACACCCCGCAACGCTGCAATCTTATCGGCGAGCTCCGGCGAAATCGTGGGATGACGATCGGCGGCGGGGTCACCGGCAGGTCGCAGGTAGAGATCCGCAGGCAACTGATCGCCCATCCAGAGAAGCACCGTCTGCCGAAAGCTTCCGACCATGATGCCGACCGCGGTCATCATGGCAATCGCGGTCGAGAGCGCACCGACCAAAACCGAAGTGCGCCGCAACGACGCGGACAGGCTACGTGAGCCGAGCGCGGCTTCCACGCCAAGGATTTTCCCAAGCAACCGCGAAAATGAACGCGTGGTCGCATCCACTAAAGCAGGGACCGCCAGCGCCGACGCAACGATCAGCAGCAACGTGGCGAGATAGCCGAACAGCGGCTTGCCGGCTACAGCGGGAGCACGCGAAGCCAGCGCCGCGCCTAGTCCGAGCAGCACAGCGATCAACAGATCGCGCGTTTTGTGAACGCGCGCGGTGTATTCCCGCCTGCCGCGTGCCATCGCTTCGACCGGCGGCACAAGCGACGCCTCGCGTGCCGGGGAATACGCCGACGCTACCGAGACTCCGATTCCAATGATCATCGCGGTCACCACCGCGCTGGCATTCAGCGCGATGGACCCCGGCCTGCTGCTGACATACAGGGCCTCGACCGTAGCCGACATCAATCTCACCGCGCCGCTCGCCATCAACCGGCCCAACGGCAGGCCCAACAGCGCGCCGATCAGGCCGAAGCTCGCCGCCTCACCCAGAAACGCAGCGAGAACCGTGCCCCGGCTAGCGCCGAGGGCGCGGACAATTCCGATCTCCGCACGCCTGCGCACTACCGACACGGAAATCGTGTTGTGGATCAGAAACGCGCCGACCACCAGCGCGATGTAACTCAGCAACCGCAAGTTCCAGCGAAAAGCGGCCAGCATGCGGCGGTTTTCATCCGTGCCGGTGCCCGCGGGTCGCACCTCGACTCCCGTCGGGAGGGCTCCCCGCAAACGCTGCTGCCACTCTTCCAATGAAGCCGTCGGCGGAAATTTCACAAGAATGCGGTCAACGCGTCCGAAACGATTCAGCGCAACCTGCGCCGCCGCGAGGTCCATCACCACGGCCGCGGCGTTTCCATTCGCATCCGGATAGACGCCGCGAACGGTGTATTCGCGCACCTGATCGTTGACCAGCAACTTGATGCGATCGCCTGCTTTGTGGACCAGACTCTGCCCGACCCAAATGCTGTCGTACTGACCGAGATATTTCAGCGCATCTTCCGGGCGCTCCATGTGGAAGCTTGATGCCGCGTCTTCGTGGCCGTCGCCCTCCGCAATCAAATCCAATCCCAGCAGTGGAAAGCTATGTTGGGTGTCCACTTCGATGGCGTAGTCCTCGATGCGCGCGGAAATCCGCACGGGAAAGGGAAGCGCAGAGAGCGTGCCCGCGGCGCCTTCGGGGACACCGCCGGATGCGATGATTTCGAGATCGCTATCGCCAGCGAGTGTCTCCATCGACGAACGGAACGATCCCGCAGCCGCCGTCCCCGCGAGGTCGATGGCCAGCACGACAGCGACGCCCAGCGCGATGGCGAGAATCGTAAGCGCCGTGCGCACTGGCTCCGCGAGAAGTGGCCGGACCATCAAGCGGCAGAAAAGGAGTAGGCGTGCCATTTCAGCGCCGGCGGATTTCCTGGATTTTTCCGTCTTGCAGCCGCACTAGGACATCGGCGAGCGCCGCGGCTTCCGCGCTGTGCGTCGCCATGATCGTCGCCGTGTTGTGCTCGCTCGCCAGGCGCCGGAGCAACTCCAGGATTACGTTGCCTGTCGATGTGTCGAGATTTCCCGTCGGCTCGTCGGCCAGCAGAAGGCTGGGGCCGTGGATCAGCGCGCGTGCGATTCCCACCCGCTGCATCTGTCCGCCTGAGAGTTGATGAGGATAGCGGTCACCGAGACCCTCCAGCTCGACCCACGTGAGCCGTTCGCGTGCCGCCGCGCGCGCATCGGGTTTGCCCGCAAGCAGCAAAGGCAGCTCCACGTTCTCGAAGACAGTCAGGGTATTCAGCAATTGAAACGACTGAAAAATGAACCCGACCTTGGCGCGTCGAAGCTGCGTCAATTCGGCGTCCTCCAAGGAAGAGGTTGGCACGCCGTCGAGCAGCACCTGGCCGGAAGTCGGAAAGTCCATCGCGCCCGCCAAATTCAGCAGCGTCGATTTACCGCAGCCGCTTCTTCCCACCAGCGCCACAAATTCGCCACCGGATACCTCTAACGAGAGCCCATCGAGCGCACGCACGCGCTGGCCATCCGACAAGTAGTCCTTGGTAACGTTCTGGAGGGAGAGAATGGGCATTCGCAGGAACTTGTTGAGCTAGGGTGGAGTCGTGGCGCAGCAATTTTGCCGTCGCTGCGCCCATTTTCATGGACGAGACGCGTAGAAAATGAGACGCGACCGAACGCAATTCCCCTAGTGCTTCTCCGCAGCCAGGGCCTTCTCGATCGCCGCAGTCAC
>Ga0210383_10003955_pt1 | contig 13182 bp, 13 predicted proteins | sample IncBWC14OmetaG_FD_160072 | JGI IMG/M metagenome (GOLD analysis project Ga0210383, IMG submission 160072) | Forest soil microbial communities from Barre Woods Harvard Forest LTER site, Petersham, Massachusetts, United States - Inc-BW-C-14-O ...
TTCATCGGCGCTGGATGCTACGTCGGCGAGGGTGTCGTCATCGGCGACGATTGCGAGATCTATCCGCGGGTCGTGATCTATTCGGGAACCACCATCGGCCGCCGCGTGATCGTGCATGCCGGCGCTGTGCTCGGCTCCGATGGCTTCGGCTTCGTGAAAGACGAAAAATTCGGACGCTATGTAAAGTTCCCGCAAGTCGGACGGCTCGTCATCGGCGAATATGTCGAGATCGGCGCCAACTGCACCATCGATCGCGGCGCGCTGGATGAAACCGTCATTGGGCCGGGTACGAAGTTCGACAACCTGGTGCACATCGGCCACAACTGCGCGATCGGCGCGAACACCGTGATCGCGGCACAAACCGGAATTTCGGGAAGCTGCACCGTGGGCGACGACTGCGTTCTGGGCGGACAGGTAGGCATTGGCGACCACGCGCGGCTGGAGAACGGCACTATCCTTGGCGGCCAAGGCGGTGTACTGCCCCACAAAGTCTTGCGCGGGAATGGCGAGATCCTGTGGGGAACTCCGGCACAGCCTGTGCGCACGTACCTGAAGCAGCTCGCGGTGCTGGCGCGGCTCACGCGCAGGAGCGAGAAGTAGGTATCATGGCTGTCATCGTCGTCGGCGGACACTCTCGCAGCGTAGGCAAAACCAGCGTCGTCGCCGGCATCATCGCCGCTCTGCCTGAGATGCATTGGACGGCGGTCAAAGTCACGCAATACGGTCACGGAATCTGCTCGGCCAATGGCGAACCTTGTGACTGCGAGACCGACGATCATTCGTGGGCCATCAACGAAGAACGCGACCGTAGTGGCGAGAGTGACTCGTCGCGTTTTCTGGTATCAGGAGCAGCGCGGTCGTTGTGGGTGCGGACTCGCCAGGGTATGTTGGCGGAAGCGATGCCGCGTCTGCGGAAAGAGCTGGCGACCGCTGAAAACGCTATCCTCGAATCGAACAGCGTGGTGCGCTTCTTACGGCCCGATCTTTATCTCACGGTGCTGGACGCTGCGAATCCTGACTTCAAGGCGTCTGCGAAGGAATATCTCGACCGGGCTGACGCCATCATTCTTCACGACGGCGCGCAGCTAGCCGCGTGGAGGGGCGTGTCACTGAAACCTGTAGCTTCAAAACCAACCTTTCGCATTTCGCCGCCGCCCTATGTCACATCGGAGATCGTGGAGTTCGTGCGCGGGAAAATTCTTAACTCGTCACAAGGCGGTTCGCTACAGAGTCACTGAGACACAGAGGAACTCTTCCGTGCTCTCCGCGCCTTCCGTGAAGACTTGTTCTCTGTGCCTCTGTATCCCTGTGGTGACTACTTGGTTTTCGGATCCAGCTGTAGCGAAGCCGAATTGATGCAATAACGCAGGCCGGTCGGCCTCGGTCCGTCGGGAAAGACATGCCCCAGGTGCCCGCCGCAGCGGGAACACGTCACTTCGACCCGTCGCATTCCCAGCGTGTTGTCTTCGTGGGCATCAATATTGTCTTCTGACGCCGGCTGATAAAAGCTGGGCCACCCGCATCCCGCATCGAACTTTGTGTCGGACAGAAACAGTTCCTGCCCGCAGGCGGCGCACTTGTAAACACCGGGAGTCATCACCCCTTCGTACTCGCCGGTAAAAGGCCGCTCGGTTCCCTTCTCGCGTAGGACGTGATACTGCTCCGGCGTCAGTTTCTTGCGCCATTCTTCTTCAGTCTTCTGAACTTTGTCTGCCATTCTTTTCCTCGTGTCATTAGATACGTCGTGCCACCCGATGGTTTCAGGGCCGTCCCGCCATAGGTCCCGGGTGCCCAGCGACCTCGTACCGATAGTTTCTGAACTCTGCAATCGGCGGTCGCCGTTGTGTTGTCACTATAACGTGTGACGGGCCGCACAGCCGGTTGGGTAACGCATCTTGTATCAACGAAGGCAACGTTGACGCACACGTTTGTGCCCCACGGCACCGGCCGGCGCGCCGACGGATCATGGCTATTACGCGAATGGCAAATTTCAAAGATGCGGGCCATCTCTTCCGTATGGCAGCGGTCTTCGCAGCCGGAGCCGTGTTGTTCCTCTTACTGCGCAGCTTCTTTGTGCCGAAGAGTTTCGGAAAATACGGCCACTACCGCGCAGCCGCGCTGGCCGAAATCGCTGCCAAACCAGTGATGTTCGCCGGCCATGGTGCATGTGAAAGCTGTCACACCGACGTGTTTGACGTGAAGAGCGAGGGCGTGCATGCACATGTTGCCTGTGAGTCCTGCCATGGGCCGCTGGCCAAGCACGCCGACGATCCCACCGCGCTTCAGCCGCCGCATATCGATGTCGCGGTCTTGTGTGTTCGCTGTCACGAGGCCAACATCGCCAAGCCGAAGAGTTTTCCGCAAGTGGCGTCGGCAGACCACTCGGGCGGAATGGTCTGCGACACGTGTCATAAACCCCACAGCCCGAAGATCGATAGCGGAGCGAGCCAATGACCATGACCCGCCGTCAGTTGCTGATACTGCTGCCCGCCGCCGCCATCGCCTGGGAGTCGATCCTAGCCGGCACGCCGGAAGCTGCGCCCAACTACAACATGACCGAGCACTGGTGGGGCATGCTGATCGACGTCACCAAGTGCATCGGTTGCGGGACCTGCGTGCAAGCCTGCCAGGCCGAGAACAACGTACCCGACGGCTACTTCCGCACCTGGGTCGAGCGATATCACGTGCCCGGTTGGCCGGTCGAGAACCCGGTGGTCGATTCCCCCGACGGCGGCAAGCACGGATTCCCCGCCGCGACCGCAGAGGGTGGCAAGAACTTCTTCGTGCCGAAGATGTGCAACCACTGTGCCGACTCGCCGTGCACGCAGGTTTGCCCGGTGGGAGCGACGTTCGTTTCGCCGGACGGCGTCGTGCTGGTCGACCAGACGTATTGCCTGGGTTGCCGCTACTGCATTCAGGCGTGCCCTTACGGTTGCCGCTTCCTGAATCCCGAAACGAAGACTGCATCGAAATGTACGCTCTGCTATCACCGCATCACCAAGGGCCTTACCACCGCGTGTTGCGAGACTTGTCCCACAGGAACCCGGCAACTCGTCGATCTCAAGAACCCCAACGATCCGGTGCACAAATTCATCGAGACGCACAGCGTGCAAGTTTTGAAACCACATCTCGCCACGCAGGCCAAGGCTTTCTATTACGGCCTCGACGGCTCGGTGCGATAGGAGGCACATGACCGGCATACCTGTTGAAGGCTTCATGTACCCCAACGAAATCGAGTTGCAGTGGAGCGTGCTGATCGTTCTCTACCCGTTCCTCACCGGACTAGTCGCGGGTGCGTTCATCCTTGCATCGCTCGAGCGGGTGTTTCGCGTAGACGCGGTGAAGCCTACCTATCGGCTCGCGCTGCTGACGGCGCTTGCGTTTCTGCTGGTCGCGCCCTTGCCGTTGCAACTGCATCTCGGCCACCCCGAGCGCTCGCTGGAGATGTACCTCACTCCGCATACGTCCTCAGCGATGGCGATGTTCGGCTTCGTATATCTGTGGTACTTGATGGCGGTACTGGTGCTGGAAGTCTGGCTCGACTATCGCCACGACATCGTCGTGCTTTCGCAGACCACTACCGGATGGAGGCGATGGCTCTACAAGATAATGACGCTGGGCTCGACCAACATCAGCCCCGGTGCGCTGGCGCTCGACCAGAAGGTCGGGTGGATCATAACCATCATTGGCATTCCGTCAGCGTTTCTGCTGCACGGCTACGTGGGCTTTATCTTCGGCAGCGTGAAAGCCAACCCCTGGTGGTCGTCCCCACTCATGCCCGTCGTATTTCTCTTTTCCGCGATGGTTTCCGGCATCGCCATTGTCATGCTCGTATATATGTTTCTGTGCCGGGCGCGCAAAGAACCGATCGATATGCGGTGCCTAGACACGGTGGCGAAGTATCTGTTCTACGCCTTTCTTATCGACTTCACGCTCGAACTGCTCGACCTGGTGCATCGCATCTACGAGTCGGACGAATCGTTCCGCAGCCTCGATTTCATGGTGCACACCAAGCTCTACTTGCCGCATATCGTGATTCAGATTCTGCTGGGCACGCTGACGCCTATTTTGCTGCTGGCCGCGACTCAAGTGTTGCCCTTGAATGAAGCCCGACGCAGGCTGACTTATGGAGTTGCCGGGTGCCTGACCATGATGGGCATCTTTGCCATGCGCTGGAACGTGGTGATCGGCGGGCAGCTCTTCTCCAAAAGCTTCCTCGGCTACACCACTTATAAGTTGCGGTTGATCGACCGCGAGGGACTGCTAGTTGCCATCGTGCTCACTGTCTTGCCGTTCGTCATTCTGTGGGCACTGATTAAGCTACTGCCGCCGTGGGAAGACGTGGATGGCCCACAACTCGCGACGGCCCACGGCGACGATTGAGGCACTGATCACTCAAACTGCTTGCGAAATCCCTCGAACAGTTGCTTCAGGTCGCTGACCTCGCGTTGCAAAGCGGCGACTTGTTCCTCCAATCGAGCAATCCGTTCATCGTCACCCGATGAATTCGACGGCGAAGCCACGTGAATGGCCGCCATCTGCGCAACATCGATCTCGCCCGACAGTAGATGCGCGTAGCGCGATTCTTTGGTTCCAGGCTGTCTCGGGAGCATGACAGCAAGCGGCGGCTCGCGCTGCATTAGCTTTTGCAGGCTCATCTGCACGGCGTCGAGATCTTCGAAGTGATGCATGCGCTCGGTACGCCCGCGCAATTCACCCGGAGTCTGAGGTCCGCGCAACAATAGGACGCAGAGCACCGCTGTTTCGCCGCGCGACAAATTCAACACATCCTGCAAACGGTGTTCGTACTTGGTGACGCGGCTATCGGCCCCGCTGGCCGGGCCCGCGAGGCCCAGGTCCTGCAGTCCACGCAGCGCATCGCGAACGGCGTTTTCCTCCAGGCTCATCACCGGATCGCGATTGTTTTTCTGGTTGCAGGCGTTGACCAGCGCATTCAGCGACAGCGGATAGTAATCCGGCGTGGTGATGTCCTTCTCGATTAGCGCGCCCAGAACGCGGGCTTCAACCTCATTGAGTACGTAGTCCATGAACCTTGGCTTTCATTTACTCGGCCGCCGGAATTAGAGCCGCGGCAGATGAATAAGTCGCCACAGCGGCAGGCACAGTAGAAGCATCGCTACAATCGCAAGTCCAATCCTCACACTGTGGGTCCTGAAGCGTTGAGCGATGGCGGTCAACAACAGCACCGTTGCCAGCAAAACCGTTACTCGCACATATCCGTCTGACGTCTCTCGCGCCTTCGTCCCCTGTTCAAACACCTCGGAGGCTTCGTCGGTCAGCTTGGTAGCTTTCTCTAATTCAGTGTTGTGATATTCGGGCAGGAGCTGGGGACCGGGAGGAGCATTGGGATTGTTGAGCGGGTCGGTTTTCAGCCACGCGTCATAAGCCACGCGAAAATCGGGACGAAAGCGGCGCTCGAATAGGTGAGCCACCTTCTGATCGCCGGTGGCAGAGGCTTTCAACCAGTCGGCAAAGGTCAATGCATCGTACAGCCGCTCCTGGTCGCCCAAGGTCTTCATGCCCTGGGCCTCGACGCGCAGCCGGGTCGACTGTTCATAGCGCTCATCCTGCCGGCCATCCCACAAGGCAGCCTGGTAGCCACTCCAAGCCGTGGCTATGGCGACCATGGCTAAAAGAATCGCCTCCACGATCTCCAAACCCTCCAGCCATCTTGCCTTCTGATGGGCCTCGTGCTCTTCACGTTCATTCAGTCGGTGAGCGATCTCGATGTTCGCTCCGCCTGTTTCCGGCATAACGTCTCCTCTTCTTCCAAGGGATGACGGTGCACACTCCTTGCCCGTATCCTGACAAACTAATGATGTTGGGGAGCACTTGTCTAGCGTTGTATTCGACACGATCCGAAAACCCTTCACGATAGAATCGACTACTCATGACAAGCGTAAGAGAAATCCCGCGGTTCGAGGTTCTCTTTGATCACGCCGAACCCAGTCCGTTCGCCGACGACGCGTTTGCGCCCTACGGGAATTTCGCCCTTCCCGCTCCGCCCAACGATCGTCCGTGGATTTACACCAACTTTGTGCAGTCGCTCGACGGCATCGTCAGCTTGCTCGGGAAACATGCGTCAGGCGGCGAGATCTCCCAGTCGCGCGCCGACCGGTGGCTGATGGATCTGCTGCGCGCGCACGCGGACGCGCTCATCATGGGGATGAACACCCTACGCGAGGAGCAGCGCAATCGCGGCCCCGAGAGCCGCGGCATCGCCTTCCAAGCGGTCGAACCGGAATTGCTGCGGCTTCGTGAGAAATTGGGCAAGGGCCGCCAACGCAACATCTTCGTTACTCGCGCCAGCGATCTCGATCTCTCGCGCTGGAAAGTCTTCGATGGCGACACGGTGGACTCGGCCATCGTTACTTCACCTGCGGGCGCCGAGCGCCTGCGAGGACGAAGCAGCCATCCGCACGTCACCATCATCGCGGCCGGGACGGGTGAGTCCATCGATCTCCCCACAGCGATTCGCGAGCTAAGGCAAACGCTCGGAATCCGACACCTGCTTTGCGAAGGCGGCCCGACGCTGTACGGCTCGCTGGCTCGCGCCGACCTCATCGATGAAAAATTCCTTACCGTTTCTCCTGTGGAAACGGGGCAGCTTGTTCCGCCGGAGCAAGAGCGCTTGCCCAGCGAGCAAAACATTTCGATGCTCCAGCGTCCGACGATTTTCGCCGGGCCCGGCTTCACCAAAGAGACCATGACCCGCTGGACGTGGCTCAGTTGCCGCAAATCGGGCGACCACCAGTTCCATCGGTTCCGGCGCACGCGCGACTAGCGAAGCAGCTCATCGACCACGGCCTCGACGTGAATGACCGTTGTATCGAGAAACTCGATGTCTCCGCCGGAGTCGCGCAGCAGCAGCGGCAGCTCTGTCCCTGCGAGGACTGCAGCTTCGACTCCGTCTTCGGCTTTCATTCGGTGTGCGATCAGCAGAATCTCCTCGCGGGTGTGCGGGAGGAACTGGTTCTTCAGCAACTCGCCGATGTACTTCTTATGGATGAAGTCTTGCTCTGATTCTGTCGGTGTTACGAGCGCAATCCCCGCCCGCTCGAATTCTTTGGGATAGAAGCTCGCTCGCATGGTGAATCCAGTTCCAAACAGCCCTAACTTTTTCAGCCCGAGCGCCTTCGCCTGGTCAACGGCGGCGCGCACGATGCTCAGCAGTGGGATGTCCGCTCGCCGCTGTAGCTCGTCGAATACCAGGTGAGGCGTGTTGGCAGCGATGAAGCCAAAGTCCGCGCCCCGTACCACCGCCTCAATGCCTGAGGCAAGGTAATCCGCAAAGTCATCGACCAGCCCGGCGTCCAGCATCGCGAGGCCCTTGTCGACATCAAGGCTGTTGATGACGATGTGCGGGAACCCGCCATCGGGCTTGCGGGCGCGATAGCGCGCCACGATGGACCGGTAGTAATCAATGGTGGACTCGGGCCCGAGTCCACCGATCATGCCTGCGGTCTTCATTCAGTCGCCAGCGGCCGGTAGCCAGTTGCCAGTTTCAATCACGCAGCTCAGGATCCCACATCTTCCCACGCACAAGGAAAACCGTGTTCGACCCTTGCGTCCGCTATATAATGGATGTTATATAGGAGCGACATGCCGAAACTGAAGATCACCACCATTGGCGCCTCGGCGGGGCTGATCCTGAACAAAGAGGTCATGACACACTTGCGGGTGAAAAAGGGTGATTCCTTGTATCTGACGGAAGCACCTGGAGGATTCAGGGTCACGCCCTACGATCCGGGGTTCGAGCGCCAGATCACTGCGGCCGAGGAGATCATGCAGGAGGATCGCGACGTGCTGCGGGCACTCTCGAAGTGAAGCGCTGGCGGTGGGTGCGCGAGGATGTTGTCTACGCCATCCACGACCGACAGTTGGCGGAACACGGCGGACCCGAGGGAGTGCGCGACGCGGGTGCCCGCGAATCGGCCCTGGCGCGCCCGCGCAACCTCGCAGCCTACGAACGGCCGGACGCCGCCGCACTTTCAGCGGCGTATGCCTGTGGGTTGGCTCGCAACCATCCGTTCGCTGACGGCAACAAACGAACGGCATGGGTGGTCGCTCGCGTGTTCCTGGCAATCAACGGGCATCGCCTTGAGTTCGATCCGCCCGATGCGGTGCGGACCATCGACGCGATTGCCGCCGGAACGCTCTCCGAATCCGAACTCGCGACGTGGTTCCGGCAGCGAGTACGGAAGCGATGAGAGTTCTAAATTCCCTTTTCCAACGTTCCCGCCGCACGGTTTATTGCAGGCAATAGTTGGCTACGCGGCACTCAAGGTTCTTTGCAGACTTGAATAAGGTTAGCTTCGGTGTTCGCGAATCTCGAAGAGCTGAGTGTCGCCGCCATCTTGGATCGGACCGACAAGAACTCCACGAGTTGAAAATTGTTCGTGCGCCTTTATTCAATTTATCGCAGAAGATGACGGATACAACCGGCGGGGGTCTGTCGAATCCTGCCTGTTCCTCCTCCGCCCGTGCGCTCAGCAGGATCGTAGGCGCATCGTCATGCGGGAGCTTTAGAGCAACATCGGATGGCAACGCGTTGTCCCAGTCACTTGGCACCTTCGCAAGCTTGCAATCAAACGTGTTGATCCACCACTGCTTTGCCCCTTGTATGTCGGTGTAGCTGAGAGCTATGGAGTCTGTGTAGAAGGGCATGCTACATCCCCTTCTCCAGCGTCTCGGCAGCGCGATTCAGTGCGCCGGTTAGTACTTTCAACTGCTCCTGTGTGAGCGCCACGTCGTGCGCTTCGATCGCTTCATTGACGCCCGGAATCACCACCGCTGCATATCCGGTGTATTTGCCGGGAGCATAAATCGCGTGCTTGAACCACGGCCGATCGGGTAGGCCATCGATGATGAACGCCCGCTCCGTGCCGATCAGCGCCTGATTGACCTTCACCGGATCGCCCTTCATGCTGGTCTCCACCTGCATCATCTGAGCTCCAGCTTTTTCGAGGCGCGCCGCCGCCTGTTCGGCATCCGCAAACGATGGAGACTTTGTGCCGAATGTATCCTTCGATTTGGTCTCTGCGGCCTTTATGTACTCAGAGATCTCCTTGCCGTAGTCTTCGTAGTCGAACGGCAGTAGGTCTTCCGATGCCATGCGCAGTGTCTGCAATCCGTACACCCGCGCCATCTGCTGCTCGTACACGAATGTCGGATCGCCGAACTTCGTAAACCATGCGAAGTTATCGAACACCGAGTGATACACGCCATACGGTCCGCCCGAGCCGATGTCGGTTGAAGGCACGCCCAGATGTTGCAGAAACGGCGTGAAGTCCGAACCGCTGCCCAGGTCGCCGACGTTCACATCTTTCTTTACCACCGCGTTCGGTTGACGGGGAGCGCCGCCGTTAGCCGAATCACGCTCGCGCTTTTCCTGCATCGCCTTCCATTGCTGATAGACGCTGCCGCCCTTGGGACTCGGCACCGACTGCGACACTTCGCGTATGTACTGCTTTAAGCTCGGCACCGCCGACGCGCCAAAGTTCGGGCCCGCCACGGCGACGTCCATGTTGAAATAAGCGACGGCGTTTCGTAACTCATCGGCATGCTGCTCGGCGAATTCCGTCGAGCCGATCAGGCCCTCTTCTTCGGCGTCCCAACTGGCGAAGACCATGGTCCGCTTGGGTTTCCAACCGGTTTTCAGCAGCGCGCCCACACCATGCACCGCTTCCAATTGAGCCGCGGTGCCGCTATTGGGATCGACCGCGCCGTATACCCACGCATCGCGATGGTTGCCGGTGATCACCCACTGCTCGGGAAACTGGCTGCCCTTCACCATGCCGATGACGTCGTAGATCGTCGTCCACTGATAGTTCTGCTTCAGCAGCATGTGCACCTTCGCCGGTCCTGGGCCCACGTGATAAGTAAACGGCAACGCGCCCTGCCACTCACGCGGAGACTCCGGCCCACCCAAATTCGCCAGGATCGGAGACGCATCGTGATACGAAAGCGGTGTCGTGGGAATGTGCGGCATATCCGTCGCCTGCTCGGGCGAGACGCGCTTGCTGTCCGGCAAATCGGGCACCGAGGCAATTCCGGGAGTTGTCGGATCGCCCGGATAGCGGAACAGATACTGGACCGATCCGCGCTGCACGCCGGTGTCGGGCCGCCACGGACCCTTGGGATATTTGTCGCCCTTGAAATAGCCGTCGTCCCAGGGATCAGAATAAATTAGGACGCCGATGCATCCGTATTCCGACGCGACGAACGGCTTCACTCCGCGGAAATTCATTCCGTAGCGAACCACGGCGATCTTACCTTTCAGGTCGACGCCCATCTCCTTCAGCTTCTTGAAATCTTCGGGACGCCCATAGTTCGCATACACCGCGTCGGCCGTCACGTCGCCCGACGGCGAAAACGCGTTATAGGCCATCACCACGCGCGGGTCATCCTGGTAGGGATCGTCGCCATCGACGTGCTCGCGCGACGGTCCGTGCATCACTACACCGTCGGGCGCAACCAAATCCACATGGATCTCCGCCGGCAAATTCATCCAGACCTTGTATTCCTGGATGTAAGCATCGAGTCCCGCTTCCTTATATTTCTGCAGCACATACTCAGCGGTCGCCTTGTCTTCGGGAGAACCGGCCACGTGGGGCGCCGACGTCAGGATACGCAGGTGCTCCTTGGCCAACTCGGCGCTGGGCACGGCCAGAAACGTCTTCTCAGCCTGCAATTCGGTAGCGGCGTCGCGATATCCGGTGATCTTCGTCGGCGGATCGAATGGAAGCTTCTCGGTCGGTTGTTGGCTATAGGCTATGGGCGAAAAATTAAGGGTGGCGAGCAGAAGTAACGCCAGGACACGTTTCAATCGGAGACTCTCCTCAGAGTGCAAGTTCCATCTAGATTACACAAACTGGGCAGAACAAGGGCCGATTCGACAGCTACTAACTCCTATCGTTGAAAGCACACTATTTACTGCCTCCAGGGTGAAGTAGCATCACTGTCAACGACAAAAGGACATCCACTAAGGTGCTGTAAAACTTAAGAGCCATTGACAACGTTTGTGCCTGCTATAGAGTAGCACTCGCTGTTCCGGGCCGAACCCAAAGGTGTCGGTCCCTTTTAGTTTCTGGCCGCGGCTTCCCCACGAAGCCTTCGCAAGCCCACCGACGCAAGCCTGGTCACAACCGGGACATGCTTTTCCCGCAAAGGAAAAACGCTCATGACCAAGAACGTCGTTCGACCCTTGTTCGTCCTCGTCTTGCTGGCCGTCTGCGCAACTGCGCCAGCATTTGCAAGCACCATCATCTATTACCAAAACCCCGACTACAACGGTGCCTACGCCTCGCAAAACGACACCAATGGCTTTGGAAATTATGCCACCGCCTACGACAACTTCACGCTAGGCTCTACCTACACCATTAACCGCGTGGAATGGGTTGGTTCGTATTTCAATCCTCCTACGCAAGGAACGATTACAGGCTTCACTCTGAATTTCTACGCTGACAGCGCTGGCTCGCCGGGTGCCTTGTTGGCCAGCACGGGTGATGTCGCCGGCAACGCCGGTGAGACTTTCCTCACTTTCGACAACGCAGGTGACCCGACCTTCCTCTACGGCCTGAACACCACGTTCACGGCCGCGGCTGGCTCGACGTACTGGATTTCAGTCGTACCTGATCTGGGATTCCCGCCGCAGTGGGGTTGGGAGACCGGCACGGGTGGTGACGGCGTGTCGTATCAGTGCTTCTTCGGCGCATGTGGATCCGAGCCGAATGATCTTGCCTTCGCGCTCTTCACTCCGGAACCCTCCAGCTTGGCTTTGCTGGCATCCGGTTTAGTCGGACTCGGTTTTCGGGCCCGGCGGCGTTTGTTTTAGGAAAGTCGCGTGCCGGACGCGAGAGCAAAAGCTATTCGAAAGGGGACAAGAAACCGGAACGATAACCGTAAGCCAACTACACCGAGAGGAAACGTAAATTATGAAGCTCTTTAAAACTCTGGCCATTGCGTCGCTCCTTGTGCTGATATGGACGACAATTGCCAGCGCGCAATCGTGGACGCCCCTCAACAATCAACCCATAACCGTCGGCGGCTTTGACGGCGTCGGCCAAATGCTCCAACTCAGGGACGGCCGGGTATTGGTGCATCATGAAAACGGCACCGGCAACCTCAACTGGGGCTATACCGATTGGTATTACCTCACTCCCGATGCTTACGGCAGCTACGTCAACGGCACGTGGACACTCGCCGGCAATCTGCCAACCTCCTACCAACCTTTGTATTTCAGTTCACAGACCTTCTTGAACGCCACAACCAATGCCCAGACTCCCAGCTGCCCTCCCGGCCTGAATTGCGGACAGATTCTGCTGGAAGGCGGCGAATACAACTCCAACGCAGGTACCGACAACAATCTGGGCGAGATCGGAACCTATGTTCCATTCAATGGCGGGATAAGCTTCGTCTCGAACAGCCCTCCAACCGGGTGGACGCGCATTGGCGATGCCGCCAGCGTCATTCTGTTCAACGGGGCCGACCTTCAGTCGAGCTGTTGTAATTCACAAACGCCGGTAGGCCGCCAGAACGCGATTTTCAATGGCCCCAATTCGTGGATCACCAGCGGCAACGTGCTGCAATCGACCACTGACGAATCCGGATACACGCTGCTGACCAACGGCAAAGTGCTGATGATCGACACCAAGCGAGTCACGGCTTGCCCCAATCCCACACAGAGCTCCGAGCTTTACACGGTTACGAATCCCAACGGAGTTGGAACCTGGGCGTGCGGTCCGCCGCTTCCCGTCCTGCTCTACAACTCGCGGGACGAGGAACTGGGTGCCGCAACCATGATGTACAACAACAAAGTATTTGCCATTGGTGGAAACAAGAACGCCACGGCGGTGTACGACGTCGCAGCCAACACTTGGGCCGTGGGTCCAGTTCCGGATGCTGGCCTTGGTCAGTCCGATGGCCCGGCGGCCCTCGAACCGAACGGCAAAGTGTTGGCCATGCTGAGCCCGGGATTGTTCCTAAACGGCTGCTATTTCATGGAATACGATCCCATCGCCAACACCCTGACCAATACGACCACGACCATCATTCCTCAGCCGGCGGATTGTACGCCGCCTTCGAACGACACCTCGTACGACGGCGCCCTGATGATCCTTCCCACCGGCCAAATCCTGTTCACTGCTTTCAACCTGTACG
>Ga0210383_10003957_pt1 | contig 13181 bp, 8 predicted proteins | sample IncBWC14OmetaG_FD_160072 | JGI IMG/M metagenome (GOLD analysis project Ga0210383, IMG submission 160072) | Forest soil microbial communities from Barre Woods Harvard Forest LTER site, Petersham, Massachusetts, United States - Inc-BW-C-14-O ...
CTTTCGATAGGGGTCACTACGGTGTGACCAAAACAGGATTCGGTCGCGAGCGAACTCTGTTTTCGGGATACTACTGCGGCACACCAAGCGAGTTCAAGTAAAACACAAAGCGAACCATCTTTTCTCCCTTTTCTTAACGGTTTCGGAAACATCTGAAAGCAAAGGAGAAAACCCGCTACGAAATCGATTATCCTTCTTATCCCCCACTTTTACCTGTAAACGCTTGCTATTTGCTGATGGTGTGCCCCACTATGTCGCGGCTCGGGTTTGGCTTCGTAGTGTGCGTCTCTGGACCCAAGGCTGCGGTCTATTCCGCATAAGCTCGGCTACGACTGGGCGGTCAAGAAGCACAGGAGGATACCAATGTTGCGTAAAGTGGGTTGGCAGGCATGCTTCGTATTTGCGGTTCTCGCTGCGTTCGTTAGTGGCAGCTCCCTTGAGGCTCAAAATCAGCAGGTGGCCGCAACCCTGAGTGGCGCGATCACTGACCCCACCGGCTTGGCATTGGTAGGTGCAAAGGTGACCCTCATCAGCGCCCAAAATGGTGTCAGCCGCCACTATGTGACTCAGGGAGACGGTCTGTACTCATTTACCCTGCTCCCGCCTGCCGTTTATACCCTGGAAGTCGATGTCACTGGCTTCAAGGACTACAAGCAGCACGGCGTCTCGCTGGAGGCAGGTCAGACCGCACGGCAGGATGTGCGGCTGGCTGTGGGAGCGACGTCGGAAACCGTTGAAGTCACTGCTCAAGCTCCCCTTCTTAATGCCGACAACGCCAACATCTCCTCTGACATTTCAGCCAGACAATTGGTGGAAACGCCATTGAACCTGCGCAACATCATAAGCCTCGCCGAGCTGAACTCCTCGGTGAGCAATACCGCCGAGGAGCAAGTCGTGGGAGCTCCGGGCATCTCGGGGAGCGCCGACCAGGATGTTTCGTTTCTTAACTTTGGCGGCACGTTCTTTGGGACCGCGCAATACCTGCTCGATGGCACCTGGGACACGCGATTGGACTGGGGTGGCGTGATTTACGTCCCCTCAATCGATGACGTCCAGGAATTCAAAATCCAGACCAATGCATTTACCGCACAATATGGATTCAGCAGCGGCAACGTCGTTAACGTCGTTACCAAGTCGGGGACGAATCAGATCCACGGCGACGCTTGGGAGTTTTACCGGAACAGCAACTATGACGCCCGGTACTATTTCAACAATAGCAGCCAGCCAGCCTTCCACCGTAACCAGTTCGGGGCCACAGTCGGCGGGCCCATCGTCAAAAACAAGCTTTACTTTTTCGCGTACTACGAAGGTCTGCGGCAGGCCACACCCGCCACTTTCGGTCCGGTCACAATGCCCACAAGCGACGAAAGAACGGGGGTCTTTACCGCTCTGCTGGGTAGCCAGATCGGTACGGATTATCTGGGACGTCCGATCTATAGCGGCGAAATTTATAACCCGTTCAGCACTCGCCAAGTCACCTGCGGAGGCATCGACAGTGTAACCGGAGATCCTGTCACCTGTACCAACCCGGCTGCGACGACTGAGTACATCCGCGATCCTGTTTCCGGCAATATTTCAACCGGTTTAGGCGTCACGAACGTTATTCCCGGTGGCCTGATGGATTCGATCGCCAGCAGCGTGGCCACCAGCAATTACTGGCCGAAGCCGACGACGTCCGCGCTTGTCAACAACTTCACTTCGGCTTCCTCGGCGGCTGCGCACTCCAACGAGTACTCGGGCCGCGTCGACTACAACTTATCTACGAATGACCGCCTCTTCGGCCGCTGGTCGCAGAAGTACGAGCAGAAAATCAATTTTCCCACCTACTACGGAGCTTCCGATCCGGGGGGGCCGGGCGTAGTCGCTCCCAACAACCGCTACAGCGTGGATATTGGATACACCCACATTTTCACCCCGACATTGACCATGAACGCGAATCTGGGCGTGAACCGCCATGTCGAGCAATCGGTGACGCAGAGTTTCGGATATAAGTCCTCAGCTCTGGGCTTACCGTCGTTCATAGACGGAATTGCACCGAGCTTCCCTGAAGTCCAGCCCCAGAGCTATGCGCCTCTCGGCGCGCAAGCCGGACTCGACAACTACATGGTTCCCCAAACATTGTGGACCGGTTCTGTGGATTTCACCAAGGTACGGGGCAAGCACCAACTGTCATTCGGATTCACGGACGTTTGGGCACGCATCGATGGCGGCCACTACGCGAACACAGTTCTGCAGTTCCAGACCACGTCTACCGCTGGACCTGATCCCCTGAACATCCCGAGCCCGACCAATCAAGCCTCAACCGGCGACGGTTTTGCTTCATTCCTGATGGGTGTGGGCAGCGGAACCGATTCGACCGGGTTTAACAAATTTCCCGCGACCGACAAGAACCTGTTGGGCTGGTATCTGCAGGATGACTGGAAGGTCGATCCGAGGCTCACGATCAACCTCGGTCTGCGCTATGAAATCCAGACCGCCCCAACGGAAAGGTACAACGCGCAGGAATATTTCGACTTCAACGCGGTAAATCCGATCAGTACTGCGGTAGGTGCAAACTATCCGGGCGCGCTTGTGTTCAACAGTAGCGGCAACAGTGGACTCTATAATACCCAGCACAAGAACTTTGCCCCAAGAATCGGAGCGGCATACAGGCTAGGGAACAAGCTGGTCTTGCGCGGAGGATATGGCGTCTTTTTCGTACCAAACTACTACGGTAACGGTCCCAACATCGGCTACTCGCAGGGGACACCGTGGGTTACAAGCCTTAACAATGGACTCAACCCATATACAACTCTCAGCGGAAACTCGGCCGCGAACTGCGGCAACGGGACGACGTCCGCGCCTTGCCAAAGTGCGTTCCCGAACGGCCAGGTTCCCTCAACCGGGAATTCACTGGGCGGGTTGACGGATGTTGGTTTCGGCTTGAATCCTGTAGTCAATAATGTCCGCCCCTCTGCCTATGTGCAGCAATGGATGACCGGCGCTCAATACTCGCTTACCAACAACGACCTGATCGACATCAGTTATGTCGGAAACCATGGCGTCCATGTATTGTCACAATACCTGGAGTGGGATGAGATGCCCGCGTCCGATCAGGCCCTCGGCAGCCAGCTGAACAACCAGGTTCCCAACCCGTTCTTCGGACACATCACCTCCAGCGGTTGCGGTCTGGATCAGCCCACGATCGCTCAGGGCCAGTTGCTGCGCCGCTTCCCTGAATACTGCAGCGTGACCGAGGCACCACCTGCAGTAGGCGGTTCGACCTATAACGCACTCCAGGCCACTTACACGCACCGTTGGCATTCGGGGCTGGATCTGAATGTTTCCTACACGTACTCCAAATTCATGGACGACGTGCAGGGCGCTGCCGGATGGGCTTTCCCCGGCAGCGGAAGCTCGGTGCGAAACTCCTATGACCTCGCTGCGGAGCACTCGGTGGACGTGACCGACACCCCGCAAAGCCTGGTGGTCAACTACAACTACGAACTCCCATTCGGTACCGGCAAATTGCTCGGCGGCGGTTGGAGCCGGCCCGTGAACGCAGTTCTGGGTGGATGGCAGTGGAGCGGGATTGTAACCGCTAAATCCGGATTGCCGCTCTCCATCAATCCGGCAAGCAACAACACAGCCGGATACGGATTCAATCAGAGACCTGACGTTGTCGCGGGAGTCGATCCGGTTCCGCAGAATCAGTCACTCACACATTGGATCAATCCAGCGGCGTTTAGCCAGCCTGCGGCCTTCACATTTGGCGATGCTCCGCGATTCTTGTCGAATCTGAGAGCGCCCCAATTCGTCAACTTCGATATGGGCATCGGAAAATGGTGGGGCCTCGGGGAGACGAGAAAACTGCAGTTCAAGTTCGAAATGTTCAACGCGTTCAATCACCCGAACTTCTTCGAGCCAGACACCAATCTGGGCGACAAAAGTTTCGGAACTATCACTTCGGCCTATCCGGCAAGAAGCGTCCAATTCGGCGGGAAATTCTACTGGTAGCTCCCAAGGTTGCTTGCAAGCCAGCCCTCCAGCAATGCCTGGCGGATTCCAATCCGCCAGGCACTCTGAACCGACATGGATAAATCGTGCCTCCGACCCCGGGTATCGTGCAAATGAGAAAGCTATTTCGCACCATTGCCTCGCTCAGATTCATGTTTATCCTGGGCATGTTCCTGCAGACTCCGCTTGTGAACGCGGCGGCTGCCTCCGACCACTACGATCCGGTCGCCGATTCTCGCGCCGTGGTGCGAGCCGGCTCGGCGCGATTCACGGTTCTTACGCCTCAGCTCATTCGCTTGGAGTGGGCCAAGTACGGGAAGTTTGAAGATCATGCCTCTTTCGCCTTCCTGAATCGCGCCCTTCCGGTTCCCCAATTCACGCGGCAGATCGGACCCGGAAACCGCGTAGTGCTGAAGACCAATGCATTGACGTTGGTCTACGATCCCGGGGATACCGACGGAAAGTTCACCCCCTCCGACCTTAGTGTTTCGTTCAGCCTCAACGGAAAAGAAGTCGTATGGAAACCAGGAATACCGGATACCGGGAATCTTCTGGGTACCACCCGCACGCTTGATACCGTCCGCGGGGAAGTGAAACTGGAGCCCGGCCTGATATCGCGTGAAGGCTGGACCCTCGTGGACGACAGCGCACACCCGCTCTTCGATTCGGCCGACTTCGGCTTTCGCGCGGGTGAGCAGAGCACATGGCCCTGGGTGATGCTGCGTCCCGCGGGCGAGCGGCAGGACTGGTATTTTTTCGGCTACGGGCACGATTACAAAGGCGCCCTTCATGACTTCACGCGGGTCGCAGGCAAGATCCCGCTGCCGCCACGATTTGCCTTCGGTGCCTGGTGGTCGCGCTACTGGTCTTACAGCGACCAGGAATTCGAACAGTTGCTTCAACAATTCCGCACGCATGACATCCCCCTGAGCGTGCTGGTGATGGACATTGACTGGCATCCCACGTTCAACGAGGTCGTTGGTAACGACAAGCAGGATGCGTCGGGTCACCGTCTTGGCTGGACTGGCTACTCCTGGAACAAGCTCTTATTCCCCGATCCGGCAGGTTTTCTGTCGAGTGTTCACGAACAAGGGCTGAAGACCACGCTCAATATTCATCCGGCATCCGGCATTCAACCCTGGGAAGACAGCTATCCTGCAATGGCACGCTCGATGGGAATCGATCCCGCGAGCAAGCAATATGTGCCCTTCAACATTACGGACAGAAAATTCGCGGACAATTACTTGAAATATGTGATTCATCCCCTCGAGCATCAGGGGATCGATTTCTTTTGGCTCGACTGGCAGCAGGAGGATGCGACAAAACTTGCCGGCGTGAATCCCACGTGGTGGTTGAACTATGTGTTCTTCACCGACCAGGAGCGCGAGAAGAAACGGCCGCTGCTGTTCCATCGTTGGGGTGGGCTGGGCAACCATCGTTACCAGATCGGCTTTTCAGGTGACACCATCTCCGTCTGGGACTCGCTCGCATTTCAACCCTATTTCACGGCAACCGCAGCGAACGTCGGATACTCGTATTGGAGCCATGACATTGGCGGCCACCAGCCAGGTGAGATTGAACCCGAGCTTTACTTGCGGTGGATTGAGTGGGGAATTTTCAGCCCCATCCTGCGGACTCACACCACGAAGAATCCAGAAGCCGAGCGGCGCATCTGGGCGTATCCCGAGCCCTACTCCGACCTGATGCGGCAGTGTTTCGTGCGTCGTGATGAGATGCAGCCCTACATCTACACCGAAGCCAGAAAAACCCACGATACTGGTGTTGGATTCCTGCATCCTCTTTACTATGACTGGCCGGAGGCTCCCGAGGCGTACGATGCAAAGAACGAATACATGTTTGGTGACAGCATCCTCGCCGATCCGATAACCCAGCCGGTGGCAAAGGATTCCCAGCTCGCCAGAACGGCGGTCTGGCTTCCACCCGGAGATTGGTTCGAGTGGGATACCGGAGCACGTCTCGAAGGCCCTGCAACCTTGGAGCGTAGTTTCTCTCTCAGCCAAATCCCCGTATACGTGAAGGCGGGAAGCATCATTCCGATGCAACCCGCAACCAATTTTCCAAAAACGTCGAACGTGCCGCTGGTTTTGAGCGTCTTCCCAATGAACAATGGGCAGGTCTCGACGTATCGACTCTATGAGGACGCGGGAGACACGCCCGGATACGAGTCCGGAGAGAACGCATGGACTCCGATACGCGCGTCGCTAAATAGCGATGGGACATTATTGGAGATCAGCGTTGCGCCCGTCGAAGGCCACTACCCGGGAATGCCTACCGAGCGCGCTTATGAACTGCGACTTCCTGGAAGCTGGCCTCCCTCGGCAGTGAGCGTAAACGGTGAGCCGTTGCGCTTTGCAGAGCGAAAGCGCACAATCGGCTGGCGCTTTGATGGCGACACTCTGACGACGATTGTGACTACTCCACGCGTTTCCCTGAATAGCACGCTCAAAATTTCGCTGCGCATTGGGCTGGACATGGCGAGCAATCGCTCACTCCTCGATGGGTTTGCAGGCAAGCTGGCGCGCTTACGCGAAGCCTATGATCTGCTGAACGCCAATTGGCCCGTAGCGTGGTCTCCAGACGAGCTGGTGAGTGCGATGCAAACCGGCGACCGCATCGGTTATTTTCCCAAGACTGCGCTGTATGAAATTAGTGGGTTGCAAAAGAAACTCTCCGCTTTGCCGGAGTTGATCGATGCGATGCACGCAACTAAGTCTTCCCCTGGGTTCGCAACAGCCACCAGCGAATCCAGCTCGGACCATCCGCCAGAGAAGCTCGTACACTACAACGCGGTGATTAACACTGCGCTGGCGCATATTGCGGGTCTGAGTGAAACGCAGCCACCGGCAAGCAGGGAAGTGAGGACGGCGGCGGAGCCGTAGCCGGAGTGCGAAGGGTTGTTCGCAAACGCGGTATCCTGCTTGTGCTGGCGGCCTTCCCTGTCTTTGCCCAACTTGTAACTCGCGCTCCCCAATTCCAACTCACGCCGCTCCACGGTGTCGATTTCGTCCTGCGCAATTCGCCAACGCCGCGCAAGTACTTGATTGAGACCATGCCCGGCGGCGTGGCCCTTCTCGACTACAACAATGACGGCCTGCTCGATATTTTTCTGGTGAATGCAGGTCGCGTGCCGAACCCTCTCCGCAGCCCGGCTCATTTCGAACGGGACGACCCGGCATACTGGAACCGTCTTTACCGTCAAAACAAAAACGGCACGTTCACTGACGTCACCGTGCAAGCCGGTCTGCAGCACGCGGGAGATACCAATTACGGAATGGGAGTTGCTGTCGGGGACTACGACAACGACGGTTTTCCTGATATTTACGTAACGAACTTCGGGAAGAACATCCTCTACCACAATAATGGTGACGGCACCTTCACGGATGTTACGGCGAAAGCGGGCGTAGCGGCGGGCGGATGGTCTGTGTCGGCAGGATTCTTTGACTACGACAACGATGGAAAGCTGGACCTCTTGGTGACCCGCTATCTCGATTGGACTCCGGAAACGAGCAAGACTTGTGGCCGGATCGAAGAGCCGATGTATTGCCCTCCGGGCGAATTCGGCACTACCACGAACATTCTTTACCACAACCGCGGGGACGGGACGTTTGAAGATGTAAGCGTGGCTTCCGGAATCGCCGCCAAAAAAGGGCATGGATTGGGAGTCGCCTTTGCCGACTACGATGGTGACGGCTTTACGGATATTTTTGTAGCCAACGACGCGACCGAGCAGTTCCTTTTTCACAACAACGGAAATGGCACATTCACTGAAGTCGCGCTTGACTCCGGCGCGGCCCTGAACAACTCCGGCAAAATGCCCTCGGGCATGGGCGTCGCTTTCCAGGACTACGATAACGACGGCTTTCCTGATCTTCTTATCACGCAATTGCCCCACGAGCCGTACGTTTTGTTTCACAATGATGGAAACAAATCATTTAGTGCGCAGGAGCTGGAAGCCGGATTCGGCGCGCTCTCTGAAACCTCGTCCGGGTGGGGAGTTGGTCTCGAAGATTTTGACAACGATGGCTGGAAAGATGTGTTCATCGTGCAGGGCCACGTTTTCGATAACGTGCACTCATACGACAATTCGCTACGGTATCTCGACGTTCCTTTGCTGGCTTTGAACAATCGCGGTCACTTCGAAAGAGGGAATGTCGGGCCCACTCCGGCCGTAGCCGGCCGCGGCGCCGCTTTCGGCGATCTTAATAATGACGGGTGGATGGACGCAGTTACGACCTCACTCGGGGACGGGCCGCAATTCTATTTTAATCGCGGCGGCAAATCGCACTGGCTGACGATTACGCTTCGCGGGATGAGTAGCAACCGTGACGGCTATGGGGCTCGCGTTCAGGTCAATGGCCAAGTGAGATTCGCGACCGCCGCGGGAAGTTATCTTTCCTCGAGTGACAAGCGATTGCACTTCGGCTTGGGAGATAATAAGAAGGCAGAAATTGAAATCCGTTGGCCTTCAGGAATTCGTCAGACCTTGCGAGATATTCCAGCAGATCAGTTTCTTACCATCAAGGAGCCTGAGCGGAAATGATCCAGGTACTCCTCTTCCTGCATTGGTTTCTTCAGCCCCAGGCTGTGGCGTCTCAAGCTGCAGTTCAGGCGAAAGCTCTGCTGCAGTCGGGCATCGACGCGGAAAACCGCCACGACCTCGACCACGCATTGGTCGAATTTCGCAAGGCTGCGGAACTCGATCCGTCTTCGTCGGAAGTTCTCCTGCGCCTCGGCGATGCCTACATGAAGAAACATGATGCCGCCGAGGCGATTCCACCGCTGAAGCGTGCCGCCGAACTGAGCCCCGATTCGGTCCCGATTCAGCAGTTGTTGGGTTACGCGCTGCTGGCGCAAGGCTATGCTGCTGAAGCGATTCCTCATCTTGAGATCGCTCGTGATCCGGGCGCCTTGGGAATCGCACAACTGGAAAATGACGAGCCTGCCAAGGCCATGGGTAACTTGCAGTCCGCGTTGGAAAGCGATCCCGACAATGCTGATCTTCTTTTTTATGTGAGCCGTGCCGCAACGGCTCTGGGTTCGCAATCCAGCGACAAACTACTTTCCGCATTTCCGAACTCGGCACGAGCGCACCAGACTCGTGGGCAGGGCTACTACCAGATGAAGATGATTCCTGAGGCGGTGAAAGAGTACGAGCAGGCAATCGCACTCCGCTCCGACTTGCCCGGCCTGCACCTCGAACTTGGGGAAATCTATTCTGGGCGCGCCGAGTGGCCTATGGCAGAAGAGCAATTTCGCGCCGAGACGAAGTTGCAGCCGGGCAGCGCGGAGGCTGCGTTTCGACTCGGCGACGCGCTCGTGCAGGAAGGAAAAATGAAAGAGGCGGCTGACGAACTGCGGCGGTCCGATTCGCTTCATCCCAATATGCCGGAGACACTCTATACGATGGGGCGCGCATTGGCCGCCGCTGATGCGAGCGCAGCCGAGCAGGCGCTAACCAGCGTGCTGAAGCTCGAGCAAAACAGTTCGCTTGCCGCACAGGCTGACCTGCTTCTGGCCTCAATCCATAGAAAGCAGGGTAAGTCCGAGCTGGCTAGTCGCGAAATGGAAGACTATCGTCGAATCCAAGGCTTGAGGGGCCAATAAATTCGTCGCTCGTCAACGACTTTGTGGACTTCTTCGGTGGTGATTGTTCGGCGACTGCCCTTCATAGCCAATTCGGAGATCGGGAGATGCCCCGGCGCCGGAACGACTGTAGTAAAACAAAGTAGATCCATGTTCAAACGGGTCGAGTCTGACATTGGGACGATTTTTGCCAATGTGGGCTTTCCGCCCCGCCGTTCCTCGCGACCGTTCTTCGAGAAAGGCTCACTGGGTTTAATCCTGCGGGTCGTTTGTTTGGTGCAACCGGCGACGAAGTCGTACAAGAGGCATCAGGGGAGTGTTTCGTGGTCTCGTGAACCCTTGTCTACCCACTCTATTATCTAGACGCGAGGATTAATGCACGATCTCGAAGTTGATCCGGCAGTCGTTTTGGGAAAGACCGAGGAATGAAGATTTGGAAGGCAGTATCGTTGACGGCTTGCGGACTCGCGGGCTTGTTGATTCTGGGACTGGCGTTTTTGATTGGGGGAGGATTTCGGGCTACCTCTACGCCCACCACCTTCGAGCGCACGCTGGCCCGGAGCGTGCGAAATTTTGCAATTCCGCTACGGGACCGGGTCGCGAAGAATCCAGTGGCAGGAAGTTCCGAGTCCTTACGCCAGGGGCGAGAGGAGTTTCTGGCGCGGTGTTCAGTTTGCCATGGCATTGATGGCAGCGGGAAGACCGAAGTGGGGTTGAATCTCTACCCGCGAGTGCCAGACCTGCGTGCTCGCGACAGCCAAGAGTTGAGCGATGGGGAGCTTCACTACGTCATCGAAAATGGGGTTTTGCTTACTGGGATGCCAGCGTGGCGTAGTGCACAGCGGGAATCGTCCGGCGCGATCTGGAATCTGGTCGTCTTCATTCGCAGCCTGCGTCCACTGACGCAGGAAGAGGTGACACAACAGGCGAGCGCCGATTCCACAGCACATTACGCGGGGTCAGATGCCTGCGAGCAGTGCCACGCACAGATCTATCAGCGCTGGAAACATACACCGATGGCCAATGTGGTCCGAGATCCCCGCGTCCATCCTGAGGCCATCATCCCCAAGCTTGCGACCAACACCGTGGCAAAGTTCACGGAAGAGCAAATCGCCTTCGTGTATGGGAGCGTCTGGAAGCAACGCTATTTCACGAAAGTGGGGGACGACTATTTTCCATTGCCCGCGCAGTGGGACGTGGGGACGCAGCAGTGGCTGCCCTACATGGTGCCGCCGCATGGGGCGGACTGGTGGGCAGAGTACTATCCGCCGGACAACATGAAGCGGCCGACAGGACCGACCTGCGACGGTTGCCATTCGGTCGATTACAACATTCACAGCAAGCAGGTCGCGGAATGGAATGTTGGCTGTGAGGCTTGCCACGGTCCCGGGAGCGAGCATGTTGCGCATCCGGCGCGAGGCAACATTCTGAACCCCGGTCGAATGGATTCGATCGCTGCGAATGACACGTGCATCCGCTGCCATTCGCAAGGGAGGCCGCTGGCCAGTCCAATTGAAGGACGGTACTACGACTGGCCAGTCGGTTACCGCGTCGGCTTACAGTTGCGAGATTTCTGGAAGCTCGAAGACTGCAGCCTGGGGCAAACCACTTTCGATTATTTTCCCGATTGCACAGCGCACAAGAATCGCATGCAGGGCAATGATTTTGTGCAGAGCGTGATGTACGGGCACGGAATCATGTGTTCGTCGTGTCATGATGTGCACGGCACGGAGAACCGCGCGCAGCTGCGAGCGCCGGGGAATCAGTTATGCCTGGAATGTCATGGTCCGACATCGCCCAACGGCCCGCACGCGGCGACGGTGGAAGGGCATACCCACCATCGAATGGGCAGTCCGGGAAGCGAGTGCGTGGCTTGCCATATGCCGAAGATAGAAACCGAAGGTGTTCCCGGTACGTACGTGCATGCGCATACGTTCCGCTTTATCGCGCCCGCGATGACGGATCAATTCAAAATTCCCAATCCGTGTACGACCTGTCACGCGGAGAAATCCACGGCGTGGGCCGAGGAAGCAATCAGGCACTGGCCAGAGTGGTCGGCGTGGAGGATTCGATAGATGCGTCGCAAGCGAATTCAGGCCGGTACGCCGAGCTCCTTTGCAACTGCGGCCGTTCGTTCATAGGATCGCAGGCGGTCGGCATGTTCGTAAGTGTCCGTCACTACGATTAGCTCATTAGCTGCTGTCTCAGACACCAGCTTTTCCAAGCCCGCCTTGACCGTTGCGTTCGATCCTACTATGGCGGCGCTCAGTTTGGTCTCGACCGCAGCTCTTTCAAAGTCATTCCATAACTCCTCCATGGAATCGACCGGTGGTAACAATTCCACAGGCTGGTTGCGGATCAGTCTTAGGAATCTTTGCTGGGGAGTAGTAAACAAACGGCGGGCCGCGGCGTCGGTCTCCGCTGCAATCACCTGCACCGCCACCATTAGGTAGGGCCTTCGCAATACGTCGCTCGGGCGGAAGCGCTCGCGGTAGAGGCTGGCGGCCGCGTACAGATACTCCGGGGCGAAGTGCGCGGCAAACGCGAACGGCAACCCCAGGCTCGCAGCCAGTTGCGCGCTGAAGCCGCTAGAGCCAAGAAGGGTGATCGGCACATTGCTTCTTTGTCCCGGAATCGCTTTCACCGACTGTCCAGGCTTTGGCGGGCCGAGGTAGGTACGTAATTCTTCCAGCAAGTCAGGAAAGTCATCTCCGGTCTGATGCAAATCCCGGCGCAGCGCCCGCATAGTTTGGATGTCGGCCCCGGGAGCTCGTCCTAGGCCCAGATCGATTCGTCCGGGAAACATCGCCTCGAGTGTTCCAAACTGCTCGGCCACCACCAAAGGTGGGTGGTTGGGCAACATGACGCCACCGCTGCCCACCCGAATCGTCTTCGTGGCGGCCGCGATGTAACCGATCAATACAGGCGTCGCCGAGCACGCCAGCCCTTCGATCGAATGATGTTCGGCGAGCCAGAAACGGGTGTAGCCCAAACGCTCTACGTGCCGGGCTAAGTCCACTGATCGAGCAATGGCGCTGCCTGCGGGCTCGTCAGGGTGCATGCCGACCAGATCCAAAACGGAAACTGTCAATCCATTGGTCATGTTGATATTAGATGGATCGAGCGAGGCAAGCGATGCTGAGACGATCTGCAAGGAACGGCAAAACGACCTCGCGGGCGATTAAGTACATCGCTGCCATGCCCGTCTTACCGGTGGCGACGAACCATTCTACCGAGTTGCCTTCTGCGTTTCGCGAGCGCAGGCTTCTAGCCTTTCTGCAACTGTGCGTACAGCTCATAGCCCTCGGTCGCAAAGACCAGAGCACGATCGAAAAATTGGTCCAACAGGCGCAACAATTCCATCTCGCCGTAGAGTTCGACCGGGCTGTTCATGAAGCTCTGGCGTTGCAGGAATTCCCATAGATGGTCCTTGGTTACGACAATTGCCCAGCAGAAGTCGGAAAGTGCGACCCCCTGGGAGGCGCGGCGTTCACCGATTTCGACATACCGCCGCTCGATGTCGCCGCTCGTCTTGGTGAGCATCCATTCGCCAAAGTGCTGCAAGATTTCCTGGATATGTC